>Ga0265325_10000003_pt1 | contig 370490 bp, 346 predicted proteins | sample 41420metaG_FD_202090 | JGI IMG/M metagenome (GOLD analysis project Ga0265325, IMG submission 202090) | Rhizosphere microbial communities from Carex aquatilis grown in University of Washington, Seatle, WA, United States - 4-14-20 metaG | ecosystem: Host-associated > Plants > Roots >...
CCGATTGCGAGCCGGCGATTTTATCCGGACCGTCTTTCGCAAAAGATGTCGCGCGCGGCATGCCGACGGCGGTGACGATTGCCGCGCGCATGGACATCGCACTGAAGCTTCAGGCCGCGCTCGGCCACGCGACATTCCGGCCTTACGCCAGCGACGACATCGTGGGCGTGGCGCTCGGCGGCGCCGCGAAGAATGTCTATGCCATCGCCAGCGGCATCGTAGACGGCATGGGCTTGGGTGAAAGCGCGCGGGCGGCGCTGATCGCGCGCAGCTTCGCGGAGCTGACACGGCTGGGCACGGCGCTGGGCGCAAAACCCGAAACATTGATGGGTCTGTCGGGCCTCGGAGATCTCGTGCTGACCGCAACAAGCAAATCCTCGCGCAATTTCAGCTTCGGTCACGCGCTCGGCCAGGGCGGAGCCTTGAAAGAACTCGATGCGCCCGGCCACGCGCTCGCCGAAGGCGTCGAGACGGCGCCGGCCATCGTCAAGCGCGCGAAGAAGGAAGGCATCGAATTGCCCATCGCCGAAGCGGTCGCCGCCGTGCTCGACGGCAGCTTGCCGCTCGGCGATGCGGTGTTACGGTTGATGAGCCGGCCCCTCAAACCAGAATAGAGTGCCGCAATAGGAGGAACCATGCTGTTCGTGCTCACCGCCATCGACAAGGAAGGCTCGCTGCAACTGCGCATGGCGACGCGCGAGGCGCATTTCGCCTATGTGAAAGAGACCGGCGCGGTCAGGCTGGGCGGACCGTTCCTGAATGCGCAGGGCGAGATGGAAGGCAGCATGATCGTCATCGAAGCGCCCGACCTTGCCGCTGCGCGGATCTGGCAACAGAACGATCCCTATGCGAAGGCCGGGCTGTTCCAGTCGTCCGAATTGCGGCCGTGGAAGGCGACCGCGAATTTCTGCGAGGCGAAGCTATGAATCACTGGCTGTTCAAGACCGAGGCCGAGACGTTCTCCTGGGAGATGCAGAAGAAACGCGGCGTGAAGGGCGAGCCGTGGAGCGGCGTGCGCAATTTCGCCGCCGCGAAACACATGAAAGGGATGAAGAAAGGCGATCTCGGCTTCTTCTATCACACCGGCGATGAGAAGCAGATCGTCGGCATCGTCGAGGTCATTGCCGAATACAAACCCGATCCGACCGATGAGACCGGCAAGTTCGGTCTTGTCGATGTGAAAGCGGTGAAGGATGTGCCTAGGCCCGTGACGCTCGCCGACGTGAAAGCCGATCCAAAGCTGAAAAGCATGGTGCTTGTGCGCGAGCCGCGGCTGTCGGTGCAGCCGGTCACGGAAGCCGAGTGGAAGCACATCTGCAAGCTCGGCGGCGTGAAGTAGTGCTGTCGCGCTCCGTCAAAGGCTCCGTCGTGCTGATCACAGGAGCTGGCTCCGGCATGGGCCGCGCGACCGCGGAGGTCTTCGCCGCCGAAAGCGCCCACGTCGCCGTCACCGATTTCAACGAAGCGAGTGCACGTGAAACCGCCGATGCCATAGCGGCGCAAGGCGGATCGGCGAAAGCCTGGGCGCTCGATGTCACCGACGCTGCGCGTATCCGCACCGTGATCGATGAGATCGTTGCCGCATGGGGCGGGCTCGACATTGTCGTCAACAATGCTGGCATCTCGGCTTTTTCTCCCATCGACAGCCAGAATTACGACGCGGTGTGGTCACGTGCGGTGGGCGTTTTGCTCACCGCGCAGCAGCAGGTGATCCGCGCGGCGCTGCCGCATCTGCGCAAATCGAAAGCGCCCAGGATCGTGAATATCGCCTCGACCGAGGCGCTGGGCGCGACCTCGCGCGACTCTCCCTATGCTGCCGCGAAAGCCGGCGTCACCGGCCTCACCCGCGCGCTGGCCGTCGAACTTGGCCCCGAAGGCATCACCGTGAACTGCGTCTGCCCCGGCCCGATCAGCACGGCGATGACGGCGTCGATCTCTGACGAAGACAAGAACGTCTTCGCCAAGCGCCGCACGGCGCTGCGCCGTTACGGAATGCCGGAGGAAGTCGCGCACATGACCTTGAGCCTGTGCCTGCCCGCCGCGAGCTACATCACCGGCGCGACCATCCCCGTCGATGGCGGCTTGATGGCGCGGAACGCGTAGTTTAAGCGCCCACAATCATGTCGAGACCTTCATAAGCATCCAGCCGCCGGTCCGCCGTGATGAGGGTCATGCCTTCTGTTATTGCTTGCGCGACGATCAGCCTGTCGAACGGATCGCGATGATACATTGGGAGATTTCGAACTGCGAAGATGTGCGTCGGCAAAATTGGCAGCAACTGAAGTCCGGATGTTTCGAGAGCCCGTTCGAAGGACGCTTCTTCGCCTACGAGAAGAGAAGCATCGCCCGTAAGTTTTCCTACTGCCGCTTTGATGCAAAGCTCCCAAGCACTTGCGAGACTGACCAACACCTCGTTGGCAGGATCGGCCATTTGCGAGAGGACGTGCGGCAGCACGGGCCGTTCGGCTGTCTTGGTCCAGACGAAAATGTGCGTGTCCAGAAGGAAGCGGGTCATTCGTGCTTGAACGGGATCGGCGGATCGTTGAGATCACCTTCGTAGAACAGACGCTCAATCTCCTCGTCAGCTGCGTCAAAATCAGGAGCAAGACCGACGAGGCCTTTGAGTTGGCCAAACACACGTTTTTGCGGTTTCGTTTCCGGCGTCGTTGCAACCAGTTTGACCATCGGCTTGCCGTTCTTCGCGATGATGATCTCCTCACCCTTAGCGGCGTCTTCGACGAGCTGCGAAAGCTGGGTCTTGGCTTCGTAGAGGTTGACCTGACGCGTCATGACCGAACCCTAGCCGAGTTGGTCAAGTTGGTCAAGGTAGTTGGTCAAGCTTGACCAACCCGCCTTACTTCATCGTCGGAATAACGAAGCTGGCGTTTTCGCGGACGCCGCCCTTGGGCCAGCGCTGGGTCACGGTCTTGATACGGGTGTAGAACCGCACGCCCTCGGGGCCATGCTGGTTCACATCGCCAAAGGCCGAGCGTTTCCAGCCGCCGAAGGTATGATAGGCGAGCGGAACCGGGATCGGGATGTTGATGCCGACCATGCCGACCTGCACGCGGCTTGCGAATTCGCGCGCGGAGTCGCCGTCGCGGGTGAAGATCGCGACGCCGTTGCCGTATTGGTGATTGGTCGGAAGCGCGACGGCATCGTCGAAATCCTTCGCGCGCGCGACTTGCAAAACGGGTCCGAAGATCTCGTCCTGATAGGTCTGCATGTTGGGCTTCACCCGGTCGAATAGCGAGCCGCCGAGATAGTAGCCGTTCTCATAGCCCTGCATCTTGAAGCCGCGGCCATCGACAACAAGCTCCGCGCCTTCCTTCACGCCCATGTCGATGTAGTTCATCACCTTGACGCGGTGTTCCCTCGTCACCATCGGGCCGTAATCGACATCGGGATCGGTCGAGAGGCCCACGCGCAGCGACTCCACGCGCGGCTTCAGGCGGTCTACCAGCGCATCGCCGATCTTGTCCGTCACCGGCACCGCGACCGAGATCGCCATGCAACGTTCGCCGGCGGAGCCGTAACCCGCGCCGATCAACTCGTTCGTCACCTGATCGAGATCGGCATCCGGCATGATGATGGCGTGATTCTTCGCGCCGCCCATCGCCTGCACGCGCTTGTTGTTGGCGGTGCCGCGCGAATAGACATAATGCGCGATCGCCGACGACCCGACGAAGCTCACCGCCTGGATATCGGGATCGTCCAAAATGGCGTCGACCGCTTCCTTGTCGCCGTTGACGACGTTGAGCACGCCGGCCGGCGCGCCAGCCTCCATCATCAGTTCGGCGAGGCGCAGCGGGACGCTCGGGTCCTTCTCGCTCGGCTTGTTGATGAAGCAATTGCCGCAGGCAATGGCGACGCCGAACATCCACATCGGAATCATCGCCGGGAAATTGAACGGCGTGATGCCGGCAACGACCCCCAAAGGCTGGCGCATCGAATAGATGTCGATGCCGGGGCCCGCGCCTTCGGTGTATTCGCCCTTCATCAGATGCGGGATGCCGCAGGCGAACTCGATCACCTCCAGCCCGCGCTGCACGTCGCCGCGCGAATCCGCAAGCACCTTGCCATGCTCGGACGAGAGCATGTGCGCAAGCTCATCCATATTCTTTTCGATGAGCCCCTTGAAGTTGAACATCACGCGTGCGCGTCGCTGCGGGTTCACGCTCGACCATTCGGGGAACGCCTTCAGCGCGGCTTCGACAGCGCTGCGCATCTCGGCTTTCGTCGCGAGCGCGACCCTGGCCTGAATTTCACCGGTCGAGGGATTGAACACATCGCCGAAACGGCCCGATGCGCCCTTCACATGCTTGCCAGCGATGAAGTGGTCGAGTTCTTTCATGAGAGGACGCCTTGTGAATGGAAGAAAAAGACCGTCGCGCGAACGATCAGCCGGACCACGGCCAGGGACGGCGGCGATAGGCCATTGTGCCGTCGTCGCGCTTCACACTGTCGAGCGCATAACAGGTCTTGTTCTGCGAACCGGGACAAGTCGCGTCGACAACGAGCGTGTATTTGCCGTCGCTGCCCTGCGCCTGACAGGTGTAATGACCTTCGGGCTGCGATGCCTGCGCGTCGCTGCTCACCAGCGTGGCCCCGGCCGGAAGAGCGCCGAAATCGAGCGCGCGCGTCAGCGTCGTGGAGCAGATCTTGTCCTCGGGCGGCAGAGTCGTGTCGAGTTGCGTGACGCCTTCGGCCATTGTTCCGATCATGGCCGGCAGCTTCGCGGTCGAAGCCGTTGTCAGGCCATGGCCGCCGCGCAGAAACCACCAACCACCGCCGCCGATGACGACAACCGCGACCACGATGGCCGCGATCCACATCCCTTGCGATTGCGCGGGCTTCTCGGGCGGCGTGGTTTTGGCATCGGACATGGAAGGCTCCTGAAGGCGCTTTGGGAGCCGGAGAATAGACGGCCCGTTCCCGATCCGCCAACCCGAAATTGCCGCATCTCACAAGGATTTAAGGGATACCAGAGCCGACGATCGCAATATCCGGCCCGCAATGATGGCGCCGTAGTCGGCGTTCATGTGCCCCTTGTCGCCCGCTATGCCGGAGAAGAATTTCATATTCGTTGTTGCGCCATCCGGATTTACGGTCCGTCTCGGCTGCGCAATGAATTTCGCGCCAAATTCCTCCGCCAGGCGAACGCAGGTCTTGTGAAACTGCGCCACCAGATGACGCAACGCCTCCGGCGTCAGCGTGCGCAGAGGGATCGAAAATTCGTCCGGTGAATGCGGGCCGGCGACCATGAGAATTGGGCGACGCGTGATTTTCCGAAGCGCGGAAACCGCTTTTAACCCGGGTGTTGTACTCAAACTTGAGTAGATCACACGCGCCATCTCTTCGGAATCGTATGGCACCTGCTGCAGAATCATCTTTTGCGTCAGGGTTCCCCACGCAGATATGCCCATGCTGTAAACGACATAGACGTCATACTCATCGCCTATCGCGTGTTTCCCGGGAGAGCTGCGAAGCCATTTCTCCCGAAGCGACTCGACAGAGGCAACGATCGCGCCACCATCGACCGACACATTCCCCCACTCGCTGCGCATGCCTACAAAGAACGTCACCTCTACGCCGGGAAAATCGGGCGCGATGCGACGCAGACCCTGCTTCAGGGAAGCAGCGTGACTGTCGCTAAGGATACAGATCTTTTTCTCCACGGCGCGTCCTGGAATAGAACGTCAGGACTATTATCCGGCGCTGGTCGTGCGAACAACCCGAATTGCGCATCGGCGCGCGTTTGTCAGCGCAGATATTTCCGCAGCTCGAGTGCGTAATCGGAATAGCCGGCCGCGCGATAGATACTCGCCGCGCGCGCGTTGCCGGCGAGAACCCCGATCTGGATCGTCTTGAAGTTCTTCGCGCGTGCCCAGTCCTCGCACGCAGCGATCAGTGCGCGGCCGGTGCCCTGCCCGCGCGTCTTTTCCGCGACGAACAATTCGAAGATGTAGGCATAGTCGCGCTCTTCGGGAACGATGAACGCCTCGCCTTTGTATGTGGCGACAACAGCCCAGCCGAGAACCTGGCCACCGGCTTCGGCGACAAACATTTTGCCGTCATGCTCGCGCAGATGCGCGATCAGCTTGTCGAGGTGCTCGGCAGCAACCGGCTCGTCCAACCGCCGGTTCGGCTCGATCGCATACTCAAATTGCTGCGAGCCCATGATGAAGGAGAGCAGCGCCACACGGTCGCGGGTAACATCGGCCTCGCGGATACGCATCACACGAAACTCATCGCCGCGATGGCGAGGAGCAGGATCGAGAAGAACGTCAGATAGAGAGCGCTGTTGAACCGGATCATGCGCGAGATGAGCAGGTTATAGATCGCGCGGATCGGCTCGGCACCCTCGATGCGACGGCGATACATGCGCATGGTGCTGCGCAGGATCGACATGACCAGAAACGCGCCGACAACGAGACTGACGAGCGAGACCAGGATCGGGATTTTTGGCCAGCCGTGGTCCAGCGCGAAGGTATCTGCGACGATGAAAATTCCCTGTGCCGCGAGCAAAGCGCCGGCTTTTTCGGTATTGTGCTGAACGGCGTTTCTGAGCCGCTCGGACGCAGCGACCGGATCGAGGCCGGCAGAAAGATTCTGGATCGTGGCGTCGTGTTCGCCGGAGGCAGGAATGCCAAAGACCCAGCCGAAAAATTGCTGGAGCATCGCGACGCTAACCTAGATTCTTCACGATCTCTTCGGTCATTTTCTTGGCATCGCCGAAGAGCATCATCGTGTTGTCGCGGAAGAAGAGCTCGTTCTCGACGCCGGCATAACCGCTGCCCATGCCGCGCTTGATGAACAGCACGGTCTTGGCCTTTTCCACGTCGAGGATCGGCATGCCGAAGATCGGCGATTTGGGATCGGTCTTGGCCGACGGATTGGTCACGTCGTTCGCGCCGATGACATAGGCGACATCGGCCTGCGCGAACTCGGAGTTGATGTCCTCGAGTTCGAACACTTCGTCATACGGCACGTTCGCCTCGGCAAGCAGGACGTTCATGTGGCCCGGCATGCGGCCCGCGACCGGATGGATCGCATAGGAAACCTTCACGCCTTCCTTCTTGAGGATATCGGCCATCTCACGCACGGCGTGCTGCGCCTGCGCCACCGCCATGCCATAGCCCGGCACGATGATCACGCTGCCTGCGTTCTTCATGATGAAGGCTGCGTCTTCGGCGGAGCCCTGCTTCACCGGACGCGTCTCGGCCTTGCCGCCGCCGCCCGCGGCCACTTCGCCGCCGAAACCGCCCATGATGACGGAGACGAAGCTGCGGTTCATGCCCTTGCACATGATGTAGGAGAGGATCGCGCCGGATGAACCGACCAGCGCGCCGGTGATGATCAGTGCTGTGTTCTCCAGGGTGAACCCCATCGCCGCTGCCGCCCATCCCGAATAGGAGTTCAGCATCGAGACGACGACCGGCATGTCCGCGCCGCCGATGGGGATGATGAGCGTAATGCCGAAGACGAAGCTGAGCGCCGTGATCGCCCAGAACGTCCACGCCTGCTGCGTCATCGCGAAGTAGATGATCAATCCGATGATCGCGGCGAAGATCAGGATGTTCAGCGCGTGGCGCATCGGCAGGATGATCGGCGCGCCGCTCATGTTGCCGTTGAGCTTGGCGAACGCGATGATCGAGCCCGCGAACGTGATCGCACCGATGGCGACGCCAAGCGACATCTCGATCAGGCTCTGCATCCGGATCGCACCTTCAGCGCCGATACCGAAGGCCGCCGGCGAATAGAACGCGGCGCCCGCGACCAGAACGGCCGCCAGACCGACCAGCGAATGGAACGCGGCAACCAGCTGCGGCATAGCCGTCATCGCGATGCGGCGCGCGAGCACCGCGCCGATGCCAGCGCCGATGGCCAGACCCACCACTATTAGAATCACGGTTGCCGGATCAAGCGCTGAACCAACATCAATATGGAATTTCTCGCGCGTCGCGAGGTTTGCTTCGTAAACGACCCATATCGTCGTAACTATGGCAATCGCCATGCCGATCATGCCGTTGCGGTTGCCCGCGCGGCTGGTCACCGGCGACGACAATCCGCGCAGCGCCATGATGAACAGGACGCCGGAGACAAGATAGGCGAGGGCTGCGAGATCGGCGTTCATGGCTGCAATCTCGCGCAGTCACCCTTCGACCCGCCTACGCTTTCAGCTACGGCGGGCAAGTGGTTTCCACCTAAGCCCGGCATAGCCTTGGCGAAGCCGGGCAAGCTCAGGGTAAAGGGTTGCTCAAAACCTTCATGCTGAGCCTGTCGAAGCATGAGGTGCAGGTGAAGCGCCGACATCACTTGCCCTCCTTCTTCTTATACATCGCGAGCATGCGCGCCGTGACGAGGAAGCCGCCGAAGATGTTCACGCTGGCGAGGATCAGCGCCACGAAGCCGAGCATCTTGGACGTCCACGATGCGGCGCCGATGGTTTCGACCGACACCGCGATCAGCGCGCCGACCACGATCACCGAGGAGATCGCGTTCGTCACGCTCATCAGCGGCGTGTGCAGCGCGGGCGTCACCGACCACACCACGAAGTAGCCGACAAAGATCGCCAGCACGAAGATCGAGAGCCGGAAGACGAAGGGATCGATGGCTTCCATCAGCGCCTCTGTTCTCCCTCTCCCCCTGAAGGGGGCGAGGGTGTTCTTTTTGTATTTGAGAGAGACATACCTATTGCCCCTTCAAACTCGGATGCACGATCTCGCCGTCGCGGGTGAGCCCCGCGCCTTTCACGATCTCGTCGTCCCAGTTGAGCGCGAGCGCGCCGGTCTTCTTGTCGACGATCAGGCTCACGAAATTGAACAGATTGCGCGCGTAGAGGGACGACGTATCCACCGCGAGCCGTGCGGGGAGATTGGTATACCCCATGATGGTCACGCCGTTCGTCTCGATGACTTCGTTCGGTTTGGTGAGCGGGGTATTCCCGCCCTGTTCCGCCGCGAGATCGACGATCACCGAGCCCGGCTTCATGGTCGCGATCATTTCCGCGGTGACCAGCACCGGCGCCTTGCGACCAGGAATCAGTGCGGTGGTGATGACGATGTCCTGCTTCTTGATGTGTTCGGCGACGAGGGCCGCCTGTTTCGCCTGATACGCCTCCGACATGGGCTTGGCGTAACCGGCCGTGGTTTCCGCTTGTTTGAATTCTTCGTCTTCGACGGCCACGAAATTCGCGCCGAGCGAGACGACCTGTTCCTTGGTGGCGGGGCGCACGTCCGTCGCGGTCACGATCGCGCCGAGACGACGTGCGGTCGCTATCGCCTGAAGGCCCGCGACGCCCACCCCCATAATAAACACGCGCGCCGGCGCGATGGTGCCCGCTGCTGTCATCATCATCGGCATCGCGCGACCGAAGGTGGCGGCGGCGTCGAGCACCGCTTTATATCCGGCGAGGTTCGCCTGAGACGACAAAACGTCCATCGCCTGCGCACGCGAAATGCGCGGAATGAATTCCATCGCGAAGGCGTTCACGCCCTGCGCGGCCAGGCTCGAGATCGGGCCTTTTTCCGTATACGGCGCAAGCAACGAGGCATAGACCGCCCCCTTCTTCATCCCGGCGATCTCGTTCGCCTCCGGGCCGCGCACTTTCAGGACGATGTCGGCATCTTTCAGCGCCGATGCCGCGTCTGGCGCGATCATCGCGCCGCCGGCGGTGTAGTCGGCATCGCGCACACGCGCACCGGCGCCCGCACCGGTCTCCACGACCACGTCGAGACCGAGACCCTTGAGCTTCTTCACCGTCTCCGCGGTCGCGGCAACGCGCGTTTCGCCATCGCGGCGCTCTTTCAGGACTGCAAGCTTCATGGGCGCCCCTCGGGCGAAAGGCGGCTTAGTTGTGGGTGCGGAACAGCATCAGGAGGAACATGACGATGCCGATGCCCACAATCGAAATCTCGGTGAACTTGACGAAGCCCGACCAGGTTTTCTTGTGCTGGGAGATGTCCATATGTCCCGATTCGTAGTGGTCGTCCGCCATTGATTCCCCGCGTATTTCGAAGCGGCCGGGACTATAGCAAACGCGGGTTGTGGGGCAACTGCCGCATCCTCTAAGCCCGCCTTGTCGAAACCGAGTGGTTCCAGTCGGCGAGAAGCGCCCGGAGCGCCGCAACGAACGCCAGAGGCTGGTCCAGCATGATGTGATGCTGGGCCTGTGGGATCTCGACCACCGGCGCGGAGCGGCCGAGCAGATTGAACATGTACTCGCCGATATCCGGCGGCAGCAGGATCGAGTGCTCGCCGCGGAAAATGCCGATCCGGCATTTCGTCTCGCGAAGGCGCGCCGCCGTGTCGCCGATGGAGAAGTGCTGCCAGATCGCAGGATCGAACTTCCAGGTGAAGCCGCCCTCGACCTCCTTCAGCGAATGCCGCGCCACCCAGTCCACGAGGTAGAGGTTCTCGGCCGTCTGCGGCGGCATCAAGCGGAACCGGGCAAGCGCGGCGGCCAGCGTCGGATAAATGTGATGCGGCTTGATCACGCGCTGGGATGGGCCGCTACCTTCGCGCTCCGGCGGGTTGACCGGCGAGTCGACGATCACGGTTCCCGCCAGCCTCTCGCCATAAAGCGCGCCGGTCAGGATCGTGACGAAACCGCCGAAGCTGTGCGCGACGATGATCGGAAGTTCCGTCGGCACGAACATCCCGGCATCTTCGCAGACCCCGATCTCCTCGCGCGCGAAGCGCTCCATCGAATAGAAGTCCTTACGCCAGTCGCTGTCGCCCATGCCGGAAAGATCGAGCGCCGCGACGTTGTAGTCGCGCGCCAGCAATGGCGCGATGAAGTCCCACCAATGGGCGTGCGCCGCGTTGCCGTGCACCAGAAGCAGTCCCGGCCGCGCACGGTCGCCCCAGCGCTGATAATGGATCCGTGCACCATCGACTGTGATGTAGTTGTGCTCGGGTTCCTGTGCGATCTGGTCCTTGAACCATTTGGGCGCCGGCGGCGGCGAACCGGCGAGCGGCGTGAGCGGTCCCTGGTTTTCCGTGACCGTGAACATCTCCGGCTCTGCGCCCTGGACGGGCGGAACGGGCGGCAGGTCGTCATCGTCAGTCATGGCAACTGCTTCACTGTCAGCGAAACTCAGATATGAGGCACCACATCATTGCCCCAAGATATGTGAGTTTGGCACCAATGCGAGACCGAAGCATAGATGTATCGGTCGCGGGCATTGCGGGCTGCAAAAGTGAAATGGGCACGTTCCCAATCGTCGCCGACTACAAAACCTTGTTGAACAGGCTCGGGGGAAACCGTCGCCACGACAGCATTCGCATCGCGTTTCGCTTCCATATTGGCGCGTTCCCACGCTGCTTGGCGCAAATCGTCCAGCGACTTGAGATCGCAACTGGCGCGCATTCTTGCCCGCACCAATTCGGACACGCTGCCCGTCGCAACGACCAACAAGCCCGTAACCGCGATAGCTCCAATCATTCGTCGCTGCATAAACAGGTTCTTGGTCATCAGTTTGCGAGCCATTCAATCCAGGTGCCGTGGGGATGGGTGCGTGCGAGCATGCGCTCCTCCTTCGTGCCGTCGTGGTAACGCCAGAGCGTCAGATAGTTTTCGTTGTTGCTCTGGCCCTCGTTCGACAGGCACCACACCGGACGCCGCAGCCCCGCCACCGTGAGGAGATCGTAAAGCGCGTGGCGCATCTTCGGCAGGAACTGATAAGTGACGTACGTGTGGTAGACGCAGACCGCTTCGTTCGCCGCCACGCGCGCCAGCGCGTCGGGAAGAAGGTCCAGCGCATTGCCGGGAATGATCTTCGGCGGCGCGTCCTTGTAGATTTCGAGAGCGGCATCCAGCCGCGCGAACCGCGCGACCTGATCGGGCCACACCAGCGCACGCAGCCAGTCACGGTCGTCGGCATTGGTGAGATCGACAGGATTCATCTCCAGACCAACGCGGCTCGCCACGCGCGGCGCGGGCCCCACCGGTGGTGTGCGCTCGCCACGCAATTCGACATCCAATGTCAATTTCGCATCCGGCAAATCGGTCAGGAATTCCTCCGTGCCGCGCCGATAGCGGACGCGATAGCGATCCCAGATCATGTTGAGACCCGCACTCGGACCGATCTCGATCAGATGCAGCGGTTCGCCCGCCACGCGCGCGACTTCGCGGAAGCCCGCGTTCAAGGTACCCGAGCGGCCCACCTCATTGGTGTTCGTCACCCGCGAACGGATCAGCGGCATCAATTGATCGCGATGCGTCTCGCAGAAATCCGCGAACAACGGAAACGGGTCTTCGCCCTCGAGCCTCCTGCCGCCGTTCAGGTTTGCATAATGCCGCCGCAGCGGATGCTCGGTGCCGCGCAGAAGCAGAAAGTGCACTGACGCGAACAGGACGTTGGCCGGCGGTTGGCCGGTGCGGACCTGCGACGCCATTTCCTGAAGCCATGGTGTGGCTCCAACGCCCTCGCTTAATCGTACATAGAGCGGCGCTTCACCGGAAAGCCGCACCTCCCTGGCGAAATATTCCCAATAGCCAATCGATTTGTCGCTCACGAACGGCGCGCCTTTACCACCTGTTCACCATGGCGAACTCTCTTATCCACCGCAACGTCCCGAACGAGGACAAAGTTTAAATCTGCCTTTACTTCTGACAGCCGAAACTGCGCGCCTCAACGCCCGAGGCACGCGATGGCGCAGACGGTTCTTATTGTCGATGACGATCCCGTGCAGCGCCGTCTGCTGGAAACGGCGATCACGCGCTCGGGCATGTCGGCCGTCACCGCGCCAGGCGGCCAGCCCGCGCTCGATCTCGTAGGCGGACCGCGCGGCGATCAGATCGTGCTCATGTTGCTCGATCTCGTCATGCCAGACATGGACGGATTGCAGGTGCTCGCGAAATTGCGCGTCAGCCATCCCGATCTGCCGGTGATCGTGCTGACCGCGAAGGGCGGAATCGATTCCGCCGTCGAGGCGATGCGCGCCGGCGCCAGCGATTTCCTGGTCAAGCCCGCAAGCCCGGAACGCATCACCGTCTCGATCCGCAACCAACTCAAGATCGGCACGCTGTCGCACGAAGTCACGCGCCTGAAGAAGAAAACCGACAATCGTCTCACCTTCGAGGATCTTGTCGCCAAGTCCGGCGCGATGCGTCAGGTCTTCCGTCTTGGAGAGCGCGCGGCGCAATCCAACATTCCCATTCTGATCGAAGGCGAAAGCGGCGTCGGCAAGGAACTGATCGCGCGCGCGATCCAGGGCTCGTCCGATCGCTCCGGCAAGCCGTTCGTGACCGTGAACTGCGGCGCGATCCCGGAAAACCTGATCGAGTCGATCCTCTTCGGCCACGAGAAGGGTTCGTTCACCGGCGCGACCGACAAGCATCTCGGCAAGTTCCAGGAAGCCGATGGCGGCACGCTTTTTCTCGACGAGATCGGCGAACTGCGCCTCGACATGCAGGTAAAGCTGCTGCGCGCGCTGCAGGAAGGCGAAGTCGATCCCGTCGGCTCCAAGCGGCCGGTCAAGGTGGATGTGCGCATCATCTCCGCCACCAACCGCGATCTCGCCGAACTGACGCGCGAAAATCTTTTCCGCGAAGACCTTTACTATCGCCTGAACGTCTTCCCGATCGTGATCCCGCCGCTGCGCGACCGTCACGAGGACATTCCGCCACTGGCGCGTCATTTCATCGAGCGTTTCGCCGCCGAAGAGCACAAAGCCGTTGCCGGTCTGATGCCGGAAGCATCCGACCTGCTCGAACGCTTCGCGTGGCCGGGCAATGTGCGCCAGCTTGAGAACACGATTTTCCGCGCGGTCGTCCTTTGCGACGGCTCGCAGCTCGACGTCTGCGACTTTCCGCAGATCGCCGCCGCGATGGGCGTCGAGGCGCGTTCGCGCCGTGTCGTTCCCGACGCGGCGATGTATGGCGGTTCGTCTGCATCGCCACGCGCGGCCTCGAACCCGACCGGATCGCCTTATGCTTTGCTCACGGTCAATGGCACGGGACACATGCGCAAGCTCGAGGATATCGAAGCCGAAATGATCCGGCTCGCGATCTCGCGCTATGACGGGCATATGTCCGAAGTTGCGCGCAGGCTCGGCATCGGCCGTTCGACGCTTTATCGCAAGCTCAAGGAATTGGGTCTCGAACCGTCGGACGGCGAAAGCGAAACCGGATTCACGGACGAGCAGACCCGCAAAGCAGGCTAGCTGGTTAGCTGCGCATCCCGAGCGCGCTGAGATACAGATCGAGCATCGCTTCCTGCTCCTGCAAATCCGCCTTATCGAGTTTTCGCATGCGCACGACCTGGCGCATGATCTTGGTATCGAAACCCTGCCCCTTCGCCTCGGAGTAGACTTCGCGGATATCCGCCGTCAGCGCGGAGCGTTCCTCTTCCAGCCGCTCGACGCGTTCGATGAAGGAGCGCAGATGTTCTTTGGCAAAGCCCGATTTGGCCACACTATGACTCCCGAAAAATAACTGTCATGGCCCGGCTTGTCCGGACCACCCATCACCCGCGTGTCTACGCGGGCATATGACTCTTGATCACCTGGGTGGCCCGCATTCGCGGGCCATGACAAATAGGGAAGTGCCAGAGACAGCGCAACGCTAATAACCGCCTCTAGCTGTGAATCTTTTGGCTGGCGGCGAAAGCGGCCTGTTGTTCCGGCGTCGCTTCGGTCTGATATTTCTTTTTCCACTCCGCCGGCGGCATGCCGTAGACGATCTCGCGCGCCTCGTCCTTCCCCAGCGCGATGCCCTTCTCGGCCGCCGCCTCGCGATACCAGTCGCCCAGACAGTTGCGGCAGAAGCCGGACAGATTCATCAGATCGATGTTCTGAACATCGGTGCGGGTACGCAGATGCGCGACAAGGCGGCGGAACGCCGCAGCCTCCAGTTCGGTGCGTGTGCGTTCGTCCATGGCAAGGTTTCCCTGTGTGACAAGCGGCCGGGTGAATTGAATTGTCGGCGTGCCCATATCGGCGAGCGCAGAGGCAATGATCGGGGCCAGACGTTCTGCGAACGCGCGGGCCGATGCGTCATCCGCAATGAGATCCTGCCGGATTTCGATCAGCACATGCGGCAAACCGTTCATCGTGCCGTGACGATAGAGACAGTCGTTTTCGAGTTCGCCGGAATAAGGCTCGTTGTCGCCGACGGCAAAGCCGGCTTCCGTGAGCCGCGCCATTAACGGTCGTGCAAGCCGCACGTCGCGATCCCACAGCACGCCGACCTGCCACGGCCGCGCACGGCCTTTCCATGCTGGTGTGAAACTGTGCATCGAGATCACGACCGGAACCGGGCCGGCTTTCGTCAGTTCGGCCGCGATGCGCGCATGATAAGGAGCGTGAAACTGCGCGATCCGCGATGCGATTTCGCCGGCGTCTGCGGTGCGATTGCCGGGGATGATGCTGCCATCCGAGAGCTTCATCACCAGGGTCGGATCGTCCTCGCCGCGATTGAGATCGATCAGCAGCCGCGACCAGCGCGCAAGGACAGCCGGGGCGCCAAAGCGAGCAGCCAGCGTTCGAGTGACCTCGGCCGCGCCGATATCGGAGGCGATGTGCGTTCCGAACAGCGCCGGATCGAGTCCCAGATCGCCAAAGGCCTCGGGCAACGCGTTCGACGCGTGGTCGCAAATGAACAGCAGGCCGGCGCAGCCCTGACCCGGAACAAATTCAAACGGCGTATCGGTCATGGAAAAGCGATAATTGGTCGCCATAGGCGTGCGCGCAAGCGTTGACTGAACCAATCCGCCGGGCGACACCGAAACCATGCGCGTCGTTTTCTTTATTCTCGCCGCTTTCGCCGTCGCGGGCCCCGCGCAGGCGAGCCTCAGTGTGTGCAACAAAGGCAGGTTTCCGGCCAAGGTGGCGCTGGGCCGCTTCGACGGCAAGGCCTGGTCGAGCGAGGGCTGGTGGACCATCGCGCCCAAGAACTGCACCACCGTCATCAAGACGCCGCTCGACGCGCGCTACTACTATCTCTACGGCACCGACACGGCATCCGGCGTGTGGGACGGCAAAACAGGTTTCTGCACCGCGCCGGCGGCGAAATTCTCCATTCCCGGACGCGCCGATTGTGCGAAGCGCGGTTATGATCTCAAGCGATTCTTCCAGGTCGATACCGAGGACAATCTCAACAAGGTCGTGCCCCTGCAATGAGACGCCGCCGCAAAACGAAAATTCTCGCAACCCTCGGGCCATCTTCTTCGACGCCGGAAAAAATCCGCGCGCTGTTCGAAGCCGGCGTGGATGTCTTCCGCATCAACATGAGCCACACCTCGCATGCCGCGCTGGCGCAGTTGCGCGGCGACGTGCGGGCGCTTGAAGAAGAAATGGGCCGTCCCATCGGCGTACTGATCGACCTCCAGGGGCCGAAGATCCGGCTCGGCACGATTCCCGGCGGCCGGCGGACGCTGAAAGAGGGCGACCGCGTGCGGCTGGTGCGCAAGGTCGAATCCGACAACGACACGGATATCCCGATCCCGCATGCCGAGGTCTTCCAGGCGATGAAACAGAAGCATGCGCTACTGATCGATGACGGCAGAGTGCGTCTGCGTCTGTTCGGCGTGAAGGAAGACTCCGCCGAAGCGTTCGTGGAAGTCGGTGGCGAGATCAAGGACCGCAAGGGCGTGAACCTGCCCGATACGCTGCTGCCGGTTCCCGCGATGACGCAGAAGGATCGCAGCGATCTTGATGCCGCGCTCAATCTCGGCGTCGACTGGATTGCGTTGTCCTTCGTGCAACGTCCTGAGGACGTGGCGGAGTTGAAGAAGATCGTTGCCGGCCGCGCCGGGGTGCTCGCCAAGATCGAAAAGCCGAAGGCGCTGGACGCCCTGCCGGAAATCCTGGAACTGGCCGACGCCATCATGGTCGCGCGCGGCGATCTCGGCGTCGAACTGCCGCTGGAAGCGGTTCCGGGAAAGCAGAAATACATCACGCGCCTGGCGCGCAAGGCGGGAAAGCCCGTCGTTGTCGCCACGCAGATGCTGGAGTCGATGATCGGGTCCTCTTCTCCCACGCGCGCGGAGGTTTCCGACGTCGCGACCGCGGTGTTCGACGGCGCCGATGCCGTAATGCTGTCCGCCGAAACCGCGTCGGGCGAGCATCCGGTCGAAGCGGTGGCGATGATGGACCGGATCGCCATCGCGGCGGAATCCGATCCGAGCTACCAGTCCATCATCGATGCGCAGCGCACCCCGCCCGAGGCAACCACCGCCGACGCCATCATGGCCGCGGTGCATGAGGTGACGCAGACGATCCACGCGCGCGCCATCATCTGCTGGACAATGTCGGGGTCGACCGCACTGCGCGCCGCGCGCGAACGTTCGGAGGCGCCGATCATCATGCTGTCGCCCAGCATTGCGACAACCCGGAGAATGGCGCTGGTCTGGGGACTGCACAGCGTTCTCACCGACGACGCGCACGATTTCGACGACATGGTCGATCGTGCGACCCGTATTGCGTTTCAGGAAGGCTTCGCACAGCCGGGCGAACGCGTGGTCATCACCGCGGGCGTTCCACTAGGCACACCCGGCGCGACCAACCTGCTGCGCGTCGCGTTCGTGGGCGAACCAAAATAAGTTAAATACCCTGACCTTCGACATCCTTTTCGAGCGCGCGCAGGTGTTTCGCGGCGCCGTCGAGCTGCGGATCGAGCGCCAATGCGCGCTGGTATAGTTTCAGCGCGCCGGGCTTGTTCCCATATTCTTCCAGCAGATCGCCGAGCTCGCTCATGGCTTCGAACTGGCGCGGGTTGAGCGTCACGACTTTCTGCAGCGACAGCATCGCGGCTTCGTCGTCGCCGTCCTGTTGCTGAAGCTGCGCGCGCTCGTGCCAACCTTCAGGAAAGTTGGGCGCGATGCTGGTGACGGATGAGAAAAGCTTCTTCGCCGTGTCGCTGTCGCCATCGGCCAGCGCAGCGGCGCCGCGCGCCATCAAGAGATCGACGCTCGGGCTTCCCGATTGTTCGAAATAGGCGAAGATCTGCTCCTCGATGGGCTTCGCTTCTTCCGCCGATCCGGCCTTGGCCAGTTGTGCAAACAGAACGTCGATTGGCGGCTTCGGCGCTGTGTGTGCGACCGGCGGCTTCATCGGCGCGGCGGATGCAGCGCAGGCAAACGACAGAAGCAGGACGGGCACAAAACGCATGACTTCGTTCTAGCGGCCCTTTGCGGCTTTTTCCAGAAACACAGGAGTCGCACCGCCTTCCGCCCAGTCGATCAGTTCCGCAATGTGTGCGATGGGCGGCGCGTCGGGGCCGGAGAGATGATGCAGGCAGCCGATATTGGCGGTGGCGATCACGTCCGGTTCGACGGCGGCAATATTGGCGAGCTTGCGGTCACGGAGTTCGCCCGCGATCTCCGGCTGGAGGATGGAATAGCTTCCCGCCGAACCGCAGCAGAGATGGCTTTCGGCGATATCGAGCACCTCGAACCCCGCGCTTTTAAGCAGCGACTTCCCCGCGTCGGCCAGTTTCAACCCATTCTGCAAGGAACACGGCGCCTGCCAAGCGACCCGGATCGCCTTCGGCGTGCCCGGGATCGGCGTGGCGAGATCGAGGAAGTCTCGCGCCTTCGCCGCGAACGCCGCGGCACGCGGCCCCCAGATTGGATCGTCCGCGAACAGATGTGCGAGATCTTTCAGGTAGGCGGAACATCCTGTCGCCGTGATGAGTACGCCGTGGAACGGACCTTCCTTCTCAAAGGCCTCAATGGCGCGCTTGGCCCAAGCTTTCGCCTGCTCCTCCTTGCCCAGATGATGCACCAGCGATCCACAACATCCAGCACCAACGAGCGGAACGAGCTGATAGCCGCGCCGAGTCAGCACACGCCGGACGGCTTCATCGATCTCCGGCGCCAGTGCCTTCTGCACGCATCCCGGCATCAGCGCGATGCGCCTGGCGTTCATGGCGACGGGTAGTTCGGCAGTGGACGTTGTAGCAACATGCCGCTTCGACCCCATCCGCGCCATCGCGCCGAGACGCCCCGGCAGCCAGCGTCCGGGCGGCGCGAACAGAAGCCCCAGACGCACAAACGTCGGACGCGGCATCACCGTCGCGAGCAGCCAGCGCAGAAGGCGATCCGCAAACGGTCTGCGATAACGCGTCTCAATATGTGCGCGCGCCGTATCGACCAGCCGCGCGTAATCGACGCTCGACGGGCACGCGGTCCGGCACGCAAGGCACGATAGACACCGATCAACATGCAGAACCGTCTCCGCCGACGGTGCAGCGTTTTCCTCCAGCATCTGTTGCATCATCACGATACGGCCGCGCGGGCCGTCGCGCTCGTCGCCGAGCAGCACATAGGTCGGACACGTCGCCGTGCAGATACCGCAATGCACGCAGTTGCGCAGGTTTTCTTCGACCGCCGCGAGATGCGGGTCGGCAAGCTGCGCAGGCGAGAAATTCGTGCGCATCAGACGCCCTCGTACATCCGGCCGGGATTGAAAAGCCCCAGCGGATCGAACGCGGCCTTCACCGCGCGCGTAAGCGCCGCGCGCGCCGGCGGTTCTGGTGGGAAAGGCATCCTCGGCAAAACCGGGCCCGGCAACGCATCAGTTTCATCGAAATCACCGAAGCGGCGCAGCATCGCCATCTTCTCATCGAGCGCGCCTTCGAGGCGCACGTAAGCTTTGCCGCTGGAATGGATGAGCGCCGTCGCCTCCAACGGGCTTGCCGCCACCTTGCGCAACACAGCGCCGTCTGCGCTCGCGGTTACAAAAATCTTCTCGGCATGTTTTGGGAAAACGCGAAAGGTGAGTTCGGTCAGCGGCCCCAGCGTTCCCATCGCGCCGCACATCAGCTTCGGCAGATCGAAGCCGGTGACGTTCTTCACGACTTTGCCGCCGCCCTTGTAAGCCTCGCCGAATCCATTCACCGCGCGAAATCCGAGCAGGTGGTCGCGCGCACGGCCGAAGCGGATCGCCGCCGGACCGTTCGCGTTCGCGGAGATTGCGCCTCCGATCGTCGCTTTGTTTGCCGGCGCGCCCAGCAACGGCCCCCAATCGGCCGGCTCAAAACCCAGACGCTGGTTATAGGCCGCGAGCAATGCGTTGATCTCTGTGACCGGCGTTCCCGGCAACACCGTCAACAGCAACTCTTCGGGCTCGTAAGAGACCACGCCCTTAAGACCGGAGAGATCGAGGACCGTCCCCCAGCTCGCGACCGCTCTTCCAAACGCGCGTTTGGTGCGTGCGCCCGCGATATTGAGCGGCGATTTCCATTCGCGCGCGGAGCGCACGATCTCAACAACCTCTGCCTCGGTGTTCGCTGTCAGGTCGGTCATCAGAACCGCGGCAGATTGGGATAGGGCACGCGGCCGTCTTTGACATGCATGTGGCCCTGCTCGACGCAGGCGGACAATGTCGGGAACACCTTGCCGGGATTGAGCAGACCCGCGCCATCGAACGCGCATTTCAGACGCTGCTGCTGCGCGAGATCGGCGTCGCTGAACATTTCCGGCATCAGGTCGCGCTTCTCGACGCCGACGCCGTGCTCGCCGGTCAGGACACCGCCGACTTCGACGCAGAGTTTGAGAATATCGGCGCCGAACTGTTCAGCGCGCGCGAGTTCGCCCTCCTTCATCACGTCGAAGATGATGAGCGGATGCAGATTGCCGTCGCCGGCGTGAAACACGTTGCAGAAGCCAAGGCCGTATTCCTCCGCCATCGCACTCATGCGCGCGAGCACCTGCGGCAGCATCTTGCGCGGGATCGTGCCGTCCATGCAGAGCATATCCGGCGCGAGCCGTCCCATCGCCGGGAACGCCGCCTTGCGCCCCGCCCACAGACGCGCGCGTTCGTCTTCGTCGGCCGCCTCACGGACCTCCGCGCCACAACCGCGCGCGATCCCGGCGATGCGCGCGATGGCGTCATCGACTTCGGACCGAATCCCGTCGGCATCGACAATCAGGACGCCCTCCGCGCCGCGCGGATAGCCGGGCGCGCTGTAGTCCTCGACGGCTTCGATGCAGCGGCGGTCCATGAACTCCATCGCCGCGGGCACGATGCCGCCCGCGATGATGTTGGCGACGCATTGTCCCGCGTCAGGCACGGACTTGAAGGCTGCGAGCAACGTCCGCGTCACCGGCGGCTTGGGAAGAATGCGCAGCGTCGCCTCGACCACGACACCAAGCAATCCTTCCGAGCCCGCGACGATGCCGAGCAGATCGTAACCGCCGTCGCTTCCGTGCCTGCCGCCAAGCTCGATGATGTCACCCGCAAGCGTCACCAGCTTCACGCCGAGAAGATTGTTCGTCGTCAGCCCATATTTCAGGCAATGCAGTCCGCCGGAATTCTCCGCGACATTGCCGCCGATGGTGCAGGCGATCTGGCTGGAAGGATCGGGCGCGTAGTAAAAGCCGCGCCCCTCTACCGCGCGCGTGATCGCGAGATTGGTCACGCCGGGCTCCGCCACCACGCAGCGGTTCTCCCAATCGATCTCCACAATCTTGTTCATGCGCGAGAGACCGAGCAGGATTCCATCGGCGCGCGGCAATGCTCCGCCGGAGAGCGACGTTCCGGCGCCGCGCGGTACGATCGGCACACCGTTCTCGCCAGCGAATTTGAGAACCGCCGCCACCTGTTCGGCCGTCTTCGGCAGCACGCAGACCAGCGGCGCCTGGCGATAGGCCGTGAGCGCATCGCCATCGAACGCGGCCAACCCCGCGCGCTCCGACACCACACCGTCGGGCACGAGCGCCTTCAGACGCGCGACGATCTCTGCGCGGCGGGAAAGGATGGATGGATCGGGGGCAGCAAGTTCCAAATGCGCACCATCATGCTTCGAGGCATCGCTTCGCGATGCACCTCAGCATGACGAAATTGGAAGAAAGCGTCATCCTGAGGTGGGCGCCCGAAGGGCGAGCCTCGAAGGATGGCGCGGCTTAGCCCTGACGCGCCTTGAAGCGGGGGTTCTTCTTGTTGATGACGTACGTGCGGCCGCGGCGGCGGATGACGCGGCAATCCTTGTCGCGCTTCTTGAGGGACTTGAGGGAGTTACGGATCTTCATGGGCGTGCCGGACCTGAAAAAGAGCGCGGAAGCTAGTGGCGGGGGTGGGCCCTGTCAACCGCGAGAATACGTGATTTTTGCCGCATTTCCGCCGGTTCGGGCATGGTAAAAGGGTTGGAATCGGGGATTTTTCCATGATGCTGAGCTTGTCCACCCGGATAGGACTGGCCGCGCTGGCCCTCTCAGCGGCGCTTTCGCCCGCGTTTGCGGATCAGAGTCAGACCCCGGCACCTCCCTCTCCACAGGACCTCAAATTCCAGGCCTTTATCCATGACGAGCGCACGGTGGCCATCGCGGCCGGCATCAGGCCACAGGTCTATGACGCAGCGACCGCCAATATCCACCGCAACCAGCGCGTCGAGGACCTGAACCTCAACCAGCCGGAATTCTCGCGGCCGGTGTGGCTCTATCTGGACAGCGCGGTTTCCGACAAGCGCGTCGCCGATGGGCAACAGGGGCTCGCCGCAAACCTGCAAGCACTCTCCTCCATCGAGGCAAAATATGGCGTGCCGAAAGAGATCGTCGTCTCCATCTGGGGCAACGAGAGCGATTTCGGACACGGCCACGAAGCCTTCAACATGTTCGAGGCGCTGGCGACACTCGCCTATGACGGGCCGCGCGCGGATTACGCGAAACCCGAATTCCTTGCCGCGCTCAAGATCCTGCAGCAGCAGAAATTCGATCCCGCGATCATGACGGCATCTTGGGCCGGTGCATTCGGACAAACACAGTTCACGCCGACGACGTTCCTGGCCCATGCCGTCGATGGCGACGGCGACGGCACGATCGATCTCTGGCATTCGACGGCGGATGCGCTCGCCTCCGCCGCCAATGTGCTCGCCGACGCGGGATGGCAGCGCGGCGCGTCGTGGGGATATGAAGTCAAGCTGCCTGAAGGCTTCGCTTACGATCAGGCCGACGTCGACAACGTCAAACCCATCGCCGAATGGCGCAGGCTCGGCGTGACGCGCATCTGGGGTGCAGCACTTTCCACGGCGCAGGAGAACGGCGCGATCTTCCTGCCCGCCGGCGCGCGCGGACCGGCCTTCCTGGTGTTTCCCAATTTCAAGGTCATCCTGAAATACAACAACGCCACCTCCTACGCGCTCGCCGTGAGTTTGCTTGCCGATCGTATCAATGGCGGCGCTCCGGTGCAGGCGTCCTGGCCACGCGACGAGAAACCGCTGACACGCGACGAACGCATCGCATTTCAGACCTATCTCACCAAGCTCGGTTACGACATCGGCACCATCGACGGCGTGCTGGGCCGGAAAGCGCGCGCAGCGTCGCGCGCGTGGCAGAAGGCGCATGGTATCGCAGCGGATGGGTTCCCGACCGAAGACCTGCTCACCCGCGTCGCCACCGACGCGAACGCGAAACCTTAAGCATTCGGCGATTGCATCTCGGCGGCTTCCTCGATCTGTTCGTCATCCGGCGTAACGCGTCCCGCATTCTTCAGATGCGGCGAGAACAGCGCGTAGAGATAGCAGATGAGCATCAATGACCCGCCGAAGATGAACGGCGCGCTCGGCGAAATACGATAGAGCCCGGTCGCGAGCATCGGCCCGAAGATGAATCCCGCGCCCGCGGTCGCGCCGGTTAGGCCGGCGATTGCGCCCTGCTCATGCGGATCGACGGAGAGCGAGGCCGCCGCCGCATAGCCCGGCCTGACCATGCCGAAACCCAGTCCGTTGATCATCAACGCGAAGACCAGCGGCCCGAACTGCCGCCCGATCGCGAACAGCGCGAAGGAAACGATGCAAGTCGCCCCACCCCAGCGGATCAGCGTGCGAGCCGACAGTTTGAAGCGCTGCACCACGACAAGCTGTGCGAACAAGGCCGCAACCGCGCCGGCCACCAATCCGATGCCAGTGTATTGCGGCGCCTGTTTCAGCGTGAAGTGCAGCACGTCGATGAACAGATAGCCGATGGTCTGGATCGGCACTGCGCCGGCGGTCGAAATGCCGACACCAAACACAATGAACGGCCAGATGCGCCGGTCATGCCATTTGAGTGTGCGCTTCTGGCCGGCATGAACATGCGGCTTCGTGTCTTCGTGCAGCAGGAACCACACCGTCGCCGCACTCGCAAACGCGACGGCCGACACGAAATAGAACGGCGCGAACAGGCCAAACACCACCAGCGCCGAACCGATGCCGGGGCCGATGGTCGTTCCGAGACCGAATGCGGCGCTGAGCGTGGCCACGCCGCCGGTGCGTTCCGCGCGCGTGGTGCGGTCGGCGATATAGGCCTGTGCCGCGGGCGACGAGCCGGAGCCGAAGATGCCGTAGATCATGCGCGCTGCAATCATCATCGGGTAGCAGACCGCAATCGCGAGCACGCCGTGGATCCCGAGATCGGCGATGGCGGCAAACGACGCAAACGAAATGCCGAACGCGATGAGTCCCAACAGGATGACCGGCTTGCGCCCCCATTTGTCGCTCTTGCCACCCCAATAGGAACTCGAGAACAGCCAGATCGTCGCCGAGGCGACGAAGGGCAGCGAACCTTCGAACTCCGTAAGACCTAGACGGCGCACGAGCGTCGGCAGGATCGCGAACATCACCGATTGCCCGGCGCCCATGCAGATCAGGCTGACAAACAGGATCGCGAGCGCGCGCTCGGTCTCATTGTCGGCGACGGCGCTGAGCATGCGCTCGGCCAGCGCGCGGGCGCGGCTGCCGCCGTCTTCGGGTTCAAGATGGATATGCGGCATGGAATGACTCTTCGTCCGCAAAGCACCCCATCGTGACGCAAGCGTCAAGTGTGGCGCCAGACACGCATAGCGCGTATGCTCAGCCTGGAGACGGAGGGCACCATGAAAGCGAAGCGTCTGTTCGCCGCAGCGATGGTTACGATGGTGGCCACGTCCGCGCGAGCGTCCGTCGAGATCAATGCCAGCCCGACGAAGAACATGAACTGCGTGGGTGGCAACTGTTCACCGACAGCGAAGAACGCCGTGCTCAACACCACCGACCTCGCCCGTATGCTCACGACCGGCGATGTGAAGGTCGTGACCGGCAACGGTGCGGTGACGATCACGGTGTCGGGACCGCTTTCGTGGACGAGCACGCATCGCCTTACCCTCGACGCAAATCTCAATGTGAGCTTCCGCGCACGGGTCGAGGTCACCGGCCGGGGTGCTGTCACCATCATTACCAATGACGGCGGCACCGGCGGAGACCTCATCTTCTTCTACGGCGGTAAGCTGGATTTCTGGGATACGAGTGCGAACCTCATGATCAACGGAACGCAATACCAACTGGTGAGCGACATTCCTTCCATCGCGTCGGCCTACGCCAACGCACCAAACAATTACGCGATACTCGCTCTGACGAAGGACTATAATGCGGCGCCAGATGGAACCTATGAGGGCTCCGCCGTGCCGACGAATATGGAGGGTGTGTTCGAAGGCCTTGGTCACACGATTTCAAATTTTTCAGCTAACACAACAGGGACTGCGGCCGGGTTTTTCTTAGAGTCAGCGGTATTAGATGACAGCACTATACGCGATCTGACACTGAGTAACGCCAATATAGTAGGCGGTGATAATTCGCGCGTGGGCGTGCTCGGCGGAGCTTTGGAATCAAATATCATCAACGTGCACGCGTCCGGTTCCGTTACAGGCGGAGATGACAGCTATATTGGCGGCCTTGCTGGCATCGGAGGGGCATTTCTAAAATCGGACTCATCGGCAAGCGTCACTTGTGCGAGGCGTTGCTACGGAGGCGGTCTTGCGGGGTCTGGCGGTCAATTCACCCTCTCTCGTGCTAGCGGTACAATAACTGTTGTAAGTGGTTTAGCAGGCGGTCTAGTAGGGCTCCTGACGAGCCAGGGCCGGGTATCGCAGTCCTTCGCAACCGGCGATGTTACATCCGTAAAGCGGCAGAGACGCGTCACAATAGGCGGCCTCATCGGTATTGCCGACCAAGACACATCAATCGAGAATTCTTATTCACAAAGCGCTATTCGCAATGATGGGGTGGGCCCGCTCGGAGGTTTGACCGGCTACGCAAAAGCGGACACCGACGTCACGACATCCTATGCAACGGGCCATATCGGAATAGAAGGCGCGCGTACCAAAGTAACCGATGGGGTTGGCGGGTTTGTTGGCTCTGTCCAAATACCGGTGCAGTTCAGGCTAGATTATTGGGACACTGACACCAGCGGGACAGATTTAGGATGTGGAGCGAGCAAGCCGGCCCATAGATGTCCTCCCATCGATGGCCTGACGGACGTTCAATTAAAGTCGAGCCTGCCCACTGGGTTCGATCCGTCGATCTGGGCACAGTCGCCCACCATCAACAACGGCTATCCATATCTGATCGCTAACCCGCCGCCGCAATAGCAGTGCGCCTCACGAATGCCGTTTGAATCTTACCTCGGACGTGTCGCTGCGGCCCTGTGAATCCACCACCGTGATATGCGCGATGCCCTCGCCCGTCGGCGCATAGAGCACCGGCGAAAAGCGGTCGAACGATCCGATCAGCACGCCGTTCACCAGCCAGGTCAGCGGCGCGCGCCCGCCATCGGCCTTCAGCACGATGGTCTTGTCCTTCGTGTCGGCCTCGGGCAGCGGCACGGTGGTGCCGTTGGGCGGAAACGAGATCGACGGCGGCGGCACGACGGTCACGACCTGCTGCTTCGGTTCGCTCTCTTTCCGGAAAATCTGCAGCGACGGCGGCAACTGTTCCGACGATTGCACCATGATCGCGCCGGCGGGCACCGATGGCGGCGCGCGCTTGTCGGGCGGGAGCAACTCGAACGTCTTGAGCAGGATCGGCGCCGCGTTCTCGCGTCCGATATGGCCGGGGCGCGGCGTGCCATCCGCACGACCCACCCAGACGCCCACGGTGTAGTCGTTCGAGAACCCGACCGACCACGCATCGCGGAAGCCATAGGACGTGCCGGTCTTGAAACCGATGGTGCGCCTGCGGTCGAGGCCCTGCCCCATCGCCCAGCCTTCGGGCAAGGTCACGCCATCGAGAATGTCGCGCAGATAATACGATGCGACCGCGCCGAAGAGATGGTGCTTCGGCGCATCCGGCGCGGTTGCGATGAAGCGCAGGCCTTCGGCCTGTCCGCCCTCCGCGATGCCGGCATAAAGCATCGTGATGTCGGTGAGCGAGATGCCAAGACCGCCGAGCGCGACAGGCAGGCTCGGCGTCGCGTCATGCGAGGGAAAGTAAAGCCTCGCACCCGCGCTTTGCAGCGTCTCGGTGAAGGCGAGCGGTCCGACGCGGTCCAGCACCATCACCGCCGGCACGTTCAGCGACATGCGCAGCGCGTCGCGCGCCGTGATCTCGCCCTGGAACCCGCCGTCGAAATCGCGCGGCGCGTATTCGCCGAAATTCGTCGGCGCGTCTTCCATGCGCGACAGCGGATGCAGGATCAGATCGTCGAAGGCGAGACCGTAGATGAACGGCTTGAGCGCGGAGCCCGGCGAACGCGCCCGGCGCGCGAGATCGATCTGCCCCGCCTTGCCCCAGTAATCCGTGCCGCCGACATACGCCACGACGTTGCGCGTTCTGTTCTCGACCGCGACGACGGCAAGCGTCGCGCCGTCGTCGAAATAGCTCGCCTCCTGCGCGGCCATGCGTTCGACCGCGCCCTGCAAGCCGATGTCGAGCGTGGTGACGATGCGCGGCGCGGCGTTGGTCGCGACCAGATGATCGGAGAGATGCGGCGCGTTGAGCGGCATCGCCTGGCGCGCGAACGGCACGCCCTCCTTCATCGCGATCGCGGCATCGGCGGCGGTGACGACGCCTTCGTCCACCATGCGGCGCAGAACCTTGTCGCGGCCCTTGAGCGCGCGGATGGCATGGCGGTCGGGCCGCTGTTTCACCGGCGATTGCGGCAGGGCCACCAGCAGCGCCGCCTGCGCGAGATCGATGCCGTTCGGCTCGCGGCCGAAATAGGAGAGCGACGCCGCACGCACGCCCTCGAGATTGCCGCCGAACGGCGCGAGGGTCAGATAGAGCGAAAGGATCTCGTCTTTGGAATAACGCTCTTCCAGTTGCACCGCGCGGATCATCTGGAACAGCTTGGTGCCGATGCCGCGCGGAGAGCGACGGCCAAGCGAATGCTTTGCGTTCGCGTCAGGCCGTGCGACCAAAGATGAATCCGGTTCGAGCAGACGCGCGACCTGCATGGTGAGCGTCGAACCGCCGGAGACGATATGGCGCGAGGACACAAGCTGCACCGTCGCGCGCAGCATCGCCAAGGGATCGACGCCCCAATGATCGTCGAACCGGCGATCTTCATACGCTTTCAGCAACGCGAGATAGCGCGGCGACACATCGCGCACGGTGGTGTGGATGCGCCAGTAACCGTCCTTTGTCAGATAGGCGCGCAGCAGATGCCCGTTGCGATCGAGAACTTCCGGCGACAACGTCCTTGCCCGCGTCATGTCCGGCGGATTTGCGACGTCGGCCGCGGCGAGTGCGCAAACGAGGCCGAAAACCGTGAACGCGGCGGTGATGAGACGGGAACGGTTCATCCAATTACTTCCCCCTCTCCCCCGCTTCGCGAGGGAGAGGGAATGTCTTTTCTTTTTTTCTACGGCTTGATCGTTACACTCCCGACCGTGGTGCGCGCGGCAACGCCGGGCGCATACATATCCTCGACATCGCCGCCCGGCAGCACGAACGTTCCCGTCGTCACCGCGCGCGCAATATAGGCGACGCGGAAATAAGGCTGCGGCTCAGGCTTCTTGGGATCGGTCGAACGATATTCCGATCCGATGTTGAACGCGGCGACGTAACGGTCGTCGCGCTTGTCGGTCATGATCATGTCGTTGATCGCATTGAGCCAGGAATAGGCCTTGCCGTCGTCGCCGGAAAGCGCGTTCTCGATCTCCAGACCCGCCGGCAGAAGATCGATGATGCCCATCTGGTGATAGTAATTGTTGGGCATCGAACCAGAGAGAACGATCATCACGCGGTCGTTCTGGTGCAGGTTGGAAAGATCCGCCGGCGTGCCGCTCATCGTCCAGATTTGCTTGGTGAGCGTGACGCCATTCGCGGACGCGGGTAGCGGCATCGCCGGTGTGCCCTGCACCGAGGTCGTGCGCCACACGCTGGCATCACCCTTGTTCAGGAAGGTGAGGCCGGCATTGAGCATCTGCGTCGATGGCGACAGGCGGATGGCGCCGTCGCGCGGCATCACCGGCTTGCCGTTGACCAGGATGTTGAGCCGCGTCCTCTGCCGCGTCAGCTCATAGGCCGCGCGCAGCATCCACGCCTTTTCCTGCGTCGTCGTCGCGTTGAGGCGCATATCGACAGAGCCGCTCTTGGTCATCAGCGCGGGGATCAGTTGCGCCTCGTTGCTTTCGGCGGCGAGCGCGGTGGTCCCTGCGAGATCACGCAGCAGCGAGCCGTAATCGTCCGACGAATAGCGGTTCGGATCGGCCGACATCAGGATCTCTCGCGCCCGGTTGAAGCCATAGGTCGCCCGTGCGCGATCGCCAACTTCCGCCGAGGCCGCGCCGCTCAGCGCGCCCGCGATGGCCGTCTTGAACTCAGGCCCGCGCGTGTCGCTGAAATAACGCAGATCGCTGATGCTCACCTGGCCGACGCGCGCCAGCACATAGAACGCATAGGCGCGCGTCGCATCGTCGGCGGAGTCCGACGACGCCTCGCTCTTCAGCCAGTTCGCGCCGCGGCGCAGTGCATCGTTCGGCACGACATAGTTCTTCTGCTTGGCCTGGAACAGGAAATCGAGCGCGAACACGCTGATCCACGGATCGGCATCGTTGCCCGGCCCCCACATGCCGAAATTGCCGGCGTAGTTCTGCATGTCGAGCACGGCGTCGATCGCCTCCTGCTCGCGGTCGTGCAGCGCCTTGTCGCGCGGCAGGCCCGCCAGATCGGAGAGATCGTTGAACACGAGCAGCGGCATCGCACGACTCGTCGTCTGCTCGATGCAGCCGTAAGGATATTTGTCGAGCCAGCGCAGCAGGCCCGGCACATTGTTGTAACCATGCGCGGACGACACCGTCAGCGCCACGTTCGACGTGCCGCTGTAGAGATCGGCGATCAGCCCGTGGTTCGCGACATAGCTCTGGTTCGGCGCGAAGGGCACGATCTCGTCGCGCGCGACATCAAGCTGCGGCGCGCGCGACTGGATCGGCCAGCTATGCGTGACGCTGTAACCGTTCGGCCCCGTGATCTTCAGCGTCACGGTCGAGATGCCGATGCTGTTGGCGCCGATTGCAACCGGGATCAGCACGCGCTGTCCCACCTTGAGCGATTGCCGGATCACTGTCGGGCCGTTGCCCGCGAGCGTCACCGGCGCGCTTGCCGACACGGTGGCGGTGTAATCGCCCGGCGCGCCTTCGACATTGTTCAGGTTGAGCGCGGCGAGCGCGTGATCGCCAGGCGCCAGAAAGCGCGGCAATACGATGTCAGCCACGACCGGGTCGCGCACGGTGAGCGGACGGTCGGCGTGGCCGAGCTTATCCTTGCTCACCACCACGGCCATCAGGCGCAGTTCGCCGTTGAAATCGGGAATGTCGAGCGGGACATTGGCCACGCCACCGTCACCGACTTTCACGAGGCCGGAGAACAGCGACACGGTCTTGATCGGAACGACACTGAGCGAACGGCCGCCGAAGCTGTCGCCGCCTTCGCGCATCGCGCCGACGGGGCCTTTGTCCGCATGGATCAGGCGGCCGTAATCGTCATGCATGCCGACGCCCAGGCGGCGCTTGCCGAAATAATAGGTGTTCGGATCGGGCGATTTGTAGTCGGTGAGCTGAAGAATGCCCTCGTCCACCGCGGCGAGTGTCAGGAATGCGTCCTCGCCAGAGTCCAAACCCTTCACGGTCACGGGAATGGTGATCTTCTGGCGTGGCGTGATCTTCGCCGGGCCGCCGATCTGCGCGGTCAGAGTGCGCGGCGAGTTGTCGAGCGTCAGCCACACCAGACCGATGGAGCGCACCGGCTCGTGCCCGCTTGCCTGCGCCAATGGGCGATAGTCGGTGACAAGCACATAGGCGCCCGGTCCCCAATCGGCGGAGACGGGGATATTCACCGTCGTGCCGCTTGCCGGCGCATCGACGAGCTGGGAGGAGAACACGCGATCGCCGGCGACGACGATCAGCGCCTTGCCGTCCGCAGTCGGCTTGATGTTGATCTTCGCGGTTTCGCCGGCGCGATAGGTGGGCTTGTCGGCCGCGACCGGAATACGGTCCGGACGATCGCCCTCCGCGCTCGCCGCCCAGCCGGACCAGAAGCGATAGGACGCTGCGGCGCCGGACTTCGTGTCGGTGATCGTCAGGCGATAATCGCCATAGGGGAAGGTCATCCCGAGCTTCGCGAACGCGCCGCTTCCAGCGATGGACATCGTGCCCGAGGTCACCAACCGGTCGCGCGTCGTGGATTTGTATTTCCACTGACCGTTGTCCTGATACCACTGATACGAAGTTTCCTGCCGCACCCAGGAAAAGGTGAGACCGGAGAGCGCAATGCGCTTGCCGTCGCCGTTGAGCGCGACCGCTTCGAAATTCGCGCGCGCGTTTTCCGCGACCGATCCGTACTGGAACGCGGGGCGAAGACCAAGCACCACGTCACGGGTGTGAACCGGGATCTCGGTCGTCTTGTCCGTCGTACGGCCGCCGGGTTGATGGATCGAGACCTTGATCATCGCCTTGAGCGGCAAGGTCGTATCCGCGAGTTCGCCGACGCTGGCGATGGCATGGGTCACGCCGGTGGCGTCAGTCTCGGGTACTTTCATGGTGATCGAGACATCGGAGAACGTGTCGTCCTCACGCCCGAACTGCCAGCCTTCATAATCCTTGAACGGCTCGGAGTCGGTGACGATGCGCGTCTCGCCCTCGCCGGTCAGACCGCCGGCCGGCGCGCCATAGAGAAAACGGCTTTCGACCTTGACCGAAATGTCGCTGTTGGCGCGCGCGATTTTGGTTTCCGGCGTCAGCGTGACTTTCAGCTTCTGCGGCACGAAGTCCTGAACATCGAACTGCACGCGGCCGACCGACGGCGCATTCTTCGACGTGTCGACGTAAGCCGCGATCTGCCAGCGGCCATGCGGCGCGGTCTTGCTGAGCGGCAGCGACCACGTCGCCGTGCCGGCTTGGAGCGATGCGCCCGGAATCGTCGTGCGCGAAACTTCCAGACCATCGGGACGCGTCGCGACCAACGTCATCGGCGCGGTTTGCGCAGCGCCGACACGGTCGCGCAGCATGGAGGTGAGTTGCACCGTCTCGCCGGGACGATAGACGCCACGCTCGGTATACAGGAACGCGTCGATCGGGCCGGGAGTCTCGCGGCCTGTGACGCCGCGGTCGGTCAGATCGAACGCCGGACGGCGCAGATCGAGGAAGCTGAAATCCTGGTCGGCGCCATAGGCCATGACGACGACAGGCTCTTCGCCGCCGGTCGCGCCCATCAGGCCGGCGTCGAAATCGGCCCGGCCGCTGCCATCGGTGGTGACGGTCGCAAGCTCGTTGTTGTCGCGCGCGACCAGCGACAGCTTCACGCCCTTGAGCGGCAAAGCGCTGGAATAGGAACGCGCAAACACCGTGAGACCGTTGGCGCCCTGGAATGTCGTCAGCGCGATATCGGAATCGATCACCCATTGCGCGGCAATGGTGTTGTCGTCCTCATAATAGGTATCCGAATCCTTCTTCTTCGCGGCATCCATCGCCAGCAGCACATAGGCGCCGGGCTTCTTGTCCCTCAGGATCTGGTTGATCGGGATGAGCGTCACGACGTTGTCGTTCTTGACGACGTTCACATCCATCGTGCCTTCCCAGATCAGCTTGCCCTGGCTGTTCTGGAGGTCGTTGTCCTTCCAGCTGTAGAGCGAGGTCTGGTCGACCACGCCGCTTTCGATCTGCGACAGCAGACGGTCGCCGACCCGGATCAGCTTCACGCGAAGTTTCGAGATGTTAACGGTCGTGACCGGAACGCCCTGCGCATTGTCGCGCGGAAGGATGATGCCGCCGGAGAAGCGCACGACCGAGGGCTTGTCGCGCAACTCGACCGGAACGGTTTCTGCTTCGATCAGCTTGTCGCCGGCGGCGTCGGGCAGGCCCGCCTTCAAGGTCACATTGTAGCTGGTGTTGAAATCGAGGCCGGACAGGCAGAGGCGCGTATCCACGACATGCGAGGCCACGCGCGTTGCCGGATCGATGGAGATGTAATCCTCATAGTGCGTCTTGCCGGAAGCATCGAGATCGCGGGTGAAGACGAGGCAGGCTTCGGCCTGCGGCTTGGTAGTGTCGATGTCGAGCCGGCGAAAGACGAAATCGCCGCCCTGGGCGACCTGCACGGGTGTCGTGCCGGTCGTGATCTGGTGGAGGCCGGCTGCGAGACGACCCAAGAGGCCGCCTTGTGCACCGTTCTGTCCGCGCCCGCCGAGAACGTAAAGCCCGGCCAGAACCGCGATAACGATAGCAACTACCGCGCCGCCGATGGCCAGCAGCCGACGATGATTCTCGCTCATGAGAGCCCCCTATTGCCCAACCTTCAGCCTACGCTTTTGCAGACTGAGCGGCAATTGAGAGAGATTCATCTAACAAAGAGGCGGGATGGTGACGAAGTATGCGTGTGGCGAAGAATTTTCGCGTCGGTTTTCAAAAAAACAGCGCTGTCATTCCCGGCGAGTGCCGCTTGCAACGCAAGCGGCAAGAGGGAAGGGAAACCAACGTGTCGTTTCGCTGCAATGCGATAGGCAGCGTACGGATTGATGGAAAAAGTTGGGTCCCCTTCCCTCGCCGCTGCGCGGCTCGCCGGGGATGACAAGTGCCGCTACTCGTCCGACCACATGCGGAAGAGATTCTGGCGCACGAGTTCGAGGCGCACGCGATTCTGCCAGTCCATCTTCAGCCCCTCGAGCGCGCCGACCTCGTTCAGCTCGTAGAGTTGTGTGCGCCGGTATTCGTCGGCGATCAGGCTTTCGATGAAGGTGATCGACACCAGCCGCTGGCCGGAGCGTACGGGGCGCACCTCATGCAGCAGGGTCGAAGGATAGACGATGGCGTCGCCCGGCATCCCCTTGAACACAACCGGTCGCGTGCCGAGATGGGCGACCAGTTCACCGCCCTCGTACGTCGATGGATCGGAGATGAAGACGGTACAGGAAATGTCGGAGCGCAGATTGCCGCCGGCGAGCGCGATCACCGCGGCGTCGGCGTGGGCGCCGTACTTCATGCCGGGCTCGTAGCGGCAGAGCAGCGGCGGCGCGATCTTCTTGGGCATCGCGAAATCGAGGAACGCGCGCGAGCGCGAAAACGCCGTGCTCACGATTTGTGTCGATTCATTGTATTTCGGATCGGCGAGATCGGCCTGGAGATTATCCTTGGACGTGTTCGCCGGATTGGAGATGCGGCCCTCAATGAACTTCACCTCGCGGCTGAGCACGGTGAGCCGCGCGACTTCGGCCGGATTGAGGAGCGCCTTGAGTTCGAGAAACATGAGACGTTCTTACGTCTTTGGCGCGGGACAGTCCACGCGGCCACCGGCAAAGGTGCAAAGCCGGATCGGCTTGCCGGAGGCATCGTAAAGCTGGATGTCCCAACCGTTCGCTTGTTTGGTCATCAGCAGAAAGCTGAAACCGTTGATGGACAGGCCATCCTTCACCGACACGCCGGACGAGCCCTGGAAGATCGTGCCCTTCAAATCCTCCGGCGTCTTGTCGAGCATGTCACCGCCGCCGCCGGCAAGGATCTGCGGCGGCACCTTGCTGTCGGCATAGTTGATCGCTTCGAAGGTATGGATGTGGCCGGCGAGCAATAGCTCAACCGACCTCGGGATGCCGTTCGTGCCGGCAGCTTCAATTTCGGTCGCGTTGCCGCCGATGGGCACGCCCAGCGGTCCGCGTACCGCCCCCCAGATCGGACGATGCATCAGCGCCCAGACCGGCGCCTGCACCGTGCCGAGCGCGGCGAGATCCTGACGATAGGCCGGCACGGCGTTCGCATCGACCGCCGCGTCCGGCGCGCTCGCATTGTCCAACACCACCAGCGTCATTGCTTTCAGCGGCACGGAATAAGGCGGCGTGTGATCGGCGCAGATATTCGCAGGATCGTATGGCGCGGGCGCGAGCAGGCGCGTCCATCCCGGACCGGCGCGCTGGCAATCCTCGTGATTGCCACGCACGAACACCCACGGTGCTGCGGCAAGCAGCGGTTGTGCGGGGGTGAAGAAATCCGCTGCCCAGGTCGGCCAGTTGTCGCCGAACGGCGTGCCCTGACAACCGGATTGGTCTGCCGGGCACGCATTCTCGCGATAGAGATAGTCGCCGACATGGATGACGAGATCGGGCTTCAGATCGGCGGCTTCGCGTGCGATCGACTGGAAAGGCCATTGCTGTGCGTCGTTGCAGGGCTGGACCAGCGATCCTTTGAGGCGGCACCCGGTATCGCCGATCACCAGAATGCGCTGCGGATCGGAAACGAATTTGGGCAACGGCAAATGCTCCGCAGGATTGCTCGCCGTCTCGATCTCGACATTGTCGCCACCGGAGGGAATGGCTGCGCTACACACCAGCATGAACTCGCCATTCGCCGGCGCGCGCGCGATCATCGGGAGCCGCGCGCTCGAGGTCGTGAGCGACGGGCACTCGCTTCCGCTCATGACCGCGCGCACATCTCTGGCGCCGAAACGGCCCAGTCCCATCCAATAGGCGATCACCTTTCCGGGCCCGGATACAGGAGGCGCCGTTGCGGCGACAGGTGCGGGATTGGGGGCGGGCGCTGGCGGGTTGTTGCCCGTGCAGCCGATGAGCGGCAGAAGCGCGGCGGCGAGAAACACAAATCTACGCATCGATGAGTCCTTATAATATCTCGCTCGCGGCGCGATAGCCGCTGCGCACCGCACCTTCGATGAAACCCTGGAACGCGGTCGAGGTGTGCTCGCCCGCGAAATAGATATTGCCTTCGGGCAGTTTCTCGACGCCGCTGAAGCCGGTGTACTGCCCCACATTATATTGCGACCAGGCACCCAGCAGCCGCGGTTCCAGATTGCCATCATTCACCCAGGCAAGTTTCGGCCCCGTATTCCAGGCCGCGGTTACGCCCGGCAGGATCGGCTCGTATTGCGCCAGCGCATCGGCGATCAACGCGGACGGCGGGGGGCCCTGCACCTGTGTCAGACCGTATTTCGTCGCGAGGCCAGCGCCATCCGCACCGCCGGGGACGACGATCAGGATTTCCGTGTTCTGGTGGCCGCCGGCTGTCTGATAGGTGCTACCGTCCCAGCTTCCGTCGAACGGCGCGTCTATCAGCGTGTCGCCGCTATAGCCGTCTTTCTTCCACGGGCCCTTCGCGACCTGGATCTGCAGCTTCACATTGTTGCCGAGCGGAAGATTGGCGATCGCCTGTTGCTTGAGCGGCGAGAGCGTCACGCCGGAGAGATCGACATTGCGCAAGGTCGTGAACGGGATCGTGAGCACGACCTGGTCGGCCACGACCTCCACAGTCGATCCGCTGTTGTCGAAGGTGCAGGTGAAGCTGCCGTCGCTGTTCTCTGCCAACGCGATGAGCTGATGGCCGAGCGTGATCGCACCGTCCGGAATCTCGTTCATCAGCCCGGTGATGAGCTGATCGTTGCCGCCCTGCAAATGCCAGCGTTCGTCAGAGCCCGCGAGCATCGGATGCTTCGGCGACTGATAGCCGTCCTTGGTGCTGTCGTTGTAGCCGAGGATATAAATCAAGTTGAGCGCCGACTGGCTCTCGGGTGGCCCGCCATATTCGCTGATGACATCTGAATAACAGAGCTTGCCGAACGGGCTTGCCAAGCCTCCGGGCACATATTTGTCGATCCATTCCGGCACCGGCATATGGTCCCATTTGCGCGCGTCCGCCGAAGAACGATGATAGTTCGCGCCGGGCGCCGCGCGCACCGCATCGCGGAAGAGCTTGTAGCCGAAATCCTGCCAGTCCTTGTTCAGCGCTTTCTGGTCGTAGCGCGCGCCGCCGAACCAATAGGTGTCCTTCGCGCCTTTCGGATCGCGATAAGTGTTTTCGAGCGCCAGACCGAAGCGCTCTGCCAGCGCAAGCGTTTCGCTGTGCTCGGAAGAAACGAATTCCGCGTGCTGTTCCGCTGTTTGCCCGTTCTGGAAATAGTTGCGCAGGGTCTGGATACGCCCGCCTGTGCGCGTATCCCATTCATAGATCTGTGCCTGGATCCGGCGCTTGCGCCACAGCCTCTGCGCGCAGCACAGCCCCGCGATACCCGCGCCTACGATCACGACGCGCGGCTGGCCGATAGCGAAGCTCTTGCGCGGCAGCAGCATGACGGCCGATCCCGCGACCGCGCCCGCGCCCGCGATGACCTGGCGGCGGGTCGGCGCGCGTATGGCCCGCATCGCGGCAACCTCGTCCAGCGGTGCGCCGGTCAGCCGCGCTTCGTGGACTGTGGCGTCCGCCTCGCGCAACATGCGTGTCAGCGGGGAGCGGGTGGATTTGCGCATGGGCGGGCGATCCGGTTTGCTTGGCGCACGCTATCACGCAATTCGCATTTTCGGAGATGAACAATGTCGTCAGATTTGTCGGGCCGCACGGTCCTGATCACCGGTGCGTCCTCGGGCCTGGGCAAGCACTTCGCGAAGATCGCGGTTGGCGCAGGCGCGAAAGTCGCTGTTGCCGCGCGGCGCACCGACAGGCTGGACGCGCTGGTGAAGGAGCTAGGCGCAAACGCCGCCGCGGTCGCGATGGATGTGGAAGACGAGGCATCGGTGATCGCGGGCTTCGACGCGGCGGAGAAGGCGCTGGGCCCCATCGACAGCGTGATCGCCAATGCGGGAAGGAATCACCGCAGCATGGCGCTCGATCTCGCCATCGAGGATTTCGACAGGATCGTCAGCGTCAATTTCCGCGGCGTGTTCCTGACCGCGCGCGAAGCCGCGAAACGGATGATCGCGCACGGCTCCAAGGAATCGAAACGCGGCCGCATCGTCCTGGTCAGTTCGCTCGGCGCACACAAAGTGCTGCCGGGACTCGTAACGTACTGCGCGACCAAGGCCGGTGTCCTGATGATGGGCAAGGCGCTGGCGCGCGAATGGGCGAATTCCGGAATCAACGTCAATTCGATCTGCCCGGGATTCATTTCGACCGAGTTGAACGACACGTTCCTGGAGAGCGAGCCCGGCCAGAAGATGATCGCGGGCTTTCCACGCCGCCGGTTGATGGAGGAAAGCGACCTCGACGGCACAGTGCTGCATCTGCTCTCCGACGCCTCGCGCGCGATCACCGGCGCGGGATTCGTTCTCGACGACGGACAGGGGCTCTGACCCTGCGCCATGCGCAAAAGCGCGCATGGCGGAACGCCGCAGCGAAATCCATTTTAGTTTTGTGTATATAACAGCCGGGTTGAAATAGAGGCTACGCGTGCCGCGCCTCTCGCGGGAAATCACCGTTCTTCTCTGCGCCAAGCTTGCGGCGCTGACGCTTCTCTATTTCCTGTTCTTCTCGCCGTCGCATCGCATCACCGCCGATGCGCCCAACACCTCCACGCACATTCTGAGCACGAACACGCATCCTTGATCCTTTAGGGCTGGTCTCATGGACATTGTCGAACTCTCGCGCCTGCAATTCGCGATCACCGCGCTTTATCACTTCCTGTTCGTGCCGCTGACGCTCGGGCTTTCGGTCCTGCTCGGCATTATGGAGACGGTCTATGTGATGACGGGCCGTGCGATCTGGCGCGATCTGGTGAGATTCTGGGGCACACTGTTCGGCATCAATTTCGCGATGGGGGTGGCGACCGGCATCACCATGGAATTCCAGTTCGGCACGAACTGGGCCTATTACGCGCATTATGTCGGCGACGTGTTCGGTGCGCCGCTCGCCATCGAAGGGCTGATGGCGTTCTTTCTCGAGGCCACCTTTGTGGGCCTGTTCTTCTTCGGCTGGGACCGGCTCTCGAAAGTCGGCCACCTGATCGTGACGTGGCTGCTGGCCATCGGCACGAATTTCTCCGCGCTCTGGATCCTGATCGCCAATGGCTGGATGCAGTTCCCTGTGGGCGCGCGTTTCAACGCCGACACGATGCGCATGGAAGTCACCGGCTTCATGCAGGTGCTGTTCAATCCTGTGGCCCAGGCGAAATTCGTGCACACGGTCAGCGCGGGATACGTGACTGGATCGATCTTCGTGCTGGCGATCAGCGCCTACTACCTCCTGCGCGGACGCCATGTCGCGCTCGCCAAGCGTTCGATGACGGTCGCCGCGAGTTTCGGCCTCGCCTCGGCGCTGTCCGTCGTCGTGCTGGGCGACGAGAGCGGCTACACCGCCGGCGAGAACCAGAAGATGAAGATCGCGGCGATCGAGGCGATGTGGCACACCGAGCCCGCGCCGGCTTCGTTCACCGCCTTCGGCTTTCCCGATGTCGCGGGGCGAAAGACGAATTTCGAAATCAAGGTGCCGTGGGTGCTCGGCCTGATCGCGACACGCTCTGTCGACAAACCCGTGCCCGGTATCGATGAACTCGTGGACATGGCCAAAACGCGCATCAAAAGCGGCATGATCGCCTATGATGCGCTCGACAAATTGCGCAAGGATCGCGGCAATACGCAATTGCGCGCGACACTGGACGCGCATGCCGCCGATCTCGGCTATGCCCTGTTGCTCAAGCGCCTGCGCCCGGATGTACAGAACGCGACGCCGGACCAGATCGCTGAAGCGGCGAACAGCACGATCCCCAATGTGCCGGTGCTGTTCTGGGCGTTCCGCTTCATGGTCGCCATCGGCTTCTGGTTCATCGCCCTGTTCGCGCTCTCCTTCTATCTGTCGGCACGGCGCAGGCTCGACACCTACCGGCCCTATCTTTGGATCGCGTTGCTGAGCCTTCCGCTGCCGTGGCTATCGTCGGAGCTTGGCTGGATCGTCGCGGAATACGGCCGCCAGCCCTGGGCGATTGAAGGCGTGCTGCCGACCTTCCTCGGCGTGTCGAGCACCGACGCCTCCAATGTTCTGTTCAGCCTGATCGGCTTCATCGTCTTCTATTCGTCGCTGCTGATCGTCGATGTCTTCCTGCTGACGAAGTACATAAGGCTCGGCCCCGACGCGACGCTGGGCCGGACTGCCGCCGAGGAGGCCGCGTGATGTTCGACTACGAAACGCTTCGTCTCATCTGGTGGGCGCTGCTCGGCATTCTGCTCATCGGCTTCGCGGTCATGGACGGCTTCGATCTCGGCACCGCGGCACTGCTCCCGTTCGTGGCGCGCACCGATGGCGAGCGCCGCGTCGCGATCAACACGGTGGGCCCGGTGTGGGAGGGCAACCAGGTGTGGTTCATTCTGGGCGGCGGTGCGATCTTCGCCGCCTGGCCGCCGCTCTACGCCGCCGCGTTCTCGGGCTTCTATCTCGCGATGTTCCTGGTGCTGCTCGCGCTGATCATGCGGCCGGTGGGATTTAAATTCCGCGGCAAGGTGAAGGATCCGCGCTGGCGCGGTTTCTGGGACTGGTCGCTGTGCATCGGCGGGATCGTGCCGTCGCTGGTATTCGGTGTTGCGTTCGGCAACCTCTTCCGCGGCGTGCCGTTCGGGTTCGATGCAGACCTGCGCTTCCATTCCACGATTACGCTGTTCTCGCTGCTCAATCCGTTCGCATTGCTGTTCGGATTGGTGAGTCTGTTCATGGTCGTGCTGCATGGCGCGGCGTGGCTGAACTATAAGGCCAGCGGCGGCGTCGCGCGCCGTGCCGGCTGGATCATGCCGGTGGCAGCAGCAGCCTACGCGATCGCGTTCGTCGGTGCCGGGTTCTGGATCGCACGCATCGACGGCGCGCGCATCACCAGCGCCGCCGATCCCAACGGTCCCTCCAATCCGCTGCTCAAGACCGTTGCAAGCGTGCCCGGCGCGTGGCTGCAGAATTTCTCGGCACATCCCGCATTGTGGCTCGTGCCGTTGCTGGCGGTGATCGCGGCGGCGTTGGCCGTGGCGTTGCGCGGACGCCCGCTTCTCGCGTTCCTGATGAGCGCGCTCGTGCCGGTGTGCACCATTGCCACCGCGGGCGTGGCGCTGTTCCCGTTCCTGCTGCCGTCGTCGAGCGAGCCCGACATGAGCCTCACCGTTTGGGATGCGTCGTCGAGCAAGCTGACCCTCGGCATCATGCTGGGTGCGGTCGCGCTCTTCCTGCCGGTCGTGCTGGCCTATACCGGCTTTGTGTATCGGGTGATGCGCGGGCGGGTGAGCGAAGAAAGCATCGCGGGCGATTCCGCGGGCCATTATTGAAGGAGAAAGGCGATGTGGTATTTTTCCTGGGTGCTGGGGTTGGGCTTCGCCTGCACGCTCGCGGTCCTGAACGCGATGTGGCTGGAACTGCGCGAGGACGGGCACGAATAGGGCTTGCGCTGCGGCGCCCGTCTCGTCCTTGATAGGCGGCAGAGGAAACGCCGGAAGACATCGATCATGGTTCACGAAGAAGACGTATTGGCCCAGCTGGACAAACCGCGCGCACTCTACGGACTGCAACAGCGGCTCGACCCCAGCAACAAGAGCACCGACGCGCTGCAGGAATTGCTGATGCGCATGCGCACGGCGGGCAAGGTGAAGTTCGACATCAAGACGGGGAAATGGAGCAAGGCGTGAGGGCCGCTCGCCCGGGTGTCATTTTAAGTGCGGCGGAAGCCTCGTTTCGCGGATAGTCCCGCAACGGCTATTACCGAAAAGCCATCTTGCATTCACCATTGCCGCCGCCGGAATTGGTCTCCGCTCCCGTTTGTTGATTGCGGAATGCGCAGGGGCCGTTGTGCGGGAGTTCTTGATCACGGGCACGATTATGGTGGTTCTCGGAGCCGCTGTTTTTGGCGCAGCTTTTCTCACGATGATCCTGATCCAGATGCCCATCTGGCAGCCTTAGCCGCCTCCAACCCAGAATCTCCGCAAGAACAGTGTTATAGTTTCGCGTCGCACGAATGCAGTGCGATGGGGGCCGGGGGCGAAGTGAGGATCGCAGTCAAGGTGTTGGCCGCATTGGCTACGACCCTCATTGTTGCTCACTTTTTTGGGCGCTACCTTCCATACCCTGACGTTATAGCTCCAATCTTCGGGATGTGGGCTGACGCCCATATAGATGCGATCAGCATCGAATTAATGATCGAGTGCTTCTTGGTCGCGATGGCCCTCATTTTTGGAGGCGACTGGCTAGTCAGCCGATTGAGAGATTCAAACTAGGACACCGCCGAAGGTTGAGAAGAAAGCTGTTTGGGGAAACCCGGATATGGCTACCCTCAGCACGCCCATTGTGGAACGCCAGAACCACAATATGCGCATGTCCATGCGCCGCCTTACCCGCCTGACGAACGGCTTCTCAAAGATGCTGGATAACCTCAGGGGCGCGGTAGCGTTGCACTTCGCACACTACAATCTGGTGCGTATCCATCGTACACTTCGCATCACGCCTGCCATGGCAGCGGGCGTGGAGGATCGGCTTTGGACCTTGCAAGAACTTGTCGAGGAAACATCTGCCTAGGTGCAGTTCTGTGTGTGGCGGCTTTGCTTTGTGGAATTGCCGAAGCGCAGTCGTCAACCGTGCGAACCAAGTCACAAGCCGTCGCGATAGCGAAGCGAGCGTGCAAATTAACGCTTGGTCACGACAAGCAAGGTCTTTGGCACGCCACTCGCGGGAAGACTAGCTGGTTTGTCTGGATGGACCCCGATAGGGCTGCCGAGGTCAACATCGAGACAAAAACCGGAGAGCCCACCGTCTGCGCTGTTCTGTATCGGGCGAATTAGGTGGCGCTCATCCCGCGTCCGGCACTGATGCCAGTTCCAGCGCACTTGCCATCTAACGGTTGGGATTCTCTCACTCATAAGAGCGGACTAGCAAACTAGGACAGTCGCACAAGCTACTTAGGACACTGCGGGGCAAAGACGGACACCACCCCCCTTCTCAAGGGCGCGGTCGCGTTGCACTTCGCGCACTACAATCTGGTGCGCATCCATCGTACTCTGCGCGTCACGCCAGCCATGGCGGCGGGTGTGGAGGATCGGCTGTGGACCTTGCAAGAACTTGTCGAGGAAACGTCCGCCTAGGCGCAGTTTTGTGTGTGGTGCTTTGCATTGGTGCCAATGGCGCGAACGGGGCCGCAATCCAATGCGAGAAGCAGCCGGGATTTATGCAAGGTCCCGTTGTTCCTGACGCTAGGACGGCCAAGGAAATATATATCGCGGTCGCACGCGCGCCGGAACTACACAGGCTAGAAGGTCACGGCCCGATCACCGTCCTAGATGAAGGCGACAAGTGGGGCGTCACACACTACTTGGAGCCGAAACGCACCTTCAGTCATCACGGGAAGCTAGAGACTGTAACGGTGGTAGCTGGTGGGGGCGATCTGGCGATGGACATTGATAAGTGTACGGGCGCTGTTTCGATGATGCTGAATCGCTAGCCCTCTCATCCCGCGTCCGGCTCTCATGCCAGTTCCATCGGACCTGCCACTTCACAGTCGGGATGCGCTTCGCCATGCGGCGAGAGTAGCGGCGGCATGAAACGCGGCGGAGAGCCTAGAAATTCAAATTAGGACACTACCCCCCCTTGAAGCGTGACGCTGGCATCCCCACATCCGTTACATCCCGACAGGAGTGACGCAGACGATCCGGCGGCCGAAAGCCCGCGCGGTTCCCGGCTTTTTCGCGAAGCCCACAGCGCCGCCGCAGGCTTCAAAAAAATTATTCTGCCCCACTTATCGAACACCGCCGCGAAGGGTTATTCCCGCTATCCGGCTGGGGCCGAATTGAACCGTTCGATTCCAAAAACCGCGGTTCAAATGGGCCGCGGAAATCCGCCAGCTGAACCGGCGGCCGTGCAGGACCGTACAACCTTGCTGTAACCTTCATGCCACGTCGCGCGAATTGGCCTACAGTTAGTCCAGACGAAACGAGGTATTCCATGAACAGTTCGTCCAACCGCCGCAATTTCCTGAAAACCGCCTCCGCCGTGGCCGCGCTCGCGCCGTTCGGCGCCCATGCCGCGCCGCAGACGGTTTCAATCGAGAATTTTTCCGCCGCCGGAAAAGACCTCGGCGCCACGAACGTGCCGAAGGTCGTGAAAAGCGAGGCCGACTGGAAGAAGATGCTGCAGCCCTTGCAGTTCGAGGTCACGCGCCACGCCGATACCGAGCGCCCTTTCACCGGCGTCTATGCCGAGAGCAAGGGCGACGGGCTCTATCGCTGCATCTGCTGCGACACCGCGCTGTTCGATTCGAAGACCAAGTTCGATTCCGGCACCGGCTGGCCGAGCTACTGGCAGCCGATCGCGAAGAAGAACGTCAGCGAGATCAGCGATCGCAGCCTGCTGATGGACCGTACCGCCGTGAACTGCGCGCGCTGCGACGCACATCTCGGCCACGTCTTCGACGACGGGCCGAAGCCCACGGGCCTGCGCTACTGCATGAACTCGGCGTCGCTGAAATTCATACCGCGCGCGAAGGCATAAGACCGCGGAACCCTCATGCTTCGACAGGCTCAGCATGAGGGACTGGTCGAATTATCCCATTCCTTCATCCTGAGCCTGTCGAAGGATGAAGGGCTTCTCGAATGGAGACCGCCATGCGTTCTTTTCTGATTTCCTTGTTTCTCACATCGGCCCTGACTGCAACCGCAGCCATCGCCGACGAGACCTCGAAGCCCCTGCCCCAGCCAGCGCTCGCGAGCGCGCCGTCGACCCTGAAGACCGAGAACGCGGTGCTCGCCGGCGGCTGCTTCTGGGGGATGCAGGGTGTGTTCCAGCATCTCAAGGGCGTGAGCGCCGTGGTGTCGGGCTATTCCGGCGGCGCGAAACCGGCCGGCGGTTACGAAGAAGTGTCGAGCGGAACCACCGGAAACGCGGAATCCATCCGCATCACCTACGACCCGAAACAGGTGACGTTCGGCGAAATCCTGCGCGTCTATTTCTCTGTGATGGACCCGACGGAGCTGAACTATCAGGGCCCCGATCACGGCACGCAGTACCGCTCCGCGATCTTCACCACCAATGCCGATCAGAAGCGCGTGGCCGAGGCGTATATCGCGCAGCTGAATAAGGCGCACGCGTTCTCATCGAACATCGTGACCGAAGTCACGCCGTTCGGCGCGTTCTATCAGGCCGAGGACTATCACCAGGACTACCTCATCCATAATCCGGATCAGCCCTACATCGCCTACAACGACCTGCCAAAGGTGGGGGCGTTCAAACGGTTCTATCCGCAGATGTTCCGCGAACAGCCGGTGATGGTGTTCCCGAACCGGACCTAATCCACCCAGCTGTCGCCATGCCGCTCCGTCAGCGCGTATTGCGCCGACGGGCCGGAGGTGCCGGCGGCATAGGCCAACGGCTTTATGTCCCGCGCCTTCCAGCCATCGGCGATGGCGTCGATCCACGCCCACGCCGCTTCGGTCTCGTCGCGCCGCACGAACAGAGTCTGATTGCCCGCGAGCGCATCCATCAAAAGCCGTTCGTAGGCGATGCGGCGTCTCGCGTTCTTGTACGCATCGATGAGATTGAGATCGAGCGACAGCGGCTTCAACTCCATCCCGCCGTGATCGAGGCTCGGGGTCTTGTTCATCAGCGACAGCGAGATTTCTTCCTCCGGCTGCAGGCGGATCGTGAGCCGGTTCGCCACCAGCCCGCGGCGGGAGAAGATCGAATGCGGCACGGGCTTGAACTGCACGACGATGAGCGTCGAACGCTCCGCCATGCGTTTTCCGGTGCGCAGATAGAACGGCACACCGGCCCAGCGCCAATTGTCGATATGGGCCGCAAGCGCGACAAAGGTTTCGGTATCGCTTGGGCCGCCGTCCTTTTCTTGCGCGTAGCCCGGCGCCGCACCGCCTTCGGAATAGCCTTTGGTGTATTGCCCGCGCACGGTCTGCTGCTCGACCTCATTCTCGCCGATGGGACGCAGCGAGCGGACGACTTTCACTTTCTCGTTGCGCACCGAATCCGGCTGCATGTTCGCCGGCGGCTCCATCGCGATGAGACACAGAAGCTGCAAGAGATGGTTCTGCACGATGTCACGCAACGCGCCGTAATGGTCGTAATACGACCAGCGCCCGCCAGCGCCGACGGTTTCGGCAACGGTGATCTGCACATGCTCGATGGAATCCTTGTTCCACAGCGGTTCGAACAAGGTGTTCGCAAAGCGCAGCGCGAGCAGATTCTGTACCGTCTCCTTGCCGAGATAATGATCGACGCGGAAGATGCGATCCTCGGTGAACGCGGCTTCCAGTCCCTTTTCGATTTCGCGGCTGGTGGCGAGGTCATGGCCCAGCGGCTTCTCGACCGCGATGCGCGAGTGGCGATGCGCAAGCCCCGCCGATTTCAGATGGGCTGCGATCGTCGCGAAGAAATCGGGCGAGGTCGCCAGATAGAACGTGATCTCTTCGATGCCTTTCAGTTTTCCGGCCAGTGCTTTGTAGACGTCGTCCTTGGTCGCATCGCCCGCGCAATAGCCGAGACGTTTCGCGAACCGCAGCCACACTTCTTCGGAAAAGCCGGCGCCGACACGCGCAGACACCGCCTTCTTGATCTGTTCCACGAACGCCGCGTCGTCGGCGTCCGAGCGCGCGGTTCCGACGATCAGCAGACCCTCGGGAAGCAAACCATCGGCATCGAGATAATAAAGTGAAGGGAACACCATGGTGCGCGCCAGATCGCCGGTTGCGCCGAAAATGACGAGTGCTTTCTTGCCGTTCATGAATGTCCTGTTCGGTAAATTCCTGGGCCCCGAGTGAGCCTATGTAACGCGTCAATCGTAGAAGCGGCACAGGCGAATGACCGGATAGGCTCTATGGTCTTGCACAGAATCGCCTGCGAACAGTGTAAACAACAATGTCGCGGGTGCAGAAACCCGAGATTTCGCAACGCTATATACCAAAAGCGGCCTTGCCGGATGCAAGCCGGGCGCTTAGATGCCAATATCCAACCGGCCGTTTTCCGAGAACGGCTCAGGGGGACCAGATGCACGACTTGGCTCATTGGGCCGGAATGGCCGCGACGGTTCTGGCGCTTGTAAGCGCTGGATACGCGCTCGCGGCTGTGTGCCTGGCCGGCCGGTTCAAGGTTTCCCATCGACAGACATCGGCCAAATTTCCGCCAGTGACGTTGCTCAAGCCGCTGCATCTGGACGAGCCGCGGCTGCGCGAGAATTTGGAGAGTTTCTGCCGGCAGAATTATCCAGCGCCAGTCCAGATCGTGTTCGGGGTGCAGGATCCACTCGATCCCGCGACCAAGATCGTGGAGTCGCTCAAGCGCGCGCATCCCGGCCTCGATATCGAGCTCGTGGTCGATACACGGCTTTATGGCGCCAACCGCAAGGTCTCCAATCTCATCAATCTGGTCGAACGCGCGAAATACGACGTGCTGGTGCTCAGCGACAGCGACATCGCAGCCGGAAGCGATTATCTCTCCGCCATCACGAATTCCCTGGAACAAGCGCGCGGCGGCGCGGTGACCTGCGTCTATTCCGGCGCCCCTCTCGACAATATCTGGTCGCGCCTGGTCGCGATGGGGATCAACTATCAATTCATTCCCAACGCATTGTTCGGCACGACACTGGGCCTCGCTTCACCTTGCTTCGGATCGACGATCGCCCTGCACAAGGATCTGTTGCGCCGCATCGGCGGGATGCAGGCGTTCTCAAACCATCTTGCCGACGATTACGAGATCGGCCGTGCCGTGCGCGCGCGCGGACACAGCATGACGCTGGCGCCGGTGGTCGTGTCGCATACCTGCGGCGAACGCAGCCGCCGCGAGATGTTCGATCACGAATTGCGCTGGGCACGCACGATCCGCCTGCTCAACACCAGCGGGCATCTGGGAACCTTCGTGACCCACGCCGTGCCGCTTGCACTAATCGCGATGGCGTTGAATGGCGTGAATTTGCTCAGTGTCGGCGTGCTGGCTGCGGCCTTGCTGGCGCGGCTTTGCGTGAAGTGGCGCATGGACCGGGTTCTTGGTACAAGCGCCGGCCCCGCCTGGCTTCTGCCGGTGCGGGATATGCTGTCCTTCGTGATTTTCTTAGGCTCGCTGGCCGGCGGAAACATCCACTGGCGCGGAACCAAGTTCCTCGTCGCGGCGAACGGCGTTCTTCTGCATCAGTAAGGAATTGAGACGCATGCGTGCCCTTTTTCTCCAGGCTCCTTCTTTCGACGGCTATGACGGCGGCGCCGGCGCGCGCTATCAGATGAAGCGCGAGGTAAAGTCGTTCTGGTTTCCGACCTGGCTGGCGCAGGCGGCTGCGATGGTGCCCGGCTCCAAGCTGATCGACGCGCCGCCGCACAACATCTCGTTCAAGGACATCGAGGAAGATGTGAAGTCGCACGACTTCATCGTCATCCATACTTCGACGCCGTCGTTCAAATCCGACATCCGGACCGCGGCCCTGATCCGCCAACTGAATCCGTCGGTGGTGATGGGCTTCATCGGCGCCAAGGTCGCGGTCGAACCGGAAGAGTCGATGAAGGCCTGCCCCGACATCGATTTCGTCTGCCGCAACGAATACGAATTCACGGTCAAGGAACTAGCCGACGGCGCGTCGTGGGAGACGATCAAAGGTCTTTCGTATCGCGATGCGTCCGGCAACATCGTCCACAATCCGGAGCGCGAAATCCTGATGGACATGGACAAACTTCCGTCCGTGTTGCCGCTCTACAAACAGCTCGATGTCTCGAAATATTTCGGCGGCTATCTCAAGCATCCGTATATGAGCTGGTATACCGGCCGCGGCTGCAAATCGCGCTGCACCTTCTGTCTGTGGCCGCAGACCATCGGCGGGCACAAATACCGCTATCAATCGATCGCGCGCGTCGTCGAAGACGTGAAATACGTCAAGGAGAATTTCCCGCAGGTAAAGGAAATCTTCTTCGATGACGACACCCTGACCGACGATCATTCCCGCGTCGAGGAGTTAGCCCGCGCGCTGGGCTCGCTTGGCGTCACATGGTCCTGCAACGCCAAAGCCAACGTGCCGCGCAAGACTCTTGAGGCGATGAAGGCCGGCGGCCTACGCCTGCTGCTCGTCGGTTATGAATCCGGCAACCAGAAAATCCTTCACAACATCAAGAAGGGCCTGCTGGTCGATGTCGCCAAGCGGTTCTCGAAGGATTGCCACGAGCTTGGCATCATCGTGCACGGCACGTTCATTCTGGGTCTGCCCGGCGAGACGCGCGAGACGATCCAGGAAACGCTGGCATTTGCGAAGGAAGTGAACCCGCGCACGTTGCAGGTGTCGCTCGCCGCGCCCTATCCCGGCACGTTCCTCTACAAGCAGGCGAAGGAGAACGGCTGGTTCGCGTCGGATGTCGATCTTCTGACAGATGACGGCACGCAGATCGCGCCGCTTAACTATCCGCATCTCGGCCACACTGAGATCTTCGAGTCCGTGGAGGAGTTCTACAAGAAGTTCTACTTCCGCCCGTCGAAGATCGCGGAGATCGTCGGCGAGATGCTGACCTCCCGCGACATGCTGGTGCGCCGTCTGCGCGAAGGCGTGGAATTTTTCCACTTCCTGCGCCACCGGGAAGACATGATCGTCTCTTGAAGCGGCTGGTTATCACCGCCGACGATTTCGGCGCCGCGAAAGAAGTCAACGAAGCGGTCGAGATCGCGCATCGCGATGGTATTCTCACCGCCGCGAGCCTGATGGTGTCTGCACCCGCGGCCGCCGACGCCGTCGCGCGCGCGAAAACGATGCCGAATCTGCGCGTGGGATTGCACCTGACTTTGGTGGATGACCGGCCCACGATTCCTGCAGCGGAGATCCCTGGTCTTGTGGATCGCGACGGCATGTTTCGCAGCGACATGGCGCGCGCAGGCGCGGCGATGTTCTTTCTGCCGGCCGTGCGCAGACAACTCGCTGCCGAGATCGAAGCGCAGTTCAGGGCGTTTGCTTCAACGGGTCTGACATTGGATCACGTCAACACCCACAAGCATTTCCATCTGCATCCAACCATCGCGGCGCTGATGTTCAAGATCGGCAACCGCTACGGCATGAACGCGACGCGCGTTCCATTCGAGACCGGCAATCCATTCGCGCAATACCTGCGGCGCTCCTATCGCGCGAAAGGGATGTGCGTCGCCGGCCGCGTCTATGGGCTCAAATGGTCGGGCGCGATGACGAAGGAGCATCTCGGCGCAATTCTCGACGCCCTGCCCGATGGCCTGAGCGAGATCTATATGCACCCGGCGACAGGCCCCTATCCCGGTTCGGCCAAAGGCTACCGTTATCGTGAGGAACTGGCGGCTCTGACCGACATTCAAATCATTGAAAAGATTAAATCTTCCGGCGCCGTCTGCGGCGGTTTTGCGGATTTCGCAGCCGCACACTGACGCGCTAAACTAGACCCAAGGAGTTCCCGTGAGCAGTTCCGCCCTCGCTTTGCCCGATATCGCCGTCGATGCCCGGCTCACGCCCGGCAACGGCCCGATCCGCTATGGCAGCGAGGCGCATAAGATTCTCTTCTGCCGCACGCTGCTCGACACCTTCGATCCTTACAAGCCGGCGGTCATAGACTGGCCGAAGCTCGACAAGGACGCGCAGGACCGTATCACCGCGCTGCCGATCTGGGACATCGCGGTGCAGACCGAAAACCGCGCGGGGCTCAACGTCTGCACCTATGCGGAAGGCATCGCCGATCCACTGCTGCGCAAGGCGGTCGAACTCAACGGTTATGAAGAACGGCGCCATCGCCACGTGCTCTCCAATCTCGTGGAAGCCTACGGCATCAAGCTCGCGCCGGAGCCGGTATATGAGCGCCCGCGTGATCCCGAATGGGCGTTCATGGTCACGGGCTACAGCGAATGCATCGACAGCTTCTTTGCGTTCGGTCTGTTCGAAACCGCGAAGCGTTCCGGCTTCTTCCCCGAAGAACTCGTCGATACGTTCGAACCCGTCGTGCATGAGGAAGGCCGCCACATCCTGTTCTTTGTGAACTGGGTCGCATGGTGGCGCCGCAACATGCCGTGGTGGCGCAGACCCTATTTCGAAGCCAAGGTTCTGGCGGTGTGGGCGTTCCTGGTGTGGGAGCGCATCGGCATCGCGCAGGATGTCGGCAACGGCGAGCAGGACAACAATTTCACGCTCAACGGCGCGGATCATCTGGGCGACGGCATCAGCGTCGGCAAATTGATGGAAACGTGCCTTGCCGAAAACGATCGCCGCCTCGGCATCTACGACAAAAGGCTGAAGCGTCCGCGGTTCGTGCCGTTCATGATCCGGCAGATTCGCCGCTTCGTCCCGAACTGAGTCAAACATGAAGCTCGGCGTCATCCTCGCCGCCCTTGCCGGCCTGGCGTTGGCCGCGTGGTTGATCTTCCATATCGGTTTCGCGCCGGTGCTGGGCGCGGTCGCGTCTGTCGGCTGGGGCGGGTTCGCGATCCTGTGCTTGTACCAACTCGCGCTGTTCGCCGTGCTGGGTGCCGCGTGGTGCGTGCTGATCCCGAGCGGCCGCCTCGCGACGTTCATCTGGTCGCGCATGGTGCGCGATTCCGCGGGCGAAGTTCTGCCGTTCTCGCAATTCGGCGGCATCCTGATCGGCGCACGGACGCTTGTGCTGAACGGCACATCGACGCCAGCAGCGTTCGCGTCCTCGACCGTCGATCTCACGACCGAGATGATGGCGCAGATCGCGTTCATCGTGCTCGGCATCGCGATCTTCGCCGCGCGTTTTGGAATCCACGCGGGCGGATTGCCGGCCGCGACCTTGGCTGGGATCGCGTTCGTGATCGCAGGCAGCATCGCGTTCATCGTCTTGCAGCGGCGCGGTGTTAGCCTCGCGACATCTTTGGCCGCGCGCCTGCTGCCCGCCGCGGAGCAACACACACAGGCGTTCGGCCGCGAGCTTGAGGCGCTTTATGAAAGCCCCCCGCGGCTCGCGGCCTCATCGTTCATTCATCTGATCGGCTGGATCGCCAGCGGTATCGCGACCTGGCTCGCGATCCGCTTGATCGGCGGCAACATCGACATCGCCGGCGCCATCGCCATCGAAAGTATCCTCTGCGCCTTGCGCAGCGCCGCCGTTGTCGTGCCCGGCGCGCTGGGCGTGCAGGAGGCGGGCTATGCGCTGCTACTGCCGCTTTTTGGATTGCCCGCCGAAATGGGGCTCGCCATCTCGCTGCTGAAACGCGCGCGGGAGATCGTCATCGGTATACCTGTGCTGCTTGCGTGGCAGGGCATGGAAGGACGCCGCGCGCTCGCGGCGCCGGACGCATGAGCGACAGCGTTCTCGTCACCGGGGCCTCCGGCTTCGTCGGCTCGGCCGTTGCGCGCAAATTGGCCGAGCGTGGCTATCGTGTGCGCGTGCTGATGCGCAAGTCGAGCCCGAAGACCAATCTCGCCGGTCTCGATGCCGAGCCGGTGGAAGGCGACATGATGGACGCCGCTTCCATGCGCCGCGCGATGCAGGGCGCGCGCTATCTGTTCCACGTCGCAGCGGACTACCGCCTGTGGGCGCGCGATCCGGAAGAGATTGTCCGCAACAACCGCGAAGGCACGCGCAATGCGATGGAAGCGGCACTTGCCGAAAGCGTGGAAAAGGTCGTCTACACCTCCAGCGTCGCGACCCTGAAACCGATCGCCGGACAATCCGTCGGCGAAGACTCGCGCCACGATGAACAGACCGCCATCGGCGCCTACAAACGCAGCAAGGTCGTGGCCGAACGCCTGGTCGAAGCGATGATCGCGGAGCGCACCTTGCCCGCAACCATCGTGAGCCCGTCCACCCCTATCGGGCCGCGCGACGTGAAGCCGACGCCGACGGGGCGCATTCTGGTCGAAGCCGCCACCGGACGCATGCCGGCCTATGTCGATACCGGATTGAACCTCGCGCATGTCGATGACGTGGCTGATGGCCACCTGCTCGCGCTCGACAAGGGCAAGATCGGCGAGCGCTATATTCTCGGCGGGCAGGATGCGACCCTGGCGGAGATGCTTGGCCAGATCGCCGAACTGTCGAACCGCAAACCGCCGCGCATCAATCTGCCGCGCGCCCCCCTTTATCCAATCGCCTACGCCGCCGAGGCGTTCGCATCGCTGACGGGCAAAGAGCCATTCGTCACCATCGACGCGCTGAACATGTCGAAATATCACATGTTCTTTTCCTCGGCGAAGGCGGAGCGTGAGCTTGGATACAAGGCGCAGCCCTACCGTGAAGCGCTGCACGACGCGCTCGCCTGGTTCAAACAGGCCGGTTACCTGAAATGATCTGGGTTCTCGGCTTCGTCCCGCTTCTGGCATGGCTCTATCTGTTGCTTGGGCGTGGCATGTTCTGGATGACACGCGAGCGCGATGACCGCGATGCGCCGCTACCCGAAGCATGGCCCAGCGTCGTTGCGGTCGTACCAGCGCGCGACGAAGCCGATGTGATCGCCCGCACGCTCGGAAGCCTTGTAGCGCAGGACTACAAAGGCCCGTTTCGCGTGATCCTCGTTGACGATCAAAGCTGCGACGACACCGCCGCCATTGCGCGCGGCCTCGGCAGCGACAGGCTTGCTGTGATGACCGGCGCGCCGCGCCCGGCAGGATGGACTGGAAAGCTTTGGGCCGTGAAACAGGGTGTGACCGCTGCGGGATCTGCGGACTACCTCTGGCTCACCGATGCCGACATCGCGCATACCAACAACAACCTCTCCAAACTCGTCGCGCGCGCGGAAGCAGGCAAGCTCGCGCTCACAACACTGATGGCGAAGCTTCATTGCGGCAACGCGGCCGAACGGTTGCTGATTCCGGCCTTCGTCTTTTTCTTCGACATGCTCTATCCGTTCGCGTGGGTGAACGATCCGAAGAACAAGACGGCCGCGGCGGCAGGTGGCTGCATGTTGATCAAACGTGAGGCGTTGGAACGCGCCGGTGGCATCGATGCGATCAGGAGAGAGATCATCGACGATTGCGCGATGGGGCAACTGATGAAGGCGCAGGGGCCGGTGTGGCTGGGCCTCACCGACCGCAGTGTTAGTGTGCGGCCCTACAGCTTGGGCGATATCCGCAAGATGGTATCGCGATCTGCCTTTGCGCAGCTTGGCTATTCGCCATTGCAGCTTGCTGGCACAGTGATCGGGATGATCCTTGTCTATGTCGCCGCACCGTTCGTCGCGATCTTCACGCATGGCGCCGCACAACTTTCAGGCATCGCCGCTTGGGCCGCGATGGTGATCGCGTTTGCGCCGATGCTGCGGTTCTATCGCCTGTCGCCGGTGATCGGGCTTGCGATGCCGCTGATCGGTGCGCTTTATGGATTGTTCACGCTCGACTCCGCGATCCAGCATTGGCGCGGACGCGGGGGCATGTGGAAGGGACGCGCACAGGCGATGGGAAAGGCATGAGCGCGCCAGATCAAATTTCGAACCTCGCATCCGGCAAGGGCCACAAGGACGAAAACTTTCCTGTCGCGTCGTGGCTGATCAAGCCCGCGCATCGCCCGCCGATCCTGGCGTTCTATCGCTTTGCGCGCGCGGCCGACGATGTGTCCGATCACGCGACCGCCACGCCGGAAGAGAAACTGCACCTTCTCGAAGAGATGGAGCGCACACTGCTCGGCGAACTCGACAGCGCGCCCGAGGCATTCGCGTTGCGCCGCGTGCTGAAGGAATACGGCCTGAGCGAACAGCACGCGATGCTGTTGCTCGAAGCGTTCCGCCGGGACGTGACCAAGCTGCGCTATGCGAATTGGGATGAGCTGATGGACTATTGCCGCTATTCGGCGATGCCGGTCGGCCGCTTCGTGCTCGACGTGCATGGCGAGTCGCGCGAAACCTGGCCGTTATCGGACGCATTGTGCGCCGCGCTGCAGGTGATCAACCACCTTCAGGATTGCGGGAAGGACTATCGCACACTCAACCGCGTCTATATCCCGCAGGATGTGTTCACCGACACCGGTGCGCTGGGCCGCGACAAGGCCACACCGGGACTGCTCGGCGTCATCGCGGCGCTTGCCAAACGCAACGAAGGATTGCTTACCCAATCCAAACCCTTTGCGGGCAGGATCAAGGACCGCCGCCTCGCGCTGGAGGTCAGCATGATCCAGACCTTCGCCGAAGACCTGAACCGGCGCCTGCAGCGTCGCGACCCCTTGTCGGAGCGCGTGCATCATCGCAAATTGGAACTGATGCCGCTCGCCTTCCGGGCGTTCTTAGGCTTTCTCGGACGCCGCCGCACATGACCGCAAAAGAGATAGAAGCCGTGGAGGCGAAAGCGCGCGGCAGCTCGTTCTACTCTGCGATGAAACTCATGCCGCGCGCCGAACGCGAGGCAATGTTCGCGATCTACGCCTTCTGCCGCATGGTCGATGACATTGCCGACGACGGCATCGGCACGCGCGAAGAACGCTTTGCGCAGCTCGCCGAATGGCGCCGCGATCTCGACGTGCTTTATAGCGGCGACGTCGCGCTCAAGACCGCGTTCCTGAAAGACGCGGTCGCGCGTTACGGCCTGCGCAAGGACGATTTCGTCGCCATCATCGACGGCATGGAGATGGACGTGCACGCCGATATCGTGGCGCCCGATCTCATCATGCTTGATCTCTATTGCGACCGCGTGGCGAGCGCGGTCGGCCGCTTGTCGATCAAGGTGTTCGGGATGGACGAAACACCGGGCTTCGAACTCGCTCATCATCTCGGCCGCGCATTGCAGCTGACCAACATTCTGCGCGATCTGGATGAGGATGCCGCCATTGGCCGCCTCTATCTCGCGCGCGAGCATCTGGAAGCCGCGCGGGTATCGATCAGCGATCCCAAAACAATGCTCGATCATCCGCAGATCGATAGTGCATGCCGAGCGTGCGCGAAGCTGGCGCATGAGCACTATGCCAAAGCGGATGCAGTCATGCGCGTGAGGCCCAAAGGCAATCTGCGCGCGCCGCGTTTGATGGGCGCCGTCTATGGCGCGATCCTCTCTGCGATGGAGGCGCAAGGCTGGGATGCGCCGCGCACGCGCGTAAGCCTTCCCAAATCTCAGCTCGCGATGCTGGTCCTGCGCAATGGGCTGTTCGGATGAACGGCAGGCGCTTCCACGTGATCGGCGCGGGACTCGCCGGGTTGTCCTGCGCCACAGCACTCGCCGAGAAAGGCGCGCGCGTCGAAGTCTACGAAGGCGCGCCGCAGGCGGGCGGTCGTTGCCGTTCCTATGTCGATCCCGTGCTCGGCCAAACAATCGACAACGGCAATCATCTCGTGCTGTCGGGCAATCACGCGACGATGGATTATCTGCTGCGCATCAAGGCGCGCAATCGTTTGGCAGGGCCGGACAGAGCGCGGTTCGATTTCGCCGATGTGCAGAGCGGCCAGCATTGGACCATCACGCCGAACGAGGGGCCGTTGCCGTACTGGGCGCTGATGAAGTCGCGCCGCGTGCCAAACACGAAGGTTTCCGACTATGCCGGCCTCGCGGGATTGATGTGGGCGCGCGAGCCGAAACGCATCTGCGATGTGATCCGCTGCAAAGGTCCGTTGTGGGAGCGGTTGATGAAACCGTTTCTGCTCGCCGCGCTGAACACGGAGCCCGAAACCGCATCGGCCGCGCTGGCCGGCGCGGTGATCCGCGAAACATTGGCGAAAGGCGGCCGCGCCTATCGCCCGCGCATCGCGCACCCCACGCTCGCGGCGGCATTCGTCGAACCTGCGCAGCTTTATCTCGCCGACCGCCGCACGAGCGTTCAACTGGGACAGCGCCTGCGCCGCATCGTGCTCAGCGATGCGCAAGCCGTCGCACTCGAATTCCCCGATAGTACCGTGCCCCTTTCACGCCATGACACCGTCATCCTTGCCGTGCCGCCGTGGGTCGCGAAGGAACTGCTGCCGCAAGTCACGACGCCGGACGATTTCCGTTCTATCGTCAACGCCCATTTCAAGATGCCCGCGCCTGCCGGCGCACCATTGATGCTCGGTGTCATCGGCGGCACGGCGGAATGGATCTTCTCGTTCCCCGACCGCATCTCCACCACCATCAGCAGCGCGGACGGTCTGGTCGATATGGACCGCGACGCGGTGATCGCGCTGATCTGGAAAGACGTCGCCACAGCGCTCAGCATCACCGCTCCGATGCCGGAATGGCAGATCGTGAAGGAACGCCGCGCGACCTTTGCCGCGACGCCGGCTCAGGCCGCCAAACGTGCGCCCGCAAAGACACAGTGGACCAATCTTTTCCTCGCCGGCGACTGGACCGCGACCGGCCTGCCCGCGACCATCGAGGGTGCCGTAAGGTCGGGGCACAAGGCGGCGGAGTTGGCGCTTGCGCGCGCCGCCGTATAATGGCGGCGATGAACCAGATCAGCATCGAAGAGAACAACTGGGCCGCCGTCGAGGCGACGATCCGCGGCGCGACCCGCGCGTTGCTCGACCGTCAGCGCGACGACGGCCATTGGGTGTTCGAACTCGAAGCCGACGCGACAATCCCGTCGGAATACGTGCTGCTGGTCCATCATCTGGCCGAGACACCCGACCTGGAGCTGGAGCGCAAGATCGGCGTTTACCTCCGCCGCATCCAGGCCGATCACGGTGGCTGGCCGCTCTATCACGGCGGCGCGTTCGACATCAGCGCGACGGTGAAGGCGTATTTCGCGCTCAAGATGATCGGCGATGACATCGACGCGCCGCACATGACACGCGCGCGCGAGGCGATTCTGGCGCGCGGCGGGGCGCTGAAGGCCAATGTGTTCACGCGCATCCTGCTCGCGCTCTATGGCGAGACATCGTGGATGAATGTGCCGACAGTGCCGGTGGAGCTGATTCTCTTGCCGCGCTGGTTCCCGATCCATCTGTCGAAGATGTCTTATTGGGCTCGCACGGTGATCGTGCCGCTGCTGGTGCTGGCGGCGAAGAAACCTGTCGCGCGCAATCCGCGCGGCATTCATGTGCCCGAGCTGTTCGTGCCCGGCGGCACGGCGGCGTCGAAGCGTGCGCCGCATCAGAGCGCGTTCTGGTCGGGTTTCTTCAGCGCGCTTGATTGGATCCTGAAGCGCGTCGAGCCACTATGGCCGAAAGGCCTGCGCCAGCGCGCCATCGACAGATGCGTGGCGTGGACGACGGAGCGACTGAACGGCGAAGACGGTCTCGGCGCGATCTATCCCGCCATGGCCAACAGCGTGATGATGTACGACACGATAGGCTATGCGCCCGATCACCCCGACCGCGCCATCGCGCGGCTCTCGATCGAGAAGCTTCTCGTCGTGAAGGACGACGAAGCCTATTGCCAACCCTGCGTCTCGCCGATCTGGGACACGGCGCTGATGTGCCACGCGCTGATGGAGGCGAAGGATTGCGACGCGGAGGTTTCACGCGCGCTCGAATGGCTGAAAACCCGTCAGGTGCTCGACGTGAAAGGTGACTGGGCCGAGGAGCGGCCGAATGTGCGCCCCGGCGGCTGGGCGTTTCAGTACTGGAACAACTATTACCCCGATCTCGACGACACCGCGGTGGTCGCGATGGCCCTGCATCGTTTCGATCAGGCGCGTTACAGTGAAGCGATTGCGCGCGGCCGTGAGTGGGTCGAGGGCTTGCAGAGCAGGAACGGCGGCTGGGGCGCGTTCGATGCCGACAATGTCTACTACTATCTGAACAACATCCCGTTCGCCGATCACGGCGCACTGCTCGACCCTCCGACCGACGATGTGACGGGACGCTGCATCGGATTGCTGATGCAGTTGGGTGCTGGCAAAGACGACAGCGACGTCAAAGCCGGCGTCGATTTCCTGCGCAACTCGCAACTCAAAGACGGAAGCTGGTTCGGGCGCTGGGGCGTGAACTATATCTACGGCACATGGTCTGCGCTCGCGGGATTGAACGCGGTCGGGCTTCCGCCCGATGAGCCGATGATAAAGCGTGCGGCCGATTGGCTGGTCTCCATCCAGAATGCAGATGGCGGCTGGGGCGAAAGCTGCGACAGCTACAAGCTCGACTACAGCGGTTACGAACGCGCGCCGTCGTGCGCGTCACAAACGGCATGGGCATTGATGGGTCTGATGGCGGCAGGCGAAGTCGATCATGCTGCGACCGCGCGCGGCATCCGCTATCTGCAAGGCGCGCAGCAGGAGAACGGGCTGTGGCCTGAAGACACCTATACCGGCGGCGGTTTCCCGCGTGTGTTCTATCTGCGCTATCACGGCTATGCGAAATTCTTCCCGCTGTGGGCGGTGGCGCGCTATCGCAATCTCAAGAGCGGCAATTCGCGCAGCGTGGCGCACGGGCTGTGACCGTCCTCGCCATCGTCGGATTGAAGCGCGAGGCCGCGATTGTCGCCGGTCCGCATGTCGTTCCCGTGATCGCCGGCAACAGCGGCATATTGCGCCAGCGTATCCAGGGTGCGCTCGACCCGAATGTTCGCGGGATCATCAGCATCGGCATCGCGGGCGCGCTGTCGCCGCAACTGGAGGCCGGCGATTGCGTCATAGCATCCACGGTGATCGCGAAAGGCACGCGCTATGACACCGACAATGGCTGGACCGCGCGCTTGCGACGGGCGCTGCCCGATCCGCGCGTGGCGCCGGTTGCTGGCGCGGACAGAATTGCGGCCACGGCTGAAGACAAGGCGGCTCTGTTCAAAAACACCGGCGCCGACGCGGTCGATATGGAGTCGCACATCGCCGCCGCCGTCGCGCGCGAAAATGGCTTGCCGTTCGCAGCCTTGCGCGTGATCTCCGATCGTGCGGATCACGCGCTGCCGCCTGCCGCGCTCGCGGCGATGAAGCCAAATGGCGGCATCGCGCTCGGACGTGTGCTGAAATCGATTGCGTACCGGCCGACCCAAATCCCGGCGCTCATACGCACCAGCCGGGAATCCGAAAAGGCGTTTGTCGCCCTACTCCGCTGCCGCGACGTTCTGGGGCCGGGCCTTGGCTGCCCGTATCTCGGCCTGCTTTAGCTCGACATGCTTTGAGAACACGAATTCAGCCGGGCGCTGCTTCGACGTGTCGATGTCTTTCGCGAACGGGCCTTCCGTCTTCACGCCGCGCATGGCCAGCGGAATCAGCTTCTGCGGATGCTTGATCGAGTCGATGACGGCGGTGCCTTCAAAACCGCAATGGACCATGCAGTCCTGGCACTTCTCATACTTGCCAACGCCGTATTTGTCCCAGTCGGTGTCTTCCATCAGCTCCTTGAAGGTCTTCACATAGCCCTCGCCAAGCAGATAGCAGGGCTTCTGCCAGCCGAACACGCAGCGCAGCGGCATCGACCACGGCGTGCATTCATAGGTCTGGTTGCCGGCGAGGAAATCCAGGAACAGCGAAGACTGCGTGAACTCCCAGTTCTTGCCGCCATTGCCGCGCGAAAGGATATCGCGGAACAGGTTCTTGGTGCGCTCGCGGTTGAGAAAGCTTTCCTGATCCGGCGCGCGCTCATAGGCGTAGCCGGGCGAGATGGTGATGCCGTCGAGGCCCATCTCCATCATCAGGTCGAAGAACTGGGCGACGCGTTCGGGGATCGCATTCGAGAACAGGGTGCAGTTGATCTGGGTGCGGAAGCCCTTGGACTTCGCCAGCTTGATCGCGTCGATGGCCTTTTCGTAGACGCCGTCGAGACAGACCGAATGATCGTGCATCGCCTTGTCGCCATCGAGATGAATCGACCAGGTGAAATTCGGATGCGGCTTGTACTGATCGATCTTTTTCGACAGCAGCAGCGCGTTGGTGCAGAGAATGACGAATTTGTTCTTCTCAAGAAAACCTTCGACGATGCGCGGCATGTCACGGTGGAGCAGCGGCTCGCCGCCGGCAATCGAGACGGCTGGCGCGCCACATTCGTCGATGGCGGTCATGCACTCATCGTAGGACAGACGCTGATTCAGGATATCGTCCGGATAATCGATCTTGCCGCAGCCCGCGCAGGCGAGATTGCAGCGGAACAAGGGCTCCAGCATCAGCACCAGCGGATAGCGCTTCACGCCCGTCAGGTGCTGCTTCATCACATAGGAGCCGATTTTCGCGGCTTGTTTCAGCGGAATACCCATTCGATCAATCCCTGAGTTCGGCGGGAAGCCGGAATTCGATGTGCTCTTTCTTGCCGTCCATGGTCGAGACTTCCACCGGCCCGATCTTGGCGAGCGCGCCGATCACATGCTCGACCAATGCTTCTGGCGCCGACGCGCCGGCGGTCAGACCCACAGATTGCGCGCCGCGCACCCATTCGGGATTTAATTCGCTGCCGTCGGCGATCAAGTAGGACGGCACGCCGACCTCGCGGCCGATCTCGACCAGACGGTTGGAGTTGGAAGAGTTCTTCGCACCGACCACCAGGATCACATCCGCCACCTTGGCCAATTCGCGCACAGCCGTCTGGCGATTTTGTGTCGCGTAACAGATGTCGGTCGTCTCGGGCCCGACGATGTCGGAGAATTTCCGCTTCAACGCCGCGATGATCGATTTGGTGTCGTCGATCGAAAGTGTCGTCTGCGTGATATAGGCGACCGGTGTATCCACCGGGATCGTCAGCGCATCGACATCGGCATCGGATTGCACGAGCGTCACCGGCGCGCCCACCTGCCCCATCGTGCCTTCGACTTCCGGATGACCGGCGTGACCGATCAGGATGAGTTGGCGGCCATGGGTGACATAGCGCTTGCCCTGATTGTGAACTTTCGACACCAGCGGGCAGGTCGCATCCAGAACCGGAAGCCCCCGCGACTTCGCTGTGTTGATCACGCTTTGCGGAACGCCATGCGCGCTGAACACCGTCACCGCGCCATCCGGCACTTCGTCCAGTTCTTCGACAAAATGCGCGCCCTTGCTCTTGAGTCCATCCACAACATGCCTGTTGTGCACGATCTCATGGCGGACATAGACCGGCTCGCCGTATTTTTCGAGCGCGCGTTCCACGATGTCGATGGCCCGCACGACACCCGCGCAAAAACCGCGAGGCTGGGCTAAAACGACACGCATCATGCTGGCTCCTGGCCGCCCAGGTTGGCCAAAGGCCAGGACGGAAGTGGTTGTTCCCTCAGCCGACATTTTCTAGAAACGCGTCCGGTGCCGCAATGTCTTTATTGCAACGCAACAAACAATAATGGATAGCACGCAGATCGGCATGAAAACCCCGTGATAGACTGAAAATCAGTAGGGGTATTGCCGGGATGTGGGACTAAGCAGAACAGCATGAACGATATTTTACCAGCACAGCCAAAACCATCCTCTCATGGTGGCCTCACCGCGGCGATGGCCGAATCGGCCAAGGCCGTCGAGGCCGCGCTGGAGAAGGTTCTGCCACAGCCACATGGCATGCACGCGCGCATTCACGAAGCGATGCGCTATGCGATTTTTGCAGGTGGCAAACGGCTGCGTCCGTTTCTGGTGATGCACTCGGCGGCGATGTTCGGCGTGGCGCCGGAGCGGGCCGCGTGTGCGGCCGCGGCGATCGAGTCGCTGCACACCTATTCATTGGTTCATGACGATTTGCCGTGCATGGATGACGACGATCTGCGCCGCGGGCGTCCGACGACGCACAAGGCCTTCGACGAAGCGACAGCGGTGCTGGCGGGCGATGCACTGCTCACCATCGCGTTCGAGATCCTTGCCGACGCGGCGACGCATCCAAACGCCGATGTGCGCCTGAGACTGATCACACGCCTGGCCGAAGCGTCCGGCAGCAACGGCATGATCGGCGGCCAGATGATCGACATGCGCGCGCCGGAAAGTTCGTTCGGCTCCGACCAGATCAAGCTGCTGCAACGTCTAAAGACCGGGCAGCTGTTCGAGTTCTCCTGCGAAGCAGGACCGATCCTTGGTGAGGCCGGCGATGCCGACCGTAAACGCCTGCGCGATTACGCGCACGACATGGGGCTCGTGTTCCAGATCACCGACGATCTGCTCGACGTGACGAGCACAGCCGAAAAGACCGGCAAGGCTGTCGGCAAGGACAAGGATCAGGGCAAGGCCACGCTTGTCTCGATCTATGGTGTCGAGGGCGCGCGGGCCGAGGCCGAAAAACTCGCCCGTCACGCGGCGGATACGCTGTCGGTCTATGGACCTGAGGCGGACCCCCTGCGCGAATTGCCGATCTTCCTGCTGGACCGCGACAGCTAGCCCCTTTGCCCGATAACCTTCTTGTCATGGCCCGCTTCATGCGGGCGATCCATTGGTCGTAAAGCGCGCCTGTTGCATGGATGGCCCGGACCCGCCGGGCCATGACATATTGGTGGCGGGATTGATTCCAAACCTGAGAACATCCGCAACGAAAATCCACCGCAAATGTTATGTTTTCCTATTCGCATCGAGAACGAGGCAATCCGATGAAAAACGCGCTGTTGGGGGTACTTTCGCTGGCCGCCACGCTACTGTTCGCGCCGATCATGTCCGCGCCCGCTTTGGCGGCAGACGCCGATCCGGCAGCAACCCAGATCCAGAATTTCTATGACACGCTGCTCGACAGCATGAAGCACGGCAAGGAACTGGGCGTGACCGGGCGCTACAACAAGCTCAAGCCCGTGGTCGAGCGGACGTACGATCTGCCTCTGATGACCAGCCTTGCCGTCGGTTCGAGCTGGCCGTCGATTGCCCCGTCCGATCAGCAGGCACTGATCCAGGCCTTCGAACGCATGACGATCGCGAACTACGCCAAGAATTTCGACGACTACAACGGCGAGAAGTTCACCGTCGATCCCGCGGCGCAGGTACACGGCACCGACAAGGTTGTCATGAGCAAGCTGGTGACAGGCGGGCAGACGATTCCCTTCAACTACCGCATGCGCCAATCCGGCGAAACGTGGAAGGTGATCGATGTCTATCTGAACGGCTTCGTCAGCGAACTCGCGACCAAGCGCTCGGATTACGGTTCGACACTGTCCACCGGCGGCGCGCCCGCATTGGTCAAGAAGCTCAATGCGATGGCCGACGGATTGATGAAATAGAATTCAGCGCGGCCTTTATGCTTCGACGGGCTCAGCATGAGGGTCAATTCAGACCTTCATCCTGAGCTTGTCGAAGGGTGAGCGTCAGGCGACGGTCCCAGCAACGCGGGCAGGATGAACAGCGTCGTCACCAACGTCCAGCCCAGCGAGATCATCAAGAGTTCGCCCATGCTGGCGGTGCCGGGATGGCTCGACAGCCACAGCGTTCCAAACCCCGATGCGGTCGTCAGCGCGCTGAAGATCACGGCGCGCGTGAGGCTGGATTGCAAAAGGTTCTGGGCCCCTGCGCGCCACGCCACGACGAAATAAATGTCGAACGCAACGCCGATCCCGAGCAACAACGGCAGCGCGATGACGTTCGCGAAGTTGAGTTCCAGTCCGATGGCCACGCAGGTGCCGAGCGTCAGCAATCCGCTCAGGAACAGCGGGATCAGCGTCAGCAGCACGTCGCCAGCGCGGCGAAGCACCAGGAACAGCAGAATAGTGATCGCCACGAAAGCCCAGAGCCCGGCCTGAAGGAAAGCGCCCATGATTGTGTCGCCGGACTGGCGGATCGACAGCGGCGCGCCGGTGGCATCGGGCACGCCTCGCGTCACCGCCGCGCCGAATTTGCGCAACGAGGCATCGCTGCCGCTGGTATCCTTCGGAAACACCTGCGCACGCGCCATGCCGTTCGGCGCGACCCAGTCGTGGACGAGATCGGCGGGCATGGTCTTGAGCGAAACCGGCGCCGCCTGTAGCGACAGACGCAATTGATCGAGGAGCGAGCGGAGGCCGGGGATTAGCGCCGCACTCGCGCGAGCGCGCATCGCCGGATCGCCCTGCGCCAGCGTGTCTAGAACAGATGCAAGACGAAGCGCGTCTTTCGCCGCCGCGGTTTGCGCCGAACCGGCGGCATCGCGCAGCGCCTTTGCCGCCGCGGACAGGCTTGCGACCACATCCGCATCGCCCGGTGGCGGCTTGACCACGAAGGGATTGATCGCCGCGTCCATCAGGAACGATGCGTCCTGGATCATCGCCAGCTTCGGCGGCTGATCTTCGGGCACAAAGCTTTTGAGCGTCAGCACCTGGCCCACTTCGGGAAGTTTCGACAACCTGTTGCCAAGCGCGTCGGCCGCGTCAAGCGATGGCGCGAGCACGTCGATCGTATTCGGCGAGGTCTGCGGATCCTTCATGAGATCGTAGAGGGTCGAAACGGACTCGACCTTGGCGCTGCGAAGATGCAGCGGATCGAAATCGAAATGCAGGAAGAGCGTGCTGGCGAGCGATGCGAGCCCGGCGATCGTTGCAATGGTCAGAACAAAACGGCGTCTGCGGGCCAGGAAACGATCGATGGTGGCGAGCGAGCGGAAGCCGACCTCCTTCGCTTCACCCTGCGGGGCGGCCAGCATCAGCAGCGCGGGAAGCATCGTGATCGCGAGCACGAATGCGACGATCATGCCGATACCGGCGATCAGACCAAGCTCGCCGACACCAATATATTTCGTGGGCAGGAAGGAAAAGAAGCCGGCAGCCGTCGCGGCGGCAGCCAACGCGAGCGGTTTTCCGACACCGCGTCCCGCGCGGATGAGCGCCGGAGCCAGATCCCGTACGGCATGGCGTTCGGCGCGATAGCGCACGCAGAACTGGATTCCGAAATCCACGCCGAGGCCCACGAACAGTGCAACGAACGCGATCGAGATGATGTTGAACACGCCGACCACCGCGAGACCAAGCCCCATCGTCAGCGCAAGACCGGTGAACAGCGTGATCAGAATGCACACGATGATGCGGAACGACCTGACCGCGAGCCACAGTGTCAGGGTCACTGCGAGAAACATCACGGCGCCCATCAGTCCCGCGCGTTCGGCAAGCGTCGCGAATTCCTCATCGGCAAGCGGCACAGGGCCGGTCAGCCTGACACGCACGCCGTTGTCCGGTGTGAGCTGGAGATCGCGGGTGGCGGCGCGAATGGCATCGGCGGCAGCGGCGCCGGGCGATAACGCGTCGAAATTCAGCGCCGGCTGCACTTCGATGAAGCTGCGCAGGCGCGACGGATCGGTGGTGCCGGTCACGAGGGACGACCACGACAGATAGGCTTTCCCGCCATCGGCAACGGTGCCCAGAGTGTCGCCGAACGCGCGGATGGGCTTGTCGAGCTGTTCAAGTTGCGCCTGTCCATGCTGGACGCCAAGCAGCGCGGTCGAAAGACTGTCCATCACGCCGCGAAGACTTGGATCGGCGGCAAGCCCGGCCAGAAAGGGCTGTGCCGCGATCAGCTGCTGTGTCGTCTTTTTCACGTCGGCTTGCGAAAGGAACAGCAAGCCGTTCTTCAGGAAGAATGCGCCGCCGCCCGGCTGGCGCACGATAGGGAAGAGCGTCTTCTGCGTGCTGAGCTTCTCGGCCAGCATCCCTTGCGCGCGCATCGCGAGTTCCGGCGTCGCGCCATCGATCACGATCAGGATCAGATTGCTCTGTTGCGGGAACAAAGCATCGAACCGGGCTTCGCGCTTGCGCCAGTCGAGATCGGGCGAGATCAGCTTCTCGCTGTCGGTATCCATCGTGAAATGCTGCGCGGTATAGACCCCGGCTCCCAGCGCCGCGAGCACAAACGCCGCCACAACGACGCGCGCAAAGCGGCAGCACAGGGCGACAACCGTCTCGATGACCGCCATTGGGGAATGGGTCCGCAGGATGCGTTTTTCAGATAGAGGAAACGCGCGAGTCGATCAATTCGCCAGCGGGTCCAGGTCCTGGGGCGTGCGATTGTCCACCTGATCCTGCCGCCGCTTGAGATAGATGTCGCGCATCGCGGCGTAATAATCGACCGACTTCCGCTCGATGTCTTCCAGATCGTCGATCGCGCGGGCGCGCCCATCGACCGTGCTGAAGACGCGCGCACCAAGCGAGACGTAATACCGGCCGCTGTAATCGAAATAGCTCAGTGGACTGAAATAATGGTCGACATAGATGCGGCCGAACCAGTCACGCGGCAATGCCGAGCCCAGGAGAGGCAAAACTAAATAAGGCCCGCCCGGCACACCATAGACGCCAAGCGTCTGCCCGAAATCCTCCTGCTGCGTGGGAAAGCCCATCGGAGTCGCGGGATCGTTGACGCCGAGAATACCGATGGTCGTGTTCACGCCGAACCGCGCGGCGGCTTTGCCGGCGCGATGAAACTCACCCTGCAAAACGTCGTTCGCGAACGTGATCGGCATGCCGATATTGGTGAGCACATTGTGCAGCCCGTCGCGGAAATCGCCCGGCACGCTGGATTTGTAGAACACCGCCGCGGGCAGCGCCGCATTGCGGTCGAGTTTCTGGTTGATCCAGAACATCTTGCGGTTGAAGCCTTCGAACGGATCGTTATCCGACCATTTCCGCACGCTCGTACAGCCGGCAAGCGCAAGGCCGAGCAATGAAAACGTCAGCGCGCGTAAGGTGTGCACGTTTGTTCTTCCCCACCTGAGGGAAGAATACAAAATTGTGGCACTTCGTCCATGCCGCGGCTGCCGTTCAGGTTAAGAGCGGTCTGTCGATCAGGACGGCCAGCAAAAGGGCCGGGCCGCCATGCGCGACCCAGGCGTGGTTGGTTCCGCGCTGGATGACGATCTGGCCAGGCTTGATGCGGGTTTCCGTGTCCTCAAGGATCAGGCTGACATCGCCTTTCAGCAGGCAAATGACGTCCAGGGAGTGGGTTTCGTGCATGGCGGAATGGCGGCTCTGGTCGATGATATGGTGTTCCGCACCGAAGCCCGCGAACGCGGCACGGGTGGCGGCATCGAGCGCCTCCTTGGGAGTTCCCTCGGGGACTGGTTCGATAACGAACCAACGCACCTTCACGCTTTGGTGAGGCGGCGAAAGGATGACCGTTCCCTTGCCGTTGTCTTTCGTGTCTTTGGGGTTCAGCGCGGCGACGATGCTGTCCGTCCAGATTTCGAGGAGACCGCCACGCCCCTGCGCGATCGCGGCATCGGCGGGCGGACCGTCGATGATGATGGTGGATTTGCCCTGCGCATTGTCGCCGGTGATGACGCGGCGCAGCGTTTCTTCAAAGGGAGAATACATTGGACCGTCTCCGCTCATCACCCTTCGACAAGCTCAGGTGAGGGGTTGAGCCAACCCTCATGCTGAGCTTGTCGAAGCATGAGGTTGGCGCTGATTGATCAAAACACCTCGAACAGGCCGGCAGCGCCCATGCCGCCGCCGATGCACATGGAAACGACGACCTTCTTAGCGCCGCGGCGCTTGCCTTCCATCAGCACATGGCCGGTGAGACGCGCGCCCGTCATGCCGAAGGGGTGACCGATGGCGATGGAGCCGCCATTGACGTTGTATTTCTCCGGATCGATGCCGAGCTTGTCGCGCGAATAGAGACACTGCGACGCGAAGGCCTCGTTCAATTCCCACAGATCGATGTCATCGACTTTCAAGCCGTGACGCTGAAGGAGACGCGGCACCGCGAACACGGGACCGATGCCCATCTCGTCCGGTTCGCAGCCGGCGACGGCCCAGCCCTTGAAGAGGCCCATCGGCTGAAGCCCGCGCTTCTCGGCTTCCTTGCCTTCCATGATGACGACGGCCGCCGCACCATCGGCGAGCTGCGAGGCGTTGCCGGCAGTGACGAACTTGTCCGGACCTTTGACGGGCGCGAGCTTTGCGAGACCTTCGAGTGTCGTATCGGGGCGATTACACTCGTCCTTGGTGACGACGTAATCGACAAGCGACTCCTCCTTTGTCTCCTTATTGACGACCTTCATCTTGGTCGCCATCGGAACGATCTCGTCCTTGAACTTGCCGGCCTGCTGCGCGGCAGCCATGCGGCGCTGGGATTCGAGGCTGTACTCGTCCTGATATTCGCGGCTGACGTTGTAGCGCTTGGACACGACATCGGCGGTGTCGATCATCGGCATCCAGTAGTCCTTATACATCTCGACGATACGCGGCTCCTGGCCACCGCCGCCGCCGCCCTGATAGGTGATCGAGTCCACGCCGGAGCCGACGACGATCTGCGCGCCGTCATCGATGACGTAGCGCGCCGCATTGGCGATCGCGTTGAGACCCGACGAACAGGCGCGATGCACCGTGACGCCCGAGGTCGTGACCGGAAGCCCCGCGAGCAGGGCCGCGCCGCGTGCGACATTGCCCGAGGCCGCGACGCAACCGGCGACGACATCCTCGACCTCCGCCGGCGCGACGCCCGAGCGTTTCACCGCATGCTCGACCGCATGTCCCAGCATCGCCATGTTCGACGTGTTGTTGAAGCCGCCTCTGGCCGCCTTCGCCAGACCGGTACGCGCATACGAAACAATGACTGCCTCACGCATCGAAGAATTCCTTTCCTAGTTCCGCCACAATCCACGTGCAGCCTTTGTTTGCGCTTTCCTGGGGAGGAAAACTATGGCCGCGACTGTTCAAACCAAAACCGGCGACGTGCTCGTCGACATGAACACCACGCCGCTGATCGACGTGATGCTGGTACTTCTGACCCTGCTGATCATCACCCTGCCGATGCAGACGCATGCCATCAAGATCGACACCGGACCCAGTAAGCCCGTAACGCCACAGGCGATCGTGCAATTGGGCATCGATTTCGATGGCGCAACGACCTGGAACGGTGTCGCGGTGTACCACGAGACGCTTGACGCCTATCTCGCGGACGCGGCGCGCAAGAGTCCGCAACCCAACATCGTCATACGAGCGGATCGGCTCACGAAGTATGACCGGGTCGCAGCCGTGCTCTCTCAGGCGGCACGCGCCGGCGAGACGCATGTCGGCTTCGACAACGTGTCGGAGGACTAGCCTCACTTCGCGTCCGCGAATTTCTTGCCGTCCGCGACGAGCTTTTCCAGCAACGCGGACGGCTTGAACTGCTCGCCCATCTTGGACTGGAAGTCCTTCATCCCGGCCAGAACCTTGTCGAGGCCGATCTGCTCGCCCCAGTACATCGGGCCGCCGCGATAGACCGGCCAGCCATAGCCGTTCAGCCACACCGTATCGATGTCGGACGCGCGGATCGCTTTCTTCTCTTCCAGAATCTTCGCGCCTTCATTGACCATCGGATAGAGGCAGCGTTGCAGAATCTCATCATCACCGATCTGGCGCGGGTTGATGCCCTGCTTGGCGCGGAAGTCCTGGATAACCTTCTCGGTCACCGGTGACGGCTTGGCGTTGCGGTTCTCGTCGTAGTCATAGAAACCCGCACCGGTCTTCTGGCCGCGGCGGTCCATCTCGCAGAGACATTCGCGGAGCGTCGAGCTCTTCGAGTTCTCCTTCACCCAGCCGATATCGAGACCGGCGAGATCGCCCATCGCGAACGGCCCCATCGGGAAACCGAAATCGTAGAGCACGCGATCCACATCCCAGGGCATCGCGCCTTCGAGCACCAGCGCGTTCGCCTCGCGCGTGCGCTGCGCCAGCATGCGGTTGCCGACGAAACCCGGGCACACGCCGACCAGCACCGCGACCTTGCCGATGGTCTTGGCGAGTTTCATCGAGGTGGCGATGACTTCCTTCGACGTCTTCTCACCGCGCACGATCTCCAGCAGGCGCATCACATTCGCCGGCGAGAAGAAGTGAAGGCCAATGACGAATTCCGGCCGCTTGGTCGCCGACGCGATCTCGTTCACGTCGAGATAGGAGGTGTTGGTCGCCAAGATCGCGCCTTGCTTCACGATGCCATCGAGCCTCGCGAACACATCTTTCTTGATGTCCATGCGCTCGAACACCGCCTCGATCACAAGGTCGCAGTCCTTGAGCTCTTCGAGGTTGAGCGAGCCGGTGAGCAGGCCCATGCGCTTCTCGACATCGTCCATCGTGAAGCGGCCGCCCTTAGCGCTGCGCTCGTAATTTCCGCGCACGACCTTAAGGCCGCGATCAAGCGCGTCCTGCTTCATCTCAACGATTGTGACCGGGATGCCGGCATTGGCGAAGTTCATGGAGATGCCGCCGCCCATCGTGCCGGCGCCGATCACGCCGACTTTCTTGATCGGGATCACGGGCGTGTCATCCGGCACATCGGGAATCTTGTTCGCCTGGCGCTCGGCGAAGAACGCATAGCGCTGCGCCGCCGATTGTGGGCCGGTCATCAGGCCCATGAACAACTGGCGCTCGGTCTTCAGGCCGTCCTCAAAGGTCGGCGAATTCACCGCCGCCTCGATGCATTTGATATTGGCTTCCGGCGCGTCGAAGCCACGAAACTTGCGCGCGTTCTTCTTGCGGAAATCCGCGAAGATCTCGGGATGGCCTTTCGCCGGTTCGAGCTTGGCGTTGTTCTCGCGCACTTTCTTGAGCGGCCTGTTCTCGGCCACACATCTGCGCGCGAACGCGAGTGCCGTCTCCTTCAGCTTGCCTTCCGGCGCCAGCTCATCGACGAGACCCATGTCCAGACATTGCTTGGCGGGCACATGCTGGCCACTCGTCACCATCTCCAGCGCCTTCTCGACACCGGCAATGCGCGGCAGGCGCTGCGTGCCGCCGGCACCAGGGAGCAGACCGATATTCACTTCGGGGAGACCGCATTTCGCGCTCGGCACCGCGACGCGATAATGCGCGCAGAGCGCGACCTCGAGACCGCCACCCAGCGCCGTGCCGTGGATCGCGGCGACGACAGGTTTGGAGGACTCTTCGATCTCCTTCTGCACATCGAACAGGCTCGCGCCTTTCATCTGACCGCCGAACTCCGAGATGTCCGCACCAGCGATGAACGTCTTGCCCTCGCAGATCAGCACGATGGCCTTCACCGAAGGATCGGCCTTTGCCTGCTGGAAAGCGTTGAACAGTCCGTCGCGCACATTGGCGGACAGCGCATTCACCGGCGGCGAATTCAATGTGACGACGGCGATTTCGCCATCCTTGGACAGATCGGTGACCGGATTGATGGCCGTCATGAGCGTTTTCCCTGTTCGTCTTTGATTTGCACCTGAAAATCTGGCGCTACCCCCAATGCTTCGACAGGCTCAGCATGAGGGCTGGTTCAAACCCTCGCCCTGAGCTTGTCGAAGGGGACCGACAAAAAATCAGGCGCGGGGACGGGAGTCGAGTCCCAATCACCCTCCCCTTGAGGGAGGGTTGAATGCTTGCGCAACGGCAACTCTGGTTTCGGCTATCGTTTTCGCATCGCCATTCTGGAGCGCCCAATGACCTACGAACATATCAAAGCCGAGACAGACGGCCCCATCCTGACCATCACCCTGAACCGGCCGGACAAGCTCAACGCCTATACCGCGCTGATGGGGAGCGAGATCGAGGACGCGTTTCTGAAAGCCGACGCGGACGACGACATACGCGTGATCGTCGTGACCGGCGCCGGGCGGGGCTTTTGCGCGGGCGCCGATATCTCCGGCGGCGCGGATGCGTTCGACGTGAGCAAAGGTGCTGCGATGTTTCAGGGTGCGCGGCCGCGTTCCTCGCGGGGCGGCTTCGTCGAAGCGATCTACAATTGCAGGAAGCCCAGCATCGCAGCGATCAATGGCGCTGCGGTCGGTGTCGGCATCACGCTCTGTCTGCCGATGGACATCCGTATCGCGTCGGCCGAAGCCAAGATCGGGTTCATCTTCGCGCGCCGCGGTCTTGTTCCAGAAGCGGGAAGCGCGTGGTTCCTGCCGCGCCTTGTCGGCCTAGACCAGGCGCTGCGCTGGTGCCTGTCCGGCCGCCTCTTCGGCGCCGAAGAGGCGAAAGATGGCGGGCTCGTTTCCGAGGTTACAGCACCCGATCAATTGCTCGCGCGCGCTCGCGAGATCGCGCTGGAGATCGCAGAGAACACGGCGCCGGTTTCCGTGGCGATGACACGCCAGATGCTCTGGCAATACTCCGCCGCGCCGCATCCATTCGAACTGTTGCAGATGGACGGGCCGCTTTCGGTCGAACTGGGTAGCGGTCCCGATGTGAAGGAAGGCGTCAGCGCATTTCTGGAAAAGCGCAAACCCAAATTCCCCGGCAAAGTCTCGAAGGATATTCCGCCGGGTTACAGACAGGCGAAGCGTTAGGCCTTAACGCCATCTCGGCTTCGGCCCTCGGCAAGCGCTTTTGCGAAGGCAGGCCTGACCTTCAGGGCATTGAAATAGCGCAGTGTCTCGGGATGCCTGTGATCGAGCAGTTTCAACATCCGTGCCGACCACAAGGTAAAACCCATCATGATGTCTGCGCCGGACAATTCCTCCCCAACCAGAAATGAGCGCCCCGCGATCGTAGCTTCGACTTTGTCGAGGACACGATCGGTGCTTTGACGCGCGCGATCGATCGCATCGGCATTTTTGTCGGCTTCGCCGCCATATACGGCGAGACCGACATACAGATTGATCGGAAATGCGGCGCTCGCTTCCGAGTAATGAAACCAATAGAGATAGCTTGCGCGGTCGGGACTGCCGATGGCGGGCTGCAATCGGCCGTTGCCATATTTTTCCAGCACATATTGAACCACCGCGCCGGACTCAGAGAGCACCGTATCCCCGTCATGCAACACGGGATAACGGCCGGACGGCGTGTCCTGTCCCGCATAGGGGGCGGCACGATCGAACTGCCGCGGGATGATCTCGTGCTCAAGACCGAGTTCTTCCAACAACCACTTGATCCTGATCGAGCGTGTCAGCGGCGCGAAATACAATCGCAGCATCGGTCTACGCCTTGCCCAACGCGAGATCGCTCACATAGGGATTGGTCTTGCGCTCCCAGCCGAAGGTCGACATCGGGCCGTGGCCGGGAACGAATTGCATGTCGTCGCCAAGCGGCCAAAGACGCTCGGTGATCGCATCGATCAGCTGCTGCCAGTTTCCGCGCGGAAGATCGCAGCGTCCGATCGAACCTTTGAACAACACATCGCCGACAAACGCGATCTTCGTGGCCTGATGAAAGAACACGACATGGCCCGGCGTGTGACCCGGACAGTGGCGCACGCCGAACTCGACCTCGCCCACCCGCACCGTGTCGCCGTCGTCGAGCCAGCGCGTCGGCAGGCAATTCTCCGCATCGCCGAATCCCGGACGGCGCGCGTTGCGGCCGAGGTCTTCCAGCAGGAACAGATCGTCCTTATGCGGACCTTCGATCGCAATGCCGAACTCCCGCGCGAGCTTTGTGGCCCCGCTGGCGTGGTCGAGATGGCCATGGGTGAGGAGTACCTTTTCCAGCGTCAGCCCTTGAGCTGTCACGGCCTCCTTTAGCCGGTCGACCTCGCCACCCGGATCGATCAGCGCCGCCTTGTTGGTCTTCACGCACCAGACCAGGGAGCAGTTCTGCTGATAGGGCGTCACCGGAAGGATGGCCGCCTTGAGAGGAAAATCCGTCATTCCGCCTGCTTAACGACCGTCCGTGGCGCCGTCCAATCCTTAAATCCACACCCAAGATATGTGAATAATATTCATTATTGAAATATAATTGCCCAAAATGCCGTCCGAAACCCTACCCTTCACTAACGGAGTGACAGAAATGAAATACCAAACCGCCAGCGTTCCCGGCATGTTTTCTTTGAAGTGTGGCTTTTCGCTCTGATAAGCTCCGGGGGCATTTGGGGATGAGAGCAGACGTCGGGCATAGCATGACCAGGTCGGCACTCCGCGCGCTTTGCGTCGCGGGCGCGTTTGCTTATGCGGCAAATGCAGCCTGTGCCTATGCTGCTGCGCCTGCGCAACCGCTTGATCTTACGTCTTACACCACCGTTGTAGACAACAGCCCGGAGGCGCGCGCGCGTCTCGTGGGAGAATCCGACTTCGATTTGCCCACCGGCTTACCGGGTCTGTCTTACGGGCCGCCGGCGATTCAGACCAATTCCTTCGATACGTCGGGCAGCCTCGCGCTGACAGACAACACATCGCTGAGCTTCGGCGCCAACGCCGACCTCGCCGGCAAGTTCAACCTGTTCGACGCAGCCGGCAGCGGTGCATACGACGGACTGTTCTTCTCCGCCTCTTCGGTGAATTCACCCTATGCTTCGCTTGCGAATGGCGGCGCCTTCGCGTCGCTGAATTTTGCGCCTTTGGACGCGCTGCGTCTGTCGGTTGGCGGCGCATCGCTCGGTGCTGGCCACGACATCTATGCGATGGGTCCGGCGGAGACCGTTGCGCATTTTGGCGGCGCACCGCTGGGTTTTGACACCCGCAGCGCGAACTCTTTGCTGGCCGGCGTGTCATGGAATTTCGCGCCTTGGGCCGGCCTCGGCCTGACAGCGTCGCAGACCGCGGAGCAGAACGGCGTTTTGGGCAGTTTCGATCCGGCAGTGAATTCGGCCGACACGTCCGCACTCGGCATTTCGGCGCGCGTACAACTCGGCGGCGGATGGATGACAACGGCATCCTTTGCGGAAGGCATCACCAAGCTCGACCTCAAGCCGGGCCTCAGCGGATCGGTCGATGAGATGCGCTCCCGTTCCTACGGCTTCGCGGTCGCCAAGCGCGGGCTGTTCGGGTCCGATGCAATGGGGCTGGCGGTGTCGCGACCGGCGCCAGGAACGATCGGCGGTTCGGAATTTGCGCTGCTGTCCGGGATCGATGCCAACCCGCAACTCGTGCAGGACAATCACCTGCTGCAAAACCAGGCGCCGGAAACCGATTTCGAACTCGGCTATGTGACGACGTTCATGGACGGGGCGCTGGCATTGCAGACCAACGCCTCCTATCAGATGAACTTCGCGGGTCAGAGCGGCGCGACATCGGTGTCGCTGCTGTCGCGCGCCAAGATCAAGTTCTAAGCCGCTTTTCCGGCACCGCATCACCGGGCAATGAACCGTTGCCCGCGCGGCTGCGCTTCGCTACAACCCGCCGCTTCCAGCAATCCACGAAGGAATCCCCATGGCCGGGCCGCAATACGTCTATGTGATGAAAGGTCTGTCGAAGACCTATCCCGGCGGGAAGCAGGTTTTGAAGGATATCTGGCTGTCCTTCTATCCCGGCGCCAAGATCGGCATCGTTGGCGTCAACGGCGCCGGCAAGTCCACGCTGATGAAGCTCATGGCGGGACAGGACAAGGAATTCACCGGCGAGGCCTGGGCGGCGGACGGCATCCGCACCGGCTACCTCCCGCAGGAACCGCAGCTCGATGCGACCAAGAACGTGCGCGACAACGTGATGGAAGGCGTGGCGAAGAAGAAGGCACTCGTCGATCGCTACAACGAGATCGCGGCGAACTACACCGATGAGACCGCCGACGAGATGTCCAAACTCCAGGACGAGATCGAGGCACAGGGCCTTTGGGATCTCGACAGCCAGGTCGATCAGGCGATGGACGCACTGCGCTGTCCCGATGGCGACGCGGATGTCGAACATCTCTCCGGCGGCGAGAAGCGTCGCGTCGCGCTGACCAAGCTGCTGCTCGATGCGCCCGACATTCTGCTCCTCGACGAACCGACCAACCATCTCGACGCCGAGTCCGTGCAGTGGCTTGAACACACGCTGCGCGAATACAAGGGCTGCGTGATCCTCGTCACCCACGACCGCTATTTCCTCGACAATGTGACCTCTTGGATTCTCGAACTCGACCGCGGCAAGGGCATCCCGCACGAAGGCAATTATTCCACATTTCTCGGCGTGCAGGAGAAGCGCCTGCATCAGGAAGGCGCCGAAGCCGCCGCGCGCGAGCGTGAACTGGCCCGCGAACGCGAATGGATTTCGCAATCGCCGAAGGCACGGCAGGCGAAATCGAAGGCACGTATCAATGCGTATGAAGAACTGCTCGCGAAGAGCCAGGAGCAGCGTTCGGGCCCCGCGCAGATTCTTATTCCGATTTCTGAGCGTCTCGGCGCCCGCGTTGTCGAAGCCGAGGGTCTGTCGAAAGCATTCGGCGACCGGCTGCTGATCGAGAATTTGAACTTCAATCTTCCGGCGGGCGGCATTGTCGGCGTCATCGGCCCGAACGGTGCCGGCAAGACGACGCTGTTCAAGATGCTGACCGGTGAGGAGAAGCCCGATACCGGTACGCTGAACATCGGCGACACGGTGCAGATCGGCTATGTCGATCAGTCGCGCGACGCGCTCGATCCCAACAAGACGGTGTGGCAGGAGATTTCCGGCGGCACCGACATTCTCGAATTCGGCAAGACGAAGATGAACTCGCGCGCCTATGTCGGCGCGTTCAACTTCAAGGGCGGCGACCAGCAGAAGAAGGTTGGACAGCTTTCCGGCGGCGAGCGCAACCGCGTGCATCTGGCGAAGCTGCTCAAGGGCGGCGCGAACCTGTTGCTACTCGATGAGCCGACCAACGACCTCGACGTCGAGACGCTGCGCGCACTCGAACTCGCGCTCGAGGAATTCGCCGGTTGTGCGATGATCATCAGCCATGATCGCTGGTTCCTCGACCGCATGGCGACGCACATGCTCGCGTTCGAAGGCGACAGCCATGTCGAATGGTTCGAAGGCAACTTCCAGGATTACGAAGCCGACAAGAAACGGCGCCTCGGCATCGACGCCGACCAGCCGCACCGCATCAAGTACAAAAGGTTTGCGCGCGCCTAGTGTTGCGGCGCTGCGCCGCCGTTTTTGAGCTGCACCGTCAGCTGCTCGAGATGCGCGACAAGCGCGGGGATGCTGCCATTGTGCTGGCCGAGAAAGGCGCTGAACTGGTCGCGCTCGGTGATGGCGATCCAGATGCCCTCAACCGCGACATCGACCACGACCATGCGGCCCTTGTCGTTGAGCACGCGGAAATCGACCTTCAGCGGCTGATGGCCAGACTTCGAAGCGGGATCGACGAGCGTGGCTGAGACGACGAAATCCCCGGGCTGACGTTCGGTCGAGCCGGTCACTTTCAGCGTCTGGCCCGAATATTGGCTGAGCCGCGATTGATAAACCTCGATCGCGTAATTGCGGAACGCGGTGTCGAACGCGGCGACATCCTGCGGCGACGCTGCGCGGCGCGCGGCACCCAGCGTGAATTTTCCGATCCGCTCGATGTCGGTCAGGCTTTCCAGAAAGGTTTGGAATTGCGAAGCGCGCGCGCTGCTCGACAGCCCGTGGTTGTTCAGGATCGCAAAACCTTTGTCGATATTTTCGGAGACGAACGCTTCCGCGGGCGTCGCGGCCTGCGCCGTTCCCACGCTGGCGATTGCGGGCAGCACCGACAGCAATCCCAGCAATACAGCGCGGCGCACGGGCGCCAGAGATTTTGCGAATGTCATGCGTAGAATCCCGCTCCTCGATCCGATCCTGACAACGTGCGAACTGGCGTAATGCTCCCGGCCGGTTGTGGCAAGTTCAAGGCACATTACAAAGCGGCTACATTAAAACTCCGGCAAATCCTGCGTATCCGACTTTCCGTTGCGGATTTCGTTCTCCCGGTACTGGCGATAGGCGCTTCTTGTCGTCGCGTAGAAATCGACCGAATCCCGCTCCAGCCCTTCCAGCGTGTCGATGTTGCGGGCACGCACATCGAGCACCTTCATGTACTGCTCGCCGCCCATCCACCAGATGTGTTGCTTGAACCGGACCCAGGTGAGCGGATCGAGTGCGATATCGCCGCCGCGTCCGATCACATCGCGTGGAGAACTCGGTCCCAGCACCGGCAGCATCAGATAAGGATTGCCGCCGACGCCCCACACGCCGAGCGTCTGTCCGAAATCTTCGGCATGATACGGCATTCCGTAATGCGTCGCAGGGTCGAACAAGCCACCGAGGCCGACGCTCGCGTTCACCGTGAAGCGCAGAAGCGTCTGGCTGGCGCGGGTCGGTTCGCCTTGCAGCAGATCGTTGGCAAACGTGACGGGCAGATCGAGATTGACGAGCAGATCGTGGATACGGTCGCGGCCGAACTCCGGCACGAACCGGTTGTAGTTCTTCGCGGTCGGCAGAAGGAATGTACGGTCGAGCATCTGGTCGAACGCAAAGACCTTCCGGTTTGTCGCTTCATAGGGATCGCCGGGGTCGGCCACCTGGCCCGTGGGCGCGCTCGCGCAGCCTGCCACGCAGACGCTGAGCGCCAGCCAGAGCACGATCTTTTTCACGATAAAGCCCCCTGCACGGGGCGCCTTATGCCCCCGCCAGGCGGTCTGGATCAACCGCATTCCAAGGTCATCATTGCATAATCATATAAAGATATGTTTATATGTTGCGGAATTAGGAGTTGGTCTTGGAAAAGCTGGTGTCCATGTTGCGTGCCGCAGGCGATCCGACCCGTCTGCGCCTGCTTTTGCTGTTGCGCCAGGCCGAGCTGACGGTCAGCGAACTCACCGACATTGTGGGCCAGAGCCAGCCGCGCGTGTCGCGGCATCTGAAGCTGCTCTGCGACGCTGGGTTGCTGGAACGCTTCAAGGAAGGAAGCTGGGTGTTCTACCGCGCCGCCGACAGCGGCCATGGCGCAGAACTGAGCCAGTTGCTGTCCACCCTCGCCTCCGCCGATGCCGATCTGAAACGATTGAGCGCCGTGCGCGAAGCGCGCGCCGCCGAAGCCGCCGCCTATTTCAAGGCCAATGCCGCGGAGTGGGAGCGCATCCGCGCACTGCACGCGCCGGACAAGGATGTCGAAGCGGCGGTCGTGCGTCTGCTCGCGAGCGTGCCGATGGAAAATCTGCTCGACGCCGGAACAGGTACGGGCCGCATGCTCGAACTGCTGGCGCCGCAGGCAAAACGCGCGGTCGGCATCGATGTGAGCCCGGAGATGCTCGCCATCGCGCGCGACCGTTTGATGCAGAACAATCTCACGCAATGCCAGGTGCGGCTGGGCGACACCTATCGCCTGCCCTTCCCCGATGGCGGCGCGCTGACCGGTTTCGACGCTGTGCTGTTCCATCAGGTCTTGCACTATCTCGACGATCCCGGCGCGGCCGTCGCCGAAGCGGCGCGTGTGATGCGCGCCGGCGCGCGGCTTCTGATCGCAGATTTCGCGTCGCACGATCTCGAATTCCTGCGCACGGATTTCGCGCATCGCAGGCTCGGCTTCTCCGACCGCGAGGTTCAGGGCTGGTTTCATGCTGCCGGCCTGAAATCGGTCGCCAGCGAAGCTATCGCGCCACATAAGGGCTCGAAGGAAAAACTCACCGTGAAAATCTGGCTCGCCCAGAATTCGGCGCGCGCGCGCGCGGAGGCTGCATGAGCCTGCGCGAACTCGTCGCCGACGACAAGCCGATCAAAGTGTCGTTCGAATTCTCGCCGCCGAAGACACCGGAGGCCGAAGAACAGTTGTGGCGTTCGATCCGGCGGCTCGAACCGCTGTCGCCGGCCTTCGTATCGGTGACCTATGGCGCCGGCGGCTCGACGCGCGAGCGCACCCACGCGACCGTGAAGCGTATTGTCGATGAGACATCGCTGGCGCCCGCGGCGCATCTGACCTGTGTGGCGTCACCCAAAAGCGAAATTGACGAGATTGTCCGAGGCTATTGGGATGCGGGCGTGAAGCACATCGTGGCGCTGCGCGGCGACATGCCGGACATGAGCGGCACCTACATGCCGCACGCCCAGGGGTATGCATCGACGCCGGAGTTGATCGAGGGGATCCGCCGCATCGGCGATTTCGACATCAGTGTCTCGTGTTATCCGGAGCGCCATCCGGATTCGCCATCGCGCGATCACGATCTGGCGCTGCTGCGCAGGAAGATCGATGCCGGCGCTACGCGCGCGATCGCACAGTTCTGCTTCGACAGCGACGTCGTCGCCCGCATGCGCGACCGCGCGGCGGCGCAGGGCATCGCCGTGCCGATCATCCCCGGCATGATGCCGACGACGAACTTCAAGGGCGTGCAGCGGATGGCCGAGCGTTGTGGCGCGCGCGTGCCGGAATGGATGGCGCGCGTCTATGACGGCCTCGACACCGATGTCGAAAGCCGCCGCACAATCGCCGCGGCGGTGATGGCCGAACAGGTCGCGGAACTCCATCGCCTCGGCTTCGACCAATTCCATTTCTATACGTTGAATCAGTCCGACCTCACCTATGCGGCCTGCCGTATGCTGGGCATGCGGGCAAAGGAAGTACAATGAGTTTCGATCGCGCGTCACGCATCGCCTGGTTGATGGAGGAAGCGAAGAAACGCGTCCTCCTTCTCGACGGCTCATGGGGCGTGGTGATGCAGGGGTACAAGCTCAGTGAGGAGGATTTTCGTGGATCACGTTTCGCCGGCCACAACAGCGAGCTCAAAGGCGACAACGACCTTCTGACGCTGACGCGACCCGATATCGTGCGCGAGATCGGGCACGCTTATCTCGCCGCCGGCGCGGATATCCTCGAGACCAACACCTTCACTTCAACCGAGACATCGCAGGCCGATTACGGTCTTGCCCATCTCGTCGGCGAGCTGAACCAGGAAGGCGCGCGCCTCGCCCGCCAGATTTGCGACGAGGCGAGCACATCGTCACGCCCGCGCATCGTAGCCGGTGTCATCGGCCCCGCGAACCGCACGGCCTCTATCTCGCCGGACGTGAACGATCCCGCGTTCCGCAACATTACCTTCGACGATCTCAAGCGCACCTATTTCGAAGCAGCTTGCGGATTGATTGGCGGCGGCTCCGACGTGTTGATGGTCGAGACCGTGTTCGACACGCTGAACGCCAAAGCCGCGATCTTCGCGATCGAGGAAGCGTTCGAGGAGTTGGGCGAACGGCTGCCGGTCTGGATTTCCGGCACGATCACCGATCTCTCCGGCCGCACGCTGACCGGGCAGACGCCGGAGGCTTTCTGGCATTCGATCCGCCACGCGAAACCGTTTGCGGTGGGCCTCAACTGCGCGCTCGGCGCAAAGGAATTGCGGCCCTACATCGCCGAACTCGCGAACGCCGCCGACACGCTGACCAGCGCGCATCCGAATGCCGGCCTGCCGAACGAATTCGGCGGCTACGACGACACGCCGGAGAACATGGCGGCGCTGATGGGCGAATTCGCGCGCTCCGGTCTTGTCAATATCATCGGCGGCTGCTGCGGCACGACGCCGGAGCACATCAAGGCGTTCGGCGAAGCGGTCCAAGGCGTGGTGCCGCGCATGGTGCCGGAAAAGCCGAAATACATGCGGCTCTCCGGTCTCGAGCCCTTCACGCTGACGCCGGACCTCAACTTCGTGAATGTCGGCGAGCGCACCAACATCACGGGTTCCGCCAAATTCCGCAAGCTGATCGCGAGCGACAACTATGAAGCCGCGCTTGAGATCGCGCGCGGACAGGTCGAGAACGGGGCGCAGATCATCGACATCAACGTCGATGAAGGCCTGATCGATTCCGAGGCGGCGATAAAGCGCTTCCTGCTGATGGCGGCGGGCGAGCCGGATATCTCCAAAGTGCCGGTGATGATCGACAGCTCCAAATGGAGCGTGATCGAAGCCGGCCTGAAATGCGTGCAGGGCAAGGGCATCGTCAATTCCATCTCGCTGAAGGAAGGCGAGAAAGCTTTCATCGAGCACGCAAAGCTGGTCATGCGTTACGGCGCGGCCGTGGTCGTGATGGCGTTCGACGAGCAGGGACAGGCCGACACGCGCGAACGCAAGATCGCGATCTGCCGCAGAGCCTATGACGTGCTGGTGAACAAAGTGGGCTTCCCGGCGGAAGACATCATCTTCGATCCCAACATCTTTGCGGTCGCGACCGGGATCGAAGAGCACAACGAATACGGCGCCGCTTTCATCGATGCGACAAAGGTCATCCGCGAGGAAATGCCGCTGGCGCATGTCTCCGGCGGCGTGTCGAACTTCTCCTTCTCGTTCCGCGGCAACGACACGGTGCGCGAGGCGATGCATTCCGTGTTCCTGTTCCACGCCATCAAGGCCGGGATGGATATGGGCATCGTCAATGCCGGCCAACTCGCGGTGTATCAGGACATCCCGACGCCCTTGCGCGAAGGCATCGAGGACGTGCTGTTCAATCGCCGAGTCGATGCGACGGAGCGGCTGCTCGACCTCGCCAAGCAGTACGAGAGGGACGGCGGAGCTGCCGAGGTCGAAGACGCCGCATGGCGTTCGCTGCCCGTCGAGGAGCGGCTGACCCACGCCCTCGTTCACGGCATCGACGCCTATGTGATCGAGGACACGGAAGCCGCGCGCCTCGCCGCTTCAAAGCCGCTCGACGTGATCGAAGGCCCGCTGATGAAAGGCATGAACGTCGTCGGTGACCTGTTCGGGTCGGGCAAGATGTTCCTGCCGCAGGTCGTGAAATCCGCGCGCGTGATGAAGAAGGCAGTCGCGCATCTCTTCCCCTTTATGGAAGCGGAGAACGTCAAGAACGCGACCAAAGAGCCAGCCGGCCGCATCGTCATGGCGACGGTGAAGGGCGATGTGCACGACATCGGCAAGAACATCGTCGGCGTGGTGCTGCAATGTAACGGCTATGAGGTCATTGACCTCGGCGTCATGACGCCGGCGCAGAAGATTCTCGATGTCGCGCGCGAGAAGAACGCGAACATCATCGGCCTTTCCGGCCTGATCACACCTTCCCTCGATGAAATGTGCCATGTCGCCGCCGAGATGGAGCGGCAGGGCTTCGACATCCCTTTGCTGATCGGCGGCGCGACCACGAGCCGTGTGCATACTGCGGTGAAGATCGACCCGAACTATCGCCGCGGACAGACCGTGCATGTGAACGACGCGTCGCGCGCCGTTGGCGTGGCGTCGAACCTGCTCAGCAAGACGGGCCGCGCCGACTACGCCGCCGGCGTGCGCCGCGATTATGAGGAAGTCGCGCGCAGCCACGCCCTGCGCACCGGTCCGGCGCGTCGCCTGTCGCTTGCCGATGCCCGCGCGAACAGGATCAAGACCGATTGGGCGAATTATACGCCGCCGGTGCCGGCCTATTTTGGCGTGCGCAGCTATGGCCCGTACGACTTGGGCGAACTCGCACGCTACATCGACTGGACGCCATTCTTCCAGACCTGGGAGTTGGCGGGAAAATTCCCGTCGATCCTCGAAGACGACAAGGTCGGCGAAGCGGCACGCGGGCTTTATGCCGACGCACAAAAGATGCTGGCGAAGATCGTCGAGGAGAAATGGCTGACGGCGCAGGCCGTGGTCGGCTTCTGGCCAGCGAATGCGATAGAAGACGATATCGTTCTGTTCGGCGACAAGGCGCGAAAATTCCCGCTCGCGACGTTGCACACATTGCGTCAGCAGATGCATCGCGAAGCCGGACGCCCCAACATGGCGCTCGCCGATTTCATCGGGCCCAGAGGTGTTGCGGATTTCATCGGCGGCTTTGCAGTCACGGCAGGTCTCGGCGAGGAAGCGCATATCAAGGCGTTCGAAGCCGCGCATGACGATTACTCCGCGATCCTGCTGCGCGCGCTTGCCGACCGTCTGGCCGAAGCCTTTGCCGAGCGGCTGCACGAACGTGTGCGCAAGGAGTTCTGGGCCTATGCGCCGGATGAGAACCTCCCGAACGACGCGCTGATCGCGGAGGCCTATCGCGGCATCCGTCCCGCTCCGGGTTATCCCGCGCAACCGGACCACACCGAGAAGGGCACGCTGTTCAGGCTGCTCGACGCAGAAGCGCGCGCGGGCATCAGGCTGACGGAGAGCTTCGCGATGTGGCCGGGCTCGTCGGTCAGCGGATTATATTTCAGCCACCCCGAAAGCCGCTATTTCGGCGTCGGTAAGATCGAGCGCGATCAGGTCGAGGACTATGCAAAGCGCAAAGGCTGGACGGTCGAACAAGCCGAACGCTGGCTCGGCCCCATTCTCAACTACAACCCGCGCGCGGCAGCGGCGGCCTAGAGCGACTTCGCCCAGTCTTCGGCCCAGACGTGGAGCGGCATCAGCAAGTCGAGTAGTGCGGCGCCCTGTTTGGTCAACGCATAGCCGTCCGCGCCGAGTTCCACGAGTTTGGTTTCCCGCAGTTCGGCGAGGCGCGTGTTCAAGACACTCGGTGCGATGCCGCAGGCCTGGCCAAGCTCGCGAAAATTGAGTCGTCGCCCTTCGCGCAACTCCCAGATCACGCGCAGAGACCACCGTCGCCCGAGCAACTCGAACAGCGCCATGCCGGCGCGCCCGCTCTTTGAGCCGCGCACCGGCTGACCGGGTTTGGGAATCCGTTTTGTCATCGAAGTTTCGCTATTATTTTAATAGCACGCCGAATCGTCCCGTGCTATGGAAATAATAGCATGCCGAAAGGACGAAAAATGACGCCACGTATCGCCACCGCCGATCCGCCCTTCTCGCCCGAGATCCAGTCCGCGCTCGACCGCGTGATGCCGGTGGGCGTTCCTCCGCTGGTCCTGTTCACCACGCTGGCGCGCAATCCGCGCGTGTTCCAGCGATTCATGGCCGGAGGCCTGCTCGACAAGGGAACGGTTACCTTGCGCGAGCGCGAGATCGTGGTGAACCGCACCACCGCACGCTGCGGCAGCGAATACGAATGGGGCGTGCACATCGCGTTCTTTGCGGAGGCGAGCGCGCTGACGCCGGACCAGGTGCGCGCCACTGTCCATGGCGACGCGGACGAGCCGTGCTGGACGCCGCGCGAAAGATTGCTGATCCGGATGGTCGATGCGTTGCATGACGAAGCCGCGATCGGCGATGCGCTTTGGGCGGCGCTGCGTTGCGAGTTCGATGAAGCTCAGATGATCGAACTCATCGTGCTGGCGGGCTTCTATCATATGGTGTCGTTCGTCACGAACGGGCTGCATTTGCCGCTTGAGGATGGCGCGGCCCGGTTTCCGGCATAGAATTTTTATTCGTCGCCTCTTGAAATCGCGCCGGGAGGGACGACATCCCGCAACGTGGGATGCGCCCTTTCCCTCTCTCCCCAACACTTTCGGTTGTGGTCGCTGCGATGCAGCGAAGGAAGCGCTTTTCCACACGCGATCAATCGCTTATGCGCAACAGAGCCGATTTGAATTGCGATTTCGAGGAAAAACCTTTCGCGGTTCCGCGTAACAATCTTTTGCCTGTTTCGTCATGACAGACCGAAACCACCACCGCCCGGTGTCTGGATTTCGATGGTGTCACCGGCCTTGATGCTGGTCTCATCGCGTCCACCCAGAATTTCGCGCGTGCCATTTGCGCGGACCACGGTCGTGATACCCTTCGCACCAGCGCCTCCGCCTTCGAGACCGAACGGTGCGGTCTCGCGTCGCGTCGAAAGAATCGCGGCCTTCATTTTTTCGCGGAAGCGGATGCGGCGCGTCGCGCCATCGCCACCGCGATGCGCGCCGCCGCCGCCCGATCCGCGGCGGATGCCGAACTGCTCGACGATCACCGGGTAACGCATCTCCAGAATCTCCGGATCGGTGAGCCGCGAATTGGTCATGTGCGTGTGCACGGCAGAGGTGCCGTCGAAAGCGCGCCCCGCGCCCGCGCCGCCGCAGATCGTCTCATAATATTGGTAGCGTTCGTTGCCGAAGGTGAGATTGTTCATCGTGCCCTGGCTGGCCGCAAGCACACCGAGCGCGCCGAACAGCGCATCGACGACGGCCTGGCTGGTCTCGACATTGCCGGCCGCCACCGCGCCGGGCGGCTGCGGATTGAGCAGCGAACCCTCCGGCACCACGATCTTCAGCGGCTTCAGGCATCCGGCGTTCATCGGGATGTCGCTCTCGACCAGACAGCGAAAGACATACAGCACCGCGGCCTTCGTCACCGAACCCGGCGCGTTGAAATTGTTCGCCTGCTGCGAACTGGTGCCGGTGAAGTCGATGCGGGCAGAGCGCGCGGCGCGATCGACCGTCACCGCGACCCTGATCGTCATGCCGCCATCCATCGGCATTTCGAACATGCCGTCTTTCAGCGCGCCAATGACGCGGCGCACCTGCTCTTCGGCATTGTCCTGAACGTGGCGCATGTAGGCTTCAACCACGACGCGCCCATGCAACGTGCAGATACGCTGGAGTTCCTGCGCGCCTTTTGCACACGACGCGGCCTGCGCCTTCAGATCGGCGATGTTCTGTTCGGGATTGCGCGCGGGCCATGCGCTGCTTCCGAGCACGGCGCGTATCGCCGCATCATCGAACGCGCCCTCATGCACCATGCGGATGCCATCGAAGAGGATGCCCTCCTCGCCGATGGTCTTCGAATGCGGCGGCATGGAGCCCGGCGTGACACCGCCAATATCTGCATGGTGCCCGCGGCTCGCGACAAAGAACGAACGCACGCCATCCACGAACACCGGCATCACCACCGTGATATCGGGCAGATGCGTGCCGCCATCGTAAGGCGCGTTGGTGATAAAGACATCGCCTTCGCGCATCTCAGGATGCTTGGCGATAATCGCGATGACGCAATCGCCCATCGACCCCAGATGCACCGGCATGTGCGGCGCATTGGCGATCAGCGCGCCGTCGCGGTCGAAAATCGCGCAGGAGAAATCGAGCCGCTCCTTGATGTTCACACTGGCGGCCGTGTTTCGTAGCGTGACGCCCATTTCTTCCGCGATCGCCATGAACAGATTGGCGAACACTTCGAGCAGGATCGGATCGGCATCGGTATTTGCGATAGCTTGAGCGGCCTTGGGCATGACGCGCATGAGCACAACTGCCCGCGATGCTGTCACCTCTGCGCCCCAGTCTTTTTCGACCACGATAGTCTGATGCGGTTCGATCAGCAGTGCCGGCCCGTCAATTTTGGTGCCGTTGGAAAGCGTGTCGGTGCGATGAACCACGGCGTCATGCCAGGCGCTTTGAGAGAAGAACCTTGTCGTTCCCTCTCCCCCTTTGAGGGGGAGAGGGTCAGGGCGAGGGGGCGTCGAAATCTTGCGCGGGACTTCCCCCCTCACCCCCGCCCTCTCCCCCGGTTCCGGGGGAGAGGGAGAAGATGCTGCTTCGACTTCCACCGACTCCGCAATCAACCCAAGCCCTTCGAATCCGAAACCGAACTGCTGCGCGTGCTTCTCGGCAAACTCTTTTGCCATGTTGTTGCTGAATGCGACCGGAATGGTCGTATCGCTACCCTCGTAACGGATGTGGACCAGCGGCCACGTCACCACATACTCCGCGCCCTGAGTTTGCAGTTCTGTAACCGCAGACTTGCGCAATTCATCCAACGCACGCTCAATCTCAGTCTCCGCGCCTTCGAGCTTCCAGCCGAGTGCACGCTGCCGAACGCTGCGCAAATCCGCCCGCTTCATGCCATAGGCCGACAAGAGGCCGGACAGCGGGTGGATGAGAATTGTCGTCATATCCAGCGCGTCTGCCACGAGACAGGCGTGCTGGCCGCCCGCGCCGCCAAAGCAACTGAGAGCATAGCGCCGCGCGTCGTAGCCTTTCGCGACCGAAATCTTGCGGATCGCGTTCGCCATGTTTTCGACCGCGATCCGGATGAAACCGTCAGCGATGGATTCCGCGCTCCGGCCATCGCCGACCTCACGGGCCAGCGCTTCAAAAGCGTCACGTACGGCGCTTTCATCGAGCGGTTGCTGGCCGCTGCTTCCGAAGATTGCGGGAAAGAATTCCGGCCGAAGCTTTCCGACCAGTACGTTTGCATCCGTCACTGTGAGCGGCCCGCTGTTGCGATAAGCCTTCGGCCCCGGATTGGCGCCGGCCGAATCGGGACCGACGCGAAAGCGCGCACCATCATAATGCAGGATCGATCCGCCGCCGGCCGCAACGGTGTGAATGGCCATCATCGGCGTGGAAAGGCGGACGCCGGCAATCTCGGTTTCGTAGACACGTTCGTATGTGCCATCGAAGCGCGCCACATCGGTGGATGTGCCACCCATATCGAAGCCGATAACATGATCGAAACCGGCCTCCCGCGCTGTTTCGGCCATGCCGACGACACCGCCAGCAGGACCGGAGAGGATCGCGTCCTTGCCGCGGAAAAAATCCGGCGCGGCGAGGCCGCCGTTGGATGTCATGAAGAACAGCTTGACCTTGTCGCCGAGCGCACCTGCGATCTTTGCCGTATAACGCCCGAGAATAGGCGACAGATAGGCGTCCGCCACCGTCGTATCGCCGCGCGAAACGAACTTCGGCAACGCGGAGGTCTGGTGACTCGTGGATATTTGCGTAAAGCCCGCCTGCTTTGCGATGTCAGCAGCACGCCGCTCGTGCGCGGGATGGCGATAGCCATGCATGAACAGGATGGCACAAGAGACGAACCCATCCCCGCGCGCGCGTTCGAGATCGTGCCGCAGCTTTTCCGCATCGAGCGGCTGCAAAACACCGCCATCCGCCGCGACCCGTTCGTCAGCTTCGACCACCCGGCTATGAAGCATGTCCGGCAGGACAATGTTGAGCGCAAACAGCTTTGGACGATTCTGATTGCCGATGCGCAGCTGATCCGCGAAGCCACGGGTCGTGACAAGAACCGTGGGCTCGCCTCGGCGCTCCAGCAGCGCATTGGTCGCGACGGTCGTGCCCATGCGCACCTCACCGACCGCCTCGCCGCGCGCAAGACGACGAATACCTTCCAGCGCCGCATCATCATAAGCTTCGCTTTGCGACAGAAGTTTCAGCGTCGAGAGAACACCATTGGGCCCTTCCGCGACGATGTCGGTGAACGTGCCGCCGCGATCGATGTAGAAATTCCATTTGCTCATTGCGGAAATGAAATCATCGTAAGGCCGTGGTTGGAGCCGTGTGTCGCGTCGCAATTATGCCCAGATTGGCCTAGAGCTTCCGCCCATGTCCATCTGGGGGAAAATCAGCGGTGCGGCGGCCAACCTGATTTCGGGCGGCGGCGCGTTGCTCAGCGCGGTAGCAGGCCATCTCATCGGCGCGCGCGAGGGCGAAGCCAGCATCACATTCACCATCGCGGTGATCGCTTTGTCCGCCAAGATGGCGAAGGCCGACGGCGTCGTCACCGGCGACGAGGTAGAAGCGTTTGAGCGTCTTTTTCGCGTTGCTCCGGAGGAAAGGACGAATGTGCGACGTCTCTTCGATACGGCACAGCGCGATACCGCAGGCTACGAGGCGTATGCGGGCCAAATCGCGCGCCTCTTCGCCGGCAATCCAGGTGTGCTCGAAGACATCCTCGATGGACTGTTCGAGATCGCCAAGGCGGATGGCGTATTTCATCCCGGTGAGGCCGCGTTTCTGGAGCGCGTGGCGGAGATTTTTGGTTTTGCTCCCAACGAATTCCGGCGCATCCGCGCCAGCCATTTCGCACCGGACAAAGCCGACCCATATGTCGTGCTCGGTGTCGCCTACGATGCAAGCGAAGAGGAGATAAAGCGCGCCTACCGCCGGCTTGTTCGGGAAAATCATCCCGATAGTCTGATCGGACGCGGTGTGCCGGAAGAGTTCGTCCGGCTTGCCACAGACAAGCTCGCTGCAATCAACGGCGCCTATGCAAAGGTCGTCCTCGAGCGCGGTTTCAAGACCTGATTATTTTTCAAAGCAACTCAGCGACGGGCGCGGCCGGAGCGTACCTCCTTTTCAACCTGTAAAGAACGCACCCTTAGTCAGAGGCCCGAAACAACGCGAAATGGATACTCGGCTGGAGTTTCTGTGGCGGCGGCGCTCTCCCCTTCATAACGCCAATGCGGATTGGGGAACAGCAGTTCGACCAAGGTTCCTCGCCCCGGCTCTGATTTTATGCGGACCGTTCCATTGACCTGCCTGCCGAACACTTTCAACAGCCGATCGCCAATGCCCGGCGTAGTGTCGGAAAAGCCCACTCCGTTATCTTCAATTGTAAGACGGTAGCTCTGTCCCAAATCTCGAAGAGCAACAGTGACGGCGCCGGGTGCGTCTTGGTCAGGAAACGCGTGTTTGAAGACGTTCACCAGCGCTTCGACCACAAAAAGTGCCAGAGGTACCGCCGTTTCTCCCGCGACATCGATCTGAAGAACGTCGGTCGAAACGCTTACGCCCGTTCGATCTCTACGCGCACTTTCTGCGACTTGCTGCGTCAACTCAGTGAGCAGGCGCCGCAAATCAATAACGGTCTGATCTTCCACTTCGTTAAAGATGCGATGCACCAGGGCCAGCGCATTTATGCGCGTCTGTGCCTGGCCCAGAGCCTCGCGTACGACAGGATCTTTCGATTGCGCCGCCTGAAGGCTTAACAAGCTCATCACGATTTGAAGGTTGTTTTTCACCCGATGATGCGTCTCGCGAATCTGATGAGACTTCTGCGCAATAGCCTCCCGCAGGCTCTTGTCGCGATCCCGGATGCCGGACGCCATATCTTCCATGGCGCTGCCGAGAAGCTTGAATTCGGCCGGCGCGCTCTCAAGTTGCGGCCGCAATCGGTAGTGCCCTCCGCGATATGCTGCGGCGACACGGCGGAGGTAGGCGATCCACTGCGTAACCTGACGCTCCGTTGCCACCCCAATCGCGCCCCAGGCCAGGCCGATCATCAGGATCGGCAGAAGCAGATCCGTGATGACGCGCAAATAAGTGGGACCGAAAAGGCGCGACTCGCGCATGGCAAATCCGACAAAAATGTTGTTTCCAAGCAGAGGCGCCGCAGCAAATGTCCAAGAATTGCCCTTGGAATCGTCTCGCGTTTCAAGAGCGCCCTCCAGCGTCCGAGCCCGGGGGGGCTTTGCGAAGATCGCCTGCGCCACGGTCTTGTTGCTGGCGGCAATGATCTGCCCGGATCGATCGTAAACCGAAACGACGGCGCCTTTCGGCAAATCCTGTGCTTTCAAGATATAGTCCAGCCAACGGGCATTGACGCCGACCGTCACGGCGCCAGCAAAATTTCCAGCACTGTCGCGAAGTGGCAGCATTGCTCCGATGACCGGACCGTGGGTTACCGGACTGATGAACTGTCCGCTGACCGTAAAGGTCATTGTCTTCTTTGCCGATTCGAACAAGCTGGCTCTGGCTTTTGACCCCTTCGACTGCTTCAGCGCGCTGCACACAATGGTACCATCCTTGTCCGCGCGTGAGAGGTTGGTGAGAAAGCGTACGCCGATCAGAACATCGGCCAGCGTGCGGTCGCAATCCGGCGTTACATTGCGCACATCGTCCAGATTGGCGAGCGCATGGAGAATTTGCTCACCGGACGCGAGGACATTCTCTTCGCTGGATGCAGCCATGCGAACAGATTGGACGAGCCGCTCATGAACATTCGTGATGTCACTGCGCGCGCGATCCAGTCCTTGAAAAACGCTCACGATTGCGATCGGCATCAGCGCGACCGTAACGATGAAAATCAATCGGAAGCGAAGGGAAACGGCCCCCTTACCCAGATGATCCTTTGATACGTCGTCTGGGGAGATCGTCTGGTTCGGACTCGTCTGCTGAAGCCAGGCGGTCAAGTTGCGCCATGATCTCACGAGCGGCGTCTCCCTGCTCCGGCCGTTGATTGGGGGAAAGGGCAGCATCTCCCTCCAATATTTCCATCAATGCTTTGCGCGCACGCGCAACGCGACTCTTTACCGTTCCGACGGCACAGTGACAAATCGCGGCGGCGTCGGCATAGGAAAATCCGCCCGCGCCGACGAGAATCAGGGCTTCACGCTGCTCGTCCGGAAGCTGGCGCAAGGCGCGCGCCGTATCCGACAAATCCGCAGACCAGCTCTGATCCTGACTTGTGCCCGGAAGACGCTCGGCCGCCTCTTGGTCCCAAGGCGTCTGGCGCCAAGCCCGACGACGGTCGGAATAAAACTGGTTTCGCAGGATCGTAAACAGCCAAGCTTTAAGGTTTGTTCCGGGAGCGAACGTAGCGCGCGATTGCCATGCCTTGACCAGCGTTTCCTGGGCCAGATCGTCGGCGCTGTCGTGGTTTCCGCAGAGCGAACGCGCGAAAGCACGCAGGAATGGGATCAGGCTCAGCAACTCGGCCTTGAAATCGCCAGATCCTTGCGCGACAGCGGCGACGTTTTGGTTGGCGTTTTCGCTCGGCATCACGATTTCTTCTCCGCAGGCTTTGGGCCAGCGTCGTCCGCCTCATCGATTTGACGAAGGAGATCCAGAAACTCGTCGGGAACGGGTTCGCTGACGACGCCGTCATAGATGCGCCTCAGTTCACGGCCGATGGCACGCTGACGCGCTCGGACAGCACGGGTCTTGTCGTGGTCCTTGTCGTCGTCCTTCATCAATACTTCCGTCCGTTGTACGCGTGCGCCCGACAAGATCCATTCTCCAACGTGTACGGCTGAGGTTGCAATCCCAAGTTGGCACGCCCCGTTTGCCCGTGCGTACCTAACGCCCCTGCCGATATTGGGTTCCGGCCTAATGGAACTTTTTCCCTTTGCAGCCGTTCTAAAATCGCTGTTTTCTGACAATTACGCCTCGGGAGCCTGGGACAATGAACATGACCGAGACTTTGGCGCCTCATCTCCCCTATCTGCGTCGCTACGCGCGAGCACTCATGGGGACCCAGAAATTGGGGGATGCGCAGGTCCGCAAAACACTATCGGCACTGCTATCGGGAGAACGCCAATTGCCGGAAGGGGTGCCTCCCAAGCTGGGCCTCTACCGCACATTCCAGTCTATCTGGTCCGGTGATGCCGCGCCGGTACGAGAAGTTCAAAGCTCAAGCGAAACGGCTCGCCCGGACAATTTGCTGAAGGCGATTTCGGCCTCTGGGCGCGCGGCTTTGCTCCTGACGTCTGTGGAAGCGTTCAGCCTGGAGGAAGCCGGCTTTATCCTGAGCGTCAGCCCAAAAGATCTGGAACGCAATATTCTCGATACACAAGACGTCATTGATCGTCTTCTGGCGTCGCGTGTGCTCATTATCGAAGACGAGCCGATCATCGCGTTGGATCTCGAGAACCTGCTGACCGAACTCGGCCATGAAGTCGTTGCGACCGCGGCAACACGCGATGAGGCCGTTACGAAGGCACGCTTGGAGCGACCCGGCCTTGTGCTGGCGGACATCAATTTGGGCGAAGGAGGGTCCGGCATCGATGCCGTCAGCGAGATCCTCGAAAGCTTCGATATTCCCGTCATCTTCGTGACGGCTTACCCAGAACGGCTGCTGACCGGCGAACGTCCGGAACCGACCTATATGATCGCCAAACCGTTTCTCCCGGAAACCATCCAGGCGACCGTCAGCCAAGCCTTGTTCTTCCATCCTGATACCAGCGCCGCTTGAGAACGCAGATTGCTCGCGACGCGCAAAAGGAGTGAACTCAGGCGCGATAGATGGCCGGAAGGGCGCCTGCGAAGCGTCTAAGGCACGCCTAGCCTAAAGAATCTTAGAGGAGAAGTCGCTCGAAAAAGCTGCTTCCGCAGGACTTCATGCCGCTTGGTCCCGAGCTTACTCATCGTGTTCTCGAGGCAGCACCGACCATTCTGTATGTCTATGACGTGCAGAGCCAGCGAAGCGTCTATCAGAATCGCCGCTTTGGAGAGCTTCTGGGTCATCCGCTATCCGCGACGCATCCCAGCGAATGGACCGCGCTCATTCATGCCGACGATGCGCCCCGGTTCCCCGCCCACCGCGAGAGGCTCAAGAACATTCGCGCAGACGAGGTTTTGTTCTGGGAATTTCGCATGCGCGATGCCCAGGGAGCTTGGCGCTGGTTTCAAAGTCGGGATTCATTGCTATCCAGCGACGAACTCGGCAAGCCGCTCCTGATTGTTGGCAGCACCTCGGAAATTACCGAACAGAAAGATATCGAGCAGCGAAAAGAGCTTGTCGTCGAGGAGATGCGGCACCGGGCGCGAAACCTGGTTGCGATCGTTCAAGCGATAGCACGCATGTCGCGGCCGAAGAACCAGCCAGAGGTCAACAAACACATCGATATCTTCATGGGTCGCTTGCTCACATTGCTGAACACTGGTGACATTGTCCTCTCTTCTGAAAAGCGCATGGCGGATCTCGAAACGGTCGCGCGAACCGCGCTTGCCCCATTCGGCAGCGATGGGAAACTGGGGCACATAGAGATGAATGGACCGGCCATCTCGCTTCCCGAGCGTGCGGCAGGGAGCCTCGCGCTGGCCTTTCATGAACTGGCGACCAATGCCGTCAAGTACGGGGCTTTATCGGTTGAGTCAGGGTCGGTTTCGCTGGCGTGGACAGTCGAAACGAGAAATGACGGAAATGTCGTAGTTTTGGAGTGGAAGGAGGCTGGCGGGCCAACTTTATCACCACCAGCTTCTGAAGGATTTGGGAGTTTGGTGATACGGCAAAGCGTGGCGCGGGAACCAAGTGGAGCTGTCTCGTTCAACTACGCTTCGGAGGGCTTGGCTTGCCGGTTCGAATTTGCCCTCCCTCCCGATAACACCCGCTAGATCGAGGGCGCTCTCCCGCGCAGCGCGCCGGATAGTGCGCTAATCAGGAACAACACGACGAACGCGAAAAGCAGCAGTTTCGCGATGCTGCCTGCCAAGCCGGCAAGTCCGAAAAATCCCAGAAAGCCGGCGACCAGGGCCAGAACCAGGAATGTCAGCGCCCAACCAAGCATGGCTTTTCCCTCTATCTTTCGAAGCGAAAACCAATGTTTTGCGTGAACGTTCCCGATAGATTGGAAGTTTCTTGCGACGATGCATTCCCGCATCATGCGGATTGCTATTGCTGTTCTAGGATTTCCAGAAACGACCGTGGAACCTGTTCCGTCGTGACGGCGTCGAAATAAAGCTGAAGCCCGCGTGCGATCGCTTGATGCTGCGCTCGCGCTGCACGCAAGGCGGCGAGATGCGAGATCCGCTCTTGTGCGGGCTGCTCGCCCTCGGCGATTGAGATGGGCATCTGAGAATGGCGGTCAGTGGGGGGCATCTGCACTCCAAAGAAACCGTCCTCGACGGCAACTTGTTCATAGAACTCTTGGTCTTCCAAAGCGTTCCTATGAGGAACCTTCTATTTTCCAGAGCGTTTCCAGAGTCGGCCACGTCGAACGAGAAGGGGACAGAGCATGACAATGACCGCCACATTGGGCCCGCATCTGCCATACCTGCGCCGTTATGCGCGCTCCCTCACCGGCTCTCAAACGAGCGGCGACGCCTATGTTCGAGCCTCTCTTGAAGCGATACTCGCGGGAAGGGCCGAGCTGATGGGAGGTGTTCCGCCGCGGATCGCGCTCTATCGCATTTTTCACAATTTGTGGTCCACGACCGCCGGCGATCTGCCGCCCTCTTCCAAAGATTCAGGCATGACCGTAGCGGAAAGAAGGCTGCTGCAGGTGCTGCCCGAAAATCGCGAAGCCATCCTGCTCACATCCGTTGAGGGATTTTCCATTGACGAAACCGGACAGATCCTGGGATGGCCGGTGGAAGACGTCGAAGCGGCTATCGCCGCCGCGGCGCAAAGGATTGATCGCGATCTGGCCTCCAGAGTCATGATTATCGAGGACGAAATGGTCATCGCGCTCGATCTCGAGAATCTTGTGATCGAGCTCGGTCATACCGTGACCGGCATTGCGACGACACGCGTAGAAGCCGTGGCCATGGCGCGTGAACAGAAGCCGGATCTGATCCTCACCGACATCCAGCTGGCCGACGGAAGTTCGGGGCTCGATGCCATCGCGGAAATATTGGACGGCAAGAATGTCCCGGTGATTTTCATAACCGCTTTTCCAGAATGTCTGCTGACGGGAGAACGTCCGGAGCCGACCTACCTCATTCAAAAGCCCTTCTCGCGAAATACCGTTCGGGCAACCATCGGTCAGGCACTTTTCTTTCACAAGCCGGTCGCGACGGCAAAAACTTCACCTGCCTACGCGAGCGGAATAAGTGCATCTCAGTTGGGATAATGAAAAGCCTCCTACGCAAAAAAAGGCGCGGAACGAAATCCGCGCCTTTCTCTTTTGTCCTCAATGATGGCCTAGTCGTCGTCATCATTGGCACGCAGGGCATCACGCGCACCGCCTACCGCATTTTCCGCCTTGCCTTTGATCTTGTCAGCTACACCTTCCGTCCGAAGCTTCGTGTCGCCGGTTGCTTTGCCGACAGCAATCTTGACGGAACCTTTGGCCTGATCGGCCATGCCTTTGATGCGATCTTTGTCCATGTTCGAATCCCTTGTTATGGACTCTAATAACGTTCCCGGAAAGAACGCGTTCCGCTCAACTGTTCAACGCGCGTCGCAACTGTTCGATATCGAACGGCTTCATCAACTGCGTCGCGGCGGACGGCAATTCGCCCGTGCCTTGTTCCGACGAATAGCCGCTGGCGACGATAATTTTCAAATTAGGCTTCAAACGCAGAGCCTCCTCGATCAACTGGCGGCCGCTCATACCTGGCAGCCCCAAATCGGTGAGAAGAATCGTGATCTCCGAATCCTTGTCCAGAATAGCAAGCGCTTCCATCCCATCCGCTGCTTCGGCGGCTCGTAGTCCCAACTCCTCGACCATTTCCATGGTCGTCATACGAATGAGTGCGACATCTTCCACGACCAAAACTTTTCCGGACGGCACATCGACAGTCTTGGCAGAGTCCGTCGATGAAGTTGGCGCCGTTGGATCGGTATCTTTGAAATCGAGGAGACTTCTCAGTTTGCGTGCAAGCTCGTCCCGGCGATAGGGCTTACTCAACAGAAATACATCGTCGTCGAGCTTGCCGTTGTGCACAATGGCATTGCGCGTATAACCGGAGGTATAGAGGACGGAAATCTTCGGGTGCAATTCCTGGGCGCGGCGCGCCAGTTCGCGCGTGTTGATTGCGCCGGGCATCACGACATCCGTGAAAAGCAGGTCGATCGTCACGCCACTGCCCAAAATGGTCAGCGCCTGATCGGCGTTCTCGGCCTTGAGAACCGTATAGCCAAGGTCGCTTATCATTTCGACGACCGCGCTGCGAACGCTCTCATCATCTTCCACGACGAGGACGCATTCGTTTCGGCTGCGCGGCGCACCGGTCGCCACGGGACCGATTCCTTCCTGCGGCTTGCGCGTCCGTGGCAGATAAAGTTTCACCGTCGTCCCCTGCCCCGGTTCGCTGTAAATCTTGATGTGCCCACCAGACTGTTTAACGAAACCATAGACCTGGCTCAGGCCGAGCCCGGTGCCCCGTCCCTCGGCTTTGGTCGTAAAGAATGGTTCAAACGCGCGCTCGATCGTGTCTTCCGACATTCCACTGCCGGTGTCACTTACGGCGACCATCACGTATTGGCCGGGCGTCACCTCGATATGCTGCGCTGCATAGGCATCGTCGAGAAACGCATTCGCAACCTCGATCGTGAGCTTGCCGCCGCCCGGCATGGCGTCCCGGGCGTTGATTGAAAGATTCAGGATTGCACTCTCAATCTGATTGGGATCGATGAGCGTGTTCCAAAGACCGCCGGCGACGACGCATTCCACATCGATCGATTCGCCGAGCGTGCGCCTCATCAGGTCCGTCATGTCCTGGATGGTGCGGCCGACATTCGTGGAACGCGGATCCAGTGGCTGCCTTCGAGCGAATGCGAGCAATTGGCCTGTCAGCCTCGCGCCGTTTGTGACGGCGGTGAGGGCATTCTGGATTCGCTCGACGGTTTCCGGATCCGCGCGCAATGATTGGGCAGCGCGCTCGAGATTGGCGCCGATGACCTGAAGGATATTGTTGAAATCGTGCGCAACGCCGCCCGTCAAATGGCCGATCGCTTCCATCTTCTGCGCCTGACGCGCGACAAGCTCCGCCTGAACCCGCGCGGTCACGTCGATGCAGGCAATGACAAAGCCGCCTGTGGGAACCGGCGCCCGGTAGACGTCAATCTCACGCGCGTTCACCGATATGCGGCGGTAGCCTTGCTCCCATTCCACCGCACGGCTCTCTTCCAGAAGGGGGCGAACGCTTTCGAACGCTGCAGCGCGTATTTCAGGAAGCCTGATGCCTTTGCGCGCAAAGGCCGTCGGGATTTCCAGAAGTTCGAAAAACTGGGCGTTAAACACACAAAGTTCGCCGTCGGACGCAAACATCGCGATCCCGTCGCGAATCGTGTCGAGTGTCGTCTGGAGAATTGCGGATTCGTTTTCGAGTTTCTGCTCGCTCCTCACCAACCGCGTGTTGGTGCGCAGCAGGATCAGAGCGGTCGCCAGCAGCACGAACAACGCCACGAATGCAGCAAGGGACGCGGCTGCGACTTCGTTGCGCTCGGCCAGTCTTCGCGCCGCGATCCGCGTCCGCAGCAACCGGTTCTCTTCGGCAACGCCGCGCGCGAGTTCCGCACGGAGAGCATCCATTCGAAGCTTGCCCTGGTTCATGGCATCCAGCAATTGCGGCGTCGCGGCCGTAGCTTGCCCCGAACTCGCGATCGTGATGTCCAGCGCCTTGATCCGCGCCTCCACCAGTTCGGCAAGCCGCTTGGCCCGGGCATGCTGTGACGGATTGTCGGCCGTCATATCCTGAAGGGTCTGCAGGTTTGCGCGTGCCCGCGAAACGCCGGCGTGATAGGGGTCCAGGAACTGATTTTGGCGCGTGATGACGTAACCGCGCTGACCGGTTTCGGCATTCTGGGCGTCGGTCAGAACATTCTTGAGCTCATCGATCACCTGATAGGTGTGCACGATCCAGCCCTGCTCCTCCCGCTCGTCAACGGCAAACTGAACGGAAAAGAAAGCGATGATCGCAGTCGCCACGAACAGTGGGATGACTGCCAGCAATACCCAGCGATTGGCGAACAACAGCTCCCGCCCCCTAAAATCCCGTAGCGCAAACGAATTGACGCGAAAATAGTTCCGGCAGTCTAAGCCTGTTCCTGCCGGGCGCGCGGCTCGCGATGTTTGCCTTGAGCGCCGTTCTTGCTAGTGCGGTATTGGCCTTTGTAACCTGATTTCAAAGCGCCTCGGGATTACGGAATCGGGGCGCTGAAGGCTCATAAGTCCGCGGCCTTTTCTGCGTCTTGCATTGGAGCGCAGGTGGGGATAGTTCGGGCGCGCAATTAACTGTCGCCCGCTGGCCGGGCCCTGTCGTAGAGGGCATTTCCTATGAAAGCATTGGTCAAGTCCAAGGCCGAGCCCGGCATCTGGCTGGAGGACGTGCCGGAGCCGAGTTACGGCATCGACGACGTGCTGATCAAGGTGCTCAAGACCGGCATCTGTGGCACCGACGTCCACATCTACAATTGGGATGCCTGGGCGCAGAAGACCATCAAGCCGGGCACGATTGCCGGCCATGAATTCGTCGGCAGGATCGTGGCCGTCGGCTCCAACGTCCACGGACATAAAGTTGGCGACCTGGTCAGCGCCGAGGGCCACATCGTCTGCGGCCATTGCCGAAACTGCCTTGCCGGCCGCCGCCACCTCTGCGCCAACACGCTGGGAGTCGGCGTGAACCGCGATGGCGCGTTTGCCGAGCTGGTCGCGGTCCCCGCGCCGAACATCTGGCATTGCGACGCCAAGGTGCCTCTTGAGATCTATGCGATCTACGACCCGATGGGGAACGCCGCGCACACCGCGTTGTCCTACGACCTTGTTGGCGAGGACGTGCTGATCACCGGCGCCGGGCCGATTGGAGTGGGCGCGGTGCCGATGGCGCTGAAAGCGGGTGCGCGCTACGTCGTGGTCACCGACGTCAATCCCTATCGCCTCGACCTCGCCAAGAAAATGGGCGCGACCGCGGTCGTGAATGTCGCGAAGGACGATCTGCGCAAGACCATGAGCGATCTCGGCATGAGCGAAGGCTTCGATGTCGGTCTTGAGATGTCCGGCAACCCGGCTGGTCTTCGTCAGATGATCGACACAATGGCGCATGGCGGAAAGATTGCGATGCTCGGCATCCAGTCCGGCGAGACCGGCGTCGATTGGGACGGCGTCGTGTTCAAGGGCCTGAACCTGCGCGGCATCTATGGCCGCATGTTCGGCGAGACCTGGTACAAGCTTACCTCCATGATCCAGAGCGGCATGGACATCGCGCCGGTCATCACCCATCGCTACTCCTACAAGGATTTCCAGCAAGGCTTCGACGTCATGCGCTCGGGCAATTCGGGCAAGGTCATCCTTGACTGGAGCGAATTGTGACGGCCGCGCTCGACGAGAGCCTGAACACCGATCTGTCGGCGATGGCGAAGGCGGGAACGCTCAAGACCTTCCGCCACATCACCGGGCCGATGGATACAGAAGTCACGATGGCGGAGAAATCCGGCCGCGTGCTGGTGCTGTCGTCGAACAACTATCTGGGTCTTTCGGATCATCCCGATGTGATCGCCGCGGGACGCAAGGCGCTGGAGGAATACGGCGCGGGCACCGCGTCCGTGAGGTTCATCTGCGGCACGTTTTCGATCCACGAACAGATCGAGAAATCGCTGGCGAAACTTTCGCGCACGGAAAGTGCGCTGACTTATGTTTCCTGCTGGACCGCGAACACCGGCTTGATGCCGGCAATCGCCGGCGAAAACGATGCGCTTGTTTCCGACGAACTCAACCACGCTTCGCTGATCGATGGTTGCCGCGCGTCCAAGGCGCGCCGCCTTGTCTACAAGCACGCCGACATGGCCGATCTCGATGCGAAACTCGACTCCATCAAAGGTTCGCGGCGCATCTTCATCGTCACCGACGGCGTGTTCAGTATGGAAGGCGATATCGCGCCGCTGCCCGACATCATCCGGCTTGCGAAAAAGCATGGTGCATCGGTCATCCTCGACGATTCCCACGGCACCGGCGTCATGGGCAAGAATGGCCGCGGCACAGCGGAGCATTTCGGCGTCGAAGGCCAGATCGACATCATTACCGGTACGCTGGGCAAGGCGCTCGGCGGCGCGGCCGGCGGATACGTCGCCGGATCGAAGACTGTGGTCGATTACCTGATGCAGGTTTCACGGCCGCAATTGTTCTCCAACGCGTTGCCGGCGACGATCGCCGCGAGCGCTGGCAAGGCCATCGACATTCTCAACAACGAACCACAGCGCGTCGCGCGTCTGCACCAGATCACGCGCAATCTGCGCGAGGGTCTTAAGGCGCGAGGCTTCAAACCGCTCGACGGCGAAAGCGCGATCGTGCCGATCATCGTCGGCGACACCGCGTTCGCCATCAAGATGAGCCAGGCGCTGCTCGCCGAAGGCATTTTCATCACCGGCTTCGGCTATCCCGTAGTGCCCGAAGGCACGGCGCGGCTTCGCATCCAGGCCTGTGCGGCGCTCACCGATACGCAGATCGATTTCGCGCTCAAAACCTTCGAGAAAGTCGGCAAGCAACTCGGCGTGATCTGACCTTCAACATCTGGAGGTACTCGCGGCAAAACCGCAACCACTTGAGATTTGAAATCGCTTTCTCAACAAAATTCGTTCGCGACGATCTCCTTGCCCATTCGAACCTCAGATTTGCGAAGGGGGTACCCCGTCGCCTGTGAAACAGGCGCCGCAAATTTCATCCGTCGAAGCCCGATCGCCGGGCGGCGGATGAAGCGTTCGCGCGGATCTTTTTTTCCTAGATCCCCCGCGCGCGCCAACCCGCCACGACTTCAGACTCTTCGGACGGCCGCCAACATCCGTTTCGAGGCGGATCAGAACGGCGCCATCAAGTCTCCCCGAACTTCGCGACGCGCCTGGCGAGCACTCGACGGTAAAGGACTGCCCCTCAACCCGAATTTCATCCACCGCGTCCCACGAATGCGCGCGAGGCTGCATCCTTGTTCTGTATGTCCTTGCGCCTTTCGTCTTCGGGCTCAAAGCGCCCGGCATCGCACCAATCCTCCCAATCCAACGAAGAAAATGGTTATCCCAGAATTATGCTTCAAGTCCTATATATAGGAATTAATATCTAGCCCATGTTCGAGAAAGCCGTCCCGCGCCCGGTGACAGCCTTTTACGGCGGCGCGGAATCTTGCCAGACTGAGAACGGCTCGATTTCTGGATAAACATCCGCCCCTGCACGGTGGCTCGGGCGTTCTGGAGGGATCTATGGACGCCAAATCGCACACGATCCCGGCATCGTTCGGTCATGTGGCCTGTTATGCCGCAATGCTCGTGGCATCGCTCGTTTTGTCAGATCAAGCGCAAGCGAAGTTCAGGGTGCTGTACGCCTTCAATGGCACGCAGGGTGGCAATCCGCTCGGAAGCCTGACTGCGGACAACGCGGGCACGCTTTACGGTACGACGGCCGGGGGCGGCACTGCGGGTGAAGGCACTGTCTTCAAGCTTTCGGCCGACGGTCAGCAGACTGTGCTCTACAATTTTACGGGCGGCGCGGACGGCGGCGAGCCGGATTCGAGTGTCATCCAAGATGCCGCGGGAAATCTTTTTGGGACCACACAGTTTGGCGGCAACGATGCCTGTCCGGATGGAGGCTGCGGCACTGTCTTCAAAATCACTCCCGATGGAAAGGAAACCGTTCTCTATGCCTTCAAAGGGGGCAGCGACGGCGCCGTGCCCTCGGCGGGACTGATCGCCGACAACGCCGGCAATTTCTACGGCACGACCTACAACGGCGGCGCCTTCAGCAACGGCGGCACAGTTTTCATGGTTCAGCCCAACGGCGTGGAAACTATTTTGTATTCCTTTGGAAAAGGAAATGACGGCGCAGGACCGGTTGCCGGTCTTCTGCTGGATGCGTCCGGCAATCTCTATGGCACAACGTTGCACGGCGGCGCATCTTCCGGCGGAACCGTCTTCAGGCTCGCACCGGATGGCACGGAAAAAGTGATTTATAGTTTTACGGGCGGCCCCGACGGCGGCGGCCCCATGGCCGCGCCGATCCTGGATAAGCAGGGAAACCTCTACGGCACGGCATCCGGCGGTGGGAATACAGCCTGCGGCGCGAACGGTTGTGGGGTCGTGTACAAGCTGACGCCCAAGGGGACAGAAAGCGTGCTCTATGCGTTTTCAGGCGGCAGCGACGGAGCCAATCCTTACGGTGCACTCAGTATCGACAAGACGGGAAATCTCTACGGAACGACCCGTGACGGGGGGCTCAATCAACGCATTTGTCATACGCAAGGCTGTGGCACGCTGTTCAAGCTGGCCCTAGATGGAACGAAGACGACTCTGCGCATGTTCAAAGGAAGAAAAGACGGCGGGTGGCCGATGTCGGATCTTCTCAACATCAAGGGGCATCTGTTCGGCGTCGCCTATCTCGGGGGCGATAATGGAGGTGGGACGCTTTACGAGTTCGCGCCGTAACCGGTTGGATCGCGTCGCAGCACGGCTCACGCGATGTATTTGGTGTACTGATAATATTTGGGCCTCGCATCGAGCCTCACATGCACCCACGGTACGCCGAGGCCAGAGGTGCTGACCCAGAAACGGTCGCGCGATAGGGCAAGACGCTTCCCGATTTCCAGCGCCAATGCGCGAAACAGCGCGTGGGTCTACTCGCGCGGCGCAGAGCGTACGAACGTAGCAATATGGCCGTAGCATTCCGCGTCCGCGATTTTGCGCGGCGCGATCAGGAGCGCGTCACCGCCAAGATTGGGAAAAGCCGCTATAGACTCCGGCCCGCGCAGGTGCGCCGCGAAATCGCTGTCGTCCGCACGCATCCGCGCCAGCGCATTGGAGCGGATGATCGCGCACTCGAAAGCTGCCGCGAGCGCGCCGCTGTCCAACGGCGGCATCTCCCAGAAGAACGCCTCGCAGGACGACGCCGCGAGCATCTCGATGAAGAAATCCCGGAACGTGGTATCGTCGCGCCACAGCGTGACCACCTCACCCACGCTGAACCCCCGCGCACCGTGCGCGAGCGTGACAATCTCGCCCGCCGGCGTGGCAATCCTCGCGCGTTCCGCAATCCACATCGTGCCGCACCCAAGGGGCGAGACCGCCCGGTTCCTTTAAGATTGTACAGGATCGGGCCACGATTTATGCCTTTGAAACCAGTTCCCCATAGCGTTGTCTCCCCGCGACAGGTTGGGTTTCCATGACGATCGAACAGGTGAATCTCGCGCTCGATGTGAAGGGCCTCAAAAAGGCCTTCGGCCGCCCCGCGGTGGACGGCCTGAACCTCAGCGTCCGGCGCGGCGAGTTCTACATGCTGCTCGGCCCGAACGGCGCCGGCAAGACGACGACGCTTCGGATGATCAGCGGATTGCTGCGTCCGGATGAGGGCGCGATCTCGATTTTTGGAATCGATGCACTGGCCGATCCCGTCGGCGCGAAGCAGATCGTCGGCTGGCTCTCCGACGAGCCGATGATCTACGACAAGCTCACGCCGGTCGAATATCTCGAATTCGTGTCCGGTCTCTGGAATGTCGAAACCGGCGTGGCGGAGAGCCGTGCCCGCGAATTGCTGCGCTGGCTCGATCTCGAAAAAGTCGCGCAGGAACGCTGCGAAAATTTCTCGCGCGGCATGCGCCAGAAAGTGGCGCTGGCCGGCGCTCTGGTACACGAGCCCGATCTGATCATCCTGGACGAACCGCTCACCGGCCTCGATGCCGCCAGCGCGCGTCTGGTGAAGACGGTGTTGTCGGATCGCGTCTCGAAAGGCAGCACCGTCATCATGACGACGCATATCCTGGAAATCGCGGAGCGGATGGCCGACCGCATCGGCGTCATTTCCGGCGGACGTTTGATCGCGGAAGGCACGCTCGCGGAACTGCGCCAGAAAATCGGCGAAACCGATTCGACCCTGGAAGATCTTTTCCTCGCCATCGTCGAACGGGATTCCGCGCAATCATGAACGGGCGCGGCACGCATTTCTGGTTCGCGCGCCACGAGTTGCGGCTTGCCTGGCGCGACGCGCTTTCGATGATGACCGCGGGGCGGCGCGACCGCGAACCGCGGATCGCGATCGGCGTTATTGTGTTCGCGGCCTTCCTGCACGTGGTCGCATACTTTGTATTGGGAAATATCGGAAAAATCGGGCTTGCGCCCACTCTGCCGAACCTGATCGCCATCACCGCGAGCATTCTTCTTTCCGGCTCGGCCATGCTCTCGCAGGCCATGGAAAATGTGACGCGCACATTCTATACGCGTTCCGACCTCGAACTCATCCTGAGTTCTCCCGCGCCGGCGCACCGGCTGTTTGCCGTCCGGATCGCGGCCATCGGCCTTTCCGTCAGCGTGATGTCGATCCTGTTCATCGGTCCTTTCGTGAACGTCCTCGCATGGCGATACGGCGCACAGTGGCTTGCGGCCTATGGCGTGGTTGTCGCGGTTTCGCTGACCGCCACGGCGCTTGCAATTGTGCTGACGTCCCTGCTCTTTCAGACCATGGGGGCGAAGCGTACGCGGCTTGTGGCACAGATCGCCGCCGCGGTTATCGGCGGCGTGTTCGTCATCGGCTTGCAGATCGCGGCGCTGTTTTCGAGCGGCACCGTCTCGCGGCTCGCCTTCCTCAAGTCGCCTTATATCCTGGCGCACGCACCGTCGATCGGCAGCGTGTTCTGGTGGCCGGCGCGCGCCGCACTCGGTGACGGGATGGCTTTTGGCGCCGTGCTGCTTGCGAGCCTGACGTTGTTTCTGATCGTGAACGCCATCTACGCGCCACGGTTTGCGAATTATGTCGTCGCCGCCGCGAGCATCTCGCGAAGTCCGCAGAGAACGCGGCCCTCGACGCGGACATTCAAAGTCCAATCGCCGGCCGCTGCGCTGCGCCACAAGGAATGGCTGCTTTTGCTGCGCGACCCGTGGCTCATGTCGCAGTCTCTGATGCAGCTCTTATATCTTCTGCCGCCAACCGTTCTCTTGTGGCACAGCTTTGCTTTCGGCGGCAGGGTGGCGATCATCCTGGTTCCGGTGCTGATCATGGCGGCGGGACAATTGGCCGGCGGTCTGGCGTGGCTCACCATCTCCGGCGAGGATGCGCCCGATCTGGTCCTGACCGCGCCGGTCGCGCACAACAGCGTGCTTCGCGCGAAAATCGAAGCGGTGCTGGGCTGCATTGCCATCGTGTTTGCGCCGTTTGTATTCTGGCTTCTGATCGATGCGCCAACGCTCGCGGCCATCGCGCTCGCCGGCTTGATGGCCTCCGCCCTGTCGGCGGCGCTGATCCAGCTCTGGTTTCGATCCCAGGCCAAGCGAAGCCAGTTTCGCCGCCGCCACACCTCGTCGCGGATCGCCACGTTTTCGGAAGCTTTCTCTTCGGTGGCGTGGGCGGCCACCGGCAGTATCGCCGCGGCCGGCAGCTGGCTCGCCGCCATCGTCGGCCTGCTGGCGATCGGGTTGATGGCACTCGTTCGCGCCATCAGCCCAGCACGCGCGTGAACAGCGCCCGAATCCTGCATGCGGCGCATTCCGGGGGCGGCGCAAATTACGAGCGCGCCGGTCTCTGATTTAAGCCTAGGCCGCCACTCTTTCGATGATGATTGCCGGCGCCATGCCGCCGGCCGCGCACATCGTGACGAGCCCGCGCTTGAGATCGCGGCGCTCCAACTCGTCGAGGATTGTGCCGATCAGAATGGAACCGGTTGCGCCGATGGGATGACCGAGCGCCATCGCGCCGCCGTTCACATTCACCTTCTCGCGGTCGAGCTTCAGATCGCGTATGAATTTCTCCGCGACCACGGCAAACGCCTCGTTGATCTCGAACAGATCGATGTCCTCGAGCGTCAATCCCGCTTTCTCCAGAACCTTGCGCGCCGCCGGCACGGGGGCATTCAACATCAAAGTCGGACAATCACCCATGTTCGCCATGGCGACGACCTTCGCGCGCGGCTTCAGGCCATTCTTCTTTGCGTAGTTCTCCGATGCCAGAAGCACAGCCGCCGCGCCATCCACGACGCCCGACGAATTGCCGGCGTGGTGAATGTGCGTGATGTCGATATCGGGATAGGCCTGGCGGATGAGCCCGCCATAGGTCGTGCCTTTTTCGTCGAGGGGCAGGTCTGCGAGCATCGCGAAAGACGGCTTCAACGCGGACAGCCCTTCCATCGTCGTCTGCGGACGCGGAAATTCTTCGCGATCGAGCGCGAGCGTGCCGTCCTCGCGGTAAACCGGGACCAGACTCTTCGCGAAACGGTTGGCGCGAATGGCGGCGTCGGCGCGCTGCTGACTGACCAGCGCGAGCTCATCGACTGCCTGACGCGAGATGCCTTCCATGGTCGCGATTGCATCGGCGCACACGCCCTGATGCGACTGCGGATGGCGCGCGCGCAAACGCAGATTGCCATTGTCCATCATCGGCGGCGCCTTCGGATCGGCTGTCGCGCTCGTATAGCTCATCATTTCGGTGCCGCCTGCGATTGCGAGATCTTCCATACCGGACATGATGTTCGCCGCGGCGATGTTCACGCTGGTGATGCCGGAGCCGCACGGGGGCGCACGATACCCAGGCTGCAAAGACCGAGCGCGATCGCGAGACAAAGCCACGCGAACACATCGCCGGTCCGGCTGTAGAACGTTGCCACGCGCTTTGCAGGCACGTCCACGATCATTGCGTGGCTCTCGCCGGGCAGCGTGTCCTGCATCGCGAGCAGGCGGCCATAGGGATCGAACGCACCCGACAGACCTTCGAAATCCACCCGCACCAGCGAATAGCCGTTTTCGACGGCGCGCAGCCGCGCCATCTTGATCGTGTGCGTGTAACCCATCGCGGGCCAGTCCCATCCTGGCAGCAGCAGAATGTCGGCGGCGACGCGCGTCAGCGCAGGGAAGTCGCCGTCGTAGCAGATCACATTGGCGAGGCGGCCGAACGGCGTCGTCACGACCGGAACCGCGTTCTGAAAGGGTGCGACGGGTTCGAGGCCCGGCACGGGATGGTTCTTGCGATAATGCCAGAGCTGCGTGCCGTCGGGCGCGAAGAGATAGGTCTCGTTGCGCTCGAACGGAACGCCGATGGCGGCGTCGATATAGAGACCGTCCACGCGCGCGGCCGCAGATATCTTCTGCAGCAAGGCCGTTTTGTCTTCCTCGAGAACTGGCGCAGCGGTCTCCGACCACACAACGATCCTTGCGCCGGATTTCGCGGCGGCATGCGTCTCGGTCAGCAGAATATCCGCGATGTGCTCGAATTGCGCTTTCGTCGCGGGCGCGGCAAGCGCGGCTTTGACGCTCGCCGACGGCGGGAAGTTGGCCGGCGTGACGAGCTTCCATGCGGCTTGTCGAAGCGTCGCGGGTGCGGTGATGCCAGCGATCCTCACATTCGGCGCCGTAGAAGGCAGGCTCGCAAAATTCAGCCGCGCTTCGCCATAGAGCATCACGACGAGAAGCACGGCAGCAAAACCGCCACCCCACCGCACCCAGTTGATGCGTGCCGGATTTTCCCAGATGCGATTGGCAACCGCGGCACCGGACGCGATCAGGAATCCGATTGCATAGGGACCTGTCAGCGAGATGATCTGTATCAGCGGCAGGTTCTCGGCTTGCGTAAAGGCGCGCACACCGATGCTGGTGCCCACGGGAAGGTTGGAGCTGACGATATATTCCGTGGCAGTCCATATTAACGGGAAGAGAAAAACACGGCCGACTTCACGCAAGCGGTTCACGATCAGCCGATCGACGATGTAAGGGATCGCGAACAGCACGCCGAGCACAAAGGTCAGAACAGTCGTCACCACGGTGCTGGTAGGATCGGTTGCGTATTCCAGTCCCATCCAGAGCATCTGAAGAAACGAAACCAGAGTGATCGTGGCAATCGCAATCGTGGGCCGGTTCATGCGGCTGAAGCGCAGCAGGAAAATCGGCGCGGCCCAGGCGGCGAGCGCGAGGCTCCATCGTCCGCCGACCGACAGAAGCGAAGCGGCGAGCCCCACGGCGAGCCACACGCCGCTTGGCATCGGCCGCACCAAACGATCAGCGAGCGTCGCGGGTTGAGAGTCGAATTCGATGGAAGCGGCCATGGATATCCCCGTCTGGGCTGAATCACAGGCACGTGCTACACCTTCAACCTAGGTTGAAGGTCAAGGGGCAGCCCATGCGCATCGGCGAACTGGCGAAACGTTCACTGCTGACGACATCGCGCATCCGCTACTATGAGTCTCACGGCCTGCTGCCGAAGGCGGGACGCGGCGAAAACGGCTACCGCGATTATCCCGACAGCATGGTGTCAACGCTGCGTTTGATTGACGATGCGCAGGGCCTCGGCTTTTCCCTCACCGAGATTCGCGATGGCCTCGCTCAGGCGGGCGATGCTCCGCCGTCAAAACGCGACATGCTGGAAGCATTGCAAGGCAAGTTGATCAGCCTCGATCAGCATATCGAAGACGTCATGCTCCGCCGGGCACGCATCGTCGAACTGATCGAAGAACTCGAGCATTGCAGCTAGAGAGAACACGATACGCCCAAGGTCCGCATCGAAGTTGGACCCGTCGAGCACCGAACCCGTCTCTCGAAATGTGCGAACTGGTCTGCGCCGTGTCGCCTCAGATTGTCGGGAAAAGACCCAGCGACGGGAGCGATGATCAATCAGATAGTTCGCCAAAAGCGAGCCGGTTTCGGGCGTATTACGATACGGTTGTCATCCAATTGCGCCAGTGTCGCGTTGATTTCAGTTTCCAATGCGGACTGTGAAGTGACTTCACAGGGATGCTTGCCGTCACTTAACGGAGCATTCTTGGCATCGAACACGAGGTACTTTGAGTAGCAAATCGGCGCGACATACTGGTTGTACCAACGACCGGCATTGTCCAGATATGACTCCGCGTCCGATAGACTCGATGCGTCACCCCACAAGCCGTGCACGAGAACCACCGGCGGGAGCACAAAGTCTACCGCGGAGGTTACTTGCTGGCTGTCCTGCGCGGCGTTAGCACCACCCGAAAACGTCAACCCTTGAGAGGCGGGCGCAACCGTAGGCGCTTGCAGAAGCGCGACCGCGTAGTAGCTTCCACCAATATGCCAGAGGTCCGAAACTACCAGCGACTCTGAACCCGCGGCCGGTGCGCGTTCGAGAAGCCGATCATTGTAGCTCGCGATTTCGCCAGCATTCTGAACGCTGATTGTGACGGGGGTGTCGGAACTGGTTTGGACCTCGCCGAACAGAACCCTTTAGTTTAGAATGCTCAGCGCACGGGTCGCCTTCGCGCAGGCGATTGTAGCGTTCCAATCATGGGGCTCTTTTCGTGATTGCAGAGAAACTATGATCTGGTCTTTCACTGCTGTTGTCGTTCTGCTGATCACGACCTTATGGGGAGGGCCCATCATCCACAGATTGGTCCCATCCGGCTACGGCGATCTCACGGTCCACTGCATCACGATCGCTCTCATTGTCGGCAGCGCGGTGTTGCTCGACCGCCTGATACGGCGCTTCTACTGGCACGGACATCTGAAAAAGCGTATCGGCCGCGACACACCGGAGTTGATCCAGGACATCGTTACCTGGGTACTCGTATTGGCCGCGCTATCCGTGGGGCTCTCCACCGAAGTTGGATTCTCGATAGCGACGTTTGCGACGGCGTCCGGAGCGGCGGCGATTGTTCTCGGTATCGCGCTGCAGGCCGTGATTCAAGATCTGTTCAGCGGCCTGGCGATCAATCTCGAGGGCTCCTATGGAATCGGCGATTATCTAACAATCTTCACCGATCAGTCGCCCGATCCGATCTATGGAAGAGTGGTCGGCATCTCGTGGCGTTCGACACTGTTGCGCCAGGACGATGGTTGTCTGCTCATGGTTCCCAATCATCTGGCCACCACAAATCCGGCGATGAACCACAGCCGCCCGCGCGAAGGAAAACGTCTTTCGGTCGAGGTTCCTGTCGATAATCGCTTCCCACCGGCGCGAGTAATGGACTTGCTACTCGGCGAAACCTTCAAGGTGGTGAAAGGAACCGGCTTCGACCGTCTCAAAGAGCCGTCGGTTATTCTCAAAGATCTTACGGCCGATGGCGTCATTTTCGAAGTGCGCTTCTACGCGTTTCCCGATCAACTGGAGCCAGGGTCGGCGCGCTCGACCGTGCTACGGGCATTGTTGGATGTCATTCAGCAATACACCGTGCCGACGCCTCTGACGCAGATTGAGATGGTCCCGGCGTTCAATGGCGATGCGGTGCCCGGCGACATGGAAACCCGCCGCGCGATTTCCCGGGCGCCGTTGTTCAAAGACGTTCTCAATCTTGAACAGATCGACACACTGACAAAACTGAGCAAGCCGGTAGATATTCGCGCCGGCACTGTGCTGATGAGCCAAGACGACGCTCCATCGTCCATGGTCATCATTCTGGAGGGCGCTGCCAGCGTCAATTTGAAGGGTACAGACGGCGTCAGCAGGGAAGTTGCGATTTCCGCCACCGGCGATGTCGCAGGAGAGATGTCCTTGATGACGGGATCGCCGCGTAGCGCGACCGTAGTAGCGTTGACATCCATGCGTGTTCTGGAGATCACCAAGGAAGCTATGGAAGACCTGCTTGGCGCCTCACCTGAATTGTTGGAACGATTCAGCCACATCCTTGCAAAGCGCCAACTGGAGCTGGATCAACTGACTCATCGCTTCGCACATCCCGAGAAAGTGCAAAGCGATCTGCTGACCCGCATGACCGCCTTCTTCTCGCGTTCATTCGGTGTGACCGCAAGAACTTGAATAGTCCCAGAACTCACCCTGCGTCGATTGACTAAGCTGTAGGCAAAAAAGAAGGAGGGACCGCCGTGAATACTGCGATAACGTCACTCCTGATCGTGCTGGTACTATTCCAGGCCAAGCATTTCCTCTGCGATTTTGTACTGCAATCGATCTGGCAAGTTAGCAACAAAGGAAACTACGGTCATATCGCCGGCATTATTCATGCCGGACTGCATGCCATCGGGTCCATCCCCGCGTTGCTTATCCTCACCCAATCGCCTGTATTTATCGCGGCGCTGTGTCTCGGCGAATTTGTCATCCACTATCATACGGACTGGAGCAAGGCACGGATCGACGCCAAGCTCGAATTGACCGACAAGGAATGGGCCTATTGGGTGATCTTTGGAGCCGATCAGTTTGTCCATCAACTCACTTACCTGGGAATGATCTACGTGCTGGAATCCGGGATGCTGGGAGCGGTTCTTAGATTGAATTGAAGTTCCGCCTCGCCGGAGCAAAACCCAGCTATTCGGGCCGCTGACCTTCAGCATTTGCTCGTGCCGGGCCATGAAGACTTCGCGAGCCCAATCCTGCGCAGTGCGGCCATGTTGCCCGTCATTGATTGCACGCTAGTATCAGGGTCACGTGGGGAATGACCGAGGGGCCTATGGCTAACGAATCAGACAGACAACCGTCGCTAGTCGAACGCAAGCTGGTGACGATATTGTCCGCCGACGTGGCTGAATACAGCCGCCTGATGTCCGAAGACGAGGAGCGGACCCTCCTGACATTCCAGGATTACAGCCAGACCTTCAGAGCCCTGGTCGAGATGCACCATGGGAGGATTTTCAACACCGCTGGCGACGCGCTCCTTGCAGAGTTCACCAGCCCGATCGAAGCCGTTCGCTGCGCCACTGACATTCAGGCAGCGCTGCGTACCCGCAACGATCTGCTCCCGCCTGCGCGGCAAGTTCACTTCCGCATCGGTGTAAACCTCGGCGATGTGATGATGCAGGGCTCCGACCTGCTTGGTGATGGCGTCAACGTCGCTGCGCGACTGCAAAGCACGGCTGAACCCGGGGGAATATGCATCTCAGGCACCGTGTATGACCAGATTCGCAACAAACTTTCTCTGAACATCGAACCATTGGGCGAGCGTCGATTCAAAAATATTCCCCAGCCGGTGCGAACTTTTACCATCGCGGCGACCGGTGACGATGATGGCGCGTCAGCTCCTCGCAAGAAGTCTTCCGAGGCTCGCGCATCACGGTCCAAACCAACCGTCCCCAGCCTTTCAGGCTTGTCCATGCCCGCGGGACTGCTGACCAAATTGACTGTCGCGGGACTTTCGTTGCTAGTGATTGCAGGGGGCTACTGGGCATACAGCACATACCCGCGAAGTCCGACCAGGCAAACAGAGAGCCATCCCAAACCGACTTTCGCGCCGATTGCGGTCACGAGCTTAGATAAACAATCAAGCGCGTTGGTCGAAGATGCCCAACGCATTCAGCGTCCCCAGAAAGAAATCGACAGTTTAACGGCTTCGAATAATGAGATCGCGGCCCTGGCCTCGCAGCTTCATGCGCTTGGCAAAAGAGCGGGCGATGAAGCAAAGGGGCGTTCGCTGGTTGCCCAGATGAGCAACATCGCCGTCGAAATGTCGCACAACGAGGCGACGGCACTCGCACACGCAGTCACGCAAGCGTGGCGGGGGCTGGAAAAACCGCCAGGGAAGACGATCGCTTCAGACGCTGCCGCCGCGATTACAGCTCTCCAACAGGCCAAGGCCAATGTCGATAACGCAGTCGCCGCCGCTCAGAATGAGCTAGACGGGGGTGCTGCGCTAAAAGCAACCAGCCAGGCCCTTGCCGACTATAAGGCGTTCACCGCAGCCTGCGACGCGGCAATGCCAACTTATGTCGCGGCACGGCGCAATGACTTTTCAGTGATGGCCACCGCAGCTCGAAATATTTCAGACAAGATCGTCGCGCTTAGCAGAGTCAAAAAGCCCTGGCTGCTCGCATCGCGCGCGCGCAAGAATGCCTATCAGACACTCTCCGACAATGCCACGGAAGCACAGTCGCTAATCGCTCAGCTGGACGGACTTAATCTCCGAGCAGGCACCGCCAGCAGCCTTGGAAAAATGGACGTGGTCCTGGGCCGCGCTGCGGCGATCAAGGCCAATCTTAGCCGGCTGCTAGAAAGTTCGAACGCGGCCTTCATCATTTCAAATCAATAGGAGAAATCGGTTCGCGATCACAGCTGGCGGCCAGCACGATCAGGACTAAATTGCGAAGAGATTGCTAATGGCGAAGCAAATGGCTCTGGTTGCCCTTCTCCGGGCGCATTGCTTCAAGGAACGACGGTGTAAGTGCCATATCCCACTTCTTTCACAGTGACACCGTCTTGGGACTCGAATTCCCACCAGCAACTACCGCTGACTAGTGGATAGTTCAGAAAATAGATATCGCCCTCCGCAGCACCCTCAGCGTCTACAACCGTCTCTTCAAATTCCATTTCCTTTGGGGTGCTACATGACGAACCGGGCTGCTTGGGCAACAAGACCTTTTGACTCCAGTTCTTCTTGACGACAATGCCAATGCCGGGAATGGGGTTTGATTGCGCGCAGCCGGTGTGAATTGTGCCCCAAAGAGTCGTGACGGAGTCGTAGGTGAAGGTCGCCTCCCCACATTGTGCGCCCCCGGTAAAAAACTCGACATTGAATTGTTTGGTCTTCGGCACTGCGACTGCGCCAATGGCGGGCGCCGCGCTGGCAGAAAGCGTATACGCGCCTATGCAAAGAGCTATCGCAAACGACGCCAGAAATCCGATTGTCTTGTCCATGTGTTTGTCCCCCAAGTTACGGCAACAGTAGCATCTTCGCCGGTCCCGGAGCCAATTGATCCGGCAGTCCCAGATGGCACCGGGCCGGCCGCCGTAGGCCGAATATTGAAAGCAGGCGGATAATTTCTAGCTAGTCGGCTGAATTCGTCACGCTCGAAGGCGGGTTTAATATAAGAGATGGTAACAGTTTCCGACCGCCGTGAGCGGCAGTCCTTGGGCTGCGCTGTCTAAGATCTACCGCATCTCAGGTTTACCGCTGAGCGGTCTCTGGAAATCATTGCGCGATGAGGTTACGAAACCTCCTGCCGATCAGAGCCGAGCTAACAATGTCAGGGGCCGCAGATGCAGTTTGACGATGTTGTCCTCGGCCGCCGGAGCATCCGCGGTTACAAGCCTGACCCAGTTCCTAGGGCGTTGATTGAGGAGATCATCGGTCTGGCCATGCGCGCGCCGTCGTCGATGAACACCCAGCCTTGGAATTTCTATATCATCACCGGTGAGCCGCTTGACCGGATCCGCGCGGGCAACACCGAGCGTATGGTCGCAGGCGTACCGCAGTCGCGTGAGTTCCGCACGGGTCAGGCCTTTGTAGGTCAACACCGCGACAGGCAAGTTGGCGTTGCCAAGCAATTGTTCTCCGCGATGGGGATCGCACGCGATGACAAGGACAAGCGCCAGGACTGGGTGCTGCGCGGCTTTCGCCAATTCGACGCGCCCGTATGTGTGATCGTAACTTATGATCGGGTGCTGGACGGCAGCGACGATACGCCGTTTGACTGCGGCGCTGTCGCGACCGCCTTGGTCAATGCGGCCTGGTCTCGCGGGTTGGGCGCCGTAATCAATAGCCAGGGCATCATGCAATCGCCGGTCGTGCGTGAGCACGCCGGGATAGCCGACGATCAGGTTATCATGAAAAGCATTGCGCTGGGCTGGCCCGACGAAAACTTCCCTGCGAATGCTGTGGTGTCCGAACGTAAATCAGTCGATGAAGCAGCCGTATTTGTCGGTTTTGACGATTAGGTTCCTACGTTGTCAATTGTGCGGTTAACCACCAATCCCCAATTGCGCAATACGCACGGCTCCATTTTGTGCGCGGCACAGACGGACACATGCGCGCGCAACTCTCCTACATGGCAGGCGACGTAGTCGGTACACTCGAACGGAAATGACGCGCCAGACCTTCGTCTTCATCGCTACATCGAGTGAGAGAAAACCGCGCACGGCATATCGGCCGCTTCACACAAGAAATTGGGTGCCGCAAGGATTTAGGCTCGCTTTTCGATAACTAGTTGTTTTCAAGCATGGTCCGGTCGAAGGACGTTGCAGCGAGCGCCTCGACGAGAACGGCCGCCGGCCAACAGTGCGCAATAACACTTTTACACTATTGAATATTCAAAGCATGCAAACACTATTTTTCACAAAGTGCACTCGCACAAACATGTGAAAGCCCGCGTCAATAGCGGCGCACGGCGATCAGTTTTTGGACGTAAGGGAGGATTCGACTCACGATGATTTTCACGCCCGCCGGATTTGGATGGATGCCATCGGCCTGGTTGAGCTTAGGATTCAAAGCGACGCCATCAAGGATGAATGGATAGAAAAGCACGCCGTATTGTTTGGCGAGCTTTGGATAGATCGCATCGAACTGCGCCGCATACTCCGGACCGAGATTGCGTGGCGCGTGCATTCCGCAAAACAGGACAGCGACATGCGCCGCCTTCAGTTTGGCGAGTATCGCGTTCAGGTTTTTCTCGGTCTGGGCTGGTGCCAAACCCCGCAACGCGTCGTTTGAACCCATCTCGACAATCGCCGCCTGCGGCTTGTCCGCAAGCGACCAGTCGAGCCGGGAAAGACCGTCGGCGGAGGTATCGCCCGAGACGCCGGCATTGACGATCCTGGCATCGACGCCGACTGCTTTGAGCTTTTCCTGCAAGACGGTCGTGTATTCGGTGCCTGGCGGGAGGCCGTAACCCTGGGTAAGGCTCGTGCCAAACGCCAAGATTTTGACAGGCGCGGCGCATACCGATCCGGACGCCAGTGTCAGTATGGCCGCAACAATGACGGCAGCTCGCTTGAATCGGCTATTTCTCATGCCATATCGCCTAGTGTGCACGCCTTATATAGAGAGAATTGTCCCCCATGCAGCCTCCCGCGTCCGCGATCGTTCTGGAAGATGTGCGCCTGACACTGCCCAGCGCGGCGGGCCCGGTCAGCATCCTGAACGGCATATCGCTGAACGTTGCGAACGGAGAGACCGTTGCCCTCCTCGGCCCCTCGGGTTCGGGCAAATCTTCCTTGATGATGATCGCAGCGGGACTGGAAGCCGCGACCTCCGGCCGGGTGACTGTGGCCGGAACCGATATCACGCGGCTTTCCGAGGACGCTCTGGCGCGTTTCCGTCGCGGGCGCGTGGGTATCGTGTTTCAGTCTTTTCACCTGATCCCGACGATGACAGCGCTGGAAAACGTTGCGGTCCCGTTGGAATTGATCGGCGTGGGCGATGCTTTCGAACGAGCCAAGACGGCGCTCAATGCGGTGGGGCTGGGCGCGCGCGTCGAGCACTACCCGAGCCAGCTCTCGGGGGGCGAACAACAGCGCGTGGCGCTGGCCCGAGCCGTGGCGCCACAGCCGCAAGTGCTGTTCGCAGATGAGCCTACCGGCAATCTCGACGGCGCAACGGGCAAGGAAATCGCAGATCTGATGTTTGCGCTGCACGAAAGCGCGCGCACAACCATGTTCGTCGTCACGCACGAGGAAGCTCTTGCTCGTCGCTGCGGCCGTGTGGTGCAGCTTAAGGACGGGCGCATCCTGACCGACGAGCGCACATGAACATAACGCTCGCGTTCCGGCTGGCGGCGCGTCAGGCGCGTAGCGGCCTTTCAGGCTTTCGCATCTTCTTTGCATCGCTTGTTCTGGGCGTGATGGCAATTGCGGGCGTCGGCTCCCTGTCGGAAGCATTCTTGGCCGGGCTGGCACAACAGGGCCGGGTACTGCTCGGTGGCGACGTCTCAGTAGGTCTTGTGCATCGGGAGATAACAGCCGAAGAGCACGATTTCCTTGCACGATACGGGCGCGTTTCTAAGACCGCGTCGATGCGCGCAATGGCTTATGCGATGAAAGACGGCGCGGAGGGCGACCGCCAGCTCGTCGAACTTAAAGCGGTCGACAAGCTTTACCCATTCTACGGGCATGTGGAAGCGTCGCCCTATATCGCGTTGAAAGACGCCCTCGTGTGTAATGTCCCAACTTGCGGGGCGATTGTCGAAGAGACGTTGCTCGGCCGCTTGCACGTCGCGCGCGGCGACATGATCCGAGTCGGCACTCAGAATTTTCGCGTCAGCGCCGTGCTCGTGCGGGAGCCAGATCGCATCACCGGTGGTTTCAGTCTTGGCCCGCATGTTCTGATCTCCGACACCGCACTGAAGCGCACAGGGCTTGTTACCTATGGCAGCCTGATTGAATACGCCTATCGCATTCAGGCACCGCCATCGTTCTCCACAAATACGTTTCGCAGCGAGGCGAACCGCAAGTTCCCGAACGCCGGTTGGGAAATCCGCGCACGCGAGAATCCAACGCCAGGCACGCGCAGCTTCATCGATCAGGTCACGATGTTCCTCACGCTGACAGCGCTGACGATCCTCGCCATCGGCGGTGTCGGTGCGGGCCAAGCGATCTCAGCCTTCCTCGACCGCAAGCGCGAGGAGATCGCTATCTTCAAGAGCCTTGGCGCGGACGGCGCGTTGATCTTCACAGCGTTCTTTATACAGATCATGGCGATCGCCGTGCTGGCGGTCGTCGTTGGAGATATCGGCGGCGGCTTGCTGCCGTTCCTTGTCGAATATCTGTACGGCGCAAACCTTCCGATCCCCGCGTCCTTCGCAGTTTTTCCGAACCCCCTGCTGCTCGCCGCTGCGTTCGGGTTGTTCGCCGCGGCGGCGGCGGCGATTCCGGCATTGGCGCGAGCACGCGACATCGCGCCAGCCGCTCTATTCCGCGACGCCGTCGATCGCAGCCGTGCGCGTGTCCGCTGGCCTTATCTTTTCGCCTCGATGATAGCCGGATCGCTGGTTCTGCTTCTGGCGATCGTGATCGCGCCGTCAAAACTGTTTGCCGCGGAATTTCTTGCGGGCATCGCGGGCGGCCTCGTGATCCTGCGAATTGTCGCCGGTGCGTTGCGCTGGTGCGCCGCGCGGCTGCCGCGTGCCCGCAACGCCAGTATGCGGCTTGCGATCGCCAATCTCGTGCGACCGGGCGCTGCGACCGCGGGCGTGATAACCGCGCTGGGACTGGGCTTGACGCTGCTTGCCACCGTCACGCTTCTCGGCCACACGATTTCGGCGCAAGTCAGCGATGAACTGCCGGAAAGCGCGCCCAGCTTCTTCTTCCTCGATATCCAACCTGATCAGACAGCGCAATTCGATCGCATCATCTCGCATGTCCGTTCGGCCCAAGACTACCGCCGCACGCCGATGATCCGTGGACGGATCGTATCGCTGAAAGGCATCCCGGCCCGCGACGCGAAAGTCTCCGCCGATTCGCGCTGGGCACTCGCCGGCGACCGCGGCATCACCTATGCAGCAATTCCACCTAAGGGCACACAAATCGTGGAAGGCAAATGGTGGCCTGCGAATTACGCCGGACCAACGCTGATTTCCTTCGACGCCGACCTGGCGCAGGGAATGGGATTGAAGATCGGCGACACTATCGGGCTGAACGTGCTGGGCCGCGAGATCGACGGGCGCATCGCCAATCTGCGCGACGTGAATTTCAGCAGCGGGCGTCAGAACTTCGTGCTTATCCTTTCGCCCGGCATCATTGACAAAGCACCGCACAGTTTTCTCGCCACGGTGCGCGTAGCGCCAAAAGACGAGGAGCCGCTCTATCGCGCCGTCACAGATGCGTTCCCAAGCATCTCCGCCATCCGCGTCAAGGATGCCATCGCGCAGGTGAGTGCCCTGCTTCAGCAGTTGAATGTCGGCGTCGGTGCAGCAAGCTTGGTGACGATCCTCGCGGGATTGCTCGTTCTGTCCGGTGCCATCGCGGCCGGTCAGCGCGCACGACTGTTCGACTCGACCGTGCTGAAGGTGTTGGGCGCGACGCGCGGCAGAATCGCCGCTATCTATGCCCTGGAATACGGCCTTCTCGGCATTGTATCGGGGCTGCTGGCTTTGGGTATCGGCACGGCAGCTGCCTGGACGATCTGCAGAACTGTTTTCGGGCTGCCCTTCGCATTCAGTCTCGGGACGGCAGCAATCACCGTCGCCGGCGGTGGCGCTGCAACGTTGGTATTGGGCCTTGGTGGTTCCTGGCGTGCGCTCGCCGCCAAGCCGAACCGGCGACTACGCGAGCAATAGACCGCGCTGGGCAGTTTCGAGACAGGAACAACTGCGAGTGTTCGTTGGGCTGCGCTGCAGGAAAGCTTGAGCATCAATGGCGGCGCGATGTGGCGTCGGCACTGAGGTGCAAAAACACTTTTGCGCTAAGGATATTTGATGTCGAGTGCACTCGCAGATCCCGGATAGGTTCACTCTGGTGCTTTTTTCAAAGCCAGCAGACATTCCTTGGAGCTGACGCACCCCCTTCGAAGTTTGGAAGAAACGGGAGTGTACGATTAAAAGGTGAGCGGCCAGACCCCACGTCCCAGACAAGCGCCTCCATATTAGCGGAATCCGTGAATTGCTTACGCGGAATTGCTACGTCGGAATGCTCAAGCGGCACGATGCACCTATTTTTTCGTGCTCAACTATCCGCGTGATGGATCACCTAGGCCCGCTTCAGTCACAAGAGTGATGAACCGTGGATCTTGTCGTAAAGTGTCGAATGGCGGATCGACCCTCAACGCGATGCTGTCCGGTTCATGTCGGCTTATGCTGGTGGCGATGTAAGTCAATGCATCATCTGCATCGTGAAGTGCTGCAAACGTCGCTGCCAGCCTGAACGCCGATTGCTTTCCCGCCGCGTAAAGAGACTGCTGAACCGCCAAGAGAGCGCGCAACATTCCAAGATGCCCGCTGCGTGCAAGGCCGACCGCGCCAGCCGCTGCTAAGGCCATGTCGCCGTCATCGTGACGCGCTAGCGCACTGAGCCGCAACTCGCGCAGGTAAGCAGCGTCAGCCCCTGCTGCAAGCCAGATCGTCGCAAGATATCTGTGCGGTGCAGCAAATCCAGGCTGGTCCTGCTCCAGTTGGGTGAGAAGGGTTACCGCCTGCTCCTTTTCACCGGCATGAAAGAGGATAATGCCCTTGTCCGCCGGGATTGCGCTTGATTCCGAATCCAGATCCTCCGCTTTGTCGATCTCGATCCGGGCATCGTGGAAATTGCCGATTGTCATCAGAAACGCGGCATACCAGTGGTGCGCGGTTGCGCTCTTTGGGTCGAGCGCAAGAGAGCGCCTGAATTCCCGCCGTGCCGACGCCACATCGCGCAGCCAGTAGAAATCGGTAAAGGCCAGAGCCGCATGGGCGCCGGCAAGCGATGGATCAAGCGCGATCGCCCGCCGCGCGGCTGCCGCAGACTTCGGATAGAGCCGGTCGGGTGGGATCGAGGTGAACTCACCTTCCAGATTGTAGGCATTCGCAAGACCGACATAGGCTTTGGCATAACCGGGATCGATTTTGATCGCCTGATTGAAGTCGGAGATGGCGCTGGCGAGACTTGAGGGTGTTCGGGACTGCCATTCATGCAGCCCCGCACGATAAAGCTGGACGGCCATCGGCGGAGGATTTCTTCCGTTGACGAGCGCGGTTGGGTCCCGCGATCCCCCAACGAAAGTGTCGCCACGAATAGCAAAGATTGCTGCCGCTGCAATGAGAAGAAGCACGGTGGCGCCGGCAAGCACCTGCAGGATGTACCTCCGAGGCACGTCGCGTTGAGGCGGTTGTGTTTCAATGCCGGCGGAGCGAGGGCTTGAGTCCCTCCCGTTCAGCCAAGCGTTTATTTCATCGACATAAGCAAACACGTAGACATGGCCAGTTCCGGGTAGGCGCCTGACCGGAAGCCCGCGCGTCTGCTCCCAGCGCTTGACGGTGCGCTCGTCGCGGCCCACGAACGCGGCGATTTCCTTCCACGAATTGAGCCTGCGCTCAGATGGATTTTTTGCGGTCTCCGCCGCCATGTCCCGACTTGCCCCAAACTGCCCCGGCCCGCCATTTGCCGGCGAACGCCTCTGCGTGCCCATTCTCGACCCGGTGAGCATAACGCATTGTTCCGCGCTTGTTGAGCCGTACCTCGCTGTACGAGTTCTTCGCCGCAAGGGGGCCAATCATGAATATGCAACAAAAGCGCACGCTCGATGACGACGGGTTGGAGGACCGAGGCGGGAAGACCTTTGTTTTGCAAGCTGTAGCGACGCTGCTTTGCGGCCGCACCGGCACTTCCAAGATTGCAATGGTATTGCTTGCACTTTTGGTCACTCCGGCAACAGCCAGCGTGACGATATCCCCAAACGCGACCAAGAACATGACGTGTACGGGAGGGGTTTGCAGTCCAACCAAGAGTACGGCTGTGCTCAACGTGTCCGACTTGGAGACCATGCTTGCATCGGGGAGCGTGACTGTCACGACGACCGGCACCGCGCAGGCGACCAATATTGCGGTCGCCGCCTCTCTCACCTGGAGTTCGCCGAACAATTTGACCCTGAGCGCCACCCAAACAATCGGGGTCTATGCGCCGATGTCGGTGACCGGCAAAGGAGGCCTTACGCTCAACGATGCAGGAACCGAATCGCTTGCATTCTACGGGGGCGCAAACGTCACATTTGCCAAGCTATCGAGCCCTCTGACGATAAATGGCAATTCATACGTGCTCGTCAACAACATCGCAGGACTCGCGGCCGCCACAAATGCAAACCCCAGCGGCGACTATGCTCTGGCGAACAGCTACAATGCCGGGCAGGACGGAACCTACTCCACCGCGCCGGTCCAGACACCCGGAAACTGGTTCACCGGCGTCTTCGAAGGTCTGGGAAATACCATTAGCAACCTCACCATTGTCGATGGGACGCCAAGCGCTGCGTGCGATGGCCTGATTTTCAGCATCTATTCGCCGATCATCAGCAATGTGGGTATGGTCAATGTCTCCATCACGAGTACCGGCGATCAAGGTGCCAATGGCGCGGGCGCGGTAGCCTGTGGGCCCAACGCGAATAGCTTAGTCTGGCGATCCTATGCGACCGGGACGATTACCATGGGAAGGCTCGACGGCGCCGGCGGGCTGTGCGCCTGCGGTGGCGCAATTGTGCAGTCGTGGGCCAACGTCGCTATCAGCGGTGGGCAAGCTTCATCGTTCGGTGGCCTGACCAGCGGGGCTAAGCTGATCGACCAATCGTTCTCGATGGGCTCGGTCTCATGCACTGTCGGGTTCTGTCAGCTCGGAGGCCTGTCGATAGGCGTCGGTCAGGGCGGGAAAATCATGAACTCTTATTCCGTTGGGGCCGTAACCGACGGTGGCCCGGGCGGCGACGATTCCCAAATCGGCGGTCTCCTATCGCAAACTGATGCTGAAGGCTCAGTCGTGCAGTCCTACGCAGCTGGAAAGATCACCACGCCGGACTCAGGCTGCAACAACAACACGGATTGCATAGGAGGTCTGTACGGTGTCGAGAACGGCACTTCCAATAACGACGTGTATTGGGATGCGACCACGACCGGCGTTAATGTCGCGGCCGGCAACGAGGGCAGTGACCCGGGCACGAAGGGGTTGAAGAACAGTAAGTTCATCAAGAAATTGCCGAAAGGGCTCGACAAGAAAATCTGGGCTCAGAACCCGACCATCAACAATGGGCTGCCCTATTTGATCGCCAACCCTCCACCCCACTAACAGTTTTCCATCTTGCTCGCTTTGGCGCGCCTACGTGTTTCCTTTGAGCCGCCCGACGGCTACTTTCCCGTGTCATGCATGGTGTCTGATCATACGGGGCATCTCTTTAGAATGACCACCGCCGACGGAATTGGTTCGCATCCCCGAACTCGATCATAGGAGCTTCAGATCTTTCGATCTCCCAACCGGCCGCGAACCGCTAATAAACAAGAAGAATTTCAACACGTTCTTTGACAGCAACCATGCGCCGCAGCGCAACAAAGCTGTTGCGCTGATTTCCCACATGACATTTTCTTGACGATGGGTGCCGCTAAGCATAGCTTAAATTCTGAGCGGCGTGGGACTTGGAGCTGCCCACTATGAGAAATGGGGAATCTCATGAGCAAAGATGCTACCGCGACGGTCTACGCTAGGATGCTTGCCGATCCGGTGTTCCGCAGCGTGTTATCTGAGACTCTCCTCTCGCCGTGGGATCTGACCGAAGAAGAGAAGCACCTTCTTCTTGAAGAACTGACAGCTGGCACGACCGATCCTTACAAAAGCAGGGTGATGAACCACATTCGGTCGGGAGTGGTGCCGCTTTCTCCTGTTGTCGCCTCGGCGCTGGGGTACGCTATCAATAAGGCGAATGGCCTTCCAACAGGGATGCTGACAACGCGTGGATTCACGTCGGGGTCCGCCGGTTGTTGTGGGTGGGGGCACCCTATTTTGCCAATGCTTCAGGGAATGCTGGAGTGAATGACTCATACTATCCCGATCGCAATGCGCGATCGGGAGGCCGGTGGTCGACTCCGTCGCTCATGGATGATCTTCTGCGCCTCTCGATAACGGAGCGGGCCGCGGCGCATATTGCTGCGGGATGGATACCCAAGATCGCCTCAATCGACGCGAAACTGAATCTGGCATCTTTTTTTGAACAGAGCATGGCGCGGGCGATCGCGCTGCGCCGACAGGCGCTTTCCCATCTTGAACGAGACGACAGAGCACTCCAGGTTCGGCTGGCATGGATCGAACCGCTGCGGGAACTGGATGCGAGCGGGATTTCAGATCGCATCGTAGAAGAGCTCGCCAAGGGCCTGCGCGATTTCTTATTGCCGCGCTATCGCGAGCTTTGTTCGCGCCTCGATCCATTGCTTGACGCGCGCACGATTGCAGCGCTCGGTTCCGCAATCGATGGTCTGTCGAGCGGGATTGTTTCCGCGGATGGCAATTGCGTAGCCGAGCCATTGAGTATAGCCCTGCAGAAGGCTTGGGCTTACGATAGCGGACCGCTCGCGCCTCTGGACCTTTCCCTCTGGCCACCTGTCGATCGCGTCGCCGTCCCGGCGCGACCCGCCGGACGATTACGCCCCGAAGCGGGAGCGCGTGGTCATATGAGAACTATGTCGCGGCGCGAGCCGGCAGATATCTCCGCCGAACTCAACGACAACGTGATGGCGGAATTGAGCGCGATGGAGCTTCTGGCGCGCTGCTCCTATGAGCATCCAGATTTGCCCTGGGCATCGCACATGGCGCTCGCCTCGCATGTTGCCGACGAAGCGCGGCACGCCGCGATTTTCAGGAGGCTGCTTGCCGATGGCGGCTTTTCCGAAGCCAATTTGCCCCAGCACGCGGCGAACTATCAATTTGCCTATTCTTTTCCGGAATGCGAGCCGGGAAGCAAGCATGAACTGATCTGGCGCTTGCTAATCATGTGCACCGTGCTTGAAGCGCTCGCTGTGGACAAATTGCCGGTCGAAATCGCAACGCGTGACGTGCTCGGTCAGACCGATTTTGCGCGCGCCCTCGACTACATTTCGGTCGATGAGCTCTTTCATACTGAAAACGGGCTTAGGCTTACGCGACAGCTCTGCGAGAAATATCGCTTCGATCCGATGCTGGAGCGCGAGCTTGTCCACGGCCGCTTCTTCGGCCGTCAGCGCAATGTGCGCGCGGTGTATCTGGCGGCCGACCGTGCACGCGCCGAGCGCGAGATCGCAATTCTGGAGGGCCCTGATCCCGACGGAATCCCATTCGAATCCCGTACGGAGGTCGAGCTTCGTCGCCGCGCATCTTTTACCGATGAAGAATGCGAGCAAGTCGATCGTTGGGGCTACAATGCTCGCTCTGCATCGTCGCCGAGTTGATTGATTGTTTTCGTAGTGTGCCGCTTTCGGGGTCAACATGATTTGTCTGGAGGTTCGCAATGACATTGACATCCCGCACCACCACAGTTCTGGCAGCTATTGCATCGTTGGCAATGAACAGCGTTGCCCTCCCGGCGGGCGCGCAGACTTTCAACGTATTGCATGCCTTCGGCGCGACTGGAGATGCTCAATCGCCTCGCGGTGTTGTCGCCCAGGGCCAGGACGGCGTTCTTTACGGTGCGACCCTCAAGGGTGGCACCAATGGCGTGGGTGGCGTTTTTTCGGTGACCACAGGCGGTACGGAAACGTTGCTGGGCAGCTTCGACCCAAGTACGGGCGGGACTGGTTGCAACACGGGATTGCTTCTCGCACGAGACGGAACGTTCTACGGAACGTGTTCCGGCGGGGTCGATCCATATAGTTATGGCAGCGTTTATTCCGCTCGCACAAAGGGCTTCATCGTGACGATATCGGAGAACAATCCGAGCACGGGCAGTGACCCGGACGAGGGTCAGCTGACAGAAGGGCTTGACGGTACCCTTTATAGCGTGGCCGCTACCGGAGGCGCGAATGGCGGAGGCACGGTGTTTTCCGTCGGTTCGGATGGTGCCCTGGTCGATATTCACGACTTCGGCAGCGGAGCGGATGATGGAGTCGGTCCTTCCGGTCCGTTGACGCTAGCAAGCGACGGCAATTTTTACGGCACGACAAGCGCGGGCGGTAAACTTGGCGGTGGCACGGTCTTCAAAATGACAACAACGGGTCAGGTGACCGTCCTTCACGATTTTCCGTCGGAGGGGAAGAAGGAAGGCATTCAGCCGATGGGCGGCGTGGTTGAGGGAGATAGGGGAGAATTCTACGGCGTCACGTTCAGCGGCGGTGCCAACGATCTAGGAACCGTCTTCGCCCTGAAACAGACCGGCAAGGTGCAGATACTTCACAGCTTCAGCGTTGCCGACAGCATGGCATTCCCGTGCGATTCCCTGGTCCTTGCAAACGATCGCAATTTTTACGGCGAGGCAGCAGCCTGCAAGGACGGCAAGTGCGAGGGCTCGGCGATCTTCGAAGTGACGTCCAAGGGTGTGTTCAAGCTGTTGCATGCGCTTAGCCCCACGACCGACGGCACCATGGCATCCAGTCCGCTATTGCTGGACACCAACGGCACATTCTACGGACTGACCGAGTCGGGCGGCCCGAATGGTGGCGGAACGATGTATAGCCTCAACACGGGGCTGCCGCCTTTCGCCAGCCTTTCTCCATCTTCGGGCGCAATTGGCGCTACGATCAACATCTATGGCCAGGGCTTCACGCAAAAAGGTACTAAGGTTTCGTTCAAAGGAGTCAAAGCGGACTTCCAGCTGATAAGCGCAAACTTTCTCCAGGCCGTCGTACCTGCCGGTGCAACGTCCGGGCCGGTGAAGGTAAAAACACCGGGTGGCACGCTGCAGAGCATTCAGACTTTTACCGTCTCGCACTGACATGAGGATGCTGGGTCGCGAAAGTCGCGGCTAGAAATTTAAGCCACACTCGCGAAGGTCCATATCAGCAGTGCTGGGCCGGGGCCGCTCGCAATTTGCCTACGCCGCATCACTATCGCCAGCGACCGCCTGACAGCGTAACGACCCTATCACGTCCTTACGCAGGCTTCGTCCTCTTCACATTGTGCGCGGTCTACGTTCCACGGCTTGTTGGGCCAAGCTTTCCAGCACGTCCCCTAGATCTCCGATAAATGAAGATTATCGGACATCCGGTGCTTAGTCCGCTACCGACAGGCCATGAGATTTCGCGGATTTCCGGCCCACCGTCGCGACACGGCATTGCGATACCAACAAATTGACCAACACCCATCGCGTGATGCCAGCCAACCCGCTAACTCCGCTCTCTGCAGTAGAAATCTCCGTTCCGAATGGACTGCTTTTGGAACGGCGCATTTGTCGGCTGAGAAATTGCGCAGAATTGCGCGACGCAGAGCGCATTTGCTCCATGCTCCTCGGTGCTTCGGCATACTTCACCCGTGTAAGCCGCGGAAAGTTCAAAGCCTTTTCGTCTCTATACGGATTAAAATAATATAGCACTTACAATAAGATATGCGTGGTGGGCCCGGCAGAACCCACGAGGCGATAAATAGTGTAGCAGATATAATGTCTTAGTGTAGAGCACTGGCTGCCATACCAACAATCATACCAACTTACCGCTCGCCCTAGTCCCACGCCAACTTCATCTGTCCGTATCAGTCATATCGCGATCCACAGGCTCTGTTGCGCTATGACGGCTTAAGCTTCGTGTCATGGTGTGTCGAGATCCAGACGATATGACGTCCACCTCGGCCTTTGCTGGCGCGGGCCTTGAGCTCATCCACGACGTATCCCGCGCGGACAAGACGATCAGCGAACACCTTGTCGGGCGCTGCCGACCATATCGCCAACAGGCCTTTTGGACGAAGCGCTGTGCGCACCGCTTCAAGGCCGCGCAGATCGTAAGCCTGTTATTGGCGCGGCGGCTGAGACCAGGGGGGCCGTTATCCACGTCGAGCAGGATCGCGTCGAAGCTCAGCCGCGCGGATGCGATCAGGTCACCGACGTCGGTCTCACGAGTATTGACCCTCGGATCGTCGAGGCAATTGGCTGTGAGCCCGGCCATAGGTCCGCGCGCCCATTGCATGACCGCGGGCACCAGTTCAGCGACAATGATCTGAGCGTCAGCACCCAGTTTGGCGAGAGCGGCCCGCAGCGTGAAACCCATGCCATACCCACCGATCAGCACACGACATGCGGGCGCCCCCGAAGGCGGTCGCACGCCACCTCCGCAAGCTCCGTTTCGGACCCGCTCATTCGGCTGTTCATGAGCGTGATGTTGCTGGCCACAATTGAGAACTCGTCTCCCGTCGCAATAGCTTTAGCTCACACTCTCCACCCGGCACTATTGCCGTATCGAGACGGATCCAAGAAAGCATGGAGAGACTTTAGCTATATCGACAAGGAGATCGAGCTCAAATGATGCGCAGCTGGCGCAACAACTTTGAGTGGTGCAGCAATATCCTGTGCAGCCAAAACTTGCCGAGCTTCGATGCATTGGACGGAAGGAGCTTACAACGCGGCCCGGTCGGAATTGGAATTGTTGCGGCGCACGATCCAGTCACGCTCATCTCGTCTACGCCACTATCGTGGCTCGCCGTAGCTTGTCCATGAACCCACTGCTAACCGCGCGAGCCAGTCGCATCAGCGCTTTGGAGCAGAAGAAGACAGCGTGTGCTATAGTCCAAGTCATGAACGTCAGAACCACTTCGATCTCGAGTGCTCCTCGACACAGTGCAGCTTCGAGACGCCCCTTCGGGGCGTCGCCAGCGGCAACCAGCATTAAGACAGTTAAGAGCGCGATGGCTAGAAAAGTCACTGCTGCTACTATTGCCGTTGTTTTGTTCGGCAACGACCAGCTTTTCCAACGAAGTATGTCGCGCATAGTCACAGAACGGCTCTACACGCTGTTTGTTCCATTTTATGCAGTAAAGTGAGCCAAAGATTGAGCAGTGCGACTGTCCTTACTGCGCCGGCGAGCGCGGCGCCCACGATGCCCGCATGCGCCGTTCCGCCTCCGGTGATGTCTTCAGTCATGCTACACCCGCGTGAGTTCGGATTTGTCGGATCAGGTCAGGTCGAAGCCGTCGGCGATGACAAGACCGCGGCAGTGACCAGGGTCGTCGCAGCAAGCTCGAAGCCAAGCTTCTGCATAGCCGAAGCGTGTTGGATGCGCAGCGACCAGTGGTTCAGCATGTCTTCGCGGCAAAAGTCTTCGGCTTGAGTTTCGTTCTGCATGAGAACGATAAGAGAATAAGCGAGACTAAGAGCCTAGCCACTACAGTGGGGCCATCACGCGCGCGACTGCAAAACAACCTGATGGCGTTAGAGCACTATAGGCCTGACGGGGAGCAATTTTTTGCCATGCGCCGAGCAATGAATATCGCCATATTGTTGGTAGTCGCGTTCACGGCAACCGGCTGCGCTGACGGCCCACGTGAGGACCGGTGGTGCTATTTCCACCCGCATCGCTGCCCGTAAAGTGGACGCGTTGCGGCCCTAGCCCCACGACCGTCCCACTAACGCTTCGCGCGAGGCTATTTGCGCGATGTGCCAGTCGACCAGAGCGGCTTATTTGCACGCGAGTAGATGACGAGGTTGCCATCGTCTTGCACCCAGAGATAAGCGCCAGGGTTTCCTTTTGTGCCTCAGGACCACAACGCACGACGCCGCGAACCGCCATAGATCACGAGATCGCCGTCTCTTTGCATGGAAAGCATTCCGCCGCCGCGGCCACGTGTGCCGCTTTCCATAGGTGCGTCTTGGTGGGGCTATTGAGTTCCGAGTTGCCGTCCAGCGTGAACTGGAGCTCGCATCCGCTCAGCGTTTTTCACTCGCTACCAATTGGGAAATTGCAATCGGTAAGCCTCGTAGGACGCAACTCAGGCATTTCCCGCCCCAAAAATCCGCGTCGGTCTATCACAGCTGCTCAATGTCTCGCAGTAGATTTTCTGTACGGAGTTGTATTGTGCGATGCTGCGAATTCGAGCGCGGGTGCCAAACCTGGGCCGATAGGCCAGGGACGCGCAACCGAATAAGCGCCGTGAACCGTTATAGAAGGTGCTTCATTAGACGCTGCTATGAACGAACGAAGGCCCAGACCCCGCAACCGCGTCCTTTGGAGCGGAAAAATAGTGTATGCAAACGGGGACTACACATACCCTTGCGCTATACGAGACTGGTCAGAGAGCGGAGCGCGCATTGCGATCCGTGGTGCGCCGATAATCCCCAAGAAATTCTATTTACTGAACCTCACCGCGCGCACGGTTCACGAAGCGACCGTGGTGTGGAATGACGGCCGGCAGCTCGGACTCAACTTTTCTGCGTCATATCCAATCGACGGCAATGTCGCGCCTGAACTAGCATTCCTGAAGCAGTTCGCACATTGACCCGCTGCGCCCGGGCTCATCTAACCAGGCAACAGTCCAAGGATTTGCTCGCGTGGTCGGGCTCGCTCAGCGCAATCTCGCCTGCGCTAAACCCTCCATAGCTAGGCATTGTTAGACAGGAGCCCTTTTAGCTGGCGGCGGAGGAGGAGCATGCCTACTTCAATAATAAGCGCTGCAAGGAATGGCGACAGCGCCACGCCGAGTCCATCCTCTTCCGCTTCTGTTTTCCAAAGCGCGCCGAAAGCGCCCATTCCCATGGCAATCAGCAAGAACTTGCGCATAGACGGTCACTCTGTGGGCGCGGGCCCGAGCTGGCCCGGCGTCGTGATCTGTCCAGGCGTGGCTGACCGATAGGACGCTATCGAAGCAGCGAGCTCGTCATATTGCACGCAACCTTGCGCACAACGCCTTTCAAGTTCTGCGAGCTTGGCGCTCGCAGCGAGCGGATCATCCATTTCAAGATAGAGCTCACCCATGAATTCCAGGAAATCCTCGCGGTTGGGCTCGATATCGAGCGCTCTGTGATAATATGTTGTGGCAATGCGAATTTCGGCGTCGTGTGCCGTGCCAGTCCGATTTCGCGCGATCATACGATGGGAGAAGCCCAGATATTTCAGAATATCTGTGTCGTCTGGGAATTCCTTCAGGGCGGTTTCCAAATGCGGAGTGGCATCGAGATATTTTTGATGGTCGACGAGGTCGACGCCGATCTCAAATTCCAGATGCGCCCGTGTTTCGGCACCGGCATTTGCAAGGTCTAACGCGAAAGACGGGGTCGTGCCTACAGACGTCGCGAGTGCGAGTGCAGTGAAAAAGCCGCGCATTCTTGCTTGTTCCTTCGGAAGTTTCGAAGGGAACAACGCATTGGCGCGCGAAAAGTGCCGTCTTTGCGCTATCACGACCGCTGATATCTCGCCCAAGAAGCGCGGGCCATAGCTTCCTATCTCGTTAAATTCGGTCGAATTCAAACTGAGACACTACCCACGTTTGAGTAGTTTAGACCCGGTTCGCGAACGCTGCCGCTTCAGCCGTGCATAGGCTATCGACATAGGCGCAGAAGCTAGGGGCCGCGCCCACAATGCGGGCACGATCCGCGTTCCAGAACCGGCGCATGCCGGGTTCGGATAGCAGTCCGCGAAACGTTTCCGAGACCCGCCCCAACTGCTCCACGCTCACCAACCCCGACCGATGCTGCAGGTACTGGTCCTCCATTGCGTTGATCGCAATCGAGCAATGGAAGAAGAACTGCCGCGCGCGGATAGTCTCAGGCGTCGCATTGCCGTCGTTGCCCTCGATCCACGCTGCGCAGTATTCCGGGTTCCTCAGACTGGTCAGAATATCGACCGTCCGCGCCGCCGACCCCTGATGGATCAGCGCGCGTGTGTTGCGCGTGTTCTGGTGCGTCTGAACCGCGAGATAGATCAACGAAATGGTGACGGCAATCCCGCTGATCGCGGTGCTCACCGTGGCAAAATCCGTAAGTGTCATAGTCCTCTCCCCTATATCAGCGCCGGAGGAATACTTAACGACGCCGTGATATTTGTCTATTTCTCAGCCGGCTATCGACCACTGACGACTCGCTCCCGGAACATCGAGGCACTTGCCGCATTGAATTCTCGTGGGTGTTCGCATTGGGGCACCACGATCGGAGTCATACGGGTTGGGCGCGACACGCCGCCTGCAAATTCGCGGACTTAGTTATTTTTCTTCGTGTCGTCGGCGGTATTGGTCACGGCTTTGCCGGCGCTAGACACGTCTTTGCCCGCTCCCGCTACTGTGTTGCACGCACTCAGCGTGGCAGACGCAGCCATTAGCAACAAGGCGGCAGCTATTGACCTGTATAACATGAGGAGCCTCATCAATTCGATGTTGAATAAAGAACGGTTTCGCCAAGGGAAGGTTGCGGAGTTTTTCGCGACGGGCATGTGATCCTGAAAGCACAATGGTTCTCAATCTCTGAGTTCCAATTTTCGGTGCAACACCTTTCTCCGCGAGCGGCGTTCTCTATCACGTGCTGGCGCATAAATTTGCCGTCGGCCCATTGCACACAAGCGAGGCGATAATGAGAATGCGTTCATTAATATTGGCCAGTACGGCGTTAATCGCGCTGACCTCTGCGGCATTCGCGAGTGAAGCGACGGGTTGGTATCTCGGTCTCGGTGCTGGTTGGGATACCATGGAGCTTGTTCATTACAATACGGCGCTTGGAACAGCTGCAGGCCCGATCAAACTTCCCTACCATGACGATGTACTAGGGATCGCGGCAGCAGGCTATAAATGGGGCAATAGCGGCCTTCGCACAGAAATCGAACTTGGCTATGATCAGCGCGGCGTCGTCCATCAGAGTCTTTTTGGCGTAAACGACGCGGGCGGCATGCAACTTGGATCGGCGATGTTCAACGCCGTCTATGACGTTCCGCTTTGGTGGGGTATCACGGGATCCATCGGAGGTGGTGCAGGGGTGGGCAATCTGCACAATCGCATCAATCTTTCGACCGGTCAGGATTTCGCGCGCGGCGTCGATACGCAGTTCATGTATCAAGGCATCGCGGGGCTTTCTATGCCTATCGCGGACAACATGGATCTGTTCACGGACTATCGTTATCGCAGAATGGGAAGTGGGTCTAACCTCCCATCCGATATCGCGGGTATCGCGCCAGTCCATTTGAGAGCCCCGGAAGAAAATGTGGCGATGCTGGGCGTGCGGTGGTATTTCAACTCACCGGAGCTTACTGCGGCCCCGCCGCGGATGACGCCGCCGCCACCACCTCCTCCGCCAGCCCCCCCTCCGCCCCCACCCGCTGTGAAGACATTCATCGTATTCTTCGACTTTAATAAGTCGGATCTAACGGATAAGGCGCAAGCAGTCGTTTCAGAGGCGGTCAAGACCGCGAAAACGCAAGCTACGGTGCGCGTCGTGGTGACGGGTCACACGGACACCGTCGGCTCGGACACATACAATCAGTCTCTGTCAGAACGTCGCGCAACTTCAGTTAAAGACGAGATGGTTCGCGAAGGGATGGATGGCGGGGCGATTTCGATCGAAGGCAAAAGCTTCCACGATCCGCTGGTACAAACCGGCCCAGGCGTCCGTGAGCCGCAAAACCGCCGCGCGGTTATCGATCTAGGTGGCTGATCGAACAGCTGCTTGCAGCCCTAGCCTTCGGTTTGTCAAAGACAATATTGTCGATAGCGGCTGACACGCGGACATTCCCCAGTGACCGTTGACCTAGATGCTATTCTGCGTGCGGCGCTGACGCTACGTACCGAATGGATCTTATAGTGGTTTGATGATTTTAGGTTTGGAACCACGAAGGGCTCATCCTTGCGAAGTCCGCCGGTATCAAAAAACAATCCGACGCTCTTGTGTTCGCTGCGAAGTCTCCCCAACCAAGTACGATCTATGCCTGCGCCATAGTAGGGAAAAGCAAAGGGGACAGACTCCTCGCCTGTGATGCTCCTTACTATCTCACAGGATGAGACGATTTCACATTCGGCCTCTTCCTGTGACAGGTTTTGAAGCAGCCGATGACTCAAGCTGTGTGCACCAATCGTGAAACCCAACTCCTGAAGATGTCGTATCTGCTGCGTAGTGAGGTATGGTTGAACTGAGTGCAGAAAGCCTTTGGAATCTACGCCCAGGAGCTCGCTGAGTTCATCGAGAAGACTCTCTTCATTCGGTAACAGGGTGAGAAGCCAATGGATCAACGGCAGCAGATGCGGTGAAACTTCTCGGTCAAAATCGGCAATGTCGAGGGGCACCTTCGCAGGATTTAGAAAGACCCTTTTGGGCAAAGGACGAAGGCGTTTTTTAAGATCCATCGTCCGCACCGCAGCATCAACGCGTTCTTTTGGCAGCTGAGTTACTGCATGAATACAAAGGGATGCTTTGCTTTCTCGAAAAGCATGGCGGTTATCAATGTGGTCTGTAATGACAAAGAATACACAACTGAGCCCTCTACGAATCAAAATAGGCGCAATCACGCTCGCGCATTCCGCGAAACCATCGTCGAACGTAAGTATCGCTGCATTTTTTTGCTCGCTTGATCCACTACGTATTAGGATCAAGTGCTCATAAGAAATGAAATTGAATACTTTTTGGAGATAATCCAAGTCATTTTCAAACTGACGCGTGGTAATGACAGGATAGTGTTTAACGTGCGGGAGCGGCCTATCTGAGACTGCGTGATAACACAATCCTATCGCAGCTTGCGGAAAAAGCGTTCTCCACACTTGAACCGGCACAAAATGCAGCGCTGATGCAGCTATCGAGCGAATTTGAGCAATATTCATCTATTTCATGCGACCGAGCGTCTCCATAGAGGCTTGTCCTGACCGCCATTTATAGAACTGCGTCGAACCCCAACGGTTCCGAGCCGCCGATGCGAACTATGCGGCGATGCAACTTCCGTATGCTTCGGGCTTAAATTGTTCGGATTTGGCCACTCGACCCCAACGGATTAAACCGGCGCCATCCGTGGGCTTTTGCGCGTCTGTCCGCGTTTCCATGGAAGCCCGCTATGGGTACTGCAACATCAGGTGAAAAAATGCCGAAGGAAATGCATACCAAAGCTGCGCAGCAGCACGACGACGCCGCCAAAAGCCATCGCAGTGCAGCAGAGTAGGGCTCGCGCCAAACGCTTCTCACTCGAGTTGAACAGTTGATCTACGAGGTCCTCCTCGACACGTATCGTGCGCAAGAGAAGATATTCAACCAAAAGCGCAGATAGCAGAGGCTGGTCGTCAATCACGCGCAAAAGCAGCGGCTTTTCGATGCGAGCAATTTGGCAGTCTGTCATGGCTCGGGCGGACGCCATTCTCTTCGACTGCCCTACCAGGCACCCCTCGCCGCAGAACGCGCGCTTGTCCAAAATCGCGACAACAGCCTCTTTGCCCTGCTCGGAAACGACGGTGACTTTAACTCGCCCTTCTAGGATGAAAAAGACGGAATCCGCAGGCTCGCCTTGGGTGAAAACCTTCTGATTCTTGCGGTACTTGATGACCGCCCTTCCTGGACCGCTGGTCTCGAGGAATTCCATAGGATCGAATGCGGCGCTCGACCTGTTCTTCCGCGATAGATCGTCGTTCCCGGGCAATCTCGGCTTTCCACATGGCGGCCATATGTCGGAAACCGCGCACAGCAGTAACGCGCGAAGGCAGCAAAAGTGCAAGGCAGTACACTATCGCACCCGCGAAACTCCGGCGCTCGAATCCGGAGTCGACTAGAGCATTGAGCGCGAATAAGCGTACCTAGCCGACATTGAATGTTTCCCGGATTATGTGCGATTCAGCACACAATGCTATGTCGGGGATCGCACATAACACTCGCGCAGTCACTATTCGCAGCTAGAATAGCCGGTCGCCTGTGCCGTACTGAGCTTTGGCGCTTGAGAGACATCAGAGACACCATTCAGAACGGTGTCCGCGCTCCCGCTCGCAGCAGGAGGTGATTATGCAGAACTACAAGTTCTTTTTTCTAGGGGACACTGGCCATCCCTATAGGACCGAAGACCATACATTGCTCGAAGACATTCACGCGCTGGAGATGGCACAAAAGCTACGCTCTAAGGACGCAATAGAGATATGGCAGCATGGGCGACAAGTGGCACGAGTGTCGCCGTGCGGACGAGATTCTAGTTCCCCGGCTTGTGCGAGCCGATGACGTATAGTCAACGCTTCTATCTTGCCGCAATGATGGCCGGAGGTATGGTTCTGGTATCGCTGTTGATGATCTATATCTGGCCGACATCGACTTAGCACAATATTGTCGCCTCACGGAAAGAGCCCGCGCAGATCTCGATGCGGAGCCGGCAAGTTCATATCGGTATCCTCGAAGGGACGCCCTCCAGGCGTAATTATTCTGGCAAGCTGGAAGCGCCTTCGAAGATGACCGCAGGCGTCGCTAGTGTTTTCGCGCCCTTGCTGGCGTTGAAAATTCGTCGCCCAGCGCCCGAATAATATCGTAGCACTCGCAGGCCGTTCTCCTGAGGGCCGGCCTGTTCAAGAGTTGGATGCGCCCGCGCGTATAACGGATGGAACCTGCTCGCTGGAGCGAGGCCGCGATGAGGGTCACCGTAGAACGCCGAACGCCCAATATGCTCGAGAGGAACTCATGGGTGAAAGGGATAACTTCTCCTGGTGCGATGTGATCTTGTGCTTGCAATAGCCATCGCGACAAACGCTGGTCCGCCGTGTGCACGCCGTTGCACGCCGCGGTTTGCTGTATCTGTGCGAGCAAAATTTCCTGGTGCTGGCCGATCCGCGTAGTCAGAGTCGTACTTTGCCGAGTTGCTTTCAGAAATTGAGCCGACGAAATCCGCAGTGCCACTCCGGGCGCCTGGACGATAACCCGGCTCGTCGCAAGCGAACGGCCCAAGCCAACGGTAATGCCCCATGCACCCGAGGCGCCGAGCATTGCCGATTCGACGGTGGTGCCATTTTTCATCACGGCTAGGAGTGAGATGATGCCCTCAAGAGGAAAATACACATGGTTAATGCGCTCGTGCTGCTCCTGGAGTTGTTTGGCATGGTCCATCTTGACCGCTGTTGCATGCGGTTCGAGCAACTTCCTATCCGACTGGGACAGGGAGCCCAGAAAGCCGTTTCGAGTAAAATCCGACATCGCGCGATCTTTCTCCGCTCAACCGGGTGAGCAGTGAAACCGCAGCTTGTGGGTGGCGCGCCGATCGGCGCCCTACGGATAGATAAGAATTATTGGAGTTCCAGGCGCTCGTCTGTTCGGCACCCGACATAGCCCAATATAGGTATCAACGCGCCGATACGAGGATTGGGGTGTCTCCGTGGCGTACTAAGGCCAAAGTTCGTGCGATACCGCACCAAGTCATATGTGGTATCGAACAAAACGCATGATTATTTGGAAGTATCAATATATCATTAGATGTCGGCAATTTGCCAGAACTGCCGCTTGAGAGACATTCGGGGCACTAAGTAGACCGGTGTCCGTGCTCCCGCGACAATTCGGAGGAGCACATGAACCAACATAAATTCCTTTTTTTGGACGAAAGAGGCCAAGTCTTAAGTACAAAGGATCATCTCTTGCGAGACGATCTCGACGCCCTCGACGCGGCAAGGAAACTCTACGGCGATCATATGATCGAGGTATGGCACGGAGCTCGTCAGATTGCCCGCGTGAAAATTGGCGATGAAGCGCTCAGCGCTTGCGACCGACAGGCGCTCTGACCGTATGTCAGACCTGCGCCCTACGGCAACCGAACGCGCCCATGAGTTGGCCCAGTGCAGTACCGAACTCACGGTCTAGAAGATCTCGTCTCGCTTGCAGCGCGAAGGATATCTCGACGTCAGTCATCAGCTGAGCAGTCCGCTTCTGAGGAAGCAGTTGCGAGAACTAGTGCGTTCCCGCAGGAATTCCGCCGAAGCAGTGAAGTAATGCGCTTATGTTGAATCCCTGTCACCGAGCAGATTGCTCCAGGAGGAGGCCATTTCAGTCATCTATGACGGTCACGATGGACAGGCCTACAGGTTTTCATCTGTTGATATGACAGACAGGAGAGCACTCCCTTGGGCGGCGGCGTTGTTGTTGTCGCAAAGGAGAAGTGGCGTACCGGTCCACGTCGCCTCTCCTGCCTTCATTCAAGAGCAGATGAGACAGTCGGGCATTTGGAACAACGCACGTGATCATAATAGGGCAACGCATGTCTCTGTCTTGCCTTCAGGCAATCATTGTTGGTGCCAGACTGCAGCGAAGAGTTCGCGCGAGCGGCATAAGCCGGCGATGAAAAGATGAGACAGTTGCCACGTCACCTGGAAATCAGGATTCAAACATTCCTGATACTTGGCGAATGTGCCCTGCTGGCTTTCGCAGGGCTCTCAAGTGCGATCGTCTTTCAGGGCGCGCGGGAGATTTTGCAATGTAATATCTGTTCCTCGCTCATTCTCACCGCTCTAGCTGCGGGCGCTTTTATCAGTTTCACTGTGCACTGCCTACATAGGTTTGTGCGTTGACTATCCGCGGCGGTCGATAGCTTTCACGCTCTATCGGCTGCGGCTTTATGAACCATTAGATCGCGAGCTGCACAATTGTCAGGTACGCAGCCATAGCGATGATTGCTATACCAAGGGTTGCGACTACATAGTCGTGGGCGCGCGAAAACGTGCCGGCGTTATTAGAGGAACTCATGTATTGGACTCTAACTCACTGACGCAGGAGCGCGGCAGGGCGCACTCTACTCTGCGATTCCTTGAGTAATCGCGGCAGCCTTCGCAACTGCAATAACGACATCGCGAGCTCAAATGATAGGCACCAAAAAATAAACTTGGTCTTTGCATCGAGCATTAAACGCCAACGCTTGAACTCAAACCATCGGATGGCCAAGAGATATACGCCGCTGAATATTCAATTAGTGTGGTTGACGCCGCCTTCTCCCGCGGCATCGCGCAAGGCTTCCGACACAGCATGAGGATCCACAGCTTCCGTCATTTCATCCGCGACTCTATCGACGCGATCCCGTAGTTGCGGGCTGTCTCGACGAAGTTCCTCAAGAAGCCCGATGATCTTGGCAGTCTTTTTCTCGCTCACGAATGCCAGCTGTAAGATTAGCTGTTCACGATGGCCCGCGAGTGTATCGGCGCGGCGTTGCGTCGACAGGATCAAGATTGCGACAAAAAACGCGAATGTCGAGAGCGCGAATTCAAGATACGCAAAAGGCGGCCGATCCCAGGCGGCGCTCTGAAGAAGGACATTTATGCCCATCCAAATCCCGACCAATACCATCGAGGCCAGGACGAATACCGGGGCGCTCGCCTTGGCCTTTATCCATTCGAGCGCGCGCTCGATGGAAGTGGCGTTTGTTTGATGCTCCGCGCGCATCTGTTCAACCGCTCGCGCAGTTTCTTCGACATGCGGCGCCAAGGTACTGGCAGGCTCCCCTTGGAGCGTCTGTTCAGACATTAGTTGTTCCTAACAAGCAAAAAGGGCCCATGAACTTCCAAGGGCCCTTCTGCAAAGGCTGCACAACAGACGCTATTTGTCGGTGGCGTCGCGCACAGCGTCCTTTGCCCCGCCAACGGCGTTCTGGACTTTTCCAGCAACTTTATCGGCTGCGCCTTCCGATTTCAGTTTGGCATCGCCTGTAAGTTTGCCGGCGGCTCCTTTTATGGTGCCCTTGGCCTGCGTTGCAGCGCCTGCTATACGATCGTTGTCCATGCTATTCGTCCTTTTCGCTAAAGTGAGTTCGCTGAATTTCAAGGCGATCGCTAAGATCAGCGATAGAGTTCGCGATCCTGGTGCACCTGATCTGGGGTGTAAGGGGCGGCGGTAGAGTCGAAGCCTTCCCAGCCACCGGAGCGGTATGCTGTTGCGCGATTGGCAAGGTTCACACCGGAGCGCTGCAGTACTGCCTGGCAATGCGCGGCGTCACCGTTGGAAACCCGCGCCACCACAAGCGCGCCGCCGCGGCGTATTGCTTCGGCATAGACGTCGGCGTCATCCTTACTTACACCAGACTCTACGAGAGCGCCTATGGCGCCCCCGGCTATTCCGCCTGCGACAACACCCGCCAAGGTAGATGCAACCCAACCGGCCGCGACGATGGGGCCGATCCCTGGAATGGCGAGCAGGCCGAGACCCGCCGCTAAGCCAGCAGCACCGACAGCAACGCCACCGATACTTGCACCCGTATGCGCGCCTTCGGTGCGATCGTCGACGCCGTCGCGATCCTTGTCGTGCTTGATATCAACGTGTTTCACGTCGCCGTTCTCATTCTTGTACCAGCCATCCGCATTGCTCGCGACAATGCTGATGTCGCCGCCTTTGACGCCCGCTGCTTCCAATTCGCTTGCGGCTGCTTTGGCTGAAGAATAGTCGTTATAGAGATGTGAAATTGTCTTCGTCATTTGCTTGATCCTTCGGTGTTATTGGCCTAACTCGCGTCTACGTTTCCCTGAAAATCGACGCTCACGTGAACTCGTTGCCCATCTTTCGAGGCCATGCCCCGCCACACGCCATCGCTGTCTTTCTTCATCCCGCTCACGTGCGTATAACCTTTATCCATGATGCGAGACTGGGCTTCCGACATCGTGAAACTATTTGCACCCTTCACCGGTATGTCTGAGTTGTTTGTCGTGTCCATCTTGACCGCCGGATTTTGGGGTCCCGATTGAGCCGCAGTCTGTGCGCATGCAACAGTCACGGTTAAGGCGAGCATTGTTGCCGACGCGGCGAGCGCGATTTTGCGCATGAATTTCTCCTTTTTGGGGTGTGGTCTGATAACCCCTGTGACGCACAGATGTTCCACCGTCATCGGAGGCATTTCACGGAAACAACGTCCTAATACGTACGGTTTTGGGAAGCAGTCGAATGTTCCAATGGATTTGAACGCTGCTCCGTTAAACGCGATCTCTCTGGCGTCATTTGGCACTGCCATGCGTTGTGGCCGGGATACATTGGAAGTGCTCATGACAAAATCAGCGAAACGATCGACAAAGCGCCTCACGACGATTGACATAGAAGAGACGACCGGCAGCGCTGGTGAGATCCATCAGACTTCGTCTAGTGCCGCCGTTCTAACAACGAACCAAGGTATTCCAGTTTCGGACAACCAGAATTCACTTAAAGCCGGTCCGCGCGGGCCGGTGTTGTTGGAGGACTTCATTCTCCGCGAAAAGATCACGCATTTCGACCACGAGCGGATACCCGAGCGAATAGTGCATGCGCGCGGTTCGGCGGCGCACGGCTATTTCGAAGTGACGCATCCGCTGAAAGGCGTGACCAAAGCTGCCTTTCTGCAAGAGAAAGGCGGGCGGACGCCCGTGTTCACGCGCTTCTCCACCGTTGCGGGCAGCAAGGGCTCACGTGACCTTGCGCGCGATGTGCGTGGCTTCGCGGTCAAATTCTACACCGAGGAAGGCAATTTCGACCTCGTCGGAAATAACATCCCGGTCTTCTTCATCCAGGACGCCATCAAATTCCCCGACCTCATTCACGCCGCGAAACCGGAACCGGACCGCGAGTTCCCGCAAGCCCAGACTGCACATGACACGTTCTGGGATTTCATCTCACTAACGCCTGAGAGTTTCCACATGATCATGTGGGTCATGTCGGATCGTGCGATCCCGCGCAGCTATCGTATGATGGAAGGCTTTGGCGTTCACACCTTTCGTCTCGTCAATGACGATGGTGAATCTACCTTCGTGAAGTTCCACTGGCGGCCGGCGCTCGGCACGCAATCGGTCGTCTGGGACGAAGCGATCAAGATTAGCGCCGCCGACCCGGATTTTCATCGTCGCGACTTGTGGGAGACAATCGACGGCGGCGGCACGGTCGAGTTCGAACTGTCTGTTCAGATGTTCACCGATAAGCAGGCGAACAATTTCGACTTTGACGTTCTCGATCCGACAAAACTGGTCCCGGAGGAACTCGTACCCCTGACACCCGTCGGGCGCATGGTGCTCGACCGTAACCCCGGCAATTTCTTCGCCGAGACGGAACAGGTCGCCTTCTGCATCGCCAACGTTGTGCCAGGCATCGACTTTACAAACGATCCCCTCATGCAGGGGCGTCTCTTCTCGTATCTCGACACTCAATTGAAACGCCTCGGAGGCCCAAACTTCCACCAAATCCCGATTAACGCACCGAAATGCCCATTCGCGAACAATCAGCGCGACGGCCATATGCAAATGCAGGTGGCAAGGGGCCGCGTGAATTATGAACCGAACAGCCTCGCGCCGGAAGGTGCGCGCGAGACACCAAAAGGGTTCCGTTCATTCGAAGAGATGATGGACGGCGGCAAACTGCGCATCCGTCCCGAATCCTTCGCGGATCATTTTACGCAAGCGCGCTTATTCTTTCGGAGCCAGACGCCGGTCGAGCAGAACCATATCGTCGCCGCATTGATCTTTGAGCTCAGCAAAGTCGAAACGCTCGCCATTCGTGCGCGTGTCGTTTCCAACTTGATGAACATAGATGGTGCGTTGGCGAACAGGGTAGCCGCAGGCTTGGGCTTGACAGGTGTCGAAGTTGTCGAAGCGACGGTCGAACCGGAAGACATGGACGCGTCACCGGCGCTCAGCATCTTGGCCAAAGCCGCGCCAACGCTCGAAGGCCGCTGTATCGGACTTCTGGTAACTGATGGCGCGTCCGCACCACTCGTCAATGCCGTCGTCAAGGCTGCAATATCCGCTGGCGCCAAGGTCAAAATCGTCGCCGAGACAATTGCGGGCGCCGAACTGTCGGATGGAAGGTTGCTTCCTGCCGATCAGCGGATCGAAGGCGGACCGTCATCGCTGTTCGATCATGTCGCCATCATCGCATCCGATGATGGCGCAATGCGCCTCGCCGGAATGGGAGCCGCACAAGATTTCGTCCGCGACGCATATGGGCATCTCAAAGTGCTGGCTTTCACAAGCAATACCGAAGATCTCTTCAGGAAGGCGGGTATCGATGACGACGCCTTTGACGACGCCTGCTTGCCGCTCGCAAAGCCGGTCGATGCCAGCGCCTTCATAAAGACCGCTACCAAGGGAAAATTCTGGGAGCGGGAGCCCTCGGTACGCCCACTCCCATCAGCCGCAACCACACAAAAATGAGGAAAGTAACATGGCCAAACCAAAGATGGACGCAATCGCCTTGCTGAAAGAAGACCACCGAAAAGTCGAAGCGCTATTTGCGAGATTCGAGAAGGCGAGAAACTCAAAAACCAAGAAAGTGCTCGCAACCGAGATTTGCACCCAGCTTTCAGTGCATGCGACGATCGAGGAGGAGATTTTCTATCCCGCCTGCCAAGAGGCGGTAGAGGACGATTTGCGCGCCGAAGCGTATGTCGAGCACGATGGCGCAAAAGTGCTCATTGCAGAACTTGCCGGCAGCGACCCCGAAAACGAATTTTATAACGCCAAAATGAAAGTCCTGTCAGAAGACATCAAACATCACGTCAAGGAAGAGGAGCGCCCTCGCGAAGGGATTTTCGCGCAAGCCCGAAAAGGCGATCTAGACATGGAAACTCTTGGCGAAAAACTCGCGGCGCGCAAACAGGAATTGCTCGCCGACATCAAGAGGAATGGCCTACCACCGCCAGAGACGCGCAGCTTCACGGGCCACAAGATGAGTCAGGGCGAGCCCTTCGAGGTTGTCGCGTAACACTCCATGGAGGCACAACATACACTCGAATAAAGGAGTGACGACTGCACAAAGCCGTCATGAGCCTCGCCGCCCTCATGCTCAAAACCCCTATAAACAAGAAAGCCCCATTCAGCGAATGGGGCTTTCTCGCATTCAATTGAGGCTGTTTTACAGAGCTATCTTTCCTACAACGATACCGAGGGCAAGCGCCGACAATAGCGCGATCAGTGGCTTTTCCTGGGTAAACGAGATTATACGGTCCTGTGTTGCCGTGAGCTGCGCATTGGCAGCATCCGTTACATCTTTTGCAGTCCTGCGTGCGTCGTTCATTGTAACTTCCATGCTCATTTTGGTTTCTCCTGCTTCAATTCATGTAAACGCATGGATGTCCGACACGGCTAACGGCTAACCGCGATGGACTGTTATGTAAGTTGAATTTCATCGCAATGATCGCAAACTACTATCGGCGTGGCGCGAGCTGCGCGCGACCTTACTCGACATGAAAAGCCTGCAGATAGTCTACAGAATAGTGGACCTTGATTGTCGGCATCGACCCGATTATCAAACGACCGCCTGCCTCAAATATAGGCAACCAAACATCACTCAGGTAATTACTCGCCCATAAGATATCAAAGCCATTCTATGAGGGCGGACACCTTGACCGTGCGCAATTTTCGGTGGAATCAATACATCGTCGCTTGGTGATGTGGCTTCAGAAGAGCCTAACGCCGTTTGCCGGACTTAGCCTTGGCAGCCATGGATCGGCCGGCAGACGCGTGTCCCTTCTGCAGCTGCTTGGATGCATCTTTCGACTCTCTCGCTGGCGAACTCGGCGCACGGGGAATCTTAGACCCGGTTGGGATTCTCGGCATGAATTTCCTTTGGGATTTGCAGAGCCATGCGCCTGCAATCAGGCGTGAACGCCCTATATCGCGTTGCCGCCCATCGTTGCGTGGCCGGATTGAACAGCGGAGATTTGCGCGTGGGCGATAGATATAATTGTTCCGGGGCTCGCATCTGATATTTTGATGTCCGCTTGCAGCTGGCTGGTGAGCGCCTGGATAATGTTTGTGCCCAACCCTGGTTTGGCCTTTAGGCCGCCCCTAGGCATTCCGACTCCATTATCGGTCACGGATAGAGTCCAGTTCGGTCCTTGCGACTGGTATTCCACCTTGATCTTTCCGTTACGATCCTGGGGGAATGCGTGCTTGAGGGCGTTGATCACCAACTCGGTGACGATCAATCCAAGACTCACAGAGACATCCGCTGTGGTGACGCTATCGTCTACATTGACTTCCAGCGATAGCTGATTGTGATCTCGGATCATGGACGCGCCGATACTGTTGCAGAGCGTCATGAAATAGGGCCGCAACTGAACATCAGACACGCTGGAAGCTGAGAGCTGCTGCTGGAGCGCCGCGACCGACATGACCCGCTTGTGGGCATCGTTGAGGTGGTTTCTGGTCTCCTCGGACTGCACTTTCCGCGCGCTTTGCAGAAGCACGCTGGCAATGATCTGAAGACTGTTTGCGACCCGGTGCTGAAGCTCCTGAAGGAGGACTGCCTTCTCCTTCAGCATGTCGTCTTTCAGTCTCTCTGCGATGCGCGCCTCTGTGACATCGGACACCGACATCAACAGCCGGACGCTTTTGTCATGGCCGTATTCAAGTTTCTGGGCATTGACCACAAGTCTGCGCAGACCGCTGCCTTGTTTGAGATCGATCTCGTAGCTCTCGACCGCGGCGTACCCGGTCGCAGTCGCTTCAAGAAGAGAGGTCAGTTGTGGTATATCCCACTCCCCCGTTCCAATCACGCGAATCTGCAGACCCATTACGTTACCGGGGTCGATCTGAAATGCGTTGCAGAACGACTTGCTTGCCGCGATCACGCTCAGATCTTCGTTGAGCAGGAGCAGCGGCGCCGTTGAGGATGCGATAACTGCCAGAGCCAGATCGAGTCCTATGTCTGAATGCGTCGTCGTTTGGGGAGCCATGGCTACCCCTTTCCGAAAAATCGGAGGCTCGCGAAGCGAAAGCCGTACCCGAACAAATTCTTTTTGAAAAACGGCGGAACACTGCTTGAGAACAACTGCCCGTCGTCAGGCTACTCTAGCACAGTTCCCGCTCGTGTCCTGCATGATCGGACCAGAGGCCGGGTCATGATTGAAGAGTTCATAGAGCGCCGCCGTCACCTGGTCTGCTGTGTAGGGCTTCTGGATAAAGAGCCCATTTGCCGGCAATTCGCTCAAATCCGGGGAAAGCGCCGAAGCCAAAATTAGGTGAATCGGCGGCCAACGGCCCTTAATCGCAAGCGCCAGTTTCCACCCATCCATCGAGCCTGGAATCCGGATATCGGTAAAAACAGCCCGGATATCGGCGCGATCTTGCAGGATTCTAATGGCATCGTCGGCGTTGGACGCTTCTGCCGCCACAAATCCTGCATCCTCGATCATATGGCGTGTGCTGATCCGAATGAGTGCTTCGCTCTCGACGATGAGAACAACTGCCTTTTCCATGTGTTTCCGTATGTGTTCCACGCAACCCGTTTCAATGGCAACGCGCGACGCGCCCTTTCGGCTACGTAGAATATACTTCGAAACATAAGCACTCAGTTTCAGACCTTATAGGTATCAGCGCCTGGAACTGCCCCATGTCGCCAGGAGTTAACACCTCGGTGGAGAGGACACTCTCCCGCGTAATTAGCTGCAGAGCGCCCCTAAGCCCTTTTCGGCCCGCCTGCGCAGGCAAGCACCACTCAAGGCGAAATCAAAGGAGCAACCAACGGCATTGCGCCGCAGCGGTTTCTCTCCACATTCAAAGGAATGACAATGAAAACATTACTCCAGTCAGCCTTCGCGGTTGCCATTCTCCTCAGCACAACTGCAGGCCTTTCACAGACCGCCAATGCAGGCGTGTCCGTCGGCGTTACTCTTGGCGGGCCGTATGTATCTCCGTACGGACCAGGTTATGTCGCCTACGACGACGATTATTACTACGATCCGATCTACATTAGCGGAGCCTGGTATCATGGGCCGTATCGTTGGCGTATGAGCAACGGCGAACGGATGTTCTATGTGAACGGCCGCTGGCATCGCAACGAATGGCGCAACAATTCCTTGCCGAGCACGATCGTGTTCCGCAATGGCGGTTCGTTCCGCGACGGACGCAACATCGGCTTCAGTAGCGCTGAACGTATCAACGCGCGCTTCAGGCCCGACAATCGGGATATACACAGCGATCGTCAGGATATCCGGTCTGACCGCCAGGACATCCATCAAGACCAGCGAGACCTGAAGGACGATCGTCAGGATCGTCGCGACGACAGACATGACGACAACGATAACGACCATCCGAGGAACTAACGCCCCATTCGAAGAATAATAATCTGAAAGGCTCTCAGCTTTGCGCTGAGGGCCTTTTTTCCCATCAAAATAATGTCCGGCCGATCTGTTTGAGTTGAGGCGAGGGTCGAATGATGTGGTATGCCCCGATTACGCAACACGAGAAACAGTCGTCGCTGTTCAGAGCATTTGCGCGGGTCGCGGCAAAAGCTGGGGCCACAAATCGCCCCACGCTCCGATCGCAGCCAAAGCCGTAAATGAAACCCGTGGTATTGCCATAGCCACGAATTTGACCATTGTTCCGTGAATTGCTGTCTAAGGTTTCCTTGGTTGTCCGCTTCGGGGCGGCTTCCATGCGCGAGCTACCTCAAAAAAACTCACGTTTGACCGATGGACCGGGATGGATTTGACGCAATGCCCCCCATTTGTGGAGAAACCCCTGCTTCATGGTCTCTTGAATGGATCAATTCCCGTCGCCGCGCCTTACATCTTGCTGGCGGAGCTGATCAACGGGTTAGGAATGGTTATGGCCATTGTGCTTGTAGTCGATGATGAAGTTTTGATCCGAATGAACGCAGCCGATCTCGTAGAGGAAGCTGGGGTTACGGCGCTGGAAGCCGCGAACGCGGATGAAGCCATCCAGACCCTCGTGACCCGCAGTGATATCTATGCTGTCTTTAGCGATGTTCAAATGCCGGGCACAATGGACGGGGTTCGCTTACTCCAAGTAATTCGTGATCGCTGGCCCCCGGTCCGACTTGTCCTGACATCGGGTAAGTCCCTTCCCGAGGATGCTGACTTGCCTAATGGAAGTGTTTTTGTTCCAAAACCTTACGGAATAGAGGAAGTACGGGCAGCACTGCTACAATAACCAGCAGCCTTCCTATAAGCCTTACCTCCGCGACCTGATCGGATAGGGCGACAGATAAGGAAAAGTTCCAAATCGCGCGGCGCGCAGCCTGCCACATACGGACCAAAGAACTGGGATGGTCCGAGCACGATTTGACTCGCCAGTGAGAAGCTATTGGAAAAAGTCGAACGCACGATCGCACTTGTGGCAGCTATGTCGGTCGATGCATTTGTGTCATTCAAATGGGATTGGTCGGTCTGGGCCAGCAGTGCGCTGTTTCTAGCAATCTATTTTCTGATATTATTCGGGCTACCGTTCTGCGCCACGCGATGGGAACTATGGCAGATGCGGGATCGGAATTAGCAACTCCAATGTATCGTTTAACATTGAGGCGCTCGCCGTCAAGCAAAACGCAATTGCAAACGGTGTCGTACAATCCAGTTCAAATTTCGAACCACAAGCCTCGCAAAGACTGAACGCTGATGGAGTATCGCCGTATGGCTATGAATCTGACAGAGCTTGCGGAAGATAACGGGCCGGTACGACATCGGTTCATAGTGCGGGCCTCGGCGTTTGCGGTGGTAGCAGTTCTGCTCGTAACCCTTGTAATGGTATTCGATTGGAACTGGTTTCGTGGGCCGCTAACACGCTATGCCTCGCGCCAATCGGGGCGCGAGGTGCGGATAGAAGGCGATCTTCGTGTTCACCTCTTCTCTACGTTGCCAAGTGCGACAGTAGAAGGGTTGCGGGTTTCCAATCCCTATTGGGCCCCCCCAGGCGATACGGCACAGGTTCCGAAACTTTTCATCCAAGTCCACCTATGGCCGTTGCTTGGCGGTCATATTGTCTGGGAGAAAATTGTCGCGCAATCGCCCAGAATCACACTGCTGCGGGACAAGCAGGGCCGTGCCACCTGGGAGTTCGGGAAGAACTCTGCCGAGAACACCAAGCCGTTAGACATCCCACCTGTCCGACAGTTCCTGATTTCCAACGGAGCACTACATGTCGAGGACGACATGCGCCACATGCTTTTTAGCGGTTCACTCGCAGCGCGCGAGAATGCAGATGACAAGGGTGCTGCTTTTCGGATGACCGGGGATGGCACGCTCAACAAGCATGCATTCCAGATGGATGTAACTGGCGGCCCGCTGATCAATGTCGATCGCGCAAAGCCGTACCCAATCAAGATGAATGTGATTTCCGGCACTACGCATGTGACGGCGACGGTATCTATCCTTCATCCGTTCAATCTCGGCGAGATCAACGGCAACGTGACTTTGGCGGGCGCAAATCTGGCGGACCTTTACTACCTGACGGGCATCGCATTCCCCCGCACAGCCCCGTATCGGCTTGCCGCTGAGTATACCCGCGATGGCACAACTCATCGCCTCATGGATATGAACGGTACCGTCGGCAACAGCGATCTAGAAGGCGATATTATCATCGACGCACATTCAGGGCGGCCTTACCTCGCCGCCGACATGCATTCGCGGCGACTGGATTTCGTCGATTTAGGTCCGCTGATCGGCGGCGCCCCGTCGCGCGCAAAGATCGCGCAGGCCGCAACCAAAGCCGGCATTTCGGAGGAGGCAGCACAGGCGCAAGTAATCGCGCCCCAGAATCAGAAGTATCTTTTGCCCGACGTCGCACTCGATGTTGATCGCGTCAATCAAATGGACGCCAAAATCCATTACAAGGCTCAGTCGGTGCAGAGCCAGGATTTCCCGCTGCGAAATTTCGAACTCAAGATGACGATCGATCACGGCGTTATCAAAGCGGCACCGATGTCGTTTGCGCTGACACAAGGTAGCATCGTTGGAAACGTAACAATCGACGCACGCAAGAAGACGCCAGCGGTGTCCGCCGACATTCGCGTGCGCGACATCAAACTCGACCAGTTTGTGGCCAAGCAGAAAAGCCAGTCCTCAATGCTGGAAGGCACGGTCAACGCGCGTGCAGTTGTGAGCGGTACTGGGGCCTCAATGCACAAAGCGATGTCGACCGCCAACGGCGATGTGCGCCTCATCGTGCCAAGCGGCGCAATTCGTCGGCAAGTAGCCGAACTCCTCGGCGTTTCGGTTGACCGGGCGTTTCTGCTGTCGGGCAAGGATCAGACAGACATCCGCTGCGTCGTGGCGGATTTCGGTGCGCAGAGCGGTGTATTTACCGCGCGAAGCCTCGTATTTGACACTGATGTGATGAACGTCACCGGCAAGGGTACTGTCGATATGCGTGACGAGCACATCGACATGCAGCTGTCCGGCCATCCGAAGAAGCTCACCTTCTTCCGCCTGCGCGCCCCAATCTCGGTGAGCGGCCGACTGAAAAAGCCGAGTATTGGTCTGGTGAGTGGTTCGATTCCTCTCCAGGTCGGAGCCGCTGCAGCGCTGGGCATCGCAGCAACACCGTTCGCAGCGATAATCCCGTTTATCGATCCGGGAATGGCGAAAGACGCCAATTGTGTGGCTCTTGAACAGGCGACGCCAGCAGTGTCCATGAAGCAGGTGAAGGCGCGCAGATGATAGGGGAATGGTTTATCGCGCACCGGCAATCTCGCTGGGTGACAGTTATTACCAAGACCGCCCATGATTTCATCGACGACCGCATTCCTTCAGTCGCGGCCGGTGTAACATTTTTTGTGCTGCTGGCGCTCTTTCCGGGAATGGGCGCGCTCGCAGCGATCTATAGTTCCTTGGGCGACCGCGGAGCTCTCGTGCACGAACTCTCCGGATTGGCCGGTTTGCTTCCGGGCGGCGCAATGAAAGTTCTTGCTGCAGAGCTGACTCGGCTGGCGGCACTAAAGCCCGAAAAAATCGGTTCTGCGTTCCTTGTTAGCCTTGGTATTGCTTTGTGGAGTGCGAGCGGAGGGGTCACCTCCCTCATTGAAGGTCTGAACATCGCTTTCGATGTGAAAGAGCGACGCAGCTATATTCGCGTTATCGCGACCGCAGTCGTGTTTGTAGTTGTCCTTCTGGTATTCGGAGCCATCATCGCGAAGCTGATCTCTCTCTTCTCTCCGGTCCCCGGAGTCATCAACACCTCACCAAAATCGTCCGTGCCCTATCTGTTGCTGCGATGGAGCTCCATATTTGCGGTCGCGGTGGTCTTCAACGCGCTTGTCTATCGTTACGCACCTGATCGCCGTGAGCCCGAAGCTCGCTGGCTGACTACGGGCAGCGTGACAGCGGCAGGGCTTTGGGTATTGGGATCGACGCTGTTTAGCTGGTACGTGCAGAACTTTGGCAGTTATGACCGCACCTATGGCGCCCTAGGGGCGATAGTGGGCTTTCTCACATGGATTTGGTTGTCACTGGTCGCGCTTTTGCTGGGAGCGGAACTGGATTGCGCATTGAGAACACACAAATGACAGAATGCGGACATTGGGTGATTAGTCCGCTACGGACGTGGCCCGAAATTTCCCGGAAGTCGGCCAGATTGTCGAGTCCCTGCCTCGCGATACCAACAAATCGACCAACACCCATCGCATGATGCCAAACTCCTACGGGCCGCCGAACGTGCCCGGGAAACAGTTTGAACACCACAATTTTGGATGGGCCCGCTCTATGCAGGGCTTCAAGCGCTTTGAGCGGATGCTCCTTTCGCCATCCCACGAGACTTTCGACATCGGTGACTGCGCCGGATGAAGCGCGTTCGATTTCATCGAACTCGGCTTGGTCAATTCGTCCAAACCATTTCGGATGAAAGAGCTCCGCTTTTGCATTGAATTCGGCGCAGCTGCCGAGAAGCTGGTCCAGATGCGTTGATCCAGTCCTGGGCGATGCCAAGACACAAAGAAATCGAACCATGGCTGTCACGTCGCGCGCATCAATTGCGCACCGGTATCGTGTTAAGGCGTCCGGTGTATTCTCATGGCCGACGATTACTGAATTTGGCCTTCCAGTGAAACAATGCAGTGATCGGCCGTCGTATGAGGCAAAGGAAGGTGAAGAGCGGCGATGAAGCCGTCCGCTATGCCATTCTGGTCGACATGCCCGTACACGAGGTCATAGACGACACCGTCTATCGTCAGCGTCGTGTCGTTGTTCGAATAGGATCCACTTTCGGTAAACGGACTCGAGTTGCCCTGGTGGCCCTTTTTCGTGCCGTCACTGAATTGCTCCAATACACCGGACACAAATTCTGACACGCCATTCCACGAATAGGTGCCCTGGGCTTGATTGAAATTCATTGTCGTCAAAGAAAAGACCTCATTTCCTTGTGTGCTGTCGCGCGCGAATTTCGTGACGCCTGTGCTTTTGTCCACATCCGCGATGACTTGGCAGTATTCTCGGAGGGAGACCGCATAATTGCCCGACAGAAGCGGCGTCGCTGAGGCTGACGAACAGCACAGAACGAGCGCGATCGCGACAAATTTCGATTTCATGATGTTCTCCCAGCGAGAAGGCAACGGTAGGTATACGAACCTGGAAGAGTCAACTGCCGTGGCCCACATCGGAAAGAGCGGTTCCAATGTGCGCACGACACATGTCCAAAAATTTATCTTCCACACGTCGCGATATCGATTGTGGCACCCCGCTTCGGCATCTTCCGCTTCAATTCAGCAGGATCGCTGGCTTGGAATAGTAAAGCCGCGTATACGTTCTGCACCTTACCCGTCACTACCAAGGCAGACTTTATTCGCGCGTCGCTACGGGGGCGATAGTCTGGAGTGAGGGCTTTGAGCTCCCTGGGGTCTTTCGCAGTGAAGCTTGCATTTTCGTAGCAATGCTGAGCTGCTCCCGGACGGTTGGTATTGTCGATGCTGCCAACGTCTTGATGGCCGGAATATCACCGTCCGAAATATAGATATCCAATAAGCGGACTGCTTCTTGATCCGTGTCGATCTGCTGAGTGATGAACCGGCCGTCGAACTCCGCAGCGCCTGCATTGCGGAGCGCACTGACCATCAGCTGATGACGCTTATCCAGACGCGCCGGATAATACGTACTCGGGTGTTTGCTCGCCAATGCTGCTCTCAGCTTGCCCATAAATTCGGTTTGCGTGGCCAAGCTTCTTGCAGCGAAGTCTTTCACGTCTTTGCTCAGACCTCGCGCGCGTGTGAGATTTGCAGCCTCCACCGTGTACATATCCTCGACCGTTGCGACCGCTGCGAAGCCCCTAGTGATCGAAACTGTATCTACGCCGCGATTTTCTACAGTGACGGTGTTGTGCGGACCGCTGGCACCCAAAGCGCTAGAGGGAGACGGCGGCATGATCGCTAATGCGAGTACTACCGAAGCCATGGTAAGCGAAATCGAATTCATAATTGGTTCCCACCATCCCGGTTAGGAAACGCTTCTCAAGCAGCAAGGTTCCGCGTTCCCCTCAAGTACCGGCTGCGTGCAATAATCACACCCGCCGCAGTCGCGCAGAACCCCGAGCACAAATCAGGTTGCATGCTCATGTCGCGGATGCCAAAAACGTCGCGGTAGCCGTTCCTAAGAACGAACTTTCGCTGCGGATGTGAACCAGCCAGAACCCGGCTGTAGTCGCCCGATGCTTCGGCCGCGCCACCCAGCCCCTATATTTGGGGGCGCCATGCCGCGCGGCTGCAAAACATCCACATGGCGTTAGAATTCCATGGGCGCGAAGGCCTGCTAGCTTCCGGTCAGCCCATTCTTCACTTTGCCAAAGGTGGTGGAGAGACCAGTGCCGACCCCTGTCACCGCCGTAATTATAACAACGGCTATCAGAGCTGCGATCAGCCCGTACTCAATCGCGGTTGCACCCTTTTGGTCGTGCAAGAAATCTACAACGGACTTCCGCATTTCTTACCTGCTTTGCTAATCGGTCCGACTTATAGTTTTAATCGGCCGAATGTTAAGCGCTACACGCATTCATGCCTAACTTGCAGTTAGCTCAAGTTCCATCTGAAATAGCTCCATTCGCTTTCGCCAACTGTTACCCGCACATCCTCTCCCACGCTGCATTGAAATGTGAGTTCCGTGACCTCTAATACAACAATCGTTCGATACCGCACGGAGAAATTTCCTAAACCGTAACAATCTCCTAACCCGGTCTATGCGAGCTTTGCCGCATGAAAATCCAAATAGCCGAACTAGCTTGCGTCGCGCTTCTATGGGTTGGCGCTGCCGGTGTGGCCGCAAGCGCGCTCCTCAATACGCAAGCCCAGAAGATCTTGTGCGTCAGCGAGTTCTCGGCTGTCATCGCGATAGCGTTGATCGTGAAATTTCTTCTTGTTGCTGACTCGGAGAAGCCCAAAACGCAGATTCCGCAGTGACAATGGCCCCGGCCTCGCGACCGGGGCTTCTACCCGCTGAAATCCACGCTCGGCTTTGCTTTCATCGCCAGATGCGCGACGCGCTGTGTCTGTTCCTCGTTGGCAACGCGGCGATCGACCGCGTCACGGAAGTGTCCCTTTCGTGAGAGTTATCGGCCATTGGGTACCTAGTCCGCTACGGATATGCTCCGAAATTACTCGGATTTCCGCCTGATTGTCGCGACTCGGCCTGGCGATACCAACAAATCGACCAACATTCTTCGAGTGATGCCAAAAGCCCTAGTCATCAAACGGCTCTCGCAATCCTTGCCGAAGTCCCAGCACCGTCCAGATAGTGCACTCTGGCAGAAATCCACTATTGAGTACTCAGAGTGCGCAAAAGTACAAAACACTATTGCAGTGCTTAGGGCACTTGGTGACTTTCGCACTAAATGTGATTTGTGGAATGTGCATCATCGCATCCCTTGGTAAGGGGTAGGTCGAGAGTTCGATTCTCTCCTCCGGCACCAGTTTCCCCAAGAAAACCAGCCTTTCTGAAGTGCGGTTTGCAGACCGTTCGGAAGGAAGCGGCATGAAACGGAACCAAACTGAGAACAAATCCGTGCAAAATCCGTGCAGTGTTTTATTGGCCAGTCCAAGGAAACCGCAGTTGGACGTCTAACCGTGACGTTGGCACTGCTGCCCTCTTCGGAGCTGAGACATAGACGCATTGATCTCCGCGATCGCGAGGAATTCGCGGTGGGTTTGATGATGGCCTGAGACCAACGGGGAAAAAGGCATGACAGAAGACGAACGCATTCGCGAGCGGACAGTTCTGAGAGTGGAACATCCGAACGTGCCAGTCGTTACCCCACGGACCTTCACAAGCTGATCTGGATGCTTTCAGCGCGCAACGCGCGAGCACATGTTCTGCAATCGGGCATTCCCACTAGCTTCCAGCAGGAGACGCCGACCATGAAAGCCCTTATCTATTCGGCCGTTGGCAAGAGGGCGTTGGAAGATCATCCAAAGCCGGAAATTAACCTACCGACAGACGCGATTGTCAGGATCACTAAGACAACGATCTGCGGCACCGATCTTCATATCCTCAAAGGCGATCTTCCGAGCTGCAAACCCGGCCGCATACTTGGTCACGAGGGCGTTGGGATTATCGACGAAGTCGGCCCCGGCGTCACCGTCTTCAAGGCCGGCGACCATGTACTGATTTCCTGCGTAAGTGCCTGCGGAAAATGCGTCTATTGCCGCAAGCAGATGTATTCGCATTGCACCACGGGCGGTTGGATTCTTGGCAACACTATCGACGGTACGCAGGCCGAGTTCGTCCGCATTCCCCACGCCGATAACAGCCTCTATCCCATCCCAACGGGCGCTGACGAAGAAGCACTCGTGATGCTGAGCGACATCCTGCCGACGAGCTTCGAGTGCGGCGTACTCAACGGCAAAGTCGAGCCCGGAAGCACGGTCGCGATCGTCGGCTCCGGTCCCATTGGACTCGCTGCTCTCCTGACGGCGCAGTTCTACTCGCCAGCCGAGATCATCATGATTGATCTCGACGACAACCGCCTCGAGGTCGCCAGGCGCTTCGGCGCCACATCGACCGTCAACAGCTCCGCCGGCGACACTGCAGACGCGATCATGAAGATGACCCATGGGCGCGGCGTCGACACTGCCATTGAAGCCGTGGGTATCCCCGCCACATTCGAACTGTGCGAAAAGATCGTTACGCCCGGCGGAACCATCGCCAATATCGGCGTGCATGGTAAGAAAGTCGATCTTCACTTGGAAAGCCTGTGGGACCGCAACATCGCGATCACCACGCGGCTTGTCGACACGGTCTCGATACCGATGCTGTTCAAGACCGTCCTGTCCAACAAGATCGACCCGAAGCAGCTGATCACGCACCGCTTCAAGCTCGACGGCATCCTCGATGCCTACGATACCTTTTCGCGCGCCGCCGAAACGAAGGCGCTCAAAGTGATCATCGAACCCTGACGCTTCACACCCGACAACAAAGGAAAATCCATGTCGAACGACACACATTTGCAGCTCGAAGTGATCGCCGAATTGAATTGGGATCCCAGTGTAACAGCTGCGCATATCGGTGTCGCAGCAAACGCGGGCGTAATCACTCTCACCGGTGAAGTCGAGAGTTACGCTGAAAAGAGCGCAGCTGAACAGGCCGTTCGACGCGTAAAGGGCGTTGCAGGTGTGGCCCAGGAGATCAAGGTTCAATTGCCGTTCGATCGCGAGCGTGGCGATGACCAGATCGCGGAGGCCGTTCTCGACCGCCTCGCATGGGATGTTTCCGTGCCTTCCGACTCCGTTCAGGTGCAAGTCGAGCAAGGCTGGGTCACCCTAAGCGGAATCGTCGACCATCACTTTCAACGGCAGGCCGCAGAGCAAAATGTTCTTCGACTGCATGGTGTCGTTGGCATCTCCAATCACATCTCGATCAAGCCACACGTCAATATCGCTAATATCAGCAACGACATCAGCTATGCACTACACCGCTCTTGGTATCCTGACCCGGATGCCATCACTGTGACGGCCGAAGGCGGTAAAGTTCTACTGAGCGGAATCGTGCATTCTTGGCATGCGCGCGAAGTGGCAGCGGAAACGGCGTGGGGTGCTCCGGGCGCCACCCATGTCGAGAACCTTCTTTCTGTCGTTTGAGCGAAAGTCGTATCCACCGAGACGCGCCTCAGTCGAAAGACGAATGTGACACACACCACTCTGATGGTTCACTTAGAGATCGGACAATCAAACACCGGCTTACTTGCGATTGCGGCCGAGCTTGCGGAGCGGCTGGATGCCGGTGTGATCGGCATCGCTGCTTGCCAGCCCATGCAAATCGTCGAAGGCGACGGATATGAGCCCACAGTACTCATGGGAGCCGATAGCGACGACATAGAAGAAGAGATCAAGAAAGCGGAGGCGGAATTTCGAGATGCTCTCCAGACAAGCTCCAGGCCAGTTGAATGGCGCTCCACAATTACGCTCGGCCCGCTTGCCGACTACCTCGCAGGAGAAGCTGGACGCGCCGATCTCGTAGTCACCAGTGCATCGTGGCGGCAGGCGAAGATAAGCGATTTTGTAATGCAACTTGGAAGGGCCGCCCTCATTGTTCCGGCTGAGGCGAGCACGCTCAACCTGGATCATGTGCTGGTTGCGTGGAAAGACACACGCGAGGCGCGTCGCGCAACACTGGATGCTCTTGCGCTGCTGAAAAAGGCAGCGCGCGTGACCATCGTCGAAATCGCAGACGAAAAAGTCCTATCCTCCAAGCGCGCGCATCTTGATGACATTGCGACATGGCTCAAAACCCATGGCATTTGCGCGGAAACGCTTGCCTCGTCTTCGACGGGAAACAATGCGATGCGGCTAAAAGCTATCGCGAGGGAACAGGGCACCGATCTTATCGTCGCCGGTGCATACGGGCATAGCCGTCTGCGTGAGTTCGTCCTAGGCGGTGTAACCCATGACCTGTTGCTGTGTGCGGACCTCTGTTCGCTCGTGTCGCACTAGTTGTAGCGCGTCCGAGATATTCCACCTTGAAAGGGCCGAAAATGCCTCACCGTTTCCATGCCGTCGTTTATATCGATCACGCCGAAGCTATGGTTTTTGAGTTCGCCAAAAGCGACACGACGGAACACCGGATTCAAGCGAAGGACTGGAACGGAAACATCCATCATAAGGCAGGGTCGATGGGCTCTGGCCATGCGCATGACAGTAAGGCCTACCTGACTGCAGTGGCGGATGCATTGCAGTCTTCGCATGAAATCCTGATCGTCGGTCATGGCACCGCCAAAGAGGAGTTCGCGAGCTTCATCCGGGACCATGCGCCCGCGCTCGCACCACGCATCATGGGTGTCGAAACGGTAGATCATCCGACGAAAGGCGAAATCCTTGCGTTTGCGCGAAAGTTCTTCGAAGCCAAAGATCGCACAACGCCGCAACTCAATACTCCTTCTTGAGGAGTTCTCTTCTGGCGGTCGCATATGACAAAGGTTGAGATATCTCGCGCTGCTTCGCCCATCGCCGGCCGCCGCATCGCCTTGGGCAATGCCAAGCTGATGGCGGATGTGGGTGTTGCGTTGGGAGACCTCGAAGCCAAAGCGGACCAGCTTCGCGCCTCCGGTGCGACTGCTTTGTTTCTGGGTATCGACGGCAAACCCGGCGGCGTCATCGCGATTGCCGACCCGATAAAGCCATCCACGCGAGCGGCGCTCGACGAACTCCGAAGTGCCGGAATCCGAATTGTCATGCTGACGGGCGACAACAAGACAACCGCGCAAGCTGTCGCCCATATGCTCGGGATCGAGGACATAGAAGCAGATGTCCTGCCGCAGGACAAAAACCGCATCGTGAAGAAACTCAAATCCGAAGGCCGCATCGTCGCAATGGCCGGTGATGGCGTGAACGACGCCCCTGCCTTGGCCGAAGCAGATGTCGGCATCGCAATGGGCGAAGGGACCGACGTCGCCATTCAAAGCGCCGGGATCACGCTTCTTAAGGGCGACCTCTCAGGCATCGTACGAGCGCGCACGTTGAGCCGGGCCACTATGCGCAACATCCGACAGAATCTCGTGTTCGCCTTTGCGTACAACGCCATCGGGATTCCGATTGCAGCCGGCGTCCTCTATCCGACGTTTGGTATCCTGCTCAGTCCCATGGTTGCCGCGTTGGCGATGTCACTGAGTTCGGTCTCGGTGATCGTCAACGCGTTACGGCTTCGCACACTGCGTTTGGTGTCAAACATCCCTAGTCATGCGTTCCTCGCACCAAATCCCGTTACGGCAATTGCTCTTGGAGATCCCGATGCCCGGCACCCTGTCTCCTGATCTCGTTGATAAAATGCACGCCTATTGGCGCGCGGCAAACTATCTCTCCGTCGGTCAGGTTTACCTGAAGGATAATCCCCTTCTCGATGTCCCTCTTACACTCGAGCACATCAAGCCACGATTGCTCGGTCATTGGGGAACGACGCCAGGATTGAATTTCCTGTATGTCCACTTGAACCGGCTCATCAAGCAGAACGATCTGAACATGATGTACGTCATCGGTCCCGGCCACGGTGGCCCGGGCATCGTAGCGAACACTTACCTGGAAGGCTCCTATACCGAGCGCTATCCCGCGATCGAGCGCAGCCGCAACGGACTGCACCGTCTCTTTCGCCAGTTTTCCTGGCCCTACGGCATTCCCAGCCATGTCTCGCCGGAGACGCCAGGCTCGATCCACGAGGGCGGCGAGCTGGGCTATTCGCTTACGCACGCCTATGGCGCCGCCTTCGACAACCCCGATCTGATCGTCGCCTGCGTCGTCGGCGACGGTGAGGCCGAAACGGGCGCGTTGGCGGCGAGCTGGCATTCCAACAAATTTCTGAACCCAGCACGCGACGGCGCTGTGCTTCCGATCCTCCATCTCAACGGTTTCAAAATCGCCAACCCGACAGTGCTGGCGCGCATCACCCGCGAAGAGCTGATGCAGCTGTTTCAGGGTTACGGTTACGAGCCCCACTTCGTCGAAGGCAGCGATCCTACTGTGATGCACCAGGCGCTTGCCGGAGTACTGGATCAAGTGCTGCTCCGGATTCGTGAAATCCAGAAAGCTGCGCGGTTGATCGGCAAAGACATGAAGCCGGAGCGCCCGCGCTGGCCCATGATCATCTTTCGTACGCCGAAGGGCTGGACGGGTCCAAAATTCGTCGACGGCAAGCCTGTGGAAGGAACTTGGCGCGCGCACCAGGTGCCGATCGCAGATTTCGCGAAGCCTGAGCATCTCAAGCAGCTCGAAGATTGGATGCTGAGCTACAAGCCGCGCGAGCTATTCGACGAAAACGGCAAGTTTCGTGAGGAGCTCGCCGCCCTCGCACCAACCGGCCATCGTCGCATGGGCTCCAACCCGCATGCCAATGGCGGCGAACTCCTGAAGCCCTTGTCGATGCCGCATTTCCATGAATATGCCGTAGCCATATCCCAGCCCGGTAACGTCCAGGCGGAAGCGACACGCGTGCTCGGCACATTCCTGCGCGATGTGATGAAGTGCAATCTCGGTCCTCAGAATTTCCGTCTCTTCGGACCGGACGAGACGGCGTCGAACAGGCTGGAAGCGGTCTACGAAGTGTCAGGCAAGGAATGGATGGCACCGGTTGAAGACGTCGATATTGATCTCAGTCCGGACGGTCGTGTCATGGAGGTCCTAAGTGAACATCTGTGCGAAGGATGGCTTGAGGGCTATCTCCTGACCGGGCGCCACGGGTTGTTCTCGTGCTACGAAGCATTCATTCATGTCATCGACTCGATGTTCAACCAGCACGCCAAATGGCTGAAGGTCAGCAGGGATATTCCCTGGCGCAAGCCGATCGCGTCCCTGAATTATCTGCTCACCTCGCATGTCTGGCGGCAGGACCACAACGGGTTCTCGCATCAGGATCCCGGATTCATCGATCATGTCGCGAACAAGAAATCCGATGTCGTGCGCATCTACCTGCCGCCAGATGCGAACTGTCTTCTCTCCGTCGCAGACCATTGCCTGCGCAGCCGCAACTACATCAACCTGATCGTCGCAGGGAAGCAGCCCGAATGGCAGTGGCTCGACATCGAGTCGGCCATGCGCCACTGCGCCGCCGGCGCCGGCATCTGGCAATGGGCAAGCAATGACGGTGGCGATCCCGACGTCGTGATGGCCTGCGCTGGCGACATTCCGACTTTGGAAACGCTTGCCGCTGTGACGTTGCTACGGATGCATTATCCCGATGTCCGCATTCGCGTTGTCAACGTTGTAGACCTGATGGTCCTGCAGCCGCAGTCGGAGCATCCGCACGGCATGGAAGATCAGGATTTTGATGAACTATTCACCCGCGACAAACCGGTGATCTTCGCGTTCCATGGCTATCCGGCGATGATCCACAAGCTCACCTACCGCCGGCACAATCACGACAACATCCATGTCCGCGGCTACAAGGAAGAAGGTACTACCACGACGCCGTTCGACATGGTCGTATTGAACAACCTGGACCGCTTCCAGCTCGCGCTCGATGCGACCAGCCGCATCCCCCGTTTCAGTCATCGGGTTGCGAAGGCAACCGAGTTCTATTGGGCCGCCATGGAGCGCCACAAGCTCTACATCAGCGAACATGGTGACGACATGCCGGAGGTCCGCGACTGGCGGTGGAAGGCCTAGCGTGGTGACGGAGTCCCGCGGCGAGACGGTCGTCCTCACGCTGAACAGCGGTTCGTCCTCGCTCAAGTTCGGCCTGTATCGCGTCAGCACCTCACGAACCGAAACGCTGCTCGCGGGCGAAGCTGAGTCCACCGGCGGGGAATCCGGACAAATCCACGCAAGTGACGCGCGCGGCAATGCGCTGGCGACAGAGAAGCAGTCCATTTGCGACCAACGCGATGCGATCGACCAGATCGAGCATCTGCTCAACGACGCCAGACAGCCGCCGCCTGCAGTCATCGGACACCGGATCGTGCACGGCGGACCGAAACTCCGTCGCCATTGCATCATCGACGACAACGTGCTGCTGCAGCTCGAAGCGGCCACTCCGTTCGCACCGCTTCATCTACCGCCCGCGCTAACAATCATTCGATCAGCGCGAGAACATTTCCCGGGCGTTCGCCAGGTGGCATGTTTCGATACGACCTTTCACGCCGATTTGCCGGACGTCGCACGCATCCTTCCCCTTCCCAAGGCGCTTCGCGAAGACGGAATCCAACGTTATGGATTCCATGGTCTTTCCTGCGAATCCGTTCTGCATCAGCTTAGCGCCGATTTGCCAAGTCGCATCGTGATCGCCCATCTCGGCAACGGCGCCAGCGTGACCGCGGTCAAGAGCGGCAAGTCCATCGATACCAGCATGGGATTGACCCCGACCGGCGGCGTGATCATGGGAACGCGCAGCGGCGACCTCGATCCCGGCGTGCTGGTCTATCTGGCGCGAGAGAAGAGCATGGACGCGGCAATGCTTGAGGATCTGATCGACCGGCATTCTGGGCTTCTCGGCATATCCGGCGTCAACAGCGACATGCGCCAGTTGCACCAAAACGCCCCGTCAAACCCGGACGCCCAACTCGCGATAGACATGTTCTGCTATTCCGTGCGCAAACAGATTGCCGCGATGGTCGCAGTTCTGGAGGGTGTTGACCTGATCGTGTTCACCGGCGGCATCGGCGAAAACGACAAACACGTTCGCGCCTCGATCTGCGTTGGATTGGCATGGGCAGGTATTAGCCTCGACGAAACACGAAATCGCACCGCCGACAATCCCATCAGCGATCCGAAATCGCTCTGCAAGGTACTCGTTCTTCCTTCCCGGGAGGACGAACAGATCGCCCGCCATAGCTGGGCTTTGTCCCCGCAGAGCGCGCCCTGATGGCGGAGATGCCGACCGGCCTGACGGCGAATGAGGCGCACCGTCGCCTCGCGAAGGATGGTCCGAACGCGATCGTCGACGTGACGCAGCATCCCGTGTTGCGCGCCGTGCAAAAACTTTGGGCGCCCGTACCCTGGATGCTCGAAGCGGCAATCCTGCTGCAGCTCGTGCTGGGTGACTATGTTGAGGCCGGTGTGGTCGCGCTCCTGCTCGTCTTCAATGCCGGTTTGGGGTTCTTCCAGGAAGGCCGCGCCCAAGCGACTCTGAACGCCCTCAAGTCGCGCTTGGCGCTCATCGCGGCGGTTCGGCGCGATGGAAATTGGACGACAGTGCCGGCGGCCGATCTGGTGGCGGGCGACATCGTGAAGCTATCGCTGGGCACAGTGGTGGTTGCGGATGTCCATCTTCTGGACGGTTCGATCCTGCTCGACCAATCCATGCTCACAGGCGAGTCCATTCCGGCAGAGACAGGAGCAGGTGCTCAGGCCTATGCCGGCGCGCTTGTGCGGCGCGGCGAGGCCGTTGCGCAAGTGACCGCGACCGGCGAGCGCACGAAGTTCGGCCGCACCGCGGAACTCGTCCGCACAGCAAAGGTCGAAAGCTCGCAGCAGAAGATCGTGATGGGCGTGGTCCGCAACCTTGCCCTGTTCAACGGCGCCGCCACGATCCTGCTTGCCATCTATGCGTATTCCCTGTCGCTGCCGGACGCGGAGATCATGGCGCTCGTCCTGGTGGGACTTCTGTCGTCGATCCCCGTCGCGCTGCCGTCGATGTTCACGCTGGCGGCGGCGGTGGGCGCACGTTCGCTGGCGGCGCAAGGCGTGCTGCCGACGAGTCTTTCGGCGGTCGATGAAGCGGCGGGAGTCGACATTCTGTGCTCAGACAAGACGGGCACGCTGACGCGCAACGAACTTGCCGTGATGTCCGTCCGCCCGATGCCAGGCTTCGACGAGGCGCATGTTCTCGCGTTTGCGGCCCTGGCAAGCTCCGACGGCGGTCAAGATCCAGTCGATGCTGCCATCCGCGGCGCTGCCACGCACAAGCCGATCGCCGATGCACCCAAGCTAGTGACATTCGTACCCTTCGATCCTTCGCTGAAACGCTCCGAAGCGACAGTTCTCCAGGCAGACGGCGCCGCGATAAAAATCGCCAAAGGCGCATTCGCGGTCATCTCGGGCCTGTCGCATCCACCCGCGAACGCATCGGCGGTTGCGGACGAATTGCAGGCGAAGGGATACAGGGTTCTGGCCGTCGCGGCAGGACCTCCCTACAATTTGGTGCTGGCCGGCTTCATCGCGCTGAGCGATCCGCCCCGTGAGGACTCGGCGGTTCTTGTTTCGGAGTTGTCAGGCCTCGGCGTGCGCACCGTCATGGTGACGGGAGATGCCGGAACAACGGCGCAAGTCGTGGCCGGACTGGTCGGTATCACGGGACCTGTCTGGGCAACAACGCCGCTGTCGCCGGACATCAAGGCCGAGGCCTATTCGATTTTCGCAAACGTGCTGCCCGAGGACAAATTCAGCCTTGTCAAAGCGCTGCAGAAGGACGGGCATATCGTCGGCATGTGCGGCGACGGCGCGAACGACGCGCCTGCCTTGCGTCAAGCGCAGATGGGGATCGCGGTTTCCTCGGCGACCGACGTCGCCAAATCGGCTGCCGGGATCGTGCTGACGAAGCCGGGACTTTCCGGAATCATCGCCGCAATCAAAGAGGGACGCACGACCTTCCAGCGCATCCTGACTTACACGCTGCGATCGGTTACTCATAAAGTCGTGCAGGTGCTGTTCCTGGGTGCTGGTCTCATCATCACTGGTCACGCCATCCTGACGCCGATGCTCATGGTCTTGATGATGATCACCGGTGACTTTCTTTCGATGACCTCGTCGACTGACAACGTGCGGCCGTCTTCGAAACCTAATATCTGGCACATCCGCAATCTGACCGTCGTCGGCATTGTCATGGGACTCGCCGATCTGATGTTCTGCGTCGCTTGCTTGGCCGTCGGAAAGTTCGCGATCGGTCTCGATACTCAGGCCCTGCGCACAATGGCCGTGGTCACGCTGGTGTTCAGCGGCCAGGCCGTATTCTACGTATCGCGCGAGAGGCAGCATATCTGGAGCTCGCGCCCGGGCCGTTGGCTCATCGTGTCTTCGGCCATCGATCTTTCGATTTTCAGTGTCTTATCCTCAAATGGCATCCTGATGGCGACCCTGCCGCTCGCAATCGTCGCGGGTCTGTTCGCTGCCGCCATCACGTTTGCCTTTGTCCTGGATACAGTGAAGCTAACCCTGTTTCGCCGATTGGAAGTTTCGTGAGCCCGGCACCACCTTCAGTGCACTTGCAACAAAATCCGCTCAGCCGGCTTCAGAGCATTTGGTGACGTTTGCACTAAGTGACTGTTTGAAAAGCAAGCGCCAAGCAATTTTATGACACTGCAAGTCGCTGATTTGACTCGGCTTTTTTGACGTTTTTCGCTGCCACCGATGAATTTGCTGAACGTGGGGGATCGTGAGCTATCATGGATGCTGCTAACCCGCCGAAACCTCGCGGGCCTTACAAGAAGAAATCGGACCAATTGATTTACCCCACCATCGTGTCTGCGATTCTAGCCCTCGTCTTCGAATGGAGGGCTCGTGTTTACCGTGAGAGAAACGATGAACGCGCTTTTGGGAAAAGCAGGGCAGTGGCTACTCTTAACGTTCTTATTTTTTGTATCTGTCTTTTCTTGATTTTTGAGCTTCATTTCCCGTTAGGCACCCACTCGTGCATGCCTTCGTATGCATCTCGCATGTGCTGAAATTTCAAACTGAGACGCTACTCAGCGTCGTAACGAACAAATCGTAGTCAAAATCAAAGAGGTGAACCATGCCGAACGAAAAACGGCAGCAGGAAAACTGTGTGTCCGAAATCGAAGTCACCAAAGAAATGCTGGAAGCAGGAATGGATGCCATCGGCGATCTGACGGCCTTCAGTTCGCACGAAGAAGAAATGACCGCGATTGACCTGACTGGCTCTTTTTGTACCGAGGGGAGTGATAGAACCCGTCTTGGAAAGGAGCATGGGAAATGTCGAAGAAGCGGTTCAGTCCCGAACAGGTGGTGACGTTGCTGCGTCAGATTGAGGTTGCGATCTCGCAGGGAAAGTCGGTTGTTGTTGCGTGCCGGGAGGCAGGAATATCGGACCAGAGCTATTTTAGGTGGCGCAAGGAGTATGGCGGTCTCGATCTGGAGCAGGCGCGCAAGCTGAAGGACCTTGAGAAGGAGAACGCCAGGCTGAAGCGTCTGGTGGCTGATCTGTCGATTGAAAAGCAGGTTCTCAAGGATATTGCCGAGGGAAACTTGTAAGCCCTGACCGGCGCCGGCAGGCGGTGGCGGCGACGCGGACGAAGTATCATTTGTCCGAGCGCCATGCCTGCCGGATTGTCGGCCAGCCGCGCGGCACGTAGCGTTACAGCGTGATCGTGCGGGCTGACGAAGATGCGTTGACGCAAGCGATCATTGCGCTTGCTGTCCAGTACGGTCGCTACGGCTATCGCCGGATCACGGCGTTGCTGCGGAGCGCGGGTTGGACGGTGGGCACAGACCGTGTGCAGCGCATCTGGCGCCGGGAAGGGCTCAAAGTCCCCAGAAAACAAAGGCCGCGAGGCCGTCTATGGCTCAACGACGGCAGTTGTGTGCGGCTCAGACCGGAGCGGCGCAATCATGTTTGGTCCTACGACTTCGTCGAAGCTCAGACGCATGCCCCTGTCTGACTGGCAGCAGTTTCTCATGTCCTGCAATTTCTTGAGCGCGTCTCTAGCGGTGCCGGCGTGGAGAGCGGTGTTAGCAGGCACATGAACGCCAGTGCCAAAAATCTTATAACTCAGTTCACCTTCGCGTCCGCCAAGATGGCAACATCAGAAACGAGAGATATATTTGCCAGAGATTACGAGTAGGACATGCTAGAACGAGTTATGGCCTTTCTCTTGCGACCTTGCTTCCATGACTATTGCCGCCGCTACAGCCTCGCGCGGCCCCTTGATCTTGGGAGTATGCAGCACGGCAACGAACCGGCGCTTGCCATCCTCGTGCTCGCGGGACCAAGCATAGGCTCGCCATGCGCCGTTTCGGTGGCCCTTGAGGTCGAAGATATGCACGACGCCATCCCAGACCGTCTCGCCGTTGTGGGTCTCATGCACTGGCACGGCCTGCACAAACGTAGCCGTCCCGCCGTGCTGGGTTTCCACGGCATGCTTAAGCTCAGTGGGGGATACTTCGGTCATTGAGACAGCTTTCTAAGACCAATGAGGAATACTACGAGCTTAGCGGCCGACGACCCGTTCGCTATCGAGGGACTGATCGAAGACCTGAAAATTCTGGTGTGGAATCCGATGTTCAGTTGCTTCGCCGTAGAGTCGAATAGCCGCCAGCAGCCGCGTGGTTGGTTCAAAAAGCGACCAAGATGAGCAACGTCGCTTTGAAGGAATATTGCAAGCTCCTCTCCACTCTCTACCATGATCCTAGTTTTCGGGAGATACTAGCCACTCGTTCTAAGGACCCCTCGGCCAGAATGGGCCGGCCGATGTCTTGGGCAACCCTTGGCGTAAGAGGTCGAGCACACGATCTCCCTCATCGTCGCACTTTCAGTCGACGCTTTCGTGTCGTTTGAATGGGATTGGTCCATCTGGACGAGTAGCATCCTTTTTCTTGCAGTCTATTTTCTGACGCTTTTTGGCATTCCCATCTGCTCGTCGCGACTGGAAATATGTAGGTTAGGGGCGCGCTAGCCGGCCGGCCGAAACGATTTTACTCGAAGACCAAATTTGGAGCGGCTTCGTTCCGTTGTATCGCTAAGAAAATCTTGAGCGATACTATAGGGGCGCGAATCGCACGTGCTGGAGGGATTCATGCGCCCGTTCGAGGCACTCCTGAATTTTCTCGATATTGTCGCGTTCGCGCTGGTAACAACCGAGCTTTATGGAATCGAACGGTTAGAGCAGCTGAGACAGCGCATCATCGCCGTAAAATTCGGCGAATTCGCTCCGTTGGCGCTCTTCAATGACCAAAATACGGGCAAGCCGATTCCGCTACGAATTTGGGGCCGGATCGCGCTTGTGTTCATAGGAATAATCAGCGGGTTCTGGCTCACCGGACAAGTGTTGATCATGGCCGTTGACCTTATTCGAGGCCGTCCGGTGCGACTGCCACCATTGGAAGAAGTTGAATTCTTGCTCTTCCTTCTCGGTTTGATGGGAGTGATCCTGTTGCTGACGTATGTCGTTTGGTTCGCGCGCGCGGCGCTCGTACCTGGCCTGATCTACCTGACAAAGTTTTTCAAGATCCAAGGGATGATGGTGGTAACCGGTTCGGTAATCTACCTGCTCGCCCGTGGACTGGCGATCATATACGACCTGAGATGGCCGTAAGCCCCGCGGTGAGCGCGCCGCACAATCCCAATGCCAAGTTTGTCGGCAATTCAGTGTAGGCCGATTCCGGTATGTTGGGGCGCAAAACCAAGAACGCAAAAAGGCGCCGTCCAGTCGCTAGAGGCTACACTTGCAGACACGCGACCGCGAACCCATTGGACGAAAGTACGGACCAAAGTGCTGGATTGCGGCCTCTGTCAAAATCTCATCCATCCGCGAGCGGCTGCTTTCGAACAGTTAGATCACGCGCGACCGTTCGATATCTCTGTTGTTTCGGAGCAATTTATCGCGGTTCTTGCAAGGGGCACGGATCGAGATCTCCACTGCAACGCGCCAGCGATTGCGGGCTATCGGTTGTCGTGGGTGTCCACCAGCGTGAGGGTGACCTGATAGGCCACAACCGCGCCTTTACCTCAATCACCGCGGGCCCCTTCTGTGCAGATGAGCGTCGCGAGTGCATTAATCAGGCGGCCTAAATGTGCCCAGCAATCGGTCCCAGAAAAAATCAAGAACTGCAAAGTTACTATCGGCATGCCGGTGGTGAACGAAATGAAGTTCCTGTTTTCGTCTGAACCAAGCGAACCGACGGAGATGTGAATTCTCGATGTGATATTCCTTATCAAAGAAAACGTGTGCGTAAAATGACGCCGCGCACGCAATGACCTGAACTACAAAGAATTCAAAAGGAAGCGCAAAGTAGGAGAAAACGCCGACGATTAAGACAGGGAGGAAAAAGAACGGGGTGTTGTTGCCGTCCTTGCCGATGTAGCTCGCCGATACGAGATGGTCCTTGGCATAGTACGAATGATGGAAATTGATATGGTTACGAAATAACTTCCCTCCCAACGGCCGGTGAGCAAGCTTGTAGTGCAGAAAAGTTTGCGAAAATGACACCATCAGGTGCGTGCCGACGATCGTCACCACAAAGAGCGACACTTCCAGAATAAATTTCATCTAACGCTTCGCGCGCGCTTTCTAATTCTTGTCGGCTCCAGGCGCGGGTGGAAGCCGCATATACCGTTGGATGCCGGCCACCCGCCGAATGCGCCGATATCTCTAACGCAAAAAGCGTCAGGCATGCTCGATTACCAATTCCAGGAGCTTGCCGATTTTCTCGCGCGTTAGATCCTGAGGTTCACCAATGTACGGTTCTTCGAAACTAGGAAACACAAAAACGGTGCTCACACCGTCGGATTTTGAGCCAACCTTCCTGATCCAGACCTTTGATGAAGCGACGGAAATCTCGTGTTCGACACTGCCACCGACTGCAAAGCGGACCCCCAACGGCAGAATGTCGCTCGAATCGGAGCTTTGGACCCGAGAAAATTGGAATCCGGCGGGTCCTATCGCCCCGAGAATTTCGTCAAAATACGGAACCACCACGGTGGCCAATGCCTGTTGGCCCTCCCGCTGCTTGGAAATCGTCTCCGCCTTCAATGCGGCGACGCCCGCCAGACGCGCTGTCTCGGTCGCGGCTTTATCTGCCACCTTCTTATCAAGCAAAGTTTTCAGAAGTTTTGGGTCCATTCACAAGCTCCTTGTGAAATGCAGCGAATACCTAACGCCGCTTACCCGATCTGGCTTTGGCCGCCATCGCTTGGCCGGCAGACGCATGTCCCTTCTGCAGCTGCTTGGATGCATCTTTCGACTCTTTTGCGGGCGATATCGGCGCGCGCGGAATCTTGGGCCCGGTTGGGGTTCTCGGCATGTGGCGTTCCTTTCAAGTCGAGGTTGGGTTGCGAACTTAGCGAAAGCGCGGAAGCGCTATATCGTACTGACAGCAGTTATTGTGCCAGAAGATTGAACGGCGGCAATTTGCATGTGTGCAATGGACACGATGGTCCCCGGCTTGGCGTCAGATATTTTGATCTGCGCTTGCAGTTGGCTAGTCAGCGCTTGAACAATATTCGTGCCCAGCCCAGGTTTGGCTCTCGCGCCGTCCACCGGCATTCCAACGCCGTTGTCGGATACCGATAGCGTCCAATTGGGACCATGAGACTGGTAGTCCACCTTGATCCTGCCGTTGCGATCCTGCGGGAACGCGTGCTTGAGAGCGTTGATCACCAATTCGGTGACGATCAGCCCCAGGCTTACAGAGACATCCGCAGTTGTTACGCTGTCATCGATGCTCACATCCAGCGACAACTGATTGTGGTCTCGGATCATCGATGCGCCGATGCTATTGCACAGCGTCGTGAAATATGGCCGCAATTGGACATCAGACACCCTGGATGCCGAGAGTTGATGCTGTAGGGCCGCGACGGACATGACCCGCTGGTGGGCATCGTTGAGGTGGCTTCTGGTCTCCTCCGATTGCACCTTACGCGCGCTTTGCAGCAACACGCTGGCAATGATTTGAAGGCTGTTGGCGACCCGATGCTGAAGCTCTTGAAGAAGAACCGCCTTCTCCTTCAGCATATCGTCTTTGAGCCTCTCGGCAATGCGTGCCTCGGTGACATCGGACACCGACACGAGAAGCCGGATGCTTTCCGCGCTGCCGTATTCAAGCTTTTGGGCATTCACAACGAGACGGCGAGGTTCGCTGCCTTTGTGCTTGAGGTCGATCTCGTAGGCCTCGACTGCGGCATAGCCGGCTGCCGTCGCTTCAAGAAGAGACGTCAGTTGCGGGACATTCCATTCGCCCGATCCAAGCATACGAAGATGAAGACCTATCACCTTGGCCGGATCGATCTGAAACGCGTTGCAGAACGACTTGCTGGCGGCAGCGACGGTGAGGTCCTGATTGAGCAGCAATAGCGGGGCCGTCGAGGAGGCGACGACCGCCAAAGCGAGATTGAGTGCTACATCTGAAAGCGTCGTCGGTTGGGGAGCCATGGCTACCCCTTTCTGGAAATCGGAGGCTCGCGAAGCGAAAGCCGTACCCGAATAGAACTTTTTGAAATCGACGGGACGTTGCACAACAACAACTGGCGTCGTCAGGCTACCTTAGCACAGTTCCGGGTCGTGTCCTCCATGATCGGACCGGAGGCCGGATCGTGGTTGAAAAGTTCATAAAGCGCCGCTGTCACCTGTTCAGCGGTATAGGGCTTGCGAATAAACAGCCCATTTGCGGGCAATTCCCTTAGATCGGGAGGGAGCGCTGAAGCCAAAACCAGATGGATCGCCGGCCAGCGCCCCCTTATCGCGCGCGCCAATTTCCATCCGTCCATCGAGCCGGGCATCCTGATATCGGCGAAAACCGCGCGAATATCGGTGCGATTTTGCAATATCCTGATCGCTTCGTCCGCGTTGGACGCTTGTGCGACAACGAACCCAGCGTCCTCTACGATCTGGAGAGCGCTGATCCGAATAAGCGCTTCATCCTCGACGACGAGAACAACTGCCTTTTCCATGTGCTTTCCGTGTGTTGTCCACGCTTTGACGACGCGCAGCATGAGAAACCTGTCAGCCCTTAGGCAGAGGAAACGCGCGGCGAGCCTAATCGACTTCTGTCAGCGCTTGCCATAGGCATCATAGTGGGAAAGACAGTTCCGTAAAGTTGTCGGTCGATATCAAAGGGACAATCGGTACAGCTTGGCTTCAACCAGTTGCACCAGCTTGACCTCGCCACGTTGCTGCTGTCGCTCAGGAGGGAGGCCAGATCATCCTCAATGTATCTTTGAGCCGCTCCTTGCAAGTGTCGACAGCACTTGCAGAGCGCCGCGCGGGCGGCGGAGCGGAATTGGTATTCCGCTCTCCACCGCCCGGCTTTCGGCTACGCACGCCCAAACCGCGCGGAGGGTTGCTGCTGTTGCGGCATTCCCAAACGCAGAGGCGCATCGGCGCGCCGAAAGAGGATGAGCCTCCACTGGCTCGAAGCAGCAATTCTTCGCTTGAGACTACCTGAGGCGTTCTGCAACAGATTCGTTGCTGTTCTTCATATAAGTACCGAGCCGGCAATTGCATCGGGCGCTTTGAACGATTCCGCGGAATTCGCCATTCCAGTGAACGCATCGCGGCCTAAGTATCAGGCAGCGATTCCAGCAAGATTACATCAACATCTGCAATTGAACGGCCGTCAAAAAGGCGGCAAGCGCGATGATGCTAAGACCGAGCGTCGAGACAATGATCCGATGAATATGAGACAATGTCCCGATTTCAAAATGGGCAGGCATAGACGCTCCGAACTTCCTATCCTCCATTGGATAGGATCTAGCGACGCCGTTGTTGTTTTAACTTGGGTGACGCCTTGCGTCTGCAACAACCACGTGGAGCAGCAAATAGATAGGTATTGAAAAAGTAATGTTCGGAGTTGGAACGCTTCTGTTATATTCAGATGTCTCGATTTCTTTCGCCAGCCAATCCGCTGAAAAAGATCTTCACCACCGAGGTCCCACATTGAAGCAAACGGTTCGCTTTGGGCGACGTCTTGCGCTTCCGTCCACTGTTGAGATTTTCCACGAGATGCGTGTTCTCTTGGAGGACGAAAATCTTCGGCAGCTTTGTGCTGAAGCTGACGGACTGCCGCTGAAGTCATCTTGGGATGAAATCTGTTCGCGACGTTCGACCCTTAGTAGATCGTGCGCGTGATTTAGCCTGTTCCTTATGCTAGGCGCACCACTCGCTGATAGAGTCAAAAGTCTCGACTCAGAGTCCTGACAAAGCGAGGAGAACATCCAATACACTGATAGTCCTCAATGAGTTAGAGACTTCGTTTCAGCGGCGCATTCCAAGTTTTCGTGGGAATCTAGGATGCGGTCGAGCTTGAAACGATGCGTGATCAGACGCTTGGGATCGATCTTGTTGGACAAGACGGTCTTGAACAGCACCGGTATGAGCTCTCGAGTGAGGCGCCCTGCGAGATACTATGAAACTATTGATGCATCAGGACCGTTGTTCCGATACCGAGGTGAGTCCCTCGCAACAAGTCGAGGAGACAACTCATGACAATTCGCAAAACTATTCTTGGCGGAGCGGCAGTTGCCGCGTTGACGCTATGTGGTCCAGCCGTCGCCCAAGACGCTGGAATGACGCATAATTCGACACCGGCGGAAAAAGCCCAAACACAAGAATTGAATGCCGGGCAACAGCAAGATGCCACTAGCAGCGCCGTGACCGATGCAGCGGCCAAAGACGAGTATCAGGAGAAGCTACAGATATTTGAGCAGCAGCAGCAGACTTATCAGCAACAGCGCGCACATTATGACAACGAGACGGCGCGTTACGAGGCCAATCACGCCGTTTGGCGCCATCGTTATGATACTGCCCATTGGGGCGAGCGGTCCTACTACGGGGTGAGCTACAGCGACAGTCATCTCGTGCGTCTTTCCACGCTTGCTGATCCGGAACATCAACTGGCATTCGCGCTCGTCGTGGGCCCGGAAGGCAATTGGATCGGCAAGATCAATGATGTCGACTCTAGCTGGGGTGGACATCCTGAGCGTGTGAAGATCGCGATCAGCGACAGCCGAGCCGTATGGGTCAATCCGAGTGATTTGCGTTACGATATGGACGAACACATCGTTATCACCAAGTTGACACGTGATCAGCTCGGACGGATGACAAACACCCATATGCAGAGTTCCAGCGCCAATTGAATGCTTTTCCTGAGGCGGGCTCACGCCCGTCTCAGGCGGTTGGCAGGGTCGCCGCCAACCGCTCTTGCTGTGTAAACGAAAACACACTGTTTTGTGTCGCTGTAACCTGCGCGCTCGCAGCATCTTTCAGGTCCTTTATCTGTATAATACAGCACACAATGCTATGCTGGGGACCACGCACCAGGCTCGCGCCCGTTACAATTCGCAGCTATGATATATCGTCGCCAGCACCACTCGGAGCGTTGGCGCTTGAGAGACATCAGGGACACCATACAGAACGGTGCCCGCGCTCTTGCTCAAAGCAGGAGGCGCGTATGCAGGACTACAAGTTCTTTTTTCTTGGTGACACCGGCCACCCTTATCGCACCGAAGATCACACACTACGCAAAGACGTTGAAGCGCTAGAGATGGCGCAAAAGCTACACTCCAGGGATGCCATCGAGATATGGCAGCACGGGCGAGAAGTGGCGAGCGTGCCGCCGTGCTGTTCTAGTTCTTCGGATCGCGTGAGCGGATGACCTGGAGTCAACGCTTCTATCTTGCCGCAGTGATGGTCACTGGCATGACATTAGCATCGCTGTTGATGATCTACTTCTGGCCGACTTCAGCGTAGCTTTGTTCGTTTGTCTAGAAAGTCGAACTAGCACAGACTTTTAATGCCGGTTTGGCAAGTGCGGTATCGGCGGTCGTTGTGCAGAAGAGAACGGCAAAGGTGCCTTAGCGTGCGTTTGCGAAGAAAAAAAGATGCTCAGTTTCGCTCGGTTCGTCCGGCTCGCGCCACAGCGCTTCATTCCCAGATCATGGGCCTAACTCTGAGATTGCCATGAGATGTTCTTGGCCTAGCTTACCCGCACTTTCGCTAATGCTCCTTATGAGCCTCTGCCTAGGGGCTTCCGCCGGCGACAAGATCAGCAGCTCGGAGAATCGCATCGGTCATAGCGCTGAAGTCGTGTCTACCAAAATGACGCCCATAACTAAAGGTTTTGCTGCTGTATCGGAAATCGGCGACATGTATCAAGTCCAAGCCGGTAAAGTCGCGCAGAAGCGCAGCCAGACCGCGGCGGTAAAGGACTTTGCCGCTAGGATGGTAGCAGCTCATATCGACACGACGAACAAGCTCAAATTTGCGCTGGCAAGCACGCCTCCAGACATTACCCCGTTACTGCACCTCGACGATGGTCATCTCAGAATGATCGCCAACCTGCGTAGCGCAAAGGATATGAATTTCGATACCCAATATATCGCTCAGCAGGTAGCCGCAAACAGGCAAGCTCTAGACTTGATGCGAGTCTACGTTGAATACGGTGATACACAGGCAATCAAGACATTCGCTTTAAAGACTGCACTCGCAATTCAAATTGAACTGAATCAGGCCGAGAAGATTCGGAGTGGCATCAACAAAAAATCTAAAGGAAAACCCGCCTCTACCGATGCCCAATAACATCAACGCCAACGCCCTCGCAGCAGACCGCGTTCTAATTGCTGCTTTACTAAGTGCGCAGGAATTGATCGTCTGATTGGCGGCGCGCTAGGCCGAAGTATTAGAAAACGTCGCGTGGATAATCGCCACTCTCGTCCCGGTGGCCGTGCTGGTCACATTGACCTTTGGGGAAGACCACAGTTCGCGCCTTAAGGGGGATATCACTCGGCATCCCGGCAGAGCGCTTCACAATGGTGGTGGCGCCATCGGGTAGCGGCAAGACGACCCTGCTCAACCTTATCGGCTGCATCGACAAACCTACTTCTGGCACGGTGGAGATCGCCGCACAGGACGTCGCAAAGCTTGGCGACAACGTGCTGTCGGACTTTCGAGCGCACACTATTGGCTTCATTTTTCAGAACTTTAGCCTCGTTCCGGTACTCACCGCTTTCGAAAACGTCGAATATCCCCTTCTCTTGACGGGCGTTCCGGCCACGGAGCGCCGACGGGCAACGCTCGCGATGCTGGAAGCCGTAGGCCTCACAACGCAAAGGAACCAGCGTCCTAACCAGCTGAGCGGGGGGCAAAAGCAGCGCGTCGCCATCGCCCGCGCGCTCGTGAAAAATCCCATGATCGTTCTGGCGGACGAACCCACAGCCAATCTCGATTCCGAAACCGGTGCCGGCGTCGTCGAGCTCATGCGCAAAATGCAGGCGGACTCGAAGACGACTTTCATCTTCGCCACCCACGATCCGCATCTCATCGCGCAGGCCGACATGACCGTGACGATGCGAGACGGCACATTGGTGGACGAGGTCGCGCTATGATGTTCAAAATCGCACTCCGCAGCATCTTCCGCAACGCCCGTCGTACGTTCACCACCATGCTGACCATCGCCGTGGGCATGGCGGCGATACTCGTCTTCACCGCTTATGCGCTGTACGACGTCTACATCCTTCAGACGACAACTGTGGAGCGCGGCGGTCACCTCACTGTGTTCAGCAAGGGCTATTTCGATTTCGGCTCGGGCGATCCGGCGATCTGGGGTATCGGCGACTACGCTGCCGTTGTGCGACTCATAAAAAGCGACCACGTTCTCGCGCCCATGACGACAGTGGTGACGCCAGTCCAGTTCCTGGGCGGCATCGCCGAAAATCCCACCAACAGCGGATCGCGAACGTTCTTTGCCACTGGCTTTGTACCCGACGATCAAGCGCGTATGCAGCGTTGGAACGAATACGGCATCGGCGAAGCGCTCGAGAAAACGGGGTTGGACGAGGATCCATCCCGCGGCGTGATTGGCTTCGGCTTCGCGCGCTATCTGGGGCTGTGCGAGCAATTGCGCCTTTTGGATTGCCCAAAGCCGCCGAAGACCACGCCGACGCGCGACAATGGTAATGCCACGTCTCAGGCGCCGCAGGATTTTTCGGCACTCGCCGAACCGGCCCCCGCGCAAGCCAAAGCGTCGCGCATCGACCTCATCGCCGCAACCTCCGGCGGCGCGCCCAACATTGTTGCTCTGCAAATCGGCCGCGTCGAGAAACAGGGCGCGAAAGAAATGGACGATGGCTATGTGGTGATGAACCTGGCGCTAGCGCAGCAGCTTGTTTACGGGCGCAGCGAGCACAAAGTGACCGGTATCATCCTCCAGCTTCATCGTACCGAGGATATTTCTGTCGTGCGCAGGCGTCTTGAGACACTGTTCGCCGCAAGGCATCTCAATCTCGAAGTGCGCGATTATCACGAGATCAACACCTATTATGGCCAGACGCTGAACTTCTTTCGGTCGATGTTCACTTTTATCGCAGTGCTCATCGGCGTCGTGGTGCTGTTCACGGTCTCGAACACCATGGGCATGAGCGTGATGGAGCGGATCGACGAGATCGGAACAACGCGAGCCTTGGGCGTTCGTCGGGGCCGCATCCGTACACAATTTCTGCTGGAAGGAAGTATACTGGGCATGTTGGGAGCATCGTTGGGCGTGGCCATGGCTTTCGCGGCCGCTGCAATGATCAACAATTCCGGATTGACCTGGACACCGCCTGGGGATGCACATGCCATTCCGTTGAAGCTTTATATGCTCGGCGCCATCGACATTGTCATTGCGGTCTGGAGCATCCTCATCCTCGTCGCGACCGTCGCGGCACTTATTCCCGCCAATCGAGCTGCGCGGCTGCCCATTGTGGATGCGCTGCGCCATGTTTAGTACACCGCGCCTTCTTCTCCTCGCGCTCGCCCTGTTTGCAACTGCCGCGCAGGGGGAAAACGCCCGCGACATCGTCGCCGGCGCGGACAAGGTGCGTAATCCGGATCGCCCCTTTCGCGTCACCGCCACGGTCATCGACTACAAATCCGGGCAGGCTGTCGGCAAGAACGTCTATACCGTTTTTTCCAAGCTCGACCCTTCGACCGGACAGTTCCGCGATGTTATGCTCTATGTCGAGCCGCCGCGCGATGCCGGAAAGATACTGTTGCTCAACGGCAGCAATCTCTGGTTCTACGATCCTGCATCCCACCAAAGCGTGCGAATTTCTCCGCAAGAGAAGCTGAGCGGCCAGGCATCCGCCGGTGACGTGCTCACCGAGAACCTCGCGGTCGATTATACCCCCACGATCCTTAGCAGCGAGACTATCCAGGACGCATCCAAACAGCAGCGCGCCTGCTGGCATCTGGAGCTTAAGGCGGCCAGTGACGCTGCGACCTACAACCGCGTGGAATACTGGGTCGAGCAAAGCACGGAGTACCCGATCAAGGCGAAGTTCTATGCCGATAGCGGTGGGTTGCTGAAAGTTTTGTACTATCGGAACTATGCGAAGCGCGACGATCGGATGTCGCCTGCACAGGCAGTCATCGTCGATGCGGTGGATTCCGCTTCGGTCACGACCGTAGATCTCGGCGAACCACACCTTCAGAACATTCCGGATGCCTGGTTCAACCGCGACTACCTACCGCATCTGAAGTTCAATTGATGCGCATCGTCGCGATAGCAGCGTTGAGCTTGATCGCGTGCGACAGCATAGTGTGCGCTGATCCTGATCTTGATCGGCTTCCGCCGGCTGCGGAACAGCAACCGGATGTATCATCCTCTGTCACCAGCAATCTTTATGTCCAGAGCGATCTGAGTTTAAGCGCGTTACGCGACAACCTCATCGTTCCCCTACCACCTCCGGCCCCGCCTCGATGGGAAGCGCGTTTGTTTCTCGATGCGCGATTCAATTGGGAACTCAGCGATGATCTGGGTTTCGCTTATAGCGGCCGACTTAATCTGCGCTCGGAAAGCGGCATTCCTTTCCCCAACCACGAAGACATCCGCAGCGATCTTCGCGAGGCCTATCTCACCTGGCAGAGCGGAAGCGGCTTCTTCCTCGAACTCGGGCGCATCAATCTCAAAAGCGGCGTCGCCGAGGGTTTCAATCCCACTGATTATTTCAAGACGCGTGCGGTGGTAGAGCCCACTTCCGCCGATCCTACTGTCTTGCGGGAAGATCGGCTGGGTAGCGCAATGTTGCTAGCACAGGCCGTTTGGTCTGCTGGTTCACTAACGTTTGCTTTTGCGCCGAAGCTAGCGAGCCTTAGCGCGCCCTATCTAAATACGAATCTGCCAAGTTTCGATCCGATGTTAGATCGAACCAATGCCCGCGCGCGCGTGATAGTCAAAACAAGCGTCGATGTGTTCGAAGACTTCAATCCGGAATTCCTTTTCTATGATGAAGGAGAGCGCCCGCGTCTCGGTCTAAACGTCACCAAAGGATTCGGCCACACTATAGTAGGTTATCTGGAATGGTCCGGCGGAAATCGGGCTGACCTTGCGGACGATGCTTTCACGGATGGGATCCGTACCGGTGTCCTGCCGCCCTCCTCTCCTATCCCCGTAAGCAACGTGCGCGGCTTTGCAAACGATCTCGCAATGGGCGTGTCCTATTCCACCAAGATCGGGGTCAATTTTGATCTTGAGTACGACTATCATCAGGCAGGGTTTTCATCTGTCGAATGGCGCGACTGGTTTGACGCGACGAAAGGCAGCGCCGATCCGTTGCTGCCGGGTGAACTGTGGTTCATTCGCGGCTATGCCGCCGATCAACAAGAACCAATGGCGCGAAATAGCCTTTTCCTCCGCGCTGACTGGCGGAACGCGCTCATACGGGATTTGACACTAACCGGGTTTGTCGACTCCGATCTGCACGACGGCTCGGACGTCGCGCAATTCACTGCGGATTATTATCTTTCGCGGCAATGGACGGTCGGCGCGCTCGTCGATGTCTATTGTGGTGGGCGCCGATCCGATTTCGGGAGTTTGCCGCAATCTGGGATTGTCCTTGCGAAGCTCACCAGATATTTTTGATGCCTGTATATCGGTTCGTTGCTGTGAGGTCTGCGACCACTCTTCTGAATGCTCAAGATCTCTGTCTCAGGCGCAATAGTGCGTCACCTGATCGCCCGAAATGTCGCCGCGTGATCTCACTGAGGAGCCAGTTAGCGTCCCTCCCGCTCACCGTGCCTGGGGGGAATTGCATCGGCTGATCGTGGACCCTTTCGGTGCCGTGTTTTGTCTTTCTCCGAGCATCAACAATGGCATGAACGACGAGCACAAGGGTCTACGGCAATCTCGTCCCGACCGGCGTAGGCAGCGACAAAAGCGGGCGAATGGGTACGCCCATAATCTCAGTCGCCGACGCTCGCGAGCCCAACCTTGCCTTACTACTTATAGTTAGCAATTATCGTTGGCTCGGCGTTAGCGTCATCTCTAGATACGACATGCGCAGGGAACGCGCGATGCTTCCTATGACAGTCTCGCCGTCGGCAAATCCCACCGGTTGAGGAATGCGCGTATCCGGTTCATATGCATTTTTGTTGAGAGAGGCACCGCCATTTGACGAACAAGCCCGGCCGACGGCCGGAAATTCATAGGACAAACTGCCGCCCTTGGCCCCAAAAGACATAAGGCGAGGCAGCCGAATTCGATTCCCTTCATGGCGTTCTCAAGAAGCCATGCGAAACGCCTTTCTTGTCGTTGAAATATCCCGCTACGACGCCGTTGTCGTTGATGCTGATGGCCTCGGTCATGACCGACCCTGGCGGATCGAATTCGGTGATCGTTCCGTCGGCGTCGCGCGTGAATCCATGCGCCACAAATTGGTCGTCGAGGTAGGCGCCAGCAATCTCGCCAGCCGTGTTGATCGCATAGGCGGTCGTGCCGCCAAAGCCCGCATCGGGTGCGTTGAACTCCGAGATTGTGCCGTCGGCATCGCGCAAAAAGGCCGGATTCGCGCCGCCGGTGTTGACCACCGACCCGCAGACAAAACCAGCCGCATTGATGCCATCAACGTAGGTGCCATCCGCGCCGAATGTGCCACCGCCCGGCGCGGCGAAGGAGGTAAATGTCCCGTCTTCGCCCAGCAAATAGCCACTCGCGATATTCTTGCGGCTGAACCAGGTGCCCGCGATGGTGTTGGAATCGTTGATGCTGGATGCCTCGGTACCGAACGCGCCCGGTGCCTGAAACGTCACGAGCTTCGCTTTCTTTCGCCAAATGAACGCAATCGGTTTAATGCTAGGGTTATAGAAGGTGCCGGCGATGGCGTTGCTATTGTTGATCGCGTTCGTATAAACGATGTTGGAATGTCTCGGGTCGAAGGTCGTGATCTTGCCTTTGGCGTTGAGAATGAAAGCCAGCGATGTGATGGTGTTGATGTCGAACGTGCTCCCCGCAACAGCGCCCACGGAATTGATCGCTTGGAGTTCCGTATCGGAGTCATCCACCCGGAAAGTGTTATAGGTTCCGTCCGGCGCGCGCACGAACGCGTGATAGTTCGATTTTTTGTCGAGATAGTATCCCACGACCGTGCCGACCGCATTGATGCCCAACACCAGCGAGCCGGTGCCCGATTTTTTACCTGCGCCCGGTGGATCGACAATTGTGAACTGTTGGGCTTCTGCGGAGGTGATAAGCGCAGCTGCAATCAAAGCTACTCCAAGGGCAAGGAATTTCATGTGATCCCTCGATGGTTCACGTGGACGCTTTCATGCACGCGAGACCTTTTCTGCTGCACAAAGCCCCGCCATTGGACGCCGATTGCACGGAAACGCAAATACCCAAGTCATTGTGAGATCGGATTTTTCAGGTATGGCAGCAACGCTGAAGTCGCCGCGGTATTGAATCAAATTGCCCACAACGAACGGCAATTCGGTGCGCGACGGGCTGCAGTATCGCCGATAAGCGGCTTAACCTAGTGTACACTGATAGCGCCTGTCAGCACAGTCACGCTTTCTGCCGGGAGCGCGTACGTCGTGCCCATGCCGCCGGAAACAGTCGTGATCGTCTGCGGACCGTCGGGATCGGGATGGCTCTGACGCCCGCTCTCGATCCAACCATATTGTTCGGGCCCGAATTGGGTTTGGGTCACACCACCCGAGAACCACGCGGTTCCCGACGCGGTGTCAAACTGCACGTTTACGTCGTGCGCGCTTTCGAAATCGCGATTGACCAAAAGCAGCGACCACAGACCGTCTGGCCTTACGAGCGGATAGGCAACGATCCAGGAATCGTTGCCGGCGATAGATGCGGGATACAGAACATGGATGCCGTCCCCCGGAACGGCCCAACTCTGTGTCACCATCTGCGCGCCAAAATACTGCGATAGCGGCGCTTGCGCCTTGTAGTTACGATCGCCTTGCAGGACTCCGTAAGTGCCCCAACCTGGGCACGGATCTGAGGGACTGAGCGGAATCGGCTCATATTCATAGAAAAATGCGCCGTTCGCCTTAGCGGAAAGCAGCGAGCCCATCATTTCGGCGTACCAGAGAGCGCCGGTGACTTCTTGCGGCGCGTCAGTCTCGTTCTGCGAGTAGTTGGTTTCCGTGACGAACATCGGCAAAGCGGCAGGCAAACCGTCGTTACGCCAAACCGAAACGATGTGCGAGATCAGATCCGGTTCGCGCAGGAGATTGGCTTCGTTCGTTTTGTTGCCACAACTGCCGAACGGATAGTGCTCGAAGGAAAAAAAGCTCAAATCGTCGAGGCGCCCGTGCGATGTCAAATAGGCAAGAAATCTTTTGGTCCAGGACGTCTCGCCGTGCTTCTGCAGCGCCCACGCTTTCAGGTCACGGGGATTGTCCTCGAACACCGGGCCGCCGAGCTGAAGCGTGGAGTCCACGGCGTGCAGCGCCTGCGCGAACTGCACATAAAGCGCCGCATAGTCCTCCGGCGTTACGAATTGGCCGTCTGGCTCCTCGCCCATTTCGATACGCGAAATCTTGTAGCCCCGCGTTTCGATGTAGCTGATCTCTGCAGCCGCATTTTCTGGCGTGCTGTACATCATCGGGATCGGAACGATCGCAGGGATGTCGCGCGTGACACCACTCCGGAACACAATGTCGAGCCCCGGCTGTTCCTGATCGCGCACCCGGTCTTGCTTGGTGTGCCAGGGATCGACGGAAGACGCGTAGGTCACTGTCTGCCTGCGATCGGGCCGGTGCTCCACCAAGTCTTTGAACTTGCCATGATTCAGAACGCCAAGGTCCACTTCGGCGACCGCGTATCCCAAGCAATCGCGCGGGTCGCTTGCTCGTGGGGCCGCGCAGCCCGAACTCTGGCTCATCGCGATGCGCACATAGCGCACACCTCTCGGCGCATCGCCAAGCGAAAGCGTGACTGTACCACCCTGCCCGTTCGAGACGGCGCCATTGGGGAAATTCACCCACGAACCGTGCGCCGGATCCCAGATCGGATCGTCGCCCGTCCAGTATTGGACGGCGTACTGAACGGCAAACGGGCTGCCCCACCAGATTTTCGCGGCGCTGATGTTCTCTTTGTGGCGCAGATCGAACAGCACCCATTGCGGATGCAGGCTATCGGCATCTCCCGTATAGGGCTGGGTCAGATACGGATTGCTTTTCCAGAACGATCCGAGATCGCCATCGTCGAGACGCGAATAATCGTCGTCATTACCCTGGTCATGGGTGAAGCCGCGCCGCGGTAGACGATACCCATAGGTATCGACGACCTTCTTGCCCGGCAGGGCGTTGCTTGTCCAATACCCGCTATCGCCCTGTGAAAAGCTACCGGCTGGATTCCAATGCCAATCCTGAACGGATAACTCTGTGTACAGACGATAGCTGACCGGGCTCAACCCCGCACCAAGCATCTGGCGCACGTTCGAATGCGTGTAGATTTCGGGCACCGTTCGAGAGGGAACGCCATCCACCCCCACACCGAAAGCAACGTTGGGCGAAAACTGGTTGAGCGCATCGACTGGATTTGCATCAACCGTAATCGCGTAGGGGGCCGCCATGTGTTTCGGAAACACTATCGGCGGCATGCTCTGCAAATGGTGACGTCTCGAATGCGCTTCCGCGTCGCCGTTCCAGCCAATCGCCATCAAAAACGCTGAAGCAGCCAACGCCAGCGGTGAAAGCATTCTTCGCATGGCAGAAACTCCAACACCCTCAACGTTGAAGGATACGCTATCACATTTCGCACTGTAGCTTGTATACGATCTTGCGGCACCGCGAGCGCATAGCACTTCTAAAGGCCGTGTAAGGCTTGCCCTGCATATCGCACTTGGAAGTCTGGGCGACGAAGCTATCTTTCCGCCTCTGCGTGTCCACGTCTCGTCACCGACGCGCGGTCAACGGGATCCGGCGATCTGTTGCGCCGGACGCTTCGCGCTATATGAATTGGTTGTTGAACCCACGAGGGACGTCTATGCATAAATCGTCATTCGCACGCAACGCATCGATATTCTTGCTTGTGCGTTCCAACATCATTCCAGCCTCCCGCGCGACAGACGCGACTGTTGGTGAGCAAAGTGAGTCTGTAAGGTAATAGAGGTCGCGAAGAGCCTCTTGAAGGTTTGTACTGCAATCGCGCAAGCCACCACACTTAGATCTCGTTGCGTCAATCGCTTGCGACACCGTGGGCGCCCTTACACAAAAACACCTATTCTGAGAGCGAAATGAGCTGGAATACGCTTCCGAGAATGATCTGTCAGATCTGCGCGAACCCGCCATCGACGAACAATTCGCTGGCGTTAACATAGCTACTGTCACTAGACGCCAGGAAGAGAACAGCTGCAGCAATTTCTTCGGGCGTACCTACACGTCCCAAGGGAGTCGCGGCGCTCTGCTCAGCGATAAATTCTTCAAGCTGCTGCGCTGTAAAATTGAAGGCGTCATAACCGTGTGTCGGGACCGTACCTGGGCTTATAACGTTTACCCGAATGCCCCGCGCCTTGAGATCGACGGCCCAGCCTCGCGCAAACGAGCGGAGAGCGGCTTTGCTCGCGCTGTAGACGCTGAACGCAGGTAAGCCTTTCACCGCCGTTATAGATGCATTCAGTACAATCGAGGAGCTTTTCGGCATTAGAGGCAATGCCTTTTGCACGGTGAAAAGCGTGCCTCTTACATTGGTATGAAAAGTCTTGTCGAAGTGTGTTTCGGTTATAGCTCCAAGCGGCATGAACTCACCGCCGCCCGCATTGGCAAACAGTATATCGAGACGCCCCTTCTCTGAAGCGATGCGTTCATACAGCCTATCAAGATCGTCAAGGTTGGCTATATCGCCCTGTACGCCGATCGCGTTACCGAACGCGAGCGTTCGGTCGATTGAAGAGCTTTTCAGCGGTCCTTCGGCCTTCTTGACGATGAAGGATTTGAATTCCTCGAACACAGCCACACTGAGCTGGCTCATGGTTTTGTCTTCGAAGAATTCGTCCCAGGCGGCTTTGGCATATTTAGCTGCCTGAGCGGATGGAAGGTGCTTCGCGTGCTTCTCCCAATAGCGTTCGAGAATCATCGTCACCGGAACGTCTTCGGCTACGGCTTTGTCGAGCTTCGTTTCGATAAGCGCATGTTGCGCGACCAGCAGACACGCGGCTTTGAAATCCGTGGTCCCGAGGCTCTTGTGCTTTACAACGCGCTTCTTCTTGTCCACGTAGGTAAGGCACCACGCGTCGTCGGGGCTATTGCGCCCGGGCTTCTTGCTCGGCCAGAAGTCGCCGACCTGGCCTTCTCTGAGTTTCGATTTTCCCATTCTCGTGCAGTCAAAGTTCTGGCGTGCGCGCAGAGCGCTGCCCTGCACGTCATGCTGGTTGAGGTTGTCTTTCGTTACGGGCTGAGCTTCGCGGTCTTCAGATGTCCTTGAATTTCGCCGACGATGCCCTCGATACCCATGAAGATTGGTGTGAGGTCCCACGTGGACGGCGGAGTCTCGTAATCACCAAGCGGCCTGTGTCCGAGGATCAGCGAGATAGTCTCTAGGCTGCTACTGCGTTCCCGAAGCGCACGCGCCATGCCCTGCCGGATCGATTGCGGTGTGACGCGCCCTTCCAGGCCTGAACGGCTGGTCTATCTCCGTTGCGTGCCGTTTGCGTGCCGTGTTGTTCGGGCGTCACTGCCCAAGCCGTTGAGTTCGCAGGCGAAGGCCGGGTTTACCGACCCGCGCCCGCGCCGGTGTCAAACGGAGTCGGAGAGGTTGGAGTTGGCAGCGATGGAGAGCGGGATTTGAGTTGCGTGCCGCGTGCGTGCCGCGCCCTCTCGTTAACTTTCAAAAACGAGAGGGAAAGCTGGTGGGCCCGGCAGGATTCGAACCTGCGACCAGACCGTTATGAGCGGTCAGCTCTAACCAACTGAGCTACAGGCCCTCGCAGGGGGTGCATAGCAGGATTTCCCCCGGTACAGAACAGCTTCGTCGGAGCTTCCAAAGACGCTAAATTCGACGCCGAACCGCCGCAGTTTTGCCGCGCGGCGCGGCGAAGCTGTGCATCGTTTCGCGAAGGATTTGACCATGACTGCATTACACACCGCCCGCGCGCTGCCCCTTGTGGCTTTTCTGCTGGCGGCATCGTCCGCTTTTGCCGCGGACGGGATGCCTACCGTTACCGTGCCGAGCACGCTGACCGTTTCCGGCACAGGAGAAGTGAAGACGGCGCCCGATGCTGCAACACTTTCCACCGGCGTTGTGACTCAGGCGGCAACGGCAGCGCAGGCGCTCCAAAGCAATGCGCGCGCGATGGCGGGAGTCTTTGGCACTCTCCGCGGTGCCGGTATTGCCGATAAGAATATTCAGACGTCCGGCATCTCCTTGTCCCCGCAATATGGTGGCAAGCAAGGCCAACCGCAACACATCGTGGGCTACCAAGTGTCCAATACAGTAAGTGTATTCATCGATCGGCTCGACAAGGTCGGCCCGGTGCTCGATGCGCTGGTCGCGGCAGGCAGCAACCAGATCGACGGACCGAATTTCACGATCGCCGATCCGAAACCGTTGCTCGCCAAAGCGCGGGAAGCAGCCGTGCAGGACGCTGTCGCGAAGGCGAAAACCTACGCCGCCGCTGCAGGCGTTTCCCTCGGCACGATTTCGTCAATCAACGAAAGCGGCGGCGAGAGCGCGCCGCGGCCAATGGTGATGTCGATGATGATGGCCAAAACGCCAGGAACGCCAATCGCGGCAGGCGAGGAAAGCGTGACAGCCGAAGTTTCGATCACCTGGGAAATCCACTAGTCCCTAATTGGCGTGATTGCAGTTTCCGGCCTCGCCATCGCTCGCCCGAATCCAGATGTCGAGCGTACCGACAACAGGCTCGCGCGGGTCGAGATCGCGCGCCAGCCATGCATGCCATTGGCCGTCGCGCGGCCTTGCGTGCCAGCGTTCACCGGGGTCGAACGGCCGTGTCGTCGAGCACCGCTCCTTGGCAATGCCAATCGCCTGCGCCTCCGTCGTGACCGGCGTTACAGGACCGGTGCCGATGCATCCGCTGAGCAAAAGGGCTGCGCAGGAAAATACGCTATACGAAACTGAGAGGCGGAATCTCACGACTTCTCCGCTTCCAGCGCGTCGATCTGATCCATGATGCGGCTCATGCGCGCGACAAGCGCTTGATAGGGCGCAGGTGTCGCCATATCGATGCCGGCCTTCTTGTAGAGCTCATAGGCATAATCCGAACCGCCGGCCCTGAGCATATTGATGTAGCGGTCGCGTGCCGGCGCGCCTTCATGTTCGATCGCGTCGGTGAACTGCGCGGCCCCCGCCATCGAGGTCGCGTACTGCCAGACATAGAAGCCGTAATAGAAGTGTGGAATGAACGCCCATTCGACGCAGTAGTTAGGATTGATCTTCATGACGCCCTTGTCGTCGCCATGATAGCGCTTGAGCAGGCCGCAATAGATCTCCGTCATGCGCTTGCCGGAAAGCGCGTTGCCCTTCTCGATCTCCTCATGGATCGCGAGCTGGAATTCGCCGAACATGGTCTGGCGGAAAAACGTGCCGCGAATGAGTTCCAAGCCTTCACCAAGATAATAGAGTTTCTCCTGCTTGGTCTTGGCATGCGCGACCATGTAATCGTTCAGCAGCATTTCATTGGAGATCGAGGCTGTCTCTGCGACAAATGTCGAATAATTCGACTTCTCGAAGGGTTGCGCGTCATGGGTCAGCAACGTGTGCACCGCATGACCCCATTCGTGCACGAATGTCGAAAGCGACTCGTAATCGTAGTTATGATTGAGATGCAGATAGGGATGCACGTCATAGGCTGAGCCGTTCATGTAAGCGCCCGAAGCCTTGCCCTGGCGCGGAAGCACATCCATCCAGCGGCCGGAGAACGCCTGATGCAGCTTCGCCGCGTAGTCCGGCCCGTAAGGCGCGGTGACGTCGAAGGCGATGCGTTCGGAATCGGCGACGCTGAAATGCTCGGGCGCATCGAGTTCAAACATCGTGGGATAGATGTCGTAGTAGGCGAGATCGTCCTTGATGCCGAGCAGCTTCTTGCGCAGCGTCAGATAACGATGGAACACGGGCAATCCCGCATTCGCCTGTGCGACAAGCTGGCGATAGACTGCCTCCGGCATGTTGTCGGAAAACAGCGCGTCGGACAGCGCGTTCGGATAGTGACGCACTTTCGCGTCGAATTCTTCGGCGAGAATTTGCGTGATCAACGAAGCGCCGAACGTGCCCTCATACTTGCTCCACGCACCCCAGAACGTGTCGAATACGAGTTTGCGGTCTGCGCGGTTCGGCGCTTGGCGATATTTCGTATAGGCGGCCTGGTCGAGATGCTCGACCTTTGTGCCATCCGAGAGAGTTACGCCGGGAAACGGCAACTCGCCGTTCGAGAGCTGGCTATAGATGTTGTTAGGCTGGATCAGAACATTGCTCGCCGCAGACATCACGCCTTCGGCTTCCGGGCCGAGTGTGTGCGGTGCACCGCGCAGGATATTGTCGAGATAGAAATCGAAGCGATGCGTCAGTTCCGGGGACTGATTCTCGAATTCGTGGACTTTCTTCGCGCCGATGGCGATGACCTCCGGCGATACCCAGGCCGTCTTCTCGCCAAGCTGCGATTGAAGGGTTTGAGCCAGCTGCACACGTTCCTGATTGGCTGCGATGCGAACATCCTCGTCGCCTTTCAACGACGCGTATACGTTGAGCCGCGCGACTTCCTTGCGGGCGTCGCTGAACGCAGTAAACGCCTCAAGCATCGCCTTCGCGCTGTTGCCGAGCGTTCCTTTGTATTTCTCAAGGGTTTCGACGTGCGCTTTGGCCTTCTGCTGCGCGGCGGTCCAGGCCTCCGGCGAAGGATAGAGATCGCTTAAGTCCCACATATAGGCGGGGTTGGATCGGTCGGTCTCGGCAGGGTCGGCGGCTTTCGGCGCGGCAGCCGACATGGCGGCGCTCGAGAATGTCATCAACGCGAAAACTCCTATCCACAAGGCTTTCATGGCAGATCTCCCCGTTCCGGGACCTGTGTAGACCCTCGGCCTGCCCCGCGCCAGAGTTCCCGCGAGACTGTGATCAGAACAACGCGGCGGCCTTCTGCAGGGCGATGTAAAGCCCGATGCCGAAAGGGATTCCGACCGCGAGCCACGCCAGAATCCCGAGGATGCCAAAGCCACCCCGCGCTGCGCTTGCCGCGTCTGCCGCGCTCATGTCCTCATGCTGCAGGGCACGTTCGCGCGCCAACTCTTCCTCCGTCATGTAGTTCTTCGGATTCACCGGTCGGACAAGCGCATTGCAGATCAGTCCGACGAACAGAAGACCAGCCATAATATAAAGCGTGTTGTCATAGACCAGATTCTTAGGGACCCCCGCAGCGAGCTGCGTCTGGCGCAAGTTCGCGATAATGAAAGGGCCGGCCACGCCCGCCACCGACCACGACGTAATAAGGCGGCCATGGATCGCGCCGACCATCTGTGTGCCGAAGATATCGGCGAGATAGGCAGGAATGGTCGCGAAGCCGCCGCCATACATGGTGAGGATCACACAGGCGGCAATGACGAACAACGATGCGAGCCCCATGTGGCCGAGCGTCGGCAATGCGGCATAGAGCAGAATGCCGAGCGCGAAGAAGATGAAATAGGTATTCTTGCGCCCGAGATAATCCGACATTGATGCCCAGAAGATTCGCCCAAGACTGTTAAACAGACTGAGCAAGCCAACGAGACCGGCCGCCGCCGCCACAAGCGATGCTTTCTGCACCGTCGTGAGCGTGGCGCCCGCGTCGAGACCAAGCAGCTTTCCGCCGAACACTTCCTGAAGCATTGGACTTGCCATCGCGAGCACCGCGATGCCCGCGGTCACGTTGAGGCCCAGCACAAGCCAGATCAGCCAGAACTGCGGCGTCTTCCAGGCGCGGCTGAGATGCACATGTTTTTGCGTGATCATGCCGCTCGACACGGCGGGTTGGGTCCATCCGCTGGGCGTCCATCCCGACGGCGCGACGCGGAAGCCGAAAGCGCCAACCGTCATCGCGACGAAGTAGATCGCACCCATCAACACCAGTGTCTCGGCGACGCCGAAACGCGCCATCAGCCAGACAGCGAGCGGAGAGCCGATCATCGCACCGCCGCCGAAACCCATGATCGCAAATCCCGTCGCCATGCCGCGGCGATCGGGAAACCATTTGATGAGCGTCGAGACTGGGGTGATGTAGCCGAGGCCGAGACCGATACCGCCAAGAATGCCGGTGCCCAGGAACACAAGCCAGAGCTGATGGATCTGAACGCCATATCCACCGATCGCGAGCCCAAGGCCCCAGCAGAGCGCAGCAGCGAACCCGGATTTTCGCGGTCCTGCACGCTCCAGCCATCGACCGAAGATCGCAGCCGAAATTCCTAGAACGGCTATGAATGTTTCGAAGATATGCGTGACGTCAGCAACGGTCCAGTTGCAGGCGGTTGCTGTGAGCTCCGATGCGAAGCCTCCGGAACATATCGGCGCGCCAGCGACGAGCTTGCTCATCGGCAACCAGAACACACTGAATCCATAGGCCATGCCGATGCAGAGATGGATGGCGAGCGCCGCCGGCGGAACGAGCCAGCGATTGAACCGTGGACCGGCAACAATCCGGTCACGCGAAAGAACCCCCCGCGATGCTGAAGCGGCCATATCGTTTCCCCCTAAATATTTGTTGCTGTTTCTATCTTACGGCGATGACACTTCAGCGAAACAGTGTCACTGCGGTTGCAGAGCGCGGCTGTGGGGCCGTAAGCTGTCTCCTGCGTACAGGAGAGGTGTCCATGCGCTTATTTTCCGGTGTTTCCTTAGGATTCCTGCTGATTCTTGCCGCCGGAGCGGCCGGTGCCGCGACCGCTCCCCGGATCAGCATTACATCGCTGTCACAACTCGAAGTTCCGGACAGACCCTTCGACGAAAGTGCCAATGCGGATGCCGCCGTGGACGCGGCATTCGCGCGCGCCAGAAAGTCGGGCAAAGACGTGATGATCGATCTCGGCGGCAATTGGTGTGCCGACTGCCGAATCCTGTCCGGGTTGATGGAGCTTCCTGAACTGCGCGCGTTTCTCGCAGCGCACTATGAAACGGCGACGGTCGATGTCGGGCGTTTCAATCGCAATCTCGACATCCCCGCGCGTTTCGGAATTACGGAGCGGCTCGAAGGCGTTCCCGCGATACTGATTGCCACGCCGGACGGCAGGTTGGTCAATGCGGGGCACGTGTCGGCGATCGAAGACGCGCGTCACATGTCGCCACAAGCGCTCGCCGACTGGCTGGCGCAGTGGACAAAATAACGCCTGTTTTTATCTGCGGCATGGGGCGTTCGGACATGACGAATGCCCTGCACATCCTGAAATTGCTTGAAATGCACTTCCCCGAATTTATGTCAGCGTCTCGCTGAAGAAATCCGAACACAGTTTGTGTGCTTGTGCCATGGCCTGAGGATTGTGGCGCATGACGACATCTCCGCCGTTACCGCGATGGCTCATCGGATCCTGCACGACGACATCCACACCAGGCATATCGAAACAGTGGTGCGCATCAGCAAAGACATGGGCGCGCACCGTCGCACGATCCGCTGGTGAAAGTTGTTCCACGAGCTTCGGTCCGGCCTGCGGATCGTCGTCATACTGGTCCAAGCCGCCGGTGACAATGAACAGCGGCGCTTCGACGAGATCACGAAATTCGTGGCCGGGAAGTTGATTATAGGTCCAGCAAGCAGGATAGACCGGCATCAATGCGGCGAATTTCGCGCCTGGAAGAAAACGGTCGTTGTGAGCGCGCGTTGCGGCGAGCATGGCCATCACGCCACCGAAAGAGAACCCGATCACTCCGATGCGCGCCGCATCCACTTCCGGACGCGCCGCGAGGAACGCGCGTGCGCCATAGAGATCAGGGAGCGTCTCGGCGATCGTCTTCGGCCGTCCTTCAGAGCCACCCGCGAGACCGCGGCAGGACCACAGATCCGGTTCGAGCGTGACGAACCCTGCCGCATGAAGGCGTTCTGCATACCCGCTCTCGCGCGCGGACGGTCCGGCGGAACCGTGCAACAGGATCACGGCCGGCGATCGGTCAGCATCGGTGGACGGCGCCATCAGACGCGCAGCAATCGTCAGCGGCGAGGCGTGCAGCGACGGGAAGTTCACATAGTGGCGGCTGGGAAATCCTCGCATTCCGCCATTCTGCACAGACGCCATGCGGGAACCAGCCGCCGGCGGCCGCCAAATTATCCCCTTGAAAGAGCCTATTGAATCCGGCGCGGCCTTAAGCGATAACCCCCGCCCAACTTGGATTGCGGGCGTAGCTCAGGGGTAGAGCATAACCTTGCCAAGGTTAGGGTCGGGCGTTCGATTCGCCTCGCCCGCTCCAGGTTCTTCAATACTTGCAAGCATTTATGCGCATTTCGTTGAGCTGGTCGCTATGCTTTGAAAAGCGCGGGGTAAGCACGCGGCACGGCGTCGTCTCCGTAAAATGCTCGCCGCACCGTCATGCGCACCACATCTTGCGCGGCTCAACCAACCTCTAGCGGCGGACTCGTCTCCAAATTTGTTCCGCTATGCCGTTTTCGAGGACGATCCGATGGATTGCCAGGAGACCGGCCTGTCTCTCGCGGAAGCCTTCCACTCGATCATGGCCCACTGCGCCTATGCGCCCGTTTGGGATACCGACGGCGACAAGCTGCGGCTTCGATTTCGATATATGGACGAGCCTTTCAACGGCCGCTTCATCGACGACATTGAACCGGGCGCTTTTGTCGAGACCTTTACTGCTCCCGCGTTCAGCGGAAATAGCAGCCGCGACCAGATCATGCGGCAGGTCGTGAGTGCAGGGCTTCGTAGCTGGTATGCCGAACCCATGGCCGCATTCTATCGCGACCGCGCGATGTCAGAGGGCAAAGAACGCGAAACTGCGGGGAGGTTTCGAAGCGAAGCCAACAACTCGCTAAGCTTTCCCTCCAATATGGTTCGACTCTCCACCTGCAAACTTCAGACTTGCTGTGTGATCAGTATCGGATCATCGGGAAAATAATTTTGCCGCCAATGCGAGTAATCACGCACGATGTCGGCGATTTGCGCCTCGAGAAACTTTCCGTTCTCTCCTTGCGGTCCCAAAAACCAGGTAAGGAAATCAAAAGATTCTTTGTCTGCCATATGTCCCCCAAGGGGCTATACTAGCTACACCACCTTCGGTAGCAATACCAACAAACCCGTATCCCGAGCGATTTTGATGTTCTGACAGAACGACAGAAAGCACATGAGAGGTGCGAGGCGCGCAGTAGACGACCTATAGAAGCGGTTTTTTGGAAGTCGCCCAATGCGGGCTCGAATCGCTTTTCGGCAGCTACTTCTTTTCAGCTGCAATAGGGTCGGAGAGCGTGTGGGCTAGGACCTCGGCGAGGCAGACCGAGAATAGTGTACAAAAGCACTTTTGTACTAGAGGAATTCTGGAAAGATGATCGGGCTTGGCATCAATGCTTTGTCCGATAATTGAATGTTATTTGACACAGGCCGCAACGCCCGCACGGCGATGCTAATGGATTTCGTATTTTCTCATTTAGCACCTCAGCGATGCGAGCTAACACGCCAATCATATTGGATATCATACTGTCCGGGCGCCCGTCGTCCAATGCGGAGGGAACAAGAAGCCTTGCGCGACATGCCCGCCGCCGTACGCCGTACACTTCCCCTTGTTGCCGCTGCCGTCGAAAAACATCGAGAAGCATTTTTCGCAAATCGCCACCCTTCTTGATCGCCGGCGGCGGCCGACGCTGTACTGCCCAGACTCGAACATGCAAGCCCCTAGAGCCCCGAGGCCACGAGAGTCTGGCGACGCGAAAGACGACCTGCGAGACCGCCGTGAACGACTGTCTTCATTGCAGTGGAGCGCCCTAGAAATCGAAGTTTGCAAAAATGTTAAAGCCGAGACGGACGATAGATAGCAGAGCGGTCAACGCCAAACCCAATGCATGTCAGCGGCAGGTAGCGCGGCAGACCCGCTACGGCGGCGTGTGTGTAAAAGTTGCCCAAGGCGTGCAGCGTGATTTCAGCAAGTTCTTATAGCAGGCCTGCAACGCAAACGATTCGAGCTTGCCAGATGGACCGTTTCGGAAAGAGAACTGCCGCACATTGGGTCCCAGCTGGATCTGGCCTTGCGGGGTATTGGCGTTAAAGTGCGTATAGTTGGTTATTGACACACTGAAGGTCACGGTGTGAACGCCGTTCTGGTCAATGCCACTTACACAGAACCCTTCGCGACAAGCGGCCTGCGCCACGGTTGGAGAGAGACCCACGAGGAGTGTGGCGAGTCCGAACAGAACTTCGCGCGAATGGCGTTTGCGGAGTGCCGCGAAGGCTGAAGATTTATGTTGAGCTGAGTTCATCGTTGATCCTTTTATTTGATCCTACATTCCCTGTTTGCCGCATGATGCGGACGCGTTATGACCCGTGATAAGACTCCACCTTGAAGGAGCCGCCGATGACCGGAAAGTTCGTCTCGGCTAGCGCCGGCGCGGCGACAAACGTAGCGGCCACGCCGATGATCGAAACTGCGATGCCGCGAGCTTTCATCATTTCAGCTCCTAACGCGCGGGGGCCGGCGTGGTCTTCGTTCCACGCCAGACGTTCGTCGTGTTGTTCGAATACTGCGCGATCGCAATGAAGGATTTTCCGTCATTGGATAGAGTGATACCGAGCGTGCCGGTCACCACGGCCGTGCCGAACACTATGTGGCCTGGCTCCTTAAAACTGAACTCCGCATGGGTAGGGTCGATCAGTCGTCCGCTCATGTCGAGCTTGTCGGCGGGATCGGGCGTTGTTGTGAAGGCGCCCATCTTCGCACCGTTCACCAGCATCATGTTCATTGTGAAGGCGGTTTGCTGGTCGGTGGTTACGTTCCACATTCCATCGAACCCGGAGGTCGGGCGAGGTGACAGCGGCTGGCCCGGCGGCCCGCCGGTGACCTTGATCGGCAGTGCGCCGTCGATCTGCACGTCACGCTGAGCCGTGGTGTCGATGACGCGGGTGGTGCACAGCTTTCCGCCAGGATTCGTGTCGCACACGCTGATCGTGAGAATATCGTCGCTCCTGTCCGGGACGGCCGGTGGAACGCGATAGATCCACACGCCGTTGTACCCTTTCCCCTTCGGTACGGCTCCGTTCGGTGTGAAATGCACTTGTTGGTCCGTCGCATTGCTCACTTGATCGAAAGTGATCTCAACCTCGGGCGGCGTCATGTCGCCCTGCGTGTCCGGCGCGGGAGCAAGATATCGCACCGCTATCGTGGGTTTGCGTGGCGGCGGTAGAGGTGCGGTGTGCACACAAGCTTGATTGGACCACAGATCTGATACCATCTGGTCGCTCACGCGGCGCGCGCGGAATCTTACGCAGTAGTCCGTATCGAACTTGGCGCGCCTGATATTGTACTCAACAGCTTGATGATCATGCTTCGTGCCAAATATGACGCAAGCGGGGGGTGGGTACTGAGGCGGTTTTTTTTGGCAGCCCATTATTAGACCGGGCGCGGCCGGTTTGCCATTCTCGGTGATCTCACTGTCGTAAGTCACCTCTTCGGTCGAAGTGCTCTTGAAAACGCCGCAGACTTGCTCAGTGCCGTCTTCGTACATATCGACGCTGCAGTCATAGGCTGTGAGGTTATTGGGCGTACCCGGACGGTCCGCTGCGGCCGGGTCGATTGCGCCGAATATTGCGATGGCGGCACCGAGTGCGATGCCGAGCCAGACTTTCAGACCATGTTTCATTCCAAGTCTCCCAATCAGTCTTGACGGCATGGTCGCTACTCCCCCGGATTGGGTTGTGGTGGAGGCGTATCGCCAGGCGGTGTGTCCGCAGGTGGCGCCGCGCCGATGTCGGCGGGCTGCGCTTGCTGTCCGCTCCAGCTGACCGCAGTGCCGTCGGCTAGGTGACCGACCCCTGCGAAGCTTCTGCCGTCGGGCGAAGCGGTTAGCACCAGATCGCCTTTCTGACCACCCATCAGGATCGTGAGATGCACGTAACTCTTTACCTGCATAGTGTAGCCGCCGATGACTTTCATATTGGGTGGCGGCTGGCTCGTGAATGTGACCGTGACACGGTTTTGCAATCCGCCTGACACCTGATGAATGCTGGCAGAGAACGTCGTGCCGTCGCCGGCCGTGATTGTCCAATCGCCAAAGAACGGACCGGGCATGAGCGCCCGCTGGGCTGGCGGCGCAGCCGGGAAGTTGGCGGTGTTCGGATCGGGAACGAATACAGGCCCCTGGTCGGGCGCCGTTTGCGCTCCGGCCGCGCTCCCCGTTATCTTGATTGGCCGGCTGTTTTGCGGTGGCGGCTGGACCGCAGCCGCAGCCATCGGCGCCGTGAGCGGGACACAGATTAGACTGACAGCATTGAGGTCTGCACCGTAACGCCCCTGCAGTCCCACCGCCGCATCCTGCCCTGGGCAAATCTCTGGATGCGGCTGGTCGGCACCGCCGTTTACGTCCGTAGACGGATTGGTAGAGGTGTTGAAGCGGATGGAGTTGTTGGGCCGAAACCCGTTCTGATCCTGACACCAGATGTCGATGTATTTGACCTGCCGGTTGCCGGGAGTCATGTGCGGCCAGATGCCCGCTATTAATCCCGAGCAGCTCTGGCCGGTCAGGCCGCCGCCCGCGCCGCCTCTCCCAGGCCCTACATAGCGGCCACCAGCGACATTGATATGGTTGGGACCGCTGCCGTTCAGCGTGACGGCCGCGCACACCACCTGTATCTGGTTCACCCAAGACCCCGCTCGACCATTGATCCCGATCAAATACTGGCCGGGAGGGCAGCGGTCTTGGAACGAACCGTTGCCCGGTCCACCGACAATCGGAAAATCAGTTTCCGCCAAGGCTGAGCTCGCGGATAAGGCCACCAAAAGCGTCGCGAGAAGTACCAGCCTGCCTAACATCCCAATTTTCCTTCCCAATTTTTAGTGTGCGGCCGTCATTCGGGTGCCTTGCAGGGTCACGGCGAAATTCGAAAGCGTACCGGATCCGGAGATCGAATTGCCGTCGCTGCTGAGGGTTAGGTCGAGCGAGCCCGTGTGGTTCTGCGGGTTCGGATTCAGAGTCAGCTGGGCGTGTGTCGCATCGGCCTGAACGCCGTGAGCCCCGGCGTTGAGGCCGGGGTTGCCTTTGAGTTCGGCCCCCATCGTGCTGCCGTGAACCAGCAGGAGATCGATCTCGAAATTGCCGAGGTTGGAGGTCACGTTCCAATTGCCATCGAACCCAGAACTCGGACGCGGCGAAGCACCTGCTGCACCGGTGACTTTGATCGGTTGGCCAGCGTTGGAAACCGTTGGCGGCGCCACCCGCGTGGTTCCGTCTCCGAGAAACGTCCCTTGGGCCGCGTTGCGGATTTGGTCTTCGATTCCGGGTTGCGGCGCCCCCATAGTTTCCGGCGTATCGAAGTTGAAGCAGATCAGGCTGATGGCGTTGAGGTCCACCCCGTAGCGTCCCCGCACGCCCACCCCAGCCTCGCCTTCAGGGCACCATTGCTTCTGGGGCCGATCAGGGCCCAAGTTGATGTCCTTGCTCCGATCAGAGTTCGGGCCGACAAAGAGCGGCCGGCCCTCATAGTTTCCCGTTGCGTCGCCGCACGACAGCGCCATGAATTTCACTTGACGATTGCCGTCGGTCATTAAGGGTTGGATGCCCGTGATTATTTGGCCTCTCGTGCAGAGCACAGTAACCGCTCCGCCTTCGCCAAATTCACCTCGCGGCGGTCCGTGGTAGGGCTGGCCCAGATAGCCGTCTTGCATCGCCCCAGGCATGCGCACCACCTTTACGCAGACGATCTGGATCTGATTGATCCACGCGCCAGCGAATCCAGTGAAACCTTGCAGATATTTGCCCGGCGGACAGCGGTCTTCGAATGGGCCGTTGCCGGGACCACCAATCACCGGAAAATCGGTCTCCGCCAAAGCTGTGCCTGTGGATAGGGTGAGCAATAAGCCCACGAAAAATCCTGCCCTACTTAACATTCCAATCGTCCTTCCAACTCTAGTGAGCGGCTGTCATTCGAGTGCCTTGCAGAGTCACGGCGAAGTCCGAGAGCGTGCCGGACCCTGTGATCGAATTGCCGTCGCTGCCGAGGGTGAGACTTAGCGAGCCGGTATGGTTCTGCGGGTTTGGATTCAGCGTCAGCTGTGCATGCGTTGCGTCGACTTGAACTCCATGGGCGCCAGAGTTTAAGCCGGGATTGCCTTTGAGTTCCGCTCCCATCGTGCGGCCGTTCACCAACAGAAGATCGATCTCGAAATTTCCGAGGTTGGAGGTCACGCTCCAATTTCCATCAAACCCCGAGGTCGGCCGCGGCGATGCGCCAGCCGCGCCTGTAATCTTGATAGGTCTGCCTGCGTTGGAGACTGGCGGCGGCGGATCGGCCGCAACCCAATCACAGATCAAGCCAATCGAATCGATGAAAAGACCGGAGTGACCCCAAACACCTTTCGCTATATAGCCCGCCGGACACTCGTCAACGCCATCGATCCGGTTAGGCGACGAAAAGTTTTTGGTGAGCTGGGGTGTACCGGCTAGCGTTGCATAGTTCGGCTCGCCGATTGGCAATACCCCGTGAGCATCACTGCAGCGCAGGGCGATGCTCCATACGCCGATAACGTCATACCCGTCCGACTGGACCTGGATGGAGTTGATGGCACCACCATTAGGGCAAATCCGACTGTGGCGATCGTAGGCGACCCTTCCGATGTCAGAACCCATGCTCATCGCATTGACGAGGTTGTTGCCCTGCCGGACCGCACACATCAGTTTGATAGTAGAAACACGTTCATCGGTCGTCACTTCGAGCCCAGCGAGATAGCTTTCGCCAGCAGGGCATCTGGATTGAAATGGGCCGCCGCCATTCCCGCCAATCAATTTGCCCATCTGCTCGCCACCGCTCATCAAAGGCGAATAGGTTGGCGCTGAATTCCCGGAAATGGGCCAGAGGCTGGAGCAGACGACGGCGATCGCCGAAATGGCCGATAGAATGACGCGCACGAAGCCCCCCTCGCCGTAAACGTCTGCAGTTCGAACCCGCAAACTAGCCGCACCAGCGACACACTGGCTCGCGCCTAGGCTTCGCAACGCAGATCATCAGCCGTAGGCCGACCGCGGTCAAGCTCTGTGCAGCTTAGAAGTGCGATCTCGTACCTGATGCTGGATCCGCTGATCCTGCAGAAAGCTGACAAGGAAACTTCTAAGCCAGTCACATGCGCGTGCGTGCAGTTATGCTGCCGCCGAACTCGGCATCGCTCAGGGGCGCGTGTGCCGACTTCTATGTCAGCACCGCCATATGCAGCACGTGCCGCCGGCCACTTTGGACGATGAACTGGCACTGGCAGCCAACATCATCGCGCTTGCCGGCCAGTGCGGTCGCTCGTGGCTTCAATGTGCTCAAGAGTCGCGGGGCGCTGAAAAGTCCGTCTGGCGAAACGCGGTTTGAGAATTTTCCAAAGCAGGCGCAGAGCGGCTTTCGGCAATTACTTGTTTTGAGCGCGCTTGAGCCCTGCAACGGCGGCACACGCTATCCAATGGCCAATTGGCCAATGTACAATGGCAGAAATGCACTATTGGTTGGCACTAGGGTCCTAAAGCACTTTTGCACCAAGGAGCGCTTGATGACGACTGCGCTCGCGCGCCCTTAGCCGGTTCACCTTGGTGCACGCGCCTTAACGCCAGCAAAGATTCCCAATAGCTTGCACTACCCCTTTTCCTGCCCCGGCTCCGCCATAACCATCCGAAAAGACAGATGCACTCAATGCTTTAGCCCTTTCGAGTTCATTCCCTGAAGGTCAGTTGCGACTATCGAATACCCCCCGAGAAATGAGGTAGCTCGCGGTAAAACGCATATAGGCTCGGGCCAAGGGCCCGCAAACAAGATAGCCAAAATCCTTCTCCAAGGAGGTTTCTGACGCCTGGTACAAAAAGAGCCAGTCAGGGTTAGAGCAACCTAGAACGTCCATCCCAACGACACGACTACCCGCTCTCCGCAGACGCGAGAGCCGCCAAAACATTGCGGCCGCGGTATGTCCGTATCTGAGTAACGCAGAGCCAAATGCACACTCTGGATATCGGCGTTCAGTTCTAGCGCCCAATCCACGTAGTCGGGCGCTTGGTAAAATGCATTTCTCTCTATCGACTGTCGCCCACTATGCAGCACGATATTGGGTGCGAGTGGGATATTCGGCAACGGGATCGTCGCATCGAGACCGGCGTACACACCAGTGCCGCTGTTTCCGAATAGGTTCGGATCGACACCCGCCTCAAAGCTAAGTTGCACCAGCCCGAAGTCCCTGCTGAAGTTGGTATCGAAACCGTAATAATTATAGTGCACGCGCGATGGCGCACCCGGATAGATGTCGTAGTATGCCAGTATGCGCCACGAGAATTCGCTCTTCTGTCCTTCGATACCAACAGAGGGGCTGACCTCGACGTTGGTCAAATCGCCGTCAGAAAAATCGACATTTGAGATGAACCCGCCTACGAACACATTGTAGTTGGAAGTGATGGCGTGACTGTACTCCGCTGTGCCCGTATAGGCAGCCTGGCTACTTGATTGGGAAATGCCACGGTAAACATAGTCGCTGGCGAACGTCACGCTGCCGGTGAATGAATCGGTTTCTGCGTTGCTCTTTGCTTCAAAGGCCGACGTCATGAAAGCAAGGCCGAACACCGCAGCGTAGGCTGCTTTTAGCGAAACTAGGTTCGTCAATTCACTACCCGCTCGCTTTGATCTAAGGAACTGGTCCAGCTGGCTCCTGACGTCTAGCGAAGCCTATCCCAAGCTCCAGATTGCCCGCGAAATGCCCGCTTATGGAACACAACACTGCTGACGAAACCCTGATGGAAAGCTGATATTTTTCGTTGTACTGCTCGTGCTTCGGTCCGTCCGACACTTGAGCTGCGAGTTCGCTCAAAAGGCTGGCTGGATCGTGCGTAAGCCACTCTCTCGGTGGCGCGTCGCAGAAAAGTTTGCCAAGCCGATATCCCTTCCTCGCTCGCGGCGGAACGCGGGCGCGGCGGAGCCTAGCTTCGGAAGCGAGGACCTTTTCCGCGCATCGCTTCGATACCCGTGCACGCCCGGTTCGGCGCTTCATCTTTGCAGAAATCTGGCCACTGCTTTGTCCGCAGCCAATAGCTTCGCAGGCCGAAGTGGTCGGTCAGCTCGAGGAAACGCGGATCGGCACGAACGGCGCGCATTTCCGGATAAAACAGAAACATCGTCCCGCTTCGCGAATTCGGCAGCGGCGCCCGGTCCAATTCGGCATATGCGCCATCGACATCGCCTTCGCGCGCGAGAAGTCGAATTCGCCAATCCGTCGGAAGCGCACTGTCCGACAAGGCTGTACATGTGGACGGCAGACCGCGGAGCGATTTTCCGTTCGCCGCTATCAGCGTACGGACATAGTCTTTGAAGCATTGGGTAAGACCGGCGTTACCCCAGGTGTACCCGAGCCGCCAGACTTCCGGTGTGATGCGGCGCGGGTCGCCCCACCAGACTGCCGTGGTCCATCGTGTGAGCGCGCCCTCCCGCGGACTGATCGAGTCAATATGGTCCATAATGTGGGAGGCTTCGGGCCAATCGCCCGCCATCGCGAAAAGAAATGCTAGGTGCGGAATTGACGGGTTGTCGAGCCGGTATGCTATTTCATGGGCGGCTGCGAGACGGCCCACTTCGCGAAGCAATACTGTGTATCGGAACCGCGCCGCATCGAACCCTGGCTCGATAGCCATGGAACGGCGAAGCGCATTCTCCCGTTCCTGAAATCGTGGGTCCGATCCGAGTCTGCGTCCCAGCGCGAGCCAAGCAATCGTCGAATTCGGATCCATCGCGATTGCCCGAGACGCCGAAGCCCGCGCATCGCGAGATATCGCGCGCTCCTCCGACGCGAAATTGTCGATTGTTTCGTCATAGTCGGCAAGTGCTACAGCCCTCAGAGCATGCGCGGCTGCAAAATCGGGAGCCAACTGCACCAGACGTGCCGTCGCTTCCCGCTCGCGATCCGTCACTTGCGTTACGGCGTCGTTTGCATTCAGCAATGCGGCTAGTTGTTCTGCCGTGAGCGGGCGGGACGCTGATTTCCTCAGATCGATTGTTTGCTTGATATCCTGCGCAACTTCGTCCCCGATGCTCTCGTCAAGCCCATCAGCTTTTTCTCGCGTGCGCGATAACCGGGTCGACCAAGCGCGCACACCCCCTACAAGGTCTTCTACCCAAACATCGACAAAGACCTTGGCGCTTGCACGACCGACCGAGCCGCCAATCTCGAACTCGGCGTTCGTATTGTCCGCTTGGCTCTGTTTACTGACTGAGACGGGCGCGAGGCTTGCTTCAGCCAGATGGCGCTTTATGGTTTCTTCCAAATTTTGGGCCAGCTCGGCCAACGCACTATCGCCGTGGTGGAACGCGAACGGCGCCACAGTGATCCTTCCAGTTCGTTCGAGCGGCAGTCGCGTCACAATCGCAAGCGGATGCCAAAGAAATGGAACCAATCCTGCAACAAGCGCGAGCAATGCAACGCCTGTGATCAAGTTTCCGCGACGCGTGACGATATCGTTCATACGCGACCACGGACCGGCAGCCTTCGATGCAGCAGGGACGCTCGAAGGCGATCGATTTGTCCGCACGGCTGACGCGTACTCTATCTCCAGCAGGCGGTAGCCGACCTTGTTGACCGTCTCGAGCCGGAAGCAGCCGCTACCGATACCCTCCGAGACCTCGCGCAACCGCGAGATCGTTCGCTGAATTGCGTTATCTCCGACGACGCGTCCGTCCCAGCAACTCGAAATGAGGTCGTCGCGCGAAACGACTGTGCCGATCGAACGATAAAGGGCGACAAGCACTTGCATCACGCGGGGCTCGAGAGTTTCGACGGCGCCCTCCCGCTTCAATTCGCGCGTCGGCGGCGAGACGTCCATGGTACCGAGCCGAAACGCCGCCGCGCGCGACAGAGCAATCGACCGCTCAGATACGAGCTGACCTCCAGACATAACCGAACCACCCCAACAGCCCCGAAACATAAAATATCAGCTTTTCGTCAGGGTTCCATCAGGGAGAGCTTATATTTCAGACAGCCTGCCGAGGCGATCATTCCCGTTGGAATCTGATCGACCGAGATGCTCCCGCGTCGCTCGACCTCGTCAGTGTGACGCTGGGGATGGGCGCTGCAGACCTCCGTGAAACCGCGATCCGATTGCACACGGGGGATGCGATGACGACGAGACGCGAATTGTTGGCAAGCGCTGCAGCAGGCGCAGGGATGGCATTCGTTTATGGCCTTCCGAATACCGCCATGGCGGCGAGTGCCGGAGGTCTCTTCGACGACGTCCGGAAAGCCTGCGATCGGATGGCCAAGGCCGGCTGGCGCGACCTCCTGCTCAGCGTAACACATGGCGTGCTCGACTTAAGAGGATCCGACTTACGCGCGCAACTCGTCGAGCCACTCGGCGTGATCGATCGGTCGGTCCCCGGCTTCGGCGATTTTGCCTTGAGTGGAACACGTGCGATCGAACCCGGGATACCCGCACGAAGCCTTCTCTACCACGCCTTTGCGTCGCCTCAGGTCATCGCCGACGCCCATGGAAACGCGCTGAGCGATTTTCCGACGCCCGCAGAACTCGAAGCTATCGAGAACTACGTGTACGGCGTGCGTCCTCCGACCGTGGCAGACGTGCGCGCCCGCGCCCGAGGCAACACGTTGGGCCTTGTCGTCTTCGCACTCGGCTATCGCAACGCCGAGGATTCCGTTCAGGGTCGCCACGCGGACTTGTGCTTTTCCCGTACCGGGATCGCCCGGCTCGGTACTCGCGAACCTTACTATGATGCTCGTGCGCGCGCCTTCGATGGCAATCGGGACATGAAGCCGGGTGAATTCCATGTCGTGCCTCAGCGATTTGCCGTCTATCTGGCCATGCAGGTCCATGGCGCCGACCCGTTGTTCGGTCCGCAAGATGCGCAGCACGACGACAAGGATCTCAACTTCTGGGTTCCACTCCACAAATTGTTCAACGGCAAGGAATGTATTGCCGGACTAAACATAGCGGTCGATCTGAGCAGTAACCTGCAGAACGAAAAGCTGCGCAAATTTCATCGATACCTGGAGACGCAGGGCTATCAAAACGATTGGACAGGCGACGATCTAAACAATTTCCCCTTCGTCATCCGCAATGAAGCCATCGGTGGATTGTCCCGCGACCGGGCATTCGGAAATGGGCTGCTCGAACCCCGGCCGCATCCTCTGGCAACAGCGGCAACCTACCGAGGTGAGCCGCTCGCGTTCACGGTCGATCCCAAATATGCGAGCACAACTGGCGATATCTATTTCTCGAGCGCGCAGATGCTGCCTGGCGCAGCCGAAACCCAGCCCACCTATTATGAAGGCGTGGACCAGCAGACCGACAGGCCAGGCCCGGAGTACCTCAACATCCGGCATCCTGTGGAGGCCGACGGACGTGTCGGAAACATCAATCGCAGTCCGGATCTCACTCGCATCCTGCACGCCGGCGGGTACAAGGCGTTGCATTATATAGACTTCGCAGGCGAGGGCTGGATCGAGGCAACATGCGCTGCGCTCGCTGGCGAAGTGAACGTACACTTGCCCGCGTATTGCCTGGTTGCGCCGCCGGATTTTTTCCCCCGGATCGACCAGCGCGAAATGATGCGATGGTGGCAAGACGACGTGCCTGCGGCGCTGCGCGAAGGTCTATGGGCGATTCCGCCACTCACCCTATCCCAGAGGCGCATCGCCGCGAATGTGACCCTGCCCGCAGGCTTCAGCATAAACGACACGACCGTGACAACGCTGGTATCACAGCCGATGGACAGTTGCCCGCAACAGAAATCAAATGGTGTCTCGAACAAACTATCAACCGGTCTGCCAGACTCTTCACCCGGATTGTTCGACCCGGGTTGGGACGCCAGCCAAGGTATTTTCTTTAGTGATCCCGATCAGCCGTTACAGAGATTTCTGCAGGGCTATGGCTTGGGAACTCCGTTCGTTGAAGACGTAAAGCTTTGCGCCGCGCTGGGCAGTTACTGGCCGGCAATCGCGCCCGATAGCACTCGCACATTCGCCCCGGCGAAACGTGGACCGCAATTCGATTATCCATGGCCCACCATCGCGCCTTTGACTGACGCTGAAATTGGAACCATGCCTCTGCCGGATGGCACACTCCTGCCATGGGACGGCGTCACCGGCCCGCGCTTGAAGACAATCGGTGGGCGCCTCGTCTGTGCCTATCCCGACATTATGCGCGTGGATTACATCGACATCGCGCAAAAAATTACCGGCGTCGAATTGCAGAAAATTGACAGCAAGGAATACCAGAGGCGCATCCTCGCCATGGCTGCGATTTATTGGAGCCTTGGTATTCGCGATCCGGAAATCCTCGAACGGTATGGCGCTGCGCGTAGGATTGAGGCGGTAAAGTCCATCATGACAGCCAAATCGAGTTGGGCCGTGTTGTCCTTTTGTCCGATCACGACCGAAGATCCGCAGCTTGCCGAAGCAGAACAGGCAACTCATCAGAAAATCGAGGGCACTTTCGGATACAGATTCCATGTTTTTCGTCCGGGCGCCGAAACAGTAGATCCCGACGATATCGCCACCGTGCTGGTAGATGTCGGTGAGCAGATCATCGCCTATACGAATGGCAGGAAGGTCTTGCTCAGCCGCAACAGCAAGCCTTGGCAATGCGACGCGACCATACCGACGTCCTGATCATCGGCGGCGGCCCCGCCGGCGGCGCGGCCGCAATTACCTGTGCGAAAGAAGGTTTGCGTGTGATCCTGGTGGAGCGCGAGGTCTTCGGCAGGGAACGTCCGGGAGAAACACTGCACCCTGGTACAGAACCGCTTCTGCAACGACTAGGATTGGCTGATGCTTTGACAGCTGCTGCGAGCATACGGCACACCGGTATCTGGCTCGAATGGAACGCGCAGCGGCGCTTCGAAGCTTTCGGCGGGAGCAACGACAATCCGTGGCATGGTTTCCAAGTCTGGCGCAGCTTGTTCGACAGCCTGGTTCTAACGCAGGCCCAGCGCCTTGGGGTGGACATCCGCCAGCCATGCATGGCTTTGTCTCCGCTAGTTGCGAACGGCGTAGTGATGGGTGCGCAGACCGATACAGGACACATATCTGCGCCAATTGTTATCGATGCATCCGGTCATCGGCGCCTGTTTGCCCGAAAGTTTGCTCTTCCCATCTCGCGTCACTCGCCGCCGCTTGTTGCGCGCTATGGTTATATAGAGGGCAGCTATCCTGCGGGCGACGATGCGCCACGCTTCACCGCCAACCGCCTTGGCTGGACGTGGAGGGCAAAAGTGCGCCCAGACATTTATCAATGGACCCATCTTCCGTTCGTCAAAGAGAAAATGGGCGTGCGGTGGCGGCCCGAGGAATTTCGCGGACTAGCCCTCAGTGCAAAAACACGAGGCGCCGACGTGACGTGGCGTCTTCTGGACCAAGCTGCAGGGCCGGCATGGTTTGTGGTCGGCGATGCCGCGGCCACCCTCGATCCTGCGTCCTCACACGGCGTGTTGCGTGCAATCATGTCTGGGATGCTGGCGGCGCGTCTGGCATTTGGAATATTGCGACGGCACATGCCGCATCACGCAGCAGCCACAGCTTACCAAACGTGGCTTCAGGACGGGTTCTATAACGACCTGAACCGCCTCAGGCAGTTCTACCGCGATCTCGGCGCTGAGAATTTCACATGACACCTCCTATCGCGCCCGCTTCTTTGCTCAGTTCCAAGATTCGTCCTTAGCCTTAGCCCCTCGCCAAAAAAAGTGCCGGGCCATTCGGATACCTCTGACGCAGCGCCTAACCTCTGCAGCGAGGCAGAACGTAACCGCGTGACGCGAGAAGCGACACAACGCGATGGCCTGCAATTCAAGATGAAGCTAGTTGAGGCTTATCGTCGTTGCGCTGTCGCTGACGAACGCGCAATAGGCGCACCCCTACAGCGGGCAACCTATCCGCCGACCAATTGGCGCATTATCTCAACATACCCCATTTGTCTCTGCGCGCTTTTAGCCCGCATTATCGTTTTGCCGTAACAAATATGAGACGAAAAAAGAAATGTTGCGACAAATATCGAAAAATGTAAAAGTGCTTTCCTATGGGACCGGCTCATGATTCCTGGAAATGAAGCGGCATCGAGAAGGGCAACTCTGTCCTAGCGCTCCGTTTATAAGCCCACCTCTGCGCGAATGAATTCCGTCATTCTGAGTGTGCTTGCCGTTTCGGCGCTCTTGGTGGCGATCAGCATCGTGGTGCCGATCGCGCGCCGCCTGATGCTACCGTACACGCTCGTGCTTGCGGCACTGGGATGTTTGATTGGCCTGTTAGGCTATCTCAACCTCGGCGCCGTCGGATTGGGCGGCCAGATCGCAAGCGGATTGCGTCAGATCGGTCTTCTTGACGACGCCTTTATTTACATCTTCCTCCCGCCCCTGCTGTTTTCTGCAGGTTTGACCGTAGATGTACGCCACATACTGGAAGACATCGGCTACGTGGTGCTGCTCGCATTTGTAGCTGTATTGCTCTGCACGCTATTCGTCGGTTACGGGCTGGATTTGGCCACAGGGCTAGGAATCTTGCCCTGCCTCCTGCTCGGGACAATCGTTTCGACCACCGATACGGCGGCGGTGATCAATATCTTCCGCGAGGCAGGCGCGCCAAAGCGTCTTTCGGCCATTGTTGAGGGTGAAGCGCTTTTTAACGACGCCGCGGCCATCGCGCTATTCGGCCTTTTCCTCGATATGGTCACGCACGGCACCCAGCTAAACATACTCGAAGCGGCGCGGGAGTTCGTTCTCGCTCTCCTTGGCGGGGCGTTCTTCGGCTATGTCATGGCGCGGCTGTGCGGCTCGCTGATATCGCTGTTGCAGGATTCGGTGACGACCGAGGTGACGCTTACTGTCGCGCTTGCATATTTCACTTTTGTCGTGAGCAACGAAATACTGGGTATCTCGGGCGTTGTGGCGACCGTGACGCTGGCGACTTTCGTCGGTTCCGGGAGTCGAACCCGCGTTTCACCGGGATCATGGGAAATCTTACACAACGTTTGGGAGCAGCTCGATTTCTGGGCAACTTCTTTTATCTTCATCATTAGCGCGATGTATATCCCTCGCGCGCTCGATGTGTTTTCGTGGCGCGATGTTGTAAACGTCGCAGTAGTCTTCATCGCAGCATTGGCATCTCGGGGAGTCGTCATCGGCGGCATGATGCCGACGTTCAGCGCGATCGGCGCTTCAAAGCCTCTTCAGAGGGCCTACAAGCTCGTACTGTGGTGGGGCGGCATGCGCGGGGCTGTTACAGTTGCCCTGGCGCTCGCAACAACGGCAACGGACGGGGTACCTTCGCCGGTTCGGCATCTGATCGTATCGACTGCTATTGGTTACGTCATAGCAACTCTGGCCTTGAATGGCTTAACTCTGCGTCCACTGATGCAGTTCTTGCGGTTGGACAAGTTCAACGATCTCGATATGGCATTGCGCACGCGGATGGTTTCGTTGGCGCGCCGTCGCATAAGGCGGGAGTTGGACGAGGTTGCCTCAGCCGTGGGCTGCAACGCCGAAGAAATCAGCAAACTCGTAATTCCAGCGCAGGCTCATAAAGACAAAGCGGCAAAATCTTCGGTCGACATAGCCCAAGCCCTCGACACTTGGTGCAACCACGAACTCGATACCGTTCTGACTTTTCGAGAGCGCGGTCTCATCACACGCCATCATGCAGACATGCTGCGCAATCACGCCGATCGCTTGCTCAATGCGCTCCGGAACGGCGGTGTCAACGGCTACCTCGCCGAACTGCTGAAGCTCCGCAAAGCGGGCGTACATCTTGTTGTGACCTTTTGGCTTCATCGGCGTTTTGAGTGGAATCGCCCGCTCAAGGCCGCAATCGCGGCCCGGATGGAGTTTTTGGTAGCCGAGCTTTTGCTTGTCCGAGAACTCGTCGACCAATGCGAGGCAAACGGTGCAAAATTATTCGGGAAGGAAATCTCCAGCCAACTCAAGAACCTTCTCGGAAACCGCGTGAAGGATACGGAGAACGAACTGGAAGCGATCGAGCGGGCCTACCCGAAATTCACCGGCGCTGTTCAGCGGCGTTACTTGACACTCGTTGCGCTCGGTTTGGTGGAAGCCGAATACCGGCGCCACCTTATGGAGGCGACGATTTCAGTCGACGTGTTCGAAGATCTCGATACCCAACGCCGTGCGATTGCCGCACAATTCACCAGACGTCCGGAGTTGGAGCAAAAGTTCGACACCAAATCCATGATAGAACGTTTTCCGTTTATGCGCGAATTTCCAGCGCTGCGGACCTGCGTGAGGCCTTATCTCGCGTTTCCCGGGCAGAGTGTAAGGCTAACACACGAAGGCCACGCCCGAGCTTACCTGATAATTTTCGGGCAGGTGGAAGCCCTGGCCGGAATGAGGAATTTAACTTTGGGTCCCGGCGATTTTTTTGCGGAGAGCGTTTTGTTTGCGCCGTGCCAGCGCGTAACAACCGCAGTCAGCGCTGGTTATACGAACCTTTTGGAAATCGACTGGCAACGGCTCGATACGTTGATGAAAGCCTACCCTGCGCTCAGAGCGCGGTTGGAAGGGAAAGGCCTGCAAAAGCGACTAGACGCCGTGATACCATAAAGCTCATTTCTTCTTGTTTCGACGCTTCTTGTCTCTCGACGAAGCGAGGCAAAACATTCCGCGCGTGTCTGCTTTGGCCAGCTGACGTTTGCGCACCATTCGCCATATCTTGTTTTGCAGGAACCGCCGATTCTGGACGACGCGAAACCTGCGATACAAGCCGATCAGCAATTGATCCAAATTTGCGCAGCCGCCGTGATCGCCAAAAATTTCTATGAGCTGAGCTCCGAGCGGGTCAGACAACCCTACACTTAATTGCTTTAAAAGTTCCGGCGGCAGGTCCGAAACATCAATATCCTGATGCTGAGCATCAGGTCTTTTCACATAGGCTTCAAGCGCAACTGCATGTTCGCGCCAATTACCCCCGCGTTCCTTTTCCTTGAGCGTGCCACGAGACGGCGCTTCTGCCTCAACCGCCGATATCGAGGCCTCCTTGTTTGCCTGCTTTCGCTTCATTTCGCCCCGCACTTTTCAAAGTTTGGCAAGGCACTACGCTAGACCGGTTACAGGAACATTGCATCAATATTTGTGGCTATCTGTTGGCCACCTCCAAAATGCGAGCTGTCATAGCCGAAACACCTGACGCATCTCCTTGGTAGGTAAGCTTTCTGCAATCCCCTTGATGCTTCTCCTCAACCACCACGCTGAGCTTGATCTGGGGGTCATGTCGTCCTTTGAAGAGGTCCATCAGATAAGCGGAAATCAGGGCTATCGCATTGGCAATAGCGCCAGAATCTCGCCTTACAACGCTCGTTGGCACAAACAGGCAAGCCTCCCACGACAGTCCGTCACGGTGGCCGGTCACAATGTGTTCGCCGAGCGAAAAGAAGTTTTCAAGTGGTGCTGAGGCGTTTTCAAACAGATTGCGCAATGTGACGCTCTCCGCGCGGACCATCAGTTCCAACCGTGAGTTCGCCTCACAAAAGTTATCGGGCAGAATGGCGATGCTTTCGGGCATGGCACATCCCAACTCTGTGGCGCGATACAGAACAGGCACATATAGCGATTCCACGATAGGCATTCGTCGACCTCGCGTCGAAATATTGAATCGCTACTGCGGCTCTTTGGCCGGAGAAACGTCAGCAGTAGAGGCAACCGCGTTGTCTTCCTTTGGTTTGGCGGCATCTCTTTCTAGCTTTTTTGCCAACTTCTTCGCCTTGCGGTCTGCGGATTCCGCGGCGGTCTCACCATCCTTTGCTCGCGTCCCTTCCGTGCTCCTGTTCGCCTGCTTCTTGGCTTTGCGATCGGCGCGCGAAGCGTTTTCCGATTGTTCGGTCCGCGCCTGCATCTTGAAACGGATGCTCTTTGTGGATTCCTCACCTTCTTTCGCGGGTCTTTCTTTGGTCAAAAATACGCCAAACCCCGGAATCGCAACACGCTCCCCTTGTTCGATCGTTTCGCGCAGCCGGCGAAATGTCTCCTTTTGAATCGCTACGACCGACTTGGCTCGCACGTCACAGAAGGCCGCTATCTGCTCGTTCATTTCACCCAGTTTCATACTGCCCTGCTCCTCAGCTCGATTTTCAACGGTTGCACCAACTTGGCACGCTGGGGAGGAGAACTACTTCAGTTTCTTGCACTTCTCAACATATTTCGTTATTATTTCGTTTTATTTTCGCCTACGATATGGCCACCCCCGGGGGCACCAGCGTGCACAGGTCAGAGACGAAACAGGGTGCAAATCGGTTTGAGCTGAGTGCGCTTGAGCGGGACGGCCAGTTTTGGGGCTTCGCGCTTGGAGGGCCTGCCTCCGGTTTGAAACTCCGATACAGGTCCGAAAGCGGAGCGCGGAAGGCACGTCTCCTGATTTTTCAAGCGCTCGCTGAAGTGCTGCCGCCAGGCGCAATTTCAAAGCCAAGTCAAAAAGCCAAAGAAGCAGACACGCCAAAATCGGCTATTCGCCGGGTGAGACAATGGATTCACGTGCTGCTTGAGGAAGGCCAACACGACAGCCCCACGGGACGATGGATCGAAGGCTGTCTCATCGGTCTAATCGTGGCCAACGTCGTAGCAGTGGCATTGGAAACGATCCCATATGTCGATGCGGGATATCACGGAGCGCTTGTCGCCTTTGAGCGCGCGTCTCTGGTCGTTTATTTTTTCGAGTACCTGCTTCGCTTGTGGTCCTGCGTGGAGGATCCACGAGTGAAAGTACACGGTAGAATTTACGGACGCGTTGCGTTTGCGCTACAGCCGCTCATGGTGGTCGATTTTCTTGCATTCGCACCCAGCATATTGGGCATATTTTTTGGCCTCGACCTCCGCGTCCTGCGAATCTTTAGGCTGTTTCGGCTGCTGAAGCTGGCGCGCTATTCGCAAACGCTCCAAGCCCTTCTGAACGTGCTTTTTGTCGAGCGCTCCGCTTTGCTGGCCTCCGCCATATTGCTCTTGGCATTCACCTGTCTGTCCGGCGAACTCATGTATCTCGTGGAAGGCTCTGTACAGCCCAAGGCGCTTGGTACAATGCCAGGCGCGATGTATTGGGCGCTTACGACACTGACAACGGTTGGCTACGGCGATATCTCGCCGGTAACGCCGCTGGGAAAACTGATTGCCGGTGTGACGATGATTGCCGGGTTGGCGCTGTTTGCTTTGCCGATCGGCATCATCGCAAACGGATTTGTCACAGGATTAAGCCGACGTCGCTTTGCCATCACCTGGAGCATGCTGCGGCGACAGCCCCTGTTTCGTGGGTTCGACATCGAAACCCTTACCGAGCTTTTGGAGGTCCCTACTGCTTCGGTCATTCGGGAACATGCGCAAGTCACAGTCGAAGGAAAGGACGCGGATGAGTTCTACCTCATCGTTGACGGGGTAGCGCACGCTGAAATGGGAAGTGAGTTCTGGGATTTGGGGCCGGGTGACGCCGTGGGCGCAGAAGCGCTTCGCCATTTGGCGAAGTACACATGCACGGTAACTGCCGAAACGGACCTTCGAGTCATGGCATTTCCCGCCGATGAGCTGCGTAGGCTTTGTCGCAAATACTCAGCGCTTCGGGAACGCGTCGAAACAATCGCCCGCAAATCAGGGCAGAGCGATACCCATACCGACATCAATACGCTTTCGTATGATCTCTCGGAAATTACCCAGAGGCTTCAATACGCCTTGGCTGCAATTGGAAATCGCGACGCCACAAGCCGTACGGCTCGAAGTGATGATTAAACGCTGATTGCCAAACGCGGGAAGTTGCGCCGAGTGCAGGCGAATTGGCAGAAATATGCCACGCTCTCGCATCGCAATTTCTGTTGGGCGGGAAGCAACCCGGCGCGTCTTTCAGCCTCCATCCCTTGAATCTGTGCGAGAGCCCCGATCGCGAGCCGGGGCTTCGATTTAATGCTATAGGAAAATAGCAACAAAATGAAACAAAAATTGCTGAGATATGGCAAAAACCTTGATCGACAGTCTGAAATGCTTTAGCGGTTTTCGCGGGGTACTGCTGCGGGGCAGTGGGTTGATGAATTCTTGCGGGGCACGGAGCATTTTTCTGGCGGCGCTTGTCGGCCCTGTTCTTTTGGGGTGCGCCAGTCGCCCGGAATCTGTGATCGCGGACGATCTGAGCGAGGCGACGAGCGGGTCAACGGAAGCAGGCACGTCCAGTGTCTACTGCCGTGGCATAGCGAGCGAACGTGAAACTGAAGCCACCTTCCTGCACGAAGACGCCCGCACCCTGCACGCCGTCTACGTCTATACCTACAAAGCGTGTGTAGCCTGGCGCGAAAAGCACCTAAAAATCCCCGACGAAAAAGCGATAGCTTCAACGAGCGTTCGGCAATGAACCAGCAATCGATCATATTATTTGTAATACGGTTTGGCTTGGTCCTCGCGGCGGGTCTCATGCTTTTGTTGCTCGGCTTGATAGGGACTATCTTGTTCCAGATGCCGCCGTCCGTGCCGCACTCTTGATCGTGTCTGGGAGACGCTTGTGAGTGAACCGCCGCATGCCTATTCGCATATAGACAGACGGTTTGAAGCCGTCTCCCTGCACTTCCGGTCCGCGTGGCACCCGCCGAGAGATATTTCCGTGACCATTTCCTTAGAAGACGCGGTCAGGCTAAAGCGGGACTTGGATGCGATGCTGGCTTCAAATCAGGATCGTTCGATCTGATCTGGCAATGCCATCCTGGACGCAGGCCTTATAGTGGTCTCGCGTCTGATCGCTAACCCGAAGCTATCGGAATATCGCGAAAACCGTTTAGCGGTTTTTGTTGGGGGTGACGCGCTTTTTATTCAAGCCGTCGAACTGGCAATGTTTTATGATCAATGCGTCCGTTAGGCTGCTTTCCGGAACCATTCTCATGCAAATACGCCACGCCACAACGCCTGAGCCAAAGCTGCCGCGTTTGCTTGGCTATCTTGAGCGCGATCCCGACAACGTTCCTTTGCTTGCTGTCGAACGTCAGCCGGTATTCTGCGCTGCCAGCTTGATGGCAAACATAGGCACCGCTCGCGCCGTCATATGTATACGTCGTGTTCGAACCGTCGGAATCGATTCGTGTAACCGTGCTGCCCGGTGCGTTCACTAGGCCGGTCAGAGCGGTGATGTCGCGGCTGTCGCTGATCTGCCAGTCGTGCTGCGTGAGATAGCCCTGATTGCCGCTCAGGCTGTTGTAGCTGCGCGTGATGATGTCGTCGGGGCCCTGACCGATCAGCACCTCGTCGGTGCGGTCGATTGCCAAATTGCCGGTGGCGGCGTTGACGTAGACGTTCTCGCCATAGCGGCCGAACGTGGCGTCGCCAAGTTCACCGCCTTGCTGGCCGACCGCCGCGAAAACCTTCGCCGAACTCGTGTCCAAACCCAATCCGGCACCGGTGACAATCGCGACCATGGTCCTGACCCCTATCATTGCGGCGGGAAGCGTCCGGCACTGGCGCGAATGCTCCCTCCTGATACCTGATCGGAAGATCGCGGATTCCGTTTAGCCCTTTCGGGGGCAAGCGCGGGGCGCAAACCGGCGATCGCGTGAGAGGCGCTAGAACCGGATGTCTATCGAAGCGCGGAACTCGCGCGGCTCGGCGGGGTGCGTGTGAATGTCGTTCACGCCCGATAGCGGTTCGCCCGGCAGGCGCGAGGTATAATAGTAGTCGATGTCGCTCGCCTTGGCGTTCAGCAGATTGAAAATGTCGAACGCGATCCGCCAGCGCGGAAGGATGTCATAGGCGAGATCGGCATAAACGAGCGTTGTCGCATGCGATTGCACGCTCCCATCCTGCGTCAGCGGCCGCGGGCCGAAATAGCGCAGGCGCAATCCGCCGGAGACCTTGCTGAGCGCGCCACCCAGATCGTGCACCGCCATTCCGCCATCGAACGTGGCGACCAGCGCTTCGGGCACGAAATCGCCGCCGGGCTCATGGTCGGTGAAGCGGGCGTGCGACCACGCATAGTCCGCATCCACGGTGAGCCATTTCGCCGGCGTATAGAAATTAGAAAATTCGATGCCGTAGCGGCGCGTTGGGCCCGCGGGTTCGTTCGTGCCTGCATCGCCGTCCCAGACGAGTTCGGATTGGAGATCGAGCAGCCAGACGGACAAGGAGCTTTGCAGACCCGGGATGATCGCCGTGCGCGCGCCCACTTCCGCGCCTTTTGACCGCGGCAACGGCGTCGCCGGATTCGCGGCAGACGCAATGCCGCGCGCGTCGTTGCTGTGCAGGCCGTAGCCGCCGTTCAGATAAAGCTCCGTATCGGCCCAGGGCCCGAGGATCAGGCCGAGCTTCGGGCTCAGCAGCGCGGCGTGGCGGTCGGCGGAATTGCCGCCTTCGATATTGTCGACATCGAACCAGTAGAAATCGCCGCGCAGGCCGGCGATCGTGCGAAGCCACGGCGTCCAGTGCGTTTCGTTCTGCACATAGGGTGACGCACTCGTCTCCACGATGCTGTCCACATGCACGGCGGCAAGCCGCACGCGGTCTTCGGTGTGGAACAGGCCGTTGCGGATATCGTCGTTGCGCACGTCGAGGCCGACCGTCGTCTCGCTGTCGCGGCCGAACAACGAGCCGAACCAGATGTGCCGCGCTTTGCCGCCGAAGACAAAGCGATTGTCCTGCTGCTCGATCTGATCGCCGTGCAACGGATCGTCGAGGAAATAGGTGAAGTCCGAAAACAGATCGAGGTCGTAGTGCAAGCCGTAGACCATGACCTGCGTGGAGCTGGTGTCATCTCGCGCGTGCCATTCTCCGCTCAGCGAATAACGTCCCGATGCACCCCCGTCCGACGGATCGATCGCACCCCAGCGATCAATCAATCCCTCCGCAATCGCGCGGTCCGGAACCTGATCGGTGGAATGCCAGATATTGTGATAGGCCATTGCCGTCAGCGAAAAGCCTTCGCCCTCGCCGCCCTGGCTATAGCGCAGAACGCCGTTCACCTTGCGCGCGTCGTCGGGAATGTCCCAGGGGCCGTCATTGTGCTCTAGCTGCGCGGCATAAAGCAGGTTGCCTGCGCCGACAGATGCGTTGTCCGCGACGAGCGCGCGGCCATAACCGAACGAACCACCTTCGGCGACCGCCAAACTCTGGGGCAGAACATCGTAAAGACGCAGATCGAAGGCGCCCGCCGATCCGAAATCGCCAACATCGGCGTAGTACGGACCTTTCTTGTAATCGACTTCCTGCACCAGTTCGGAAATCGCGAAATTCAGATCGGCGTAGCCCTGGCCATGCGCGTGACTGGGCATATTCACCGGAATGCCATCGACCGAAACCGCCAGATCGGTGCCGTGATCGAGGTTGAAGCCGCGCAGAAAGTACTGATTGGCTTTGCCGCTGCCGCTGTGCTGGGTGACGATGACGCCCGGCACGTTCTCCACGATCTCGCCGGGCCGGAAAATGGGGCGCGATGCGATATCGCGGGCGCCGACAACGCCCGCATTCGCCGATTGCGCGACGCCTTCAAGATTGCGCGCGCGGCCTGTCACGACGATGGTTTCGATACGGCCCGCGTCGTTATTGTCTTTCCCTTCGGATTTCGCGTCAGACCCCAGAGGCTCCGCCGCGCCCGGCGCTGCGAACGCGCAGGAAAACCCGAGGATCACAATCGCTGGAATATGGCCAAGCAAAATTCGAAGAGAAATCCTCCGGCGATCCTGCCGATAGAAAAAAGAGCAGAACCGACACATCATACTGGCTTCTAAATCTGGACCGCGGTCGGGATCACCCGGCACGCTGAAACGCGAATTACGCGGAGTTGGCGCGCGGCTTGCCCCCAAAGTCGCGCGCCTGCCCCCTCTCTTCAGCGCCAGCCCTCCGGGGAGGCGAGACCTGCGCCAAGAGTACCCTGTTCACCAACCCAGAAGCGGAAACACATTGTCCGCCAGCCAATGCGCGCGCCGCATATGCGAGCGCACGATCAGCCGCGCTTTCTGGGATTGAAACCAGAAGGTCAATCCGAATACGTCGCGCGCGATGTCGGCTTCGCTGGCGCCTTCCGACTCGTCGTGCATGAGGCGGTAGAAAAGACCGATATTGCGCTTGTCGTACTCTGTAAGCGTCTCGCTCCAGGGACAGACCCCCCACGCGCCCGCATCGGGGAGAACTTCCGGCCCATGTACGACGGGAGGCTTTGGAACAACCCTGCGGAGGGGGAACGCGATGACTTCGCTCATGTCCTCTTGCCCTTCCCGGTGTTGAGCGCGGTTTTCGCGCGTGGCGTGAACCAGATCGGCGATGCCCAGGCACGCTCCTGCAGGATCGCGCGCCCGTTGTTGGGGATCGGCAGGTGATCCTTCACGGCCAGGATCGTCGTCCAGCGCGGTGTCGGGATTTCAAGCGCGCGCGCGTAGTAGACCGCCGGCTTCGCCGGATCGAACTCCGGATCTTTCCATGTCGCCGACAATTCCGTGGCGCCGATCGTGTTCTTATAGGTCGCGGTGTTCAGATCGACGGTGTTGCCGACAGGTGTCGCATGACCTGTCTTGGGATCGACTCTGCGATTGTTCGACAGCGCGACATTGAAGACTTTCTCCTTGAACCCATCGCCCTCGGTCCAGAGCTTGATGATCTGAACGCGATCCAGATTTGCCCCGTTCGGGTCTTTCACCGCCCATACAGCGAAGCTGGGTGCGCGTTTGGGCGATGCCGCGGGCAGATCGGCGCCCATGGGGACGCCCTTCGCATAAGCCGTCGCGACCCAGTTCTTCTGCTTCGTCAGGCCCTTCGCATAGTCCCACCCGCCGAAGAAGCGGATGCGGATGTGCGTGCCCGATGTCGCGAACGTTTCTTTGCGGCGGAAAGCAGCGAAGATCGACGCTCGCGTGTTCTCCTCTGCCCAGGCGCCGGTCAGACCCGCGCCGCCGAAGGTCGTGGGATCGGTGAACTTGCCGGGATTGAACGGTATATCCGGGATGACCGGCGTCGGGATGTTCGAGGCTTCCGCCGCATCGGGGTCGCCAAGCAGAATTGCAGGCTGCGGCGTCAGTACCTTTGTGGCAGCGGCAGCATCGGGCACAGTCGTGTTCGGATCGACGCCAAAGACAAATCCGGCGAAGGCATTCTCCGCCGAGGTGCTCAAGCCGTTATGAAAGTCGCTCGCGCCGACGAAGCCGAGCTTGTAGGGATTGACGCCGACCTTCTCCTGGATAACCAGGCCGCGCCCTTCCGCCTCGCGCACATAAGAGCCGTGCGGATCGCTCTTCACCGACCCGAGCAGGAGATTGTCCATGACTTCGAAGTTCGAGAACTCGTCGGCGGAAGACAGAACCGGGATCGTCTCGGAGCCGCCCTTGTTCTGATAGATTTCGGTCAAAGGCTCATTGGTGACGCGCCGCGTCGCATAGTTCTCGTCGATCGGTTTGCCGTCGCTGTTGACCCAGTCGAACATCAGGCCGCCGCTGGCATTGGCATTGTGCGGAATGGCGATGACGTCTTCGCCCTCGGCGCGGTTCTTCTCCAGATAGCTCCAGAGATCGTCCGGGCGCTGCGAGTCACGCGACGTGAAGGGATACGGCGCGTGGTCGCCGCTGAAGATCACGTTGCGGTGCAGGTTGTACCGCCCCTTCGGCATGCTGGTCCATTCATAGGCGATGAAGGTCGTGAACTTGCCTGGCTGATAGTTCGCGTTCGCGGCGTCCTGTTCGCGCTGCCACGCGTCGCGCATGACTGGCGTCGTGTCGAACTGTCCGATCTCTCTGGAACCGCCGTTTCCGTGAAAGATCGAGGTGAATCCGGTAATCGGATTGGCCTTGATCTTCTTGCCTTCCTCGGTTTGCGCGAAAGCGCTGCTCGGATCGTCGAGCTGACGCATGACGCCCAGATATTCCGAATGATCCGTCACCGCGAGGAAGTCGAGCGGCGGATCGACGCGATGCACCTGCTTGCCGAGATAGGTGATCGTCTCGCCCTTTGCGAAGCGATAGGCCTCATCCGGCGTGATCTTCGTGCCCATCAAAGCCCAGGCGTCGAACGAGAAACTGGTATGCAGATGCAGGTCGCCGAACCAGGCCTGGCGTTTCGCGGGATCGCTACCTTGCGCACTGGCGCCGGACGCGGCGACCAGGGCAGCAAGAGATACGGACAAAAGAAGCTGGGGGCAGCGCGGGCTCATGACATTCCTCTTTGAAAGAAAACGGTTGCCAGGCGATCGATGAACCAGAACGCCGAGAACGCGCCGATCGCGTAAGGCGCGATCTCACCGCGGATGGATTGCCACCAATCGGGCAGATACCTGGCGATCCGGGCGAAGGCGACCATTGCGAGCGAAGCCGCCGCGATAAACATCAACTGGCCGAGTTCGACTCCGACATTGAACAGAAACAGCGCCTGGGGAATCGCGTTCGGCGGCAATCCGACATCCGCGAGCGCGCCGGCAAACGCGAGGCCGTGCAAAAGACCGAAGGTGAAAGCGATCAGCCACGGATATCGCACGGTCAGTCCGTCATAGCCCTGCTGCGCGTGTACGAGTTCCGTTGCAAGGAACAGGATGCTCATCGCAACCAGCGCTTCGATGACGGCAGAAGGGAATTGAACGAAGCCAAGCGCCGCGGCCGCGAGCGTGATACTATGCGCGACCGTGAACGCAGTGATGGCCTTGATGAGCCGCCAGCGCAGGCCGACAAGCAGCATCAGGCCGAGCACGAAGCAGAGATGATCGGGCCCGGTCAGAATGTGCTCGATGCCAAGCAGGAGATAGGCAGGCAGTTGCAGACCCTCCGCGCCTTCGAACGCAAAAACAAGCGAAGGCTGATCGGGGCGAACAATCGCCTGGAACGGCTTCTGTCCCTGGACATCGGCGCGCACCAAAACGTCGGTGATCGACCGGTCCAATCCTTCTATCGCGAGAGTCTGGCCCGCCAGCTGCGCGGACGAGACGATGTGCCAGGTCTTGATCTGATAGAGCGGCGTGATCGAGGCGCTGTCCGGTGTTCTTTCGAGCCAACCGCCGGAAAGATGCGGCACAAGATGAAGCGCAAGATCGCTCACCACAGGCTGCTTCCACAAAATCGCGTAGTGGTTTTTGGTTTGTTCGTCGATCTGGAGATAAGCGGGCCGCACCTCATGCGCCGCCGCCGCAGTCGCGGCGAACACCGCAAATAGCAGCGCCAGAAGCCACCTCACGGCTTGTCCTCGCGGACGATCGTGTAACGCGCTTTCAGCGCCGCAAAGTTTTGCCGGTTCGCTTCGTTCTGCGCATCCGCCTGATAATCAGTACGAACGTCATCGCGCACCTCCGCGAACGGCATGATGTGCGCCGGCTCAACGGCGCCGATGCGCACCAGGTGCCAGCCATAACCGGAACGAAACGGTCCCGCCCAGTGCCCCACCGGTGCGGAAAAAATTTGGCGCGCGATCGGCGTGTCGCCGAACAATCGCTTGGCGTCATCAGGGCCGATGGGGGAGTAGTCATAGAGATCGGAATAGGCGTCTCCGCGCTCAGGCGCACGGGACACAGCGCTGCTCAGAGAGCCGAGCGCCGACTGTGCGCGCGCTCGTGCCGCGGCGTCGCCACCCTTGTCGGGCGAGAAGTAGATATGCGTGAAGGAGACGCGTTCGGGCGCTGTATAACGCACATGGTGCGTGTCATAGAACGCACGCAGGTCGGCCTCAGAAGGGGCGGTGGGCGGCGCAAGGTCCTGATTGAGGAATTGCGCCTTCTGCACAACGCGGCGGCGTATTACCTCATCGTTCTTGTCAACGCCCATCGCGATCCCTTCGCGATAAAGGATTTCCTCGTTCACGTCGTTGTCGATGAGCGTGCGCAGCACCTGCGGCGAAGGTCTGCCACCGAACTGGTGGGCATAGGTGTCGGAGAGGGCTGCGATGCGCACGCGATCGATGACGATGCGGTGCTGGTCGTCGCCGGGGCGGTTGGTTTCGCCGATAGCAAAAATGATCGCGCCGAGAAGAAGGAAATGCAGCAGCGGCTCCCGCGCCACGCGGCGGAGGAGGGCGGTGAACCGCCCGTCCCGCCGTGCCGGCGAAGGGAGCCGTAGAGACGTATCGACCGCCGCCATCGCTTAGCCTCTTAGTATTTGAGGCGAAGCGTCACGCCGACGGTGCGCGGGTCTCCCAGTAATGCGCTGAACGCGCCGGTATTAAACGCAACCTTTCCGATCGTTTGGTAATACTTGGTGTCGAAGGCGTTACGCGCCCAAGCCTCGAGATTCCAATGCGCGTCGTCCGAGCGCACACCGAGACGCAGATTTGTGAGCGTGTAACCCGGGACGAGGCCATACCGGGAATCGTCGGCGGAGCTGTAGTAGCTGGAGCGATAGCTTACATCCGCACCCAGATATCCCGTCCACGGACCCCAGCCCAGACTGCTAAGCGAACGATCATATTCACCGCCAAAAGATAAGGCCCATTTGGACACAGCCGCCAGGGGCGCCCCGTTGAGATTGCAGGTCCCGTTGGTTACCAGCGCGCCACTTGATGAAACAGTATAGTCTTCAAACGGGCACGGCGCGTCGGGGTATTTCATGTTGACCGCTTCGGTGTAGGCGCCGGATGCATAGGCCGACAAACCCTCCGTTATCTCGGCGTGCAAATCGGCTTCGAACCCGCGCGAGCGAACCGACGGAATGTTCGAGATGTAATTGGTGATTATGCCGTTAACTTGCTGAATGATCGTGGCTTGATAGTCGGTGTCCTCATCCCAGAACGCATCCGCATTCAAGACAAGATGGTGGTCCAGCAAAATCGATTTGAAGCCGATTTCGTAGTTGTCCTCGAATTCGGGCTGAACAACACTCGGAACGCCCGGCGGGAGCACCGAGAGGTTGAGACCGCCAGATTTTGCGCCGTGCGAATAGGTGGCATAAGCATTCAGATCGTCGTTGAATTTGTAGGAACCGGTGACGAGTCCGGACGGTTCGCCCTTGTCTTCACGAACCTGATAATACGGGAAAGCGACCAGCCCAACGGCCGCACGATGTGCGAGAATTGTTGCTTGCTCGTCTGGGGGGAGCGTGGAGATGTCGAACCCGCCACCGACGTTCTGGAAATAGGATCCCGTCTTTTCTTCATAGGTGTAACGAACACCGCCGGTCAGATCGATGTCAGGGGTAACATGCCAAACTGCCTGACCATATGCGGCATAGGAGTTAATGCGCGGATCAGATTTCGAAAAAATTCCGACGTTCTGAAGCGCATAATTCCAGTCCTGATCGGTGCTCGTATGAACAAGCCAGATCGGCGCATCGTTTCCGTAAATTTGCTGGCCAGACCCTTTGTCGTCTTCCCAGAAGTAATAGAGTCCCGCGCTATACTCGAACACGTCGCTTGTCGGCGACTGAATGCGTAACTCTTGCGTGAATTCGTCTTCCTGATCTGCCTGACGCGCCGTACCCAGCACAGACAACGCAGTGATGTCGGAATCGTTGTCCGGGTTCCAGTTCCAGAAGCGAAAGGCGGTGATAGACGTGAACGTATAACCGTCGCGAGTCCAATCCGCCTGCGCAGAGAGTCCGCCCTGCTCCATAAATTCATGGTACGGGGAGTTTGCGTCCGTCTTCCGGGCAAACGGATCAATGGGCAATGGCGTGTAACCCGCCTGGGCCGAGCGTTGGTAGAAATTGAACGGAACGGCCTGCCCATCGTCTAACGTCGCTACAAAGTTTTGAAGGACGGTAATGCAGCACTCTTGGCGCTGCTTGTTATAGTCCGCGATTATGCGCAGCTTGAAATCGCTATTGGGCTGCCAGACTGCCTGCCCGCGGAGGCCATAGTCATGATAGTCGAAGCTCCGGCTGCCGGTCGTAACGTTCTGGAGGAAGCCGTTGCGGGTCGTTTCCGATGCCGTGAAACGGCCGAGTAGCGTGTCATCGTCGCTTAGAGAACCCGAAACCGTTCCATCGATCTTTCCGTAACTCCAGTCGCCAACACTCGCAGACCCGAGAAATTCCGGATCTGCGGTTGGCGCCAGGGTCGTGATGTTGATCGCGCCAGAGGTCGTGTTCTTGCCGTAAAGCGTGCCCTGCGGGCCGCGAAGCTCTTCAATGCTGGCGATATCCGGAAAGTCGAAGGTCGCTTCCGCCGGCCGGGGATAGAACACGCCATCGACATAGACGCCGACGCCGCCCTCGATACCGTCGTTTGCAAGACCGATGTTCGATCCAAGGCCGCGGATACTGATGTTCGTGTTGCGCGCGTTGAACGACACGATCTGAAGGCTGGGCACGAGTTCGGTTAGTTTCAGAGCATTGGCGATACCGTTGTTTTGAAGCGTATTCGCTTCCAGTGCTGTCAGCGAGATCGGCACATTGTGCTCGTTCTCTGCCTTGCGACGAGCCGTGACCGTCACGGTTTCGATACCTTCCGACCCCGTCAGCGTGACCGTGTCCGCTGCGGCAACCTGCTGCTGAGCGGTTGCCGGCGCGGCCGCCATAAATCCGGAAAGAAACGCCGCGCCCGTCAACGCGCTCCCAAGCCACCGCACCTTCAAAGACGACAAAACGCGCATGTTGCACTGCCCCTAAAATTTCGACCGCCCAGTCGTAAGTCTACTAATCCGATAGAGTCAATATTATTATCTGCCTAAAAAGCGGGCTGGAAATTTCTTCGCAACTTGTCGCGAGTCAATTTTGTCTACTTGATTGATAGACTTAGTATGATAATAGAACGAGATCGGAGTTTGGCGCATGCAAGAAAAAATTTCTGTGACGCCCCCGTTAACGTTCCGGCGCCTTGCCGCGTTTTCGTCTCTGGGCGTTCCGATTGCCGCAACGCTGCTGCCGATCGGCGTGTATTTGCCGCCTTACTATGCCCAGACGATGGGGCTGGGACTTGGGACCGTAGGCGCAATCTTCATGTTCAGCCGATTGTGGAACGCGCTGTGCGATCCAATCGTCGGTATACTTTCCGACCGGACCCGCACATCGATCGGCCGTCGCAAACCCTGGATTGCAGCAGGTGTGCCGCTGGTGATCGCGTCCGTTGTTGCTGTCTTCTGGCCACCGGATCGCATCGGCGCATCCGGGCTCAGCCTCTATCTGGCCGCATGGATGTTTGCTCTGTATCTGGGTTGGTCGATGGTGGCGACGCCCTTCTACGCATGGAGTGGCGAGCTTTCAGCACAGTACCATCAACGCAGCCGGATTCAGACGTTCGTGCAGGTCGCCGTCGCATCCGGTTATGTGCTTGTGCTTCTAATCCCGGCGATACTCGACCAACTGGGACCGCAATTCGCCCATCAAAAAGTGGCCGCGATGGGCACATTCGCGCTGGCAGCGCTTGTGCCCGGTCTTATCGCGGTGCTGTTTCGCTTTCGAGAATCTCCCGTTCAGTCCGTCTCAAACGGCGGAGCCTCCATCGGGAAGTCGCTGGCGCAGGTTTTGACAAGTCCGCTGGTGTTGCGCGTCATGGGCTCGGATTTCTTCGTCTGCTTTGGGCAGGGCATGCGCACGGCCTTGTTCGTGTTTTTCGTGACCACGTATATGGGCCTTCCAAAATGGGGCAGCCTTCTCTTCCTACTGCAATTCGTTTTCGGCGTATTCGCCGGGCCGATCTGGCTCAGGATCGGGTACCGGCTTGGCAAACATCGCACCGTCATTGCCGGTGAGATCACCCAGATCCTCATCAATCTGTCCTTGCTTCTTGTCGGCCCTGGGCAATTCTGGCCGCTGATAGCGCTCACTATTGCGCAAGGCCTCGCGCAGGGATCTGGCAATCTCATGTTGCGGGCGATGGTGTCCGACATCGCCGATGAACGGCGGCTCCATACCGGACTGGAGCAATCGGGGCTGCTTTTCTCGATCTTCAATGTCACCAGCAACGCAGGCGCTGCAGCGGCCGTCGGTATGGCCTATCCGGCTCTCGCTTGGTTTGGCTTTCAACCCGGTCATACAAATTCATCTGCGGCGCTTCATGGGCTGGCCGCTCTGTTCGCGCTCGGGCCGGCGTTCGGGCATTTCTTTTCCGCGCTTCTGATCTGGCGCTTCCCACTCGATGAGAAAGCACACGCGCTTACACGCCGCGCCCTGGACGCCCGAGACGCCTCGCTTGGCGCCGTGGCGCACGCTTCTGCCGGCCTAATCCCAATGGCGCTTGCGCCGGGCATAGGTTCCACAGCGCCCCAACCCTCAACGTAAAGGTGAACAGCAATGGAAAAGACAGACATTCGTTCAAACACACAGTCCGCCATCGATGTCCGCCCGGTTGCGGGACGAATCGGCGCTGAGATTTCCGGCATACAACTCGGGGGTGATCTCCCTGAGGCAACAATGGCGGAAATCCGTCGCGCGCTCCTGGACTACAAAGTGATTTTCTTCCGCGATCAGCACGAGTTGACCGATGCCAGGCAGGAAGCTTTCGGGAAGCTCTGGGGAAAGCCAGTCGCGCATCCGACCGTTTCGAAGCTCGATGGCACTGACTATGTATTGAACATCAAGTCTGACGGCACGCATGCCGCCAACACCTGGCACACGGATGTAACGTTTGTAGACGCCTATCCGCAGGCTTCCATCCTGCGGGCGGTGATTCTTCCGTCAAAAGGGGGAGATACCGTGTGGGCCAACACGGAGGAAGCCTACAAGAGACTCCCACCGGAATTGCGAGAGCTGGCTGACAAACTCTGGGCTCTCCATAGCAATCTGTATGACTATGCTGCGACACGACCTGGTTCGAAAGGGAGCGAGGCCGAGAAGCGCTATCGTGAAGTGTTCGCTTCGACGGTCTATGAAACCGAACACCCCGTCGTTCGCATCCACCCCGAAACCGGCGAACGTGTTTTGCTGCTGGGAAACTTCGTCCAGCGGATCGTCGGCTATTCACGCGACGATTCCGCGCGCTTGTTCGGGATATTCCAGGATCACATCACGCGACTGGAGAACACAGTTCGCTGGCGCTGGCGCAAGGGCGATGTCGCCATGTGGGACAACCGTGCCACGCAACACTACGGTATCGGCGATTTTACCGAACCGCGCGAAATGCACCGGGTTACAATCGACGGCGATATTCCTGTCAGCGTTGACGGCCGTCGCAGCGTGACCCGCATAAAACGTCCAAACCCGGAACTGCAGCAAGCAGCGGAATAGGACGCTGGGCCGAAGTCGTGCGTCCCCTCTCACGGCTTCGGCCTTTTTTCTATGCAGCTTTGGAAGAAACTTTCCTGCGGCGCTTGAGCGCGAGATCTCGCGAGCGCCCCGCTTCGGCGGCGTCGGCCAGGGTCATCTGATCCAGGATTTCCGAAGCAGCGTCACGGACGTTGCGCATCATCGAGCGGACCATGCACGCGCTTTCGTTCTTGCAATCCTTGCAGCGCCGGTAGGCCGTTACGCTCGCGCAGGCGATGGGAGCGAGCGGACCATCGACAATGCGAATGATGTCTCCGATTGTGATCTTGTCCGCAGAACGCACCAGAACGTAGCCGCCGTGTTTTCCGCGCATACTGTCGATGACGCGATGTTTGCGCAGTTCGAGCAGGATCTGGTCGAGAAACTTCTTCGGTATATTTTCGCGCGCGGCCATCTCGCCGCCCTGAAGCAGTTCCCCCTGCGGGGCCTGTGCGAGCGCCAAAAGCGCCTTGAGTGCGTATTTTGCTTTTTGTGAGAGCATGACTACCTGGAACCGCAGCTTATACTGCCCCTAAACGAAAAATCCAAATGCGGTGCCGACAGGAACGGGAAGCGCAACAGGAGAGAGATACCCTCGCACGGGAAGGTTCGGGCCGACTGTGTCACTTTGCAGCTTTAACCTTCTTCCGCCATGACGATCCCACGGCAAAAGGCAGCTAAGCGAGCAGCAGACGTTCGAACGATTCGCGGGCACGGTCCTGCAACCGGGCGAGGCGTTGTTCGAGTTCTGCGAATTCGCTCACACCGCCGGCGCGCATCAGGAGCGCTTTCAGGCCGGGTGTGGCGCTCGCCGGATCGAGCGTTCCATCGACCGCGATACGCAGCACCTGCGTAAGCGCGCCTTGATATTCGGCAGCAGCGATCAGGGCGTCTGCATCCCTTTCCGAAAGAACGCCCACGGCACCCAGTTTGCGCAATGCACCGATCGTATTCACGTCCAGCACATCCTCTGCACGATGAGCGACACGCAGCTGCAAAGCCTGCGCAACGAATTCGATATCGACGGTGCCGCCGCGGGTATACTTCAAATCCCAGCGGCTCTTTCCGGGAAACTGCGCAGCCACCTTCTCGCGCATCTCGCGCGCATCGGAAAGGATTTTGGCATCGTCCGATTTTGCGGCCAGCGCAGCGCGGATCGCGGCACAGACCTCGCCTCCGAGTTCGGAAGAGCCAGCAATCGCGCGTGCGCGCGTCAGCGCCAGACGCTCCCACGTCCAGGCTTCGGCTTCGTGATAACGGCGAAAGGATTCCAGGCTGACCGCGACCGGGCCCTTGTTGCCGGTGGGCCTCAGCCGCATATCGACTTCGTAGAGGCCGCCTTCCGCGGTCAGCGCAGTCAAAGCCGCAATCAACCGCTGCGCCAACCGCGCGTAATAGAGAACGACAGGCAATGGCCGCTCGCCGTCGGAGTGTTCGCAACCCTCCGGCACGTCATAGACGAAGACAAGATCGAGATCGGATGCGGCCGTCATCTCGCGACCGCCGAGCTTTCCCATCGCGATGACCGCAAAGCGGCCGCCGGGCACACGGCCGGCGCCGGCCGCGAGTTCGCTTTCCACCGCGGCAAGCAATTTCGTTACGATACACTCCGCCACATCTGTCAGCGTGCGTTCCGCCTGTTCGCGCGTGGCCCGGCCCTCGATGATCTGCGCGCCGACACGGAATATCTGTTCCTTGGCAAACCGCCGCGCCGCATCGAGCCGGGCTTCGTAACCGGCAGAGCGCGCCATCAGATCTTGCAAGCCGGACTCGAGTGCTTCGCGTGACGGCAGCAGCTTCAGGAAATCGGCATCCATCAAGGCGTCGAGCGTGGCTGGCGTGCGCGCCAAATGCGTCGCAAGCCGGGGCGCCGAACCGGCAATTCTCGCAATCAGCGCAAGCAGCTCCGGTCTTGCGAGAAACAGCGAAAACAACTGCACGCCGGCCGGCAGATTGGACACGAAACGATCGAACTGCATGAAAGCCGCGTCCGGGTCCGCGCTCGCCGCCAGCGCGCCAAGCAACGCCGGGACAAGTTTGGTCAGAAGCTCGCGCGCCCGTGCGCTCCGCGTAGCGCGGATGCGTCCGTGGTGCCAGCCCCGGATAGCGCCCGCGACATGATGAGCATCCTTGAATCCCATGGCCGCGATCGTGGCGAGGGTTTCGGGATCGTCCTCCACCCCCGTGAACACGAGATTGCCCTGCACGCCTGCGAGCGGCGCCTCGCGTTCGAACAGGCGCGCGTAGTGCCCCTGCACGGTCTCGAGTTGATGCTGCAGATCCGCGCTGAAAACGGCCGCGTTGTCATAGCCCATGAAACACGCAACATGCGCGAGACCCTCGCCGGATTTCGGCAATGTGTGGGTCTGTTCGTCCTCGATCATCTGCAAACGATGTTCGAGTTTGCGAAAATAGCGATACGCGTGTTTCAGATCGCTTGTCGTTTGCTGGCTCACCAAACCGCGCGCGCAAAGTGCGTCGAGCGCATCCATCGTGGCGGGAGGTCTCAGGCATGGGACGCGCCCGCCAAGAATGAGCTGCTGCGTTTGTGCGAAGAACTCGATTTCCCGAATGCCCCCGCGGCCAAGCTTGATGTTGTGCCCAGCGACCGCAACCCGGCCATGACCGCCATGGGCATGGATCTGACGCTTTATCGAGTGAATGTCTTCAATTGCCGCATAGTCGAGATTGCGGCGCCAGACAAAGGGCTCGACGGCTTTGAGGAAAGCCGCACCGGCCTCCGGATCGCCGGCGCAAACACGTGCCTTGATCATGGCGGCACGTTCCCAATTCTGACCCATGCCTTCGTAGTAAGACTCCGCCGCATCGGTGGAGATCGCCACCTGTGTCGCGCCCGCATCGGGACGCAAGCGCAGATCGACGCGGAAGACATAGCCGTCGGCCGTCATCTCGCTGAGCAGCTTGACCAAACCCTTGACGAGATCGACAGCCGCGCCACGCATATCGTCGCGCTTGCGGAACGGAAACCGCCGCGGATCGTAGAAGACGATCAGATCGATATCGCTCGAGTAATTGAGTTCGAAGGCGCCGTATTTTCCCATGGCAAGCACGACGAGACCGGTCTGCGCTTCCAGAGCCGCGCCATCACATTCAGATAGCTCGGCGCGCTTCGCGGCCTCGCGCAGCAGAAAGCGCAGAGCACCTTTCACACCCGCATCGGCGAATTCGGATAACGCGAGTGTGACCCGATCGACATTCCAGAGACCGGAGATATCAGCCAGCGCAATAGCGAGCGCAGCCTGTCTCTTGGCGCGGCGAAGTATGGCCATCGCGTCGTTCTGGTCCGTGGCTTCCGAAGCCGCGTGTGCATTCGCCATTGCCTCCTGGACCATCGCCTGCGGTCCTTCGAGAAACAGCCGACCGAGCAACGCACGCTCGCGAAGCGCAAGGCGCGTGAGGTAGGGCGAATTGCCGAAAACCGCTTCCAGTATCGCGCGCGGTTCAGGGCCGAGCGCGATTCCGTCGTCTTCGAGGGTGGCAAAAGCGCGTTCGGCGCGCGCGCGATCGAATGGTCTGGGCAGGCCATGAGGTATTTCGAATCCGCTCATACGCGTATCTATCACGGAAAGACCGCGTCAACGCCTCTGCACGCCGCGTGGCGAAAGCGGGGGGCGCGGAAAGCGGATCGTGGCCCTCAGTCCCGGCCCGTTGTCTTCAAGGATCAGCCTGGCGTTATGCAAGCGCGCGACGGCAGCAACCAAGCTTAAGCCCAATCCTGTGCCGGGCGAGTTCCGGCTTGCTTCCAGACGCACGAACCGCTCGACGACGCGCGCGCGTTCAGACGCCGGAATTCCTGGACCGGTATCGGCAACGATGAGATCGACACCCTGAGGGGTCACCGAAGGCCACACGCTGATGTGCCCGCCCGCAGGCGTGTATTTGATCGCGTTGTCGACAAGATTGGCGAGCGCCTGGCTGATCAGACTCCGATTGCCATCGATCATAGTGGCGCCCGCCGGTTTGATCTCCAGCGTGACGCCCTTCTCTTCCGCCAGCGGTTCATAGAGTTCGGCAATATCGTCCGCGATGGGCGCCAGATCGATCGGCGACATCGCGCCGCGCGTCACGCCGGAATCCGCCTCGGCGATGAGCAGCAGGGCGTTGAAGGTCGCGATGATCTGATCGGTCTCACGCATTGCGGATTCAATCTCACCCGACTCGCGGCCATTGGGGTCGAGGTGGCGCAGCGTATCCTCCAACCGGTTGCGCAGGCGGTTGAGAGGCGTACGCAGATCATGCGCGACCGAATCGGTGACCTCCCGCACGCCGCGCATCAGTCGCTCGATGCGGTCGAGCATGCGGTTCAGGCTGTCGGCGAGCGTATCGAATTCGTCATGCGCGCTGCTCACGGGAACGCGGCGCGAAAAATCTCCCGCGAATATCTCGCCGGCCGTCCGGTTGATCTGATCCAGGCGCCTGAGCATGTTGCGGCTCATCAATCCGCCGCCGACAAGCCCAAGGAGCAACATCAGCACAACGGTCCAGGGAATCGTGGTGGTGAAGAATTTTTCCGTGAGGAAACGCTCGTGCACATCCTGGGCGACAAGCAGTTGAAAGCCGCCGAGTAGCGGAAAGACACGGCCTCGCGCGCGCCTACGCTGCAACTCGCCTTCGACACGGCGCTCATAGTCGAATTCGATTTCGGTGCTGGGCCGGTCAGCCGCGCGCGGCATGCCGTCCAGATTGCCTGCGATCGGCTGCCTTGCACGATCGACAAGAAGATAAAGTCCCGGTCCGCCGCGCGAGGACCGGCTGATCACGACCTCCGCGAGACCGCGCAGGCCCAGGCGCTGATATTGCTCGGCAAGGCCCGTGATCTCGGCGTTGATGATCTGGTCGGTCTGTGCGTCGAGCGCGCGTTCGGTATTCCAATAAGTGAACGCGATGAGCGCGCTCACCGAGAGCGCGAACATCGCGACATAGACAAAAACGATTCGAAACGCCTGGCTGCGAAGAATGCTAAGCGTGCGCACGGATCATGTAGCCGGCTCCGCGCACCGTATGCAGCAGCGGCAACTCGAAGCCCTTGTCGATCTTGGCGCGCAGACGGGAGATATGGACATCGATCACATTGGTTTGTGGATCGAAGTGATATTCCCAAACGCTTTCGAGCAACATGGTGCGCGTCACGACCTGGCCGGCATGGCGCATGAGGTATTCGAGCAGGCGGAATTCGCGCGGCTGGAGGTCGATGTCGGACCCATTGCGCTTGGCGCCGCGTGTCAGAAGATCGAGTTCCAGATCGCCGACCTGCAGCCGCGTCTTCACCGAGGACGGCGAGCGGCGGCGCATCAGCGCATCGATGCGCGCGAGAAGCTCGACGAAGGCGTAGGGCTTGGTCAGATAATCGTCGCCACCGGACTTCAATCCCTTCACGCGGTCATCGACTTCCGACAACGCGCTCAGGAACAACACGGGCGTCACGTTGCTGTGCTCGCGCATCTCCTCTACCACGCTGAGCCCGTCCATCTTGGGCAACATGCGATCGACGATGGCAACGTCGTAGGGACGCGACAGCGCCAAGGTCAGGCCGGTTTCGCCGTCGGCCGCGTCATCGACGACATGCCCCGCTTCTTTCAGCCCGTTGACCAGATACCGTTGGGCTTCGACGTCGTCTTCAATGACAAGAATGCGCATCAGGAATACTCCCTCGCCAGGAATGGGTCCGCGCCGGCCACGGCGATGGAGGAAATCCGCCGCGGCCAGCGCAGAGAGAGGACGCCACAAAGGAAATTCCGTGGCGCCCGGTAAGCAACAAATTCAACTCTTGCCGATATCGACCGGGATGAAGCGCGAACCGTTGGAGGTTGCGACCAGCAGCAACACCGATTTGCGGCCCTGTGCTTTGGCTTCAGAGACACTCTTTTGAATGTCCTGAGGCGTGCGCACGGACTTGTTGCTGACCGACATCACGACGTCGCCCGGCTGCAGGCCCTTATCCGCCGCATCGCTGTCCGGATCGACCTTGGTGATCAGCACGCCCTGCGCGCTGTCATCGAGATTGAACGACCGGCGCGTCTCCGGCGTCACGGCCGCGAGACCGAGGCCCATGGCCTCACCGGTCGCACCGACAGCGCCCGGCGTCGCTTCTCCGCTGTTGTCGTTGGACGCCACCTTCTCATCCTTGCGCGGAGCGATCTTGGCGGTGATCGTTTCGGTCTTGCCGTCGCGATTGACGGTGAGGGTTGCGTCCGCACCGGCAACGATCGCGGCGATACGGCGCGAAAGATCGCGCGAATCCTCGACCTGCTTGCCGTTGAGCGCTGTGACGATATCGCCCTGGCGCAGGCCGGCCTTCGCCGCAGGACCGTCCGGAACGGTGCTGGCGATGATGGCGCCCTTCGGATCCTTCATGCCCAGAGAGGACGCGACTTCCGGCGTGATGCTCTGGATTTCGACGCCGAGCCAGCCGCGCGCAACGTGACCATGCGCCTCAAGCTGTGCGATCACGTCGTGGATCGTCGATGCCGGAATAGCAAAACCGATTCCGACGCTGCCGCCCGACGGCGAGTAGATCATCGAATTCATGCCGATGACCTGGCCACGCAGATCGAAGGTCGGGCCGCCCGAATTGCCGCGGTTGATCGGCGCATCGATCTGGATGAAGTCCGTATACGGACCGCTTCCGATATCGCGGCCGATGGACGACACGATACCCGCCGTCACCGAGTTGGAAAGACCGAACGGGTTGCCGACGGCGACAACCCAGTCGCCAACGCGCAGCTGGCGGTCATCGCCGAATTCGACGGTCGGCAGAGCCTTGTCACTCTTCACGCGAAGAACGGCCACGTCGGTCAGGGAGTCGGCGCCGATCAGCTTGGCGTCGAGACTGCGCCCGTCGGGCAGTTTGACCGTGATTTTCTTGGCGCCGTCGATCACGTGGTTGTTGGTAACGACGATACCGCCCTTGTCGATGATGAAGCCCGAGCCCATCGACACCGCCTTCCGCGGCTGAACGGGACGGCCCTGATTGTACTGGTTGAAGAAATCGCGGAACGGCGCGGGAAGATTGTCGAGCTGGCTGAGCTGATCCTGCGCGCTTTCCTGTTCGATGGCCGTGATCGTCACGACCGCGGGGCTCACGCGCTCAACGAGGTCGGCAAAACTGAACGGCGCGCCGCTTTCCAGCATGCGCGGCGGAGACGAATGCGAATCGATGGGCTGCGCCGAAACCATCCGAACCGGTTCGGATCCCCCATTGTCGCCGTGCGGCACGAGCGCGAATGCGCCCAAACCCACGATGACGAATGTGGCGGCGCCACCAAGCGCCGTAAGCTTTGAATGCCGCTTTGCAAAGTCGGCCCACTTGCCGTTCAACATCGAAAAACTCCTGAATTCCGGGACGCGTGATGGGTATGCGGAGGCGCTCGCCGCCTTCCACATAGGCCAGCCAAATTACGCAATTATCTCCCATAGATTACAACTGAGTAATATTTTGGGATTTATTTCACACGGGATATTCGTTTTTTGAAGTGGCGGAATTTGGCAGGAGTCAGCCCTACATCCGGTAGGCTCGGCCAAACTGCGTACCTCCATTTGAACCGCATTTTTCGGAGGGGATACCCTGCCTCCCCGTGCCACGCGGTCAGGCGGCGCACATGCCTTAGATAAGGTGCCGGGGTCGAAAGGAAAGACGCTAGGCGGAAAAAGTCCGGCGAGCGCGCAACACGACCCATGCACCCACACCACCGGCTAGCAGAAGCACGACAAAAGGCGCGATCCAGAGCGCATAGGTGTCCGGCTCCACTGGCGGCTTCATCAGAATGAACGCGCCATAGCGGGCGACGAGGTAGCGGCGGATCTGATCGTCGCTTTCGCCGCGCGCGATGTGCTCGCGGATCAGGCGGCGCAGATCGGCTGCGAGCGGCGCGCCGGATTCGTCGATGGACTCGCCCTGGCAGACCAGGCAGCGGAATTCCTTCTGCAACGCGCGGGCATGCGCTTCCTGCGCGGGATCGGAAAGACTTTCAGGCGCCGGCGCGGCGAACGCGACACTCGAAAGCAGCAGAAAGAGAATCAGAAACCGCCTCATGCGGTTTCCGCGATGGGCGTTGTCTCCCGCGCGAAGACCATCGCACGCACGCGCCCCCACAGACTCGCAAGACCGCCAAGCGCCATCAGGCCTGCACCGAACCAGATGAACGGCGCCAGCGGATTCACATAGGCGCGGATCGTCCAGCGCCCATGCCCACGATCGTCGCCGAGCGCGACATAGAGATCGGAGAAACCCGTTGTGCGGATCGCGGTCTGCACCGTCTCCTGTCCTTCGGCCGGAAACATGCGGCGTTCCGGCATCATCATACCGAGCGACTCGCCACCGCTGCCCACCGCGAGTGTTGCGCGCAGCGCCTGATAGTTCGGACCGTTCGCAACGCTGACGCCGTCGAGTGTCAGATCGTATCCGGCAATATGCAGGGTTTCGCCGGGACCGAGTACCTCGAGCGCCTCGCTGCGCCAGAGCGTCGTGCCCGCGATCCCCATCAACGTGACGCCGAGACCCGCATGCGCGAACGCCGCGGCAAAGGCGGCAGCGGAGATCGCACGGCCACGGAAGATGCGAACAATATCGATGACGCTTGCGGTCAGCACCCAAGCCGCAACGGCGAACGCACCGGCACCGGCAACAGTGCGTGGAGAAACGAGCGCAAGAACGGCAATCCCCGCAACAACGGCTGCGCCGACGGCCGGATACAACGTGCGGAGCGCGTCTTTGAATTCGCCGCGCCGCCAGTTCAGACGCGGGCCGAAAGGCAGAACGATCATCAGTGCCAGAAACAGCGGCGCAAAGAATAGCTCGTAGTACGGCGCGCCGACTGAGATACGCGTGCCCATGGCGGCCAACACAATCGGATAGATCGTCCCGATGAAAACGACGGCAAGGGCCGTCACCAGCAACACATTGTTGATGAGTAGCGTCGTTTCGCGGCTCACAGGTTGAAACGCGGATCCGCTCGCGAGTTTCGGTGCGCGCCACGCAAACAGCGCGAGCGCTCCGCCAATCGCAAGGAACAGGATAAGCAGAATGAACACGCCGCGCGCCGGATCGCTGGCGAAGGCATGCACCGACGTCACGACGCCGGAGCGCACCAGGAACGTGCCGATCAGGCTCAACGAAAACGCCATGATCGAGAGCAGCAACGTCCACACCCGGAATGCGCCGGTGCGTTCGGTCGCGAGCGCGGAATGGAGCAACGCGGTTCCGACCAGCCAGGGCATGAGCGAGGCATTCTCGACCGGATCCCAGAACCAGAATCCGCCCCAGCCGAGATCGTAATAGGCCCACCACGATCCGCCGGCGATCCCGATGGTGAGCGCGATCCAGGCGATCAGCATGAACGGCCGCGCGGCACGCGCCCAGATGCGATCGACATCGCCGGTGATGAGAGCGGCTGCGGCATAGGCAAATGTCGCCGAAAGACCGACATAGCCCGTGTAGAGAACCGGCGGATGGAACGCGAGACCGCGATCCTGCAACAGCGGATTGAGCCCCGCGCCTTCGAACGGCATCGGATCGAGGCGCAGGAACGGATTCGATGTCAGAAGAATAAAGAGAAGAAACGCCGCCGCGAGCAATCCCTGCACGCCAAGCGCTGCCGATGTGAGTTCTTCACCGCCGCGTTTGAACAACGCGATGCCCGCCGAATAGATCGACAGCACCAGCACCCACAGCAGCATCGAACCTTCGTGGTTTCCCCACACGCCGGTGATCTTGTAGATCAGGGGTTTCAGCGTGTGCGAATTGTTGGCGACGTCGGCAACGCTGAAATCCGACGTAACGAACGCATATTCGAGTGCGCCGAATGCGAGCGCCGTGAATACGAACTGGCCGAGCGCGCTGCTCGTCGCGATCGCGCGCGCCTGCGCACCACGCACGCCGAGCAATCCGGCCGCTGCCTGCACCAACGCGAGCGCCAGCGCCAGGCAGAGCGCGAGTTGCCCGATCTCGCCTGTCACTCGTGGCCCTCTTTCCAGCGGCCGCTGCGTTTCAGCGCATCGACGACATCGGGCGGCATGTAGCGCTCATCGTGCTTGGCCAAAATCTCGCTGGCGTCGAAAACGTGCGCATCGTTCAGGCTTCCCATTGCGACCACACCCTGCCCTTCGCGAAACAGCGCAGGAAGAATACCGGAAAACTCGACCGGCACACGCGAGCGGCCGTCGGTAACGACAAAGTCCACTTCTGCACCCTTGCCGTGATGCACGCTGTTCTTTTCGACCAGTCCGCCGATGCGGAAAGCGACGCCTGACGCGACATGCTTCGCCGCCACGTCGCTCGGGCTATAGAAATAAAGGACATTGTCCTGAAGCCCGTAAACGATCAGCGCGGCCGCTCCCGCGCCCGCCACGACGACGGCAATCGCAAAGGCAACGCGGCGGCGCTTTTTCGGTGTCACGCGGTCCGTATATATAAGGTGACAGGTTCTTCCAATATTCCGCCCCGGTTCCGCCGGAATCGAGGGGCACGCTTCGATCATTCGTTGAAGGGGATAGCCATGAAAGCCTTGCGTTTTGCGGTTCTCGCTGCGGCCGCGCTTTTTGTCGCGGCGTGCCTGCCGGTCTCGACCAAGAACCCCGTCGGCACGACAGCCGGGTTCAAACAGGACGCTTCGATCGTCGGCGTCTGGAAAGTCGAGCCTGAGAAGGACGAACCCGACAACAAATTGGGCGTGCTCGCATTCCTCAATGCGTCGGATGAGGACGCCATGACCGCTGTCTTGCTGGCGCCAGCGAAAGGCGCGGGCGACTGGGGCAGCTACAACCTCAAGCTCGCCACTTTGGGTGAGAACCACTTCATGAATGCGTGGGCCGCGACGAACGATGGAAGAGCCGCCGACAAGGACGAAGCCGCCACGGACGTGCCGGTGCTCTATCGCCTCGGCAAGGACGGCAAACTGACGCTCTGGCTTCTGGACGAAGACAAGGCGCGCGCCGTCATCAAAAGCGGAAAGCTGAAAGGCGAGGTCGGACAAGGCAGCATGGGCGATGTGCGCATCACCGCGGAACCGGCCCAGCTCGACAAATTCTTCGCGAGCAAGGAGGGCGCGGCATTGTTCGTCAAGCCGTTCGCGGTGATGGACCGGGTGAAGTAGGCTTAGTGTCCGCCGCCGGTGCGCAGGATTTCGCGCGCATCGCCGGTGTCGTAGCCGAGCCCATCGGAGGTCAGCACGATCTGACGCGGATATTCGGCACGCGCGAGACCCTTGCGCGCGAGCGCGTTCCAGACGGCCTCGTTATAGAGTCCCGTCGCGTCCTTACCTGCCACAACCGCGTCGCCGAGATGGAAATGATCGCCGTGCGCCGACGGAAACTGGGTAATCGCGACCTCGCCATTGCTCGTCTGCGCGGCGGCGCCAGGTATGCGCGACAGCGCTTGCAACAAAGTCAGCGTGCGAAGCTGTAACGGATTGAGCTTCAGCGGATTGTGTCTAGGCGGCATGCATGTCCTCGCGCAGGTCGGTCCAGCGCGCCGCGTCGGAGCCCGGTACAGGCGGCGGACACCGCCATGCCGGCTGCGTCTTCGACATCTGCACGATGGGCCCCAGAAAATCGAGGCGCACGCCGCTCGTTTGGCATGACTTGAGAGTGTGGTCGAGTCCTTCGCCCGGAGACCAAGCATCCGGAATCTGCGCGGCGGGAATTTTGCCGAGCGACTGCAGCCATTGCGCCGTGGCACAAAGCGACACCTGCACATGCCAGCTTCCACCTTCGCGAATGCGCCGGAGCAGCGCTGCCGCCGCACCCGCCGCCGCGAGATAGCCCGTGATATAATCGCATGCCGCGGCCGGAATGAGTTCGGGCTGCGGATCGCGCGAACCTTTGCGCGAGGCTGAGAAGGCGCCCTGCTCATGCGCGATTCCGGTGGCCGATTGCGCGAGCTGCTCCCACCCGCGCCGCTCGGCCCATGGACCTTCGCTGCCGTAACACGACACCGATACATAGGTGATGCCGCGCGCGATATGCGCCAGCGCCGCCGGCGTGAAGCCATGTCTCGCGAGCGCGCCGGGGCGGTAGGAATCCACGAACACATGCGCATCGCGCACCAAACGGCGCAAAGTCTCCGCGTCGGCGGGCTTGATGAGATCCAGGAATGTCGAGCGTTTGCCCTGCCCGGTATCGAGATCGAACATCTCGATGGTATCGAGCCGCTCCGCGCGAACATGCAGAACATCGGCGCCATAAGACGCAAGCGTGCGTCCGCAGGTCGGTCCCGCCAGAACGCGCGTGAGATCGAGAATTCGAACCCCACCCAAAGGATTGCGCGCATCGCCCAGGCGCAGCGGCGGAGCATCGCCGATCTTTTTCAGAACGATCGGCGGCGTGTTCGCGAGCGCGCGGCCTTGCGGACTCTCGTTCCACTCTTCCGGCGTTCGCACGACCGCGCCGCAGAAGTTCAGATAGGCGATGGCTTCCTCGAGCGCGAAGGCGTTCCATTTCGCGGTCGCATGGGCGACGGACTCGCGTGTGTCTTGTGCGTTCAGCAGGTCGAGCATGCGCGTGTACTGGCTCGGAAAACCGCCATGAAGATGGATCCAGCGGCCATCCCCGCAACGATAGAGCCCGACGGTTGGCGCATCGGCGGCAGGCCGTTTGAATCTGTGGCCGTCGCGCCGCAGGAAACTGAACGAGACAAGCGACGCAGCCGCCGCGTTCAGATCGATGGCGATGTCCTGCCTTTCGCCGCCGCGCAGGCGCCAGATCTCCGCCGCGGTCGATGCCGAGAACCCGAGTGACGCTGCGGCAGCCTCCGCGACGTGAAACGGCGTTGGAACGATGGGATCGGCGCCCACGAACGCCGGCGCGCTCAACGGCGCCAGCCCGGTGATCCGATTCAGATTCTCGAAGGCTTTACGGGGGGCCATGCATTACTCCAGCAGCCCGGTATAATCCGGTCCAACGCCCCGCCAAATCATTTTAGCACAACAACGAGGTTCGTCCATGCCAGGACCGTTTGATGGCATTCGTGTGATCGATTTCGGACGCTATATCGCGGGCCCGTTTTGCGCGGCGCTTCTCGGCGATCTGGGTGCGGAGGTCATTCGCGTCGAGAAACGCGACGGCCGCGAGGACCGCACGCTGGTGTCGCTCGCGGAAAACGAAGACGGAAGCCCGCGCGAGGGCGCGATGTTTCTGCAGATGAACAGAAACAAGAAGAGCCTCACGCTCGATCCGATGTCCGAGGCCGGTCGCGAGATTGTGAAGAGGCTTGTGCGCTCGGCAGACGTGGTCGTCGCCAATCTGCCCGCCGAAACGCTTAAAGCCATGGGCCTCGATTGGGAAAACGTGTCGGCCATCAATCCGCGTGCGGTGTTGGCGGTCGTGAGCGCGTTCGGCATGGAAGGGCCCTATGCGACGCGCGTGGGATTCGACGGCGTGGCGCAGGCGATATCCGGCGCGGTGTGGTTTGCCGGCACGCCGGAACAGCCCGTGCGCGCCGCGGCACCCTGGGTGGATTTTGGCACCGCATCGCTGCTGGCGCTTGGCGTCGCCGCGGCGTTGCGCGCACGCGAGACCACCGGCCGCGGCCAGATGGTCGAAGGCGCGCTGCTGCGCACAGCTCTGACATATTTTTCGCCGACATTGATTGAAGAAGCGGTACTCAAGATCGATCGCCAGCCGACGCTCAATCGCAGCCAGACCGCGGGTCCGTCCGACATCTACAAAGCCAAGGACGGATGGATCACTGTTGCGGTGAACGGCGATCCGCTGTTCCGGCGCGCGGCGAGACTGATCGGCGCAACCGAATGGCTGACCGATCCGCGCTTCGCAAGCGATAAGGCCCGCGGCGACAATGGCGCGATCATCAGCGAACGTGTCGGCCAATGGGTCGCCGAACGCTCAAGCGCGGAAGCTATCGCTGCGTTCGAAGGCGCGCGCGTTCCTGCCGGCCCGGTACTGCGCCCGCGCGAAACCCTCGACGACCCGCATGTGAGGAGCGGCGATTTCTTTCACGAGGTCGATTTTCCCGGTGTCGGCAAGGCCCCGGTCGCCGCCACGCCGGTCAAATTGCATGGCACGCCGGGCGAAGTCCGCGCGCGTCCGCCTGTGCTCGGCGAACACACCGATCAGGTGCTGCGCGAACTGGGCTATTCGTCCGCCGAGATCGATGCGCTGAAACAGGAAGGCGCGGTCTAGGCCGCGCGCGAAGCCACCGCCGCCCGGCCACGACGGCGCAGATGCTCCGCTTCTTCGGGGCTGAATATCAGCGCGGTGAGTTCGGCTGCCAGCTCGAACTGGTGTTCGGCGCCAGGCTGGCGCTCGCCTTCGGGCACGCGCATTTCCTTGATGAGGTCTTCGTTATAGCCGCGCAGATGCTGGCTCACATCGTCCATGGCATCGCGCTGCGTTGCCGCGAACGAACCCATCGCCGCATAAGGCGCGCTGCCGGCAATCAACTTTGCATAGCGCAGGCCGCGCTCGGACTTTTTGGCATCGACCGGCCTGGAGAGATCGGCGCACAACGGTCCGCCGCCATAGCTGCCGCTTTTGTGGACCGGCAGCATCGCAAGCACTTCTTTCGGCGCGCGCTCCATCAGGCCGTCCATCGTTTCGGCCACGGCTGCGCGATCGGCGAGAAGGCGTTTACCCCATCTGCCGCCGCGCCGCACCTCGATCTCGCGCACGATGTGACTGGAAAGTTCCGTGAAGCGCGCCAGATGGCCGATCAGCGCGTCCACGTCAAACGCAGGATGGCGCGACGCGCGCACCGCATTGCCGTGAATCTCGGTGTCGTTCAGCAGCAATTCTCCAACCATCCCCATATCGGTTCCGCTGATGAGAGCGTCCTGGGTCTGGTGCGTGACAATCTGTGGAATCTTGAGCGCTTCCCAAGGGTGCGCCAGACGGTTCATCGCGACAACGGCGACATAGGCCGCGGCCTCCGGCCTTGTCGCGGCGGCGCGATCGTGGATGTCGCGCAAATCCCGCAGCACGCCGTCGTTGAGCTGCGGAAAGGGCCGCGGCAACAGTTTCTGGATATCGCCGATGGCCATCCCCACCGACAGCAGGAGCGCGATCTCTTCCGCGTCCGCGAGAGCCGCATCGTCCGGAAGCGCGGCACGAACCGCATCGCGATCTTTCACAACGGCATTGTCGATCGCGGCTGCGGCCAGCGTCCAGAATTCGGCGGCGCGCGCGAGACTTTCCGCATCGCGTCCCTGAAGCACGAGCCTTTCGATATCCACCGTATAGCGCTCGACCGCATCGCACAGCAGCGCGTCGCTCAGCCAACGCCAGATCGCCACCGCATTGCTGCGCGCGATCCGGCCCTTTTGCTTTTCCTTTGCCGGTTCCTCGACGAGAAGATCCTCGAAGGGAAGGCAGAACAGGCGCAGCGGCGTCGACGAACGGTCGGAGCGCGGACGTAACGTCTCCAGAATCAGGCCATGCGGGAGACCGCGCCCGCCTGCCAGGCGATCAAGCTCGACAGCCTTCGCCAGCCGCGCCGACGCCTTGGGCGGCAGCGCCTCCAAAAAGCTGCGCAGAAGCGCCATTTTTTGTGGCGTCAGCATTGTTCACCGTGTTCCCCAAGGTGAATTTATCTTAGCGATATTAACGCTTGATTGTCACAGTATCGCGGGCAGGCTCAGCGACGCTTTCAGCCCGCTGAGCATGGACGTTCCAAGCTCCAGGCTTCCGCCATAAAGCTTGGCGATGTCTTCGACGATGGAAAGTCCGAGGCCCGAGCCCGGGACGGATTCATCCAGACGCTCGCCCCGCTCCAGAACCCGCGCGCGGTCTTCAGGCGCAAGCCCCGGGCCATCGTCTTCGACGATCAACTCCCATCGCGTGCTGCCTGCAGCCGCCGCGCGGACAGAAACACGCCGCATCGCCCATTTGCACGCGTTGTCGATCAGATTGCCTGCCATTTCCTCGAGATCCTGCCTGTCGCCCCGGAAGAACAGGGTTGGTGCGCAATCGACCTCGATCTCGATCCCGCGCGCTTCGTGAATCTGTTCGAGCACGCGGGCGAGATCGTCGAGCACGGCTTTGACCTTGGTGCGATTGCCAAGCACGTCGAGCGAACCGGCGGCCCGCCCCCGGGCCAGATAGTGATCGACCTGGCGGCGCATGGAATCGACCTGACGCTTCACGGCGTCGGAGAGCGGACCGGGCTGCGCGTCGGCCTCGCTCGAAAGCACGGTGAGCGGTGTCTTCAGGAAGTGAGCCAGATTGGCGACATGGGTGCGCGCGCGACCGACAACTTCCTCGCTGTGCTGGATAAGGCTGTTGAGTTCGCCAGCCAGTGGCGCGATCTCGGACGGGAACCGGCCTTCGAGCCTGCGCGCCTTGCCATCGCGAATCCGCGCCAGCGATTCGCGCACCCGCCGCAACGGCTGCAAGCCGACGCGCACCTGCAGGAAGATCGCGACGATCAACCCCGCCCCCAGAAGCGTGAAGGCCCAGATCAGCGTGCCGTTAAACTCGTTGATCTCGGCTTCAACATCCTTCAGATCGTCGGCAACAAGAAATGTGTAGGCACGCGTGTCGTCCGGGCGCGCCGTGGCGGTGATCGGAAATTCGACGCGCTGCGCCAGCACGCGCAGCCTTTGGCCGTCCGGACCGTCGGAGTAGCCCCAGCTCTGATCGCCGCGTTTGCGCGGATTCTCTATGTGGATCGCGTGATCGAAGAGGGAATGCGAAATCTGGACGTCCGTTTGTCCGGGATCGAGCGGGGTGATCTGCCAATAGAGACCGGAGTAAATCCGTTCGAACCGCCGATTGAGAAAACGACCTTCCAGCACGACACCGCCTTCGGGATCGGGCTCGGCGGCTGCGATCATGCCGTTCAGATCGTCCTGCAGCGTGGCGTCGAAATTTTCCTGCACCGACGAGCGGAAGGTGTTGGACAGGAAGTATCCGCCCGTCACCAGACCGAATGCCGTCCAGATCACGGCGGCCGCGATCAAGCGCGCGGCAAGCGAATTAAGCTTCGGCGCGATCTTTGCCGCCAGCGTCCGGAACATCGAGGCAATAGCCAAGGCCGCGTACCGTCTGAATAAGGTTTGAATCCAATTTCTTGCGCAGGCGTCCGACGAACACCTCGATTGTATTCGAGTCGCGGTCGAAATCCTGATCGTAAAGATGCTCCACCAGCTCGGTGCGCGACACCACCTTGCCGCGATGGTGCGCGAGATAGGCGAGCAGCCGGTATTCGAGCGAAGTCAGCTTCACCGGATTGCCATCCATCGTCACGCGGCTGGCGCGGGTGTCGATGTTCAGCGGTCCGATTTCTATCTCCGAGGTCGCAAAACCCGCGGCCCGGCGCAACAACGCGCGTACGCGCGCAAGCAGCTCCTCAGTATAGAACGGCTTGGCGAGATAATCGTCGGCGCCGGCGTCGAAGCCCGCGACCTTGTCGCTCCAGCGGTCGCGCGCGGTGAGGATCAGGACCGGCATGGTGCGGCCTTCCTTGCGCCATTTCTCAAGGACGCGCACGCCGTCGAGTTTTGGCAGACCCAGATCGAGGATCACGGCGTCATAAGGTTCGGTATCGCCGAGAAAATGCCCTTCTTCGCCGTCGCTCGCGGTATCGACGACATAGCCGGCATCGCTCAGCGCTTTTTTCAGAAGGCGCTGCAGATCGCGATCGTCTTCGACAAGCAGGAGACGCATGAATGTCCTATCTGCGGTGACCGCGTGGATAATCTTCGCGCGGCCAGCGCCCACCGCGATACCAATGCCTTTGCTCATACGGAACATCGCGCGGCGGCCCGGCGAAGGGGCTTTCGATACGCGGGGCTACGCGCATATCCATATCCGGACCGAGGACGCGGCCCGTGCGCGCGTCGGCGTCGAACCAGACGATGCGTCCGCCAGGCGTCATCCATTTTAGGCGATAGCGATACTGGCCGTCGGGGCCGCGGAACGGTCCTTCGGCATCATAGAATTTTCCGGGATGGCGTTCGCGGATTCCCGGCAGAATGCGGTCCAGCCGCGGCGGACCGTAATAGTCCACGGCCAGCGCCGGCGCTGCCGCGCCGAAGGCCAGAAAAGCCGCCAAAAACTCGAAAATTACACTCCTACGCATGCTGTTTTCTACTGCCGGGCAAATGAACCACGAATGAACACGCCGTCCAGAACGCATTCAGGACCACTTTGCCATCTTACGCGACATGGAACGGCGGCTCCAGTTGGACCGCTTCCGCGAAGAGAAGACAGAGGAGAATGACGATGTTGAAGAAAGTCCTGATGGCAGCGGTAGCGGCGATGACCCTTACCGGTGCGACCAACAGCGCGATGGCGGTAGACCGCAATCACGACGGTATCCGCGACAACAGCCGCCTCGAGCATGTGGTGATGCACGACCGCTACTGGAAGCCCGGCTACCGCAACTATATCGCCCGCGATCGCGTGTTCGTGACCCTGCGCGGCCGCGGTTATGTGCGGTTCATCGGCGATCCGTACTTCTATCACGACCGCTATGTCGTCCGCAGCTACAACCGCTTCGGCAAGATCGTGTTCGTGGAGATCAATCCCTACACGGGCGGCTTCATCGGCGAGATCCGCATCTGAACCGCCCAGATCTTGAGGCGTGCGGCTCGTGGTAAGCCCCTCCCCATAGGGTCGCACTCCGTCAAGCGAGAGCCCGCATCGGCGACAGCCGGTGCGGGTTTCTCATTTCAAGCGCACTTCGCGTGCGCGTCGGGGCAGGCTTCGACTTCGATCGTGACGTGGCTGAGATTCTCGATGTCGCAAAGACGCGTCTTGTAATCACTCGCCGGCAAGGGCTTGTCCGTCACCAATGTCGCGATGACGGCGTTGTGGCCCGGACCGAGCCGCCACAAATGCAGATCGGCAACGCGGTCAGCGCCGGATTCGAGGCGCTCCTTGATCCGTGACGCGAGCTTTTCGTCGAGGGACACGTCCAGCAGCACGCCGCCGGCATCGCGGATCAGGCCCCAGGACCAGCTCGCGATCACAAACGTCCCGACGATACCCATGACAGGATCCATCCAGACGAGGCCGAGTTCGCGGCCGGCCAGCAGACCGACGATCGCCAGAACCGAAACGGCCGCATCCGCGATGACATGCACATAAGCGGCGCGCATATTCAGATCGTGCTTGTGATGACCGTCATGCGAATGTGAATGCGCATGATCGTGATCGTGTGCGTGCGTGTGATCGTCCCGCAGCAGCCATGCGCTCGCGATATTCACGCAAAGCCCAAGGCCAGCGATCGGCAAGGCTTCGTCGAAATTGATCGGCACGGGCTGGATCAACCGTGCGACGCTCTCATAACCGATCAGGACCGCGATCATCGCCAAAATGAGCGCGCTCGAAAACGCCGCAAGCTCACCGAGCTTTCCGGTGCCGAACGCGAAGCGCGTGTCGTTCGAGTGACGGCGGGCATAGCCGTATGCCCAGGCTGCGATCAGCAACGCACCGGCATGGGTGGACATGTGGAAACCGTCGGCGATCAGCGCCATCGAATGAAAGAAGTAGCCGCCAACGATTTCCACCGCCATCATGACGGCGCACAGCGCGATCACCGCACGGGTCTTGCGCGCATTGCGGTCGTGATGTTCGCCCAGATAATGATGATCGTGCTGGAACGGCCCGATAGAATGTTCGTGAGTGGACATGGTTGAACTTTCTTCCCGCAGGTAGGCCGTCACTTGATATAAGTCCGCAGCACGTTGAGCAGCTCGTCTGTCGCATCCTGCTCCGCACGCGCGCGCTTTTGCCCGTTGCCGGTCATGTGCTCGAGGATGTGATCCTCGACGACCTCCGCCATGATGCCATTGGTGGCGCCGCGCGCCACGGCCACAAGCCGCATCACCTCGCTGCAACCCGCATCGGCCTCCAACGCGCGTTCGAGCGCGTCGATCTGCCCGCGCAGACGGCGCACGCGGTTGAGGAGCTTCTGCTTGTTCTCGACAGAATGGGTCATTGCATATATCCCACCGGGTATATCGCTATATACCCATGGGGGTATTTGATTGCAAGTTGGAACGTGATAGCGGTTGCGATAAAGGATTGGATAGAATTGTGGCTTGCCGGGCCGTAGCTCGCGGCAACACGCCCGCCTTCGCCTTGCAGGGCTACGGCGCGGCAGCCTTCTCTCGCTTTGCGAGCGAAGGCTGGTGCCCGAGGTCGGAATCGAACCGACATGCCCTTGCGGGCGCTGGATTTTGAGTCCAGTGCGTCTACCAGTTCCACCACTCGGGCTAAAAAGGGGTGTGCGGTAAAGGCGGCGGATCATAGTCAGGCGGGGGCAGCGGTCAACGCCCGCAAAGATGTCTTTCAGCGGCAAAAGCCAAGCACAGCGCCGATCCGCCTGGACGAAGTCTCGTTTCGGGGCAAAGCGATTGGGCCGCGCTTTGGCGACGGGATGGGACATCTTTCCTCAACGCCATGACGAACAAAAAGTAAATTCTTTGGCCCGGAATTGAGACGACCACCACGCGGTTTCTTAAGCCTTCGCCGTCAAACTGCCGTCCTGAAGGCGTCAATGGGGCGTCTTGCGCGAACCGCGAAGGCCGAAATCCGTGCAGATCGTTATGCCCTTCCTGCAGATGCTCGAGCGCTACAACGGCATGATGATGACACCGGTCGAAACCGACGCGCTGGAAGAAGCCATCGCAGACGCGCCCGCCGAGCGCCCGCTCGAAGAGAGCCACGTTCCGGCGCTGATGCTGGTGGCAAACCGCTGAACACGAGTTTTCGGCCGCTTTTTGAGGGCATTGAGTCCGTGCGAATCCCGGCTTCCATAGTCTTTCTCGGCATCATCGTGATGGGCGCTCTAGTACTCGCGCCCATGATCGCTTTGCTCCAAATCGATCCCCTGCCCGGCGATGTGAAATTCAACTGGGAGACTCATCATATCTTCCTGCCGTTCACACAGTCGCTCATCGCCAGCGTCAGTCTGGCGCTTCTCTTTTTGTGGGCCAGGAAGTAAGACCCAGCGTAATCCTTAACGCTGAGTCGCCATGACGCTCCGCCCTATCCGCCGCGCGCTCCTTTCCGTTTCCGACAAGACAGGCCTGATCGATTTCGCCAAGGGCTTGGCAAAGCACGGCACGATGCTGATCTCGACCGGCGGCACGGCAAAGGCTCTGCGCGATGCCGGGCTTTCCGTCACCGACGTGTCCGAGGTCACCCAATCGCCCGAAATGATGGATGGCCGCGTGAAGACGCTGCACCCGAAGATCCACGGCGGATTGCTGGCACTGCGCGATCATCCCGATCACGCGGAGGCGATGAAGGCGCACGGCATCGAGGGCATCGATCTTCTGGTGTGCAATCTCTATCCGTTCGAGGCGACCGTCGCGAAAGGCGCCGGTTTCGATGAGACGATCGAAAACATCGACATTGGCGGGCCGGCGATGACACGTTCGGCGGCGAAAAACCATGGCTGGGTCACGATCGTCGTCGATCCCGAAGACTACGCCACCGTGCTTTCCGAAATGGATGCGAATAACGGTGCGACCACCCCGGCGCTGCGCCGCACGCTTGCGCAGCGGGCCTTTGCGCGCACTGGCGCCTACGATGCGGCCGTCTCCAACTGGTTCGCCGGCCAGCTTGAAAACGACGGCGAGAAAAACCCGCCGCGCCGTCGCGTGCTCGGCGGTCATTTGCGCCAGGCATTGCGCTACGGCGAAAATCCGCATCAATCCGCGGCGTTCTACACCACCGGTGAGAAGCGCCACGGCGTCGCCACCGCCGAGCAGCTTCAGGGAAAAGAGCTTTCCTACAACAACATCAACGACACCGATGCGGCCTATGAACTCGTCGCCGAATTCGGCACGGATCAGGCCGCCTGCGCGATCATCAAGCATGCAAATCCCTGCGGCGTTGCGCTCGGCCGCGACATGGTGGAGGCTTACAAGAAAGCACTTGCCTGCGATCCGGTGAGCGCGTTCGGCGGGATATTGGCATTCAATCGCAAGCTCGATGGCACGACAGCGGAAGAAATCTCCAAACTCTTCACCGAAGTGATCATCGCGCCGGATGCCGACGAAGACGCGCGCAAAATCCTTTCCGCGCGCCGCAATCTGCGCCTGTTGATTGCCGGCGGTCTGCCCGATCCGCGCAGCACCGGCCTCACCTATCGCACCGTTGCCGGCGGCTTTCTGGTGCAGACGCGCGACAACGGGCACATAGCCAAAGCCGATCTCAAGATCGTCACCAAGCGTCAGCCGAGCGATCAGGAACTGGCCGATATGCTGTTCGCTTTCACCATCGGCAAACACGTCAAGTCGAACACGATCGTGTACGCCAAAGACGGCCAGACCGCCGGTATCGGTGCAGGACAAATGAGCCGTGTCGATGCGGCGCGCATCGCAGCACTCAAGGCGAAGGAAGCACAAGCCGCTGCCGGCTGGGCAGAGCCGCTGACGAAGGGCTCAGCCGCCGCATCGGATGCATTCTTTCCGTTTGCGGACGGCTTGCTCACCGTGGCGGAAGCCGGTGCGACCGCGGTGATCCAGCCCGGCGGTTCGATCCGCGACGACGAAGTCATCAAAGCAGCGGACGACAAGGGCCTCGCGATGGCCTTTACCGGCATGCGCCACTTCCGGCACTGAACCGTTTAGCGATTCATCTTCGGCTGATAACGCTCGCGCAGATCGCGCGCCGCGTTGATGCACCATTCGCTATTTGCCGAAGCACTGACATAGACGCCCTCCGCGCCATATTCGCGCTGCGCACGCCTCCAGATATCGGTCAGCATGAAAAGATCGCGAACAGACGCTGCGTCGGCGATGTAAACAGGCTCCGGTTCGCGCTTGGTGATGATGACCACACCGCCGCGCTGCGGCAGCCCCCTCAGATTGGTCATATCCACCAGCGAGAAATGATGGTCCTGCCCATTCAATCCCTGGTAGCTAACTGCCTTCTGCATGTACACCCTGTGTTCCCAATGACACCATACTTTAATACTAATTCCGCGAAGGCGTTGCCTGTTTTGTGCGCTTTCGGACACAAAAATGCAGGATTTTGCAAGCGTAAGCGGCAGAAATTCGCTTTTACCCTTTATTTTCGCGGCGGTGCCATCCGCACGAACGCGCCAAGATGGCTCTCGATCTGGCCTAATCGCTCACAAAAATTTTTTGTCTAACGTTAACCAAGTCACAATCGAGCGATAGCTGAACGGTTCCAAAGGCTTTTCGAAAAACCCGCCTTTTGGCGCATTCGCATCCGCCTTGCACGGGCACTTCCCGAATCGCGCGCAATCCTTAACGTTAACGTCGCGTGCGACCGGCAGAGTCGATCAGCGCGAAGGGTGGCGGGGGTTTGCCATGAGTGGGAAGTCTTTGGGCGCGGTTGCGGGATTGCGCCGGTTTGTGATCGCGATTTTTGCTGGCGCGGCATCGCTCGCGTGCGTGAACAGCGGCGCGATCGCCGATTTCACGGACGGCGCCATCGCTGCCAAGCGGATCAGCGAGGAAACCGGCATCCGCATCTGGCGCAAGGCCGCGTGGCAGGACGACGACTTCCTGTCGGAAACGCAGCTCGGCGACACCTACGCCAGTGAGAACGGCGACAACAAGTTCTACGACCCTGTCGAGGCCTATGTCTGGTACTTCCTCGCCTCTCACAGCAACAGAATCGCGGAGCATATCGGCGACGGCGCCGCACGGCGCGCCATCTCCAACGATGTCCACCGCGCGCTGTGGCATCAGAACAAGTTGATGGTCTTGCTCACTGCCGACGAACGGCAGGAGGCGCGCAATCGCATCATCTATATCCTGTCCTGCCGTGGCGCTGACGGGTTTATGCAGCTCGGCCGGATTCATTCCACCGGCATGAATGGCAATGGCGGCGGCGATTACGGCGACAGTCCTGAAACCTATGGCGCGCTATCCGACGTGTCCCGGTCCTATAATTCCTTCCATGACCGGGCCGAGCGTGAATTCAACTACGGCCGGGAAGCGCAAGCGCGCCAGATGATGGGCATCGCGTCCAATTCGGTGATCGTGCCGAACGACGGCGAGGCGCTGACCTACTTCCACATCGCCGACGCGATGGGGCACCCCCTGGCCAAGGAATATCTTCGCGGGCTCGACCACGGCGTGCGGCGTAGTTCACCGCTCGGCAATCGCATCGGCGACGAAGCCATCAAGAAGGCCGGCACATGGTCGCCGCCCTTCGAGTACTACCCTGCAGGGAGCAACAGCAGCGGCGTTCCGTATACGGATGAATGTTACGCGACCATCGACAGACAGCGCGCGCTCGTCCTCGCGGTGACGCAGATGCCGGCTCATGCCGCCGAGCATGCGGTAAGCTTTCTCGGCTGGCCTGCGACTGCGCAAGGCGTGCAGCGGTTCCAGTCCTCGCTCGTCGATACACCAACCGGCCGTCTGACCGCGGCTGAAACCGTGCGCGCGATCCAGATGGCGGCGATCCGCGGCGATGCGTCGTCGCAGAACACGCTGGGTGTGATGTATGCGCACGGCATCGGCGTGCTGCGCAACTTCGTGCGCGCCGAATACTGGTTCAAGAAGGCCGCCGACCAGCGGTTCGGCGCCGCGCTCTATCATCTGGGCGTGCTTTACAAAGCCGGGCCCGAAGGCATCCATCAGGATCTGTCGAAAGCGAACGACTATTTCACCGCATCCGCGCTGGCCGGTTTCCGGCCGACCATGAATCAACTCGGCGATCTTCTGAACGCCGCGGCGTCCGGGCCGTCACGCCCCGGACAACATTAGGAGACATCCCATGACGACAAAGCGTTTCACGCTTGCGGGTCTGATGAGCACAGCGGTCTGCGCGCTCATGCTGCTGAACGCGCCGGAAGCACGCGCGCAGGTGGCGGCGCAGGACAGCGTCATGCTCGACCCCTTCGACCCTGTGCCGGAAATCCAGTTCAGGCATTTTGGTGGCGCCGGCTGCTGGGACGATTGCGAATACCGCGACTGCAACGATGGCTGCCGCTCGCATTGCTATCGCGGCTGCCACCCTGCGCGCTATAGCCGTGAACGCCGTTTCGATCGCGATGCAACGCGCGTCGAGCGCGACGACCGGCATTTCCGCTATGACGAAGACCGATTCAACCGCGATGCCAGCGAATTTGAGCGTGCCGACCGCGAGTGGCACGCGCGCTATGGCATGGACGGGCGCTGGGATCAGGACCCGGGCTGGACCGAAGATCCTCGTTGGGATCGTGACAATACGTGGGAACGCGACGGTCGCGATGGCGATTGGCGCCAGGGAGCGGCTCATCGTCATGAAGAGCATGTGCAGGAGCGTCGCGAAGAACACCGGGAAGACCGAGCGGCGGCGCGTGCCGTCGAAGACGATGACTATGACGACGACGATTACCGCTATGACCGTGAGCGCCGCTGAGCGAAATCCGGCGGCCCAGGCCAAGCTCTGCGACTTTATCGGCGAATACCCCTTGGGGATTGCGTCCGGGAAGCGGTCTTGCGGCTGCCAATGGCGGTGAACGATCGTTGTTTGGGAAGGATTCGCTCCGTCAGACTTCCGAGCGTTCTTCCTTCACGAACAGCATCCAGATCCAGCCAGCGGCCAGCAGCACGACGATAGCGACCATGCCGCCGCGCTGGCTGTGCGTCCACCAGGTCATCCAGGACACGGCGACAGGCGCGAGGAAGGTTGCGGCGGTTCCCGAAAGCGACATCAGGCCGAAGAACTCCGTCATCTTCTCGATCGGCGCAATGCGCGCGAGCATGGTGCGGTTGTTGGCATAGGCGCCGACCACGAACATCGCGTTCAGACAGCCGAGCCCGGCGTAGATGAACTTCGGCCAGGTGTTGAAGAATGGAATGGGAAGCGTCGCCGGCGCGTTGGGATCGACCGCGATGAACCAGAATAAGCGGTCAGGTCCCATTGTCAGCCCGACGGCAAAGCACAACGCGGTGCCGCCGACGGTAACGAGCAACGCAGCCTTCGAGCCGAACCGGTTGTCGATCCAGCCGCCGAGAAACCCGCCGACCGCGCCGAAAAACACCATCGACAGTCCGAACGTGATCAGCGGCAGGGTCGAAAAATGAAATGTGCCGGCGACGTAGATTCCCGTGAAGGTGAGAACGCCGGTCAGGCCATCGTTAAACAGCGTGCGCGCGCCGATGTAGTGCGCGACATTCTTGTAGCGCTTAAGGCTGCGCAGCGTGACCACGACCGCCGCAATGCCATCGCGGATCGCACGCGTGAGCGGGATGCCGCTCGGCGCACGATCCGGCGTAAAAAGGAACAGGGGAACCGCGAAGATCAGCATCCACACTGCAGAGATCGGACCCGACAGACGTTCCGGCACGCCATCGGGAAGATCGAACCAGCTGTGCGGCAGGACGAACGCAAAGAGGAATAGGAGCATCAACAGGAAGCCAGATCCGCTGCCAAGCGCGTATGCCAGACCAGACAAACCGCCGACTCGCGACGGCGGCGCGATCCGCGACAGCATGGCGCCGTGAAAGGCGTTCGAGAACTCGAACGTCATGTTGTTCACGATCATCGCAGCGCTGAAGATGAAGATCTGCGCCGGCGTGGAATCCAGCGCGCCGAACCAGGTTCCTGCAAAACTCACCACCATCAGCACGCTGAACAGCGCGAGCCACGGCTTGCGCGGCCCGCCGCGGTCGGCAATGGCGCCGAAGAACGGGCATAGAACCGCGGTGATATAGCCGCTCCACGCGGTGATATTGCCCCATAGTTCCTGTCCACGGATGGGATCGCGGATCATCGCCGTGGCCAGGAACGGCGAGATCACGTAAATCTGGAACACGACATTCGGGTCGCGCGCGCCCTCGAACAATGCCCACGACCACTGACCGAGACGGCTTGCGGGCACACCGCCTTCGGCCGTGAGTTCGGCGACGCCCGCTTCGGCGGCGAGGAGGGTCTCGGTGTTCGACATCAGATCGCCGTTGCGCGCTGTTCTTTGACGAAGAGCATCAGGAACAGGCCAACGCCCAGGAACAGTGTCTCGCCAAGCAATCCAACGCGCTGGTTATGCGCGACCAGAGTCAGCCAGCCGATGAATCCGGTCGCGAGGAAACTGGTCGACTGTCCCGACAGCGAGTAGAGCCCGAAGAACTCGGTCATCTTCTCCGCCGGCGCGATGCGCGCCAGCATGGTGCGGCTGTTGGCATAACCTGCGGTAATAAGGACGGCAATGAAGTTGACGATCGCGAGGAAGATCACCTCCGGCCATGTATTGAAGAACGGCAGTGACCACACATGTGGCGCATGTACGTCATAAGGAATAAACCAGAAAATGCGGTCTGGCCCCATTGTCAGCGATAACAGGCCAAACAGCGTGGTCCCTCCAATGGAAATGAAAATCGCGTTCTTGGAGCCGAAGCGGTTGTCGATCCAGCCTCCGAAGAACCCGCCGAACACGGCGAAGATGCTGAGCTCGACGCCATAGGAAAGGAGTTGGATCGGGCCCCAGCCGAACGTGCTGGAGGCATAGATGCCGCCGAACAGAAGGACCGCTGTCATGCCATCGTTGAAGAACAACCGCGCCAGAAGATACATGCCGACATTGCGGTAGTGCTTCAGGCTCCGGATCGTCGCGATCACGCTCTTCACACCGGCGATCATCGCCTGATGCAGCTTCAGGTTCGATGCCGGCGTATCCGGTGTGAACAAAAACAGCGGCAGGCTGAAAATGAGCAGCCAGACCGCGCTCACCGGTCCAGACAGACGTTCCGGCTCGTGCAGGCTCTGATCGATTCCGAACAGGGGATGCGCGGGAATAAAGCTCCAGCCGATTTTTCCGGGCAGCGCGAAGGCGATCAGCATGAACAGCAGCAGGAGGATGCCCGCGAAATTGCCGAGCGCGAGTCCCAATCCCGAGAGACCGGCGATCCGGCGGTGGCTTGCGATCGTGGGCAACAACGAATTGTGAAACACGGTGGAGAATTCATACGCCACATTGGCAATGGCGATCATCGCGCCGACAAAGAACACACCCTGCGCGTCCGAATCCGCTCTGGAGAACCACATCATAAAACTCGCGCCGGCGAGGATTATTGCGTAGAGCGCGACCCAGGGCTTGCGCCGCCCGCCGCGATCCGCGATTGCGCCCAGAAAAGGCGCCAGAATTGCAATGAAAATCCCGCTATAGGCCTGAATGACGCCGGCAATGCCCTGCCCGCAGGCGCCGCGCGGCATGTTCGAACCGCAATAGCCGGCGGGCACGACATAGTTCGCGAAATACGGGGTGAACAGATAGATCCAAACCAGAAGAATGTATGGATTGCGCGCCCATTCGAACATCGCCCACGACATCTGGCCCAAACGGCTGGCGGCGGGATTACCTGTCGTCGCGGTCTCGTCACGGGCATGAAGCCACTGTGCGAGTCCGGCGGCTTCCGCAACGGCAATCGTACCTGGGTCGGAATCGGGGATCTGGGACGCGGCTTCGCGTTCAGTTGATGAGCTCACCCGCATCCACTCCCCAAATCCGTGTTCTGTCGATCCAGCCTTTCTGGCCACTGGCTGCGATCTCGCAGAATTGAGGCTTGCATGCCTTGAGCTTGGCGACAACGCCGGGTTCGGCCTTCGCCACGACGCTTGATCCCTCATCGGCTCCGGCATGAAGCGCCGCCGTACCCTTGCCGACAACCAGAACGGTCCGCTGGTCGGAGAGCATGGTCTGGCTCATCCAGCCGGTCGTGCCATCGGCGTCACGCACCTTCCTCCAGCTTTCGTAACCGGAAAGAAGCTGGAGCGGATAGTCCTTGCGCTTGTAGACGAAGAGGATGCGGTGCTGATAGGTCGGCCCTTCACGAAGGAACGCTTTGTCGCTGCGCAGGCTGACATAACGGGCCGCCGAAACCGGACCGGTCACCATCATCAGCGCAAGCACAAGAGCGATTCGACGCATCGTGAAAAGTGTTTTAGCCGCTTGACCGCGTGCCGCAAACGCTTTGCTTGACGCTTGGGCCAATGCAACGGCTAATAGCGCCAGAACCGTTGGGAACGCTGGTCATGGCCGCCGCCAAGAAGCCGCTGGTGATCGTCACGCGCAAGCTGCCGGACGCGATCGAAACGCGCATGCGTGAGCTTTTCGACACGCGCCTGAACCACGACGACAAGCCGATGACCCAGGCCGAGCTGATCGAGGCCGTCAAAACGGCCGATGTGCTGGTGCCAACCATCACCGACCGGATCGATTCCAAGGTCATCGTCCGCGCCGGTCCCGATCTGAAACTGATCGCCAATTTCGGCGCCGGCGTGGACAACATCGACGTCAAGACGGCGCTCGACAAGGGCATCACCGTCACCAACACGCCCGGCGTCCTGACCGAGGACACCGCCGACATGACGATGGCGCTAATCCTGGCCGTGCCGCGCCGTCTGGTGGAGGGCGTCAAGGAACTCGAGGCCGAACATTTCCAGGGCTGGTCGCCGTCCTGGATGCTTGGCAACCGGCTACAGGGCAAGCGTCTCGGCATTGTCGGCATGGGCCGCATCGGCCAGGCGGTGGCGCGCAGGGCCAAGGCGTTCGGACTGCAGATCCACTACCACAATCGCAAACCCGTCGGCGCCACCATCGAGCGCGAGCTGGAGGCAACCTATTGGGAAAGCCTCGACCAGATGCTCATGCGCATGGACATCGTCTCGATCAACTGTCCGCACACGCCGGCGACCTATCATCTGCTGTCCGCGCGCCGCCTCAAGCTGATGAAGCCGAGCGCCTACGTCGTCAACACCGCGCGCGGCGAGGTGATCGACGAGAACACGCTGGCGCGTATGCTTGAACAAGGCCAGCTTTCCGGCGCGGGTCTCGACGTGTTCGAACACGAGCCGGCGGTGAACCCGAAACTCTTGAAGCTCAAGAACGTGACGCTGCTGCCCCACATGGGCTCAGCCACCATCGAGGGCCGCATGGACATGGGCGAGAAGGTCATCATCAACATCAAGACCTTCGCCGACGGCCACAAACCGCCGGACCGCGTTATCCCGGCGATGCTGTAGGCACGATCACTCGCTACAAATTGAATCGATTTGGCGATTCGGCAGCCGGGTGGATTGCTCTCGAAGAAGTCTTATCATGCGGTCTTCATGACATGATCGGGGTGGGCCATGTTCGATTTCCTGCCAAGCTGGCTACTGAAGCCCCTTCTGGCGCTGGTTCAGAAGTGGGATTGGCTAAGCGCGAAGGTCAACGCCTATGCGATCAATGCCGCGGTCAACGCAGCGCCGCATCGGCCTTTCGCCTTCAGCACATTCTCCGACTACACCTGCTGGACGTCGCTGACCGATCAGACCTGGAGCGCGCGGCATCTTCCGGCCGCCTATCCGCAGAATCTCCCCGATCCGGCAGAGGTTGTCGCGATTTTTCAGCGCCCCGATGGCGCGCAGAAACTATGCCCCAAATCGACCTGCCTGTTTCCGGCATTCGCGCAATATCTGACGGACGGCTTCATCCGCACGGTGATGAACAAGTCGAACGAGCCTTTCTCCATGAGAAGGCGCAACAATTCCAACCACCAGATCGACTTGTGTTCGCTCTATGGCCGCACCGAAGAGCAGGTTGCAGCACTGCGCCTGAACAGCAGCGAACAGGGAGAAAGAGGACTGCTCAAGTCGCAGATCATCAACGGCGAGGAATATTCACCGTTTCTGCTCGATGACAGCGGAACGGCCATTCGCGACGAGTTCAAATGTCTGGACATCCCGCTGGGTCTCAATGACATCACCGACCCGGAAAAGCGCAAGCGCCTGTTCGCGACGGGTGGCGATCGCGTCAACGCCGCGCCCCAGATCGCCATGGTCAACACGCTTTTTTTGCGCGAGCACAATCGTCTGGCGGGAGAAATCGAGAAATCCAATCCGACTTGGGACGACAACCGCGTGTTCGAGACGGCGCGAAACATCGTCATCGTGGTCTTCATCAAGATCGTGGTCGAGGAATACATCAATCATATCGCGCCCATCCCATTTCATTTGCGCGCGGATCCGGCGGTTGCCTGGAACGCACCCTGGAACAAGCCCAACTGGATTACGACGGAATTCAGCCTGCTCTATCGCTGGCACTCGCTTATTCCGGACACGATGGTGTGGGGCGGCAAGCCGTATCCGGTCGCCGAGACGATTCAGAACAATGCGTTGCTTATCGACACAGGCCTTGCCCAATCCTTTATCGATACGAGTTCGACACGCGCCGGAAAGTTGGGAGCACTGAATACCGCGCAGGCGATCCTGAGCGTGGAGTTCAACGCTATCGTGCAAGATCGCGTCTGCAACGTCGCGCCGTATGTTGCTTATCGCAAATACATGTCGCTGACGGTTCCGCAGAAATTCGAGGATATTTCCACCGACCCGGCCGTGGTTAGCGAACTGAAGCGTGTCTATAGGAGTGTCGGGGACATCGATTTCTATGCCGGCATTTTTGCCGAGGACACGGTGGCCAACTCGCCGCTTCCAGAACTGATCCTGCGCATGGTGGCGGTCGACGCTTTTTCGCAGGCGCTGACCAACCCGCTGCTCTCCGAACATGTGTTCAACGAGTGGACTTTCACGAAAATGGGATGGGACACGATCCAGGCGACATCGACCCTGCGCGATATTCTCATGCGCAATTGCACGGGCGTGGGGAGTGCCCACATCTCAATGACTCAATCCGGCTGGAAATATCGGTAGGGGATAGCCCCGCCTTACAGGAACCAGAACCGCAGGCACACAACCAAAAGTACGATGCCGAGCGTCACACGAACAACCGTGTCCGAGGTGCGCGCCGACGCGATGCTGGCAACGATGATCGCGGGGATCGAGCCGCACAGGAGCGATACCAGAATGTGCAGGTTGATCGTGCCGAGGATCGAATGGCCGATGCCGGCGAGCAAAGTGAGCGGAACCGCATGGGCGATGTCCGAGCCGACGATGCGCTGCGCCGGCATCTTGGGATAAAGCATCACCAGCGCCGTCACGCCGATCGCGCCGGCGCCGACCGACGACAGCGTTACCAGCACGCCAAGGACAGCTCCGGTCAGGATCGTCAGCCGGTTCACAAGGGCCGGGTTCGGCTCGCCGATCTTCTCGTCGTACCATTTCATCAGTGGCTTGCGCATGAAGAGCAGGATCGCGGTCAGGAGCAGCGCAACGCCAAGCACCTTGGTGATGATACCCTGCGCGACCTTGCTGTCGACGCCGAGATAATAGAGGAGAAGCACCGACAACGCCGTCATCGGAACGCTGCCGAGCGCGAGGCGGCCCACGACCTTCCAGTCGATGGTGCGGTTCCAGCCGTGAACGACCGTGCCGCCGGTCTTTGTCGCCGCGGCGTACAGAAGATCGGTGCCGACCGCGCTCGCGGGATGCACGCCGAACACAAGGATCAGCAGCGGCGTCATCAACGAACCCCCGCCGACGCCCGTGAAGCCCACAAGACCGCCAACGAGAATGCCCGACAACACATACAGCGGATCGATGTTGGAAAAGAGATCGTGCACGGCCTGCCCCCTTTGCCGGTCTTTGCGACCGTTTTATCTATAGAGGCACCATAGATTCAGGCGTGTCACGCTGTCGAGCCACCCTGAGCTCAACATCCGGGAAATAGATTCGGCCTACTGCTATCTATCGCGCTGCGTAGCCGTTCTCGCTCACGCGATGCGCGGAGGATTTCGGAGCCGCTGTGCGGATCGGCACAATGCCGGGACCGCCAAGCGCTTGCCCCAGGAAGTCCGCCACGAAGGGCGTGGCCGGACTGGCACGCAGTTCTGCGGGTGTCGCGATCTGTTCGATCCTGCCCTGGTTCATCACGGCGACCAGATCTGCGAGTTCGAGCGCCTCGTCCTGATCGTGCGTCACGAACAGAGTGGTGAGGCCGAGGCGTTCGTGCAAACCGCGCAGCCAGTGGCGCAGATCCTTGCGCACCTTGGCATCGAGCGCGCCGAACGGCTCGTCGAGCAGCAGCATGCGTGGTTCGATGGCAAGCGCGCGGGCCAACGCCACACGCTGGCGCTGTCCGCCTGAGAGCTGGCTCGGGTAGCGCTTGCCCAACCCGTCGAGCTGCACCAGCGACAGCAACTCCTCAACCCGGCGCGCGATCTCAGCGCGTGTCGGCCGCGTCTTGCGTGGACGGATGTTGAGCCCGAAGGCGATATTCTTCGCGACCGTCATGTGCCGGAACAGGGCATATTGCTGGAACACGAAACCTGCGCGGCGCTCGCGCGCGGGTAGCGAGAGCCAGTCGAGCCCTTCGAAATCGATATGCCCGACATCGGCGAATTCCAGGCCGCCGAGAATGCGCAGCAAAGTCGTCTTGCCCGAACCCGAGGGACCAAGAAGCGCCATGAAGCAACCCTTCGGCGCTGTCAGGCTCACGCCTTTCAACGCGGGAAAGCGGTCGAACCTTTTGGCCACGCTTTCGATGACGAGCGACATGGAATTCTCCTAGTGACGGCCGGAGGCCGAGAGTTCGCCGGCAAAACGCCATTCGAGCAGTGATTTCAGCGTGAGCGTGACGAGCGCGAGCAGCGCCAGCAATGAGGCGACCGCGAATGCGCCGACATATTGGTAGTCGTTGTAAAGAACCTCAACATGCAGCGGCATGGTGTTGGTGAGCCCGCGGATATGACCGCTCACCACCGACACCGCACCGAACTCACCCATCGCGCGCGCATTGCACAGAAGCACGCCGTAGAGCAGCGCCCATTTGATGTTGGGCAATGTGACGCGGAAGAACGTGCTCCAGCCTCCAGCCCCCAGCGTGGCTGCGGCCTCTTCCTCGTCGCGCCCCTGATCGACCATAAGCGGGATCAGTTCTCGCGCCACGAAGGGAAACGTCACGAAGATCGTCGCCAATACAATGCCGGGCAGCGCGAACACGATCTTGATGTCGTGGTCGCGCAGCCATTGGCCTGTCCAGCCCTGCAGCCCAAAGATCAGGACGAAAACGAGGCCGGAAACAACCGGAGACACCGAGAATGGCACATCGATCAGTGTGATCAGCAGATTCTTGCCGCGAAAATCGAACTTCGCAATGCACCAGGACGCGGCGAGCCCGAAGGTCATATTTGCCGGCACCGCGATAGCGGCTACGAGCAATGTCAGTTTGATCGCTGCGATGGCATCGGGCTCGTTGAGCGCGTTCCACGCCATCTGCCATCCCTGCGCGAGCGCTTCGCCGAACACCGTCAGAAGCGGCATGAACAGGAATAGCACGAGAAAGCCGATGGCTGTCGCGCCAAGCATGATCTTCACCAGCGGGTGATCGTCGGTGGCAGCACGCGGGCGGAGAATGTTTGTCATCGGCGCGACGATGCCCAAGCCTGCAGCGCGTTCAGCGACAGCAGAAAGATAAAGGAAATAGTGAGCATCACCACACCGATAGCGGCGGCACCCGCGTAGTCGTATTCCTGAAGTTTGATAATGATGAGAAGCGGTGTGATCTCCGACACCATCGGCAGATTGCCTGCGATGAAGATCACCGAGCCGTATTCGCCGACGGCGCGCGCAAAAGCCATCGCCGTGCCGGTCAGCAGTGTCGGCGCGAGCATCGGCAGGATCACGCGGCGGAAGGTCTGGAACCGCGTCGCGCCAAGGGTCGCCGCGGCCTCCTCGGAATCGCGATGCAGATCGGCGAGCACCGGCTGAAGCGTGCGCACCACAAACGGCAAGCCGATGAACACCAACGCCACCATCACGCCGTAGGGCGTATAGGCGATCTTGATGCCCGCATTCGCGAGGGGACCGCCGATCCAGCCATTGGGAGCATAGAGCGCCGAGAGCGCAATGCCCGCCACTGCTGTCGGGAGTGCAAAGGGAAGATCGACCAGCGCATCGACCAGTTTTTTGCCAGGGAAACGATAGCGCACCAGCACCCAGGCGACGATGAAACCGAACACGCTATTGATCAGCGCGGCCGCAGCCGCGGCGCCGAAGGACAACCGCAGTGCCGCCAGGACGCGCGGTTGCGCGATCTCAGCCCAAAATCCGCCCCATCCCAATTCCCAGGGACGGATGATCAGCGCCGCCAAGGGGATCAGTACGATCGCGCTCAGATAAAAGAGCGTGAATGCCAGAGAAAAACCGAAGCCGGGCAACGCTGCCCGGCTTCGGATGCTTCGGCGCAAGGGGACTGCCAAAGCGGCCATGCACTACTGCCCGGGCTTGTAGATCTGGTCGAACACGCCGCCGTCGGCGAAGTGGGTCTGCTGCGCCTTCGTCCAGCCGCCGAACACATCGTCAATCGTATAGAGCGGGATGTCCGGAAACTGCGAGCGGTGCTCTTTCAGTACATCCGGGTCGCGGGGACGATAGAAATCCTTCGCTTCGATCTCCTGCGCCTCCTTGGAATAGAGGAATTGCAGATACGCTTCGACCACCTTGCGTGTGTTGTGACGATCGACGTTTTTATCGATGAGCGCGACCGGCGGTTCGGCGAGGATCGAGTTTGACGGGTAGACGATCTGGTATTTGTCTGCACCGCCCGCTTCCTGGAGCGCCAGATGTGCCTCGTTCTCCCACGACAGAAGAACGTCGCCGATACCGCGCTGCGCGAACGTCGTCGTCGCGCCGCGGGCGCCGGTGTCGAGGACCGGCACGTGTTTATAGAGATTGGCGACAAAGGCCTTCGCCTTGTCCTTGTTGCCGCCCGGCGCCCTCTCGGCATAAGCCCATGCCGCGAGATAAGCCCAACGGGCACCGCCCGACGTTTTGGGATTTGGCGTAACGACGTGGATGCCGGGCTTCACCAGGTCCGGCCAGTCCTTGACCTTCCAGGGGTTACCCTTGCGCACGAGGAACACGACGGTCGAGGTGTAAGGCGTCGAGCCCTGCGGCAGACGCTTCTGCCAGTCGGCTGAAAGAAGCTTCGCCTTCTGCGCGATGGCATCGATGTCGTAGGCAAGCGCGAGCGTGGCCACGTCGGCATCAAGGCCGTCGATGATGGCGCGGGACTGCGCGCCCGAACCGTTATGCGACATGTTGATTGTGACCGTATCGCCGGTCTTCTGCTTCCACTGCGCCGCAAACGCGCCGTTGATGTCCTTGTACAGTTCGCGTGTCGGATCGTAGCTGACGTTGAGCAGCGTGATATTCGCCGCCTGCGCCGTCGTTGTGACGAGCAGCGCGCAGGCAAGCACCGTTGCGATAGATTTCTTCATCTTTCGGCTCCCGATCAGAACGAGATTTGCGTGCGCAGCGAGATCGCATCGAGACGCGCATCGGCACTGGTGCCCGTGCTCGACAGCTTGGAAACATCGGTGTGCTGGAAGTCGAGCATGAAGCGCAGCACCTGGTTCGGATACCAGTTGATACCCGCCGAGATGATGTGCTGATCGCCACCGCGGATACCGCCAAACGGCGCCGCCGCGCCGGCATCGCCGGCGTGGTAGTTCAGATCGAGATCGCTGTAACGCGCGACGATTTCCCAAGCGCCCACGCCGGGTTTGTCGAGCGTGAACGGATCGTTCGGCTTTGGCGCGCCGAAGGAGCCAGTGTCCGGCTTGTACTTCTTCTCTTCACCGGTCAGAACCCAGCTTGCCTGCGCGTACCATCCGTTGAAATTGGGATCGGGAAGGCCGGTCGGGTTGCCGAGCGCGCGGCGATCGATATCGAATCCGTAATACCCGCCCTGGCCGTAGAAATTGTAGTAGTTGCCGGCCGTTTCAACGCCCCATTCCGTGACGTGACTCGCGTCGATCGTGCCGGAGTTGATGAGCTTGATGCTGTTATCGTCGACGTTCAGTTCCGGCCGCTCGCTCAAAGAGAACGCGTGCGCCGAATTCGCCCCCGCCGCTATATCGGGGAGCCTGAAGACATAGGAAAAATCACTTCCGATAGCGAGGTTCACATCATCGGATGCAATCGCGCGCCAGGCCGCGCGGCCAACAAGCGCTTGCTGCTCGTCGAACTGGCCAGTGGCGCCGACAGCGCTTCCCGTATAAGCCACGGAGGCGAAATAGCTGTCGCCATAGGCGAAGGCCTGGAACGCGTCACGACCATCGGAGCCCGCGATGCCCCGAGCCACGTCGGTCGGCTGCGCACGCTCCAGGAAAAGCAGGTCGGACGCCGACGTCGTATCGTCGAAGCTCTCCGACGGCGGGAACGCACCGATGCGGAAATGGACCGGGGCAAGACCGTTGTACTGGAGGTAGGCCGTGCTGATCGTCGACCCTTCGACGCCCGAGCCGCCGAAATCATAAATGAAATTGTACTGCCAGTCGTTGAACGCGGTGCCGTCAAAGCCGAACCGCGCGCGGCGGAAGTTGCTGCCGCTGTCGAAATCCGTACCCGCGGGAACCTTGCCCTGCCCGTAATAGGCAGTATCGAACTGCACGAGCGCGCGCAGCGAAAGCGAGAAATCGCCGTCGGTGAAGGTCGGGCGCCCGTTCTTCATCGAGAACTTGGCGCCGGATGCCTGCGATTTCTGGAGATCCGCGTATTGATCGGATGAACTGCGCTTGAGGTCCTGAACCTGCGCGTTCAGATCCTGAATATCCTGCTCCAGCTGCTGGATTTTGGCATCGTTGGAATCCGCTGCCGACGTCCCGTTGGATGTCGCTTTCTGTGCATGGGCAGCTGTCGCCAAAGCAATGCTCGCGCTGCCCAAAAGCAGCACCGTCGCCAATGTTTTCATTTTCAAATCCCCTCTTGGAACGAACCGCGTGTAGCGGCGTTTTCCCATATTCCACCTATACACGACCTAGTCAATGGGGTATAAGGTATTATGAACGGGCGGGGTTAACGTTGACCAGGATGGAGTTGAAGAGATGAATGCCCTGACGGCCGCGCTCACGGCGCCCATATTTCACCTCGCGCCCCTGACTTCGACCCTAGGCGCGCGGATTGACGGCATCGATCTCTCCGCGCCCCTGAGCGGCGAGGAAATCGCTGCCATCCGCCGCGCCCTGTTGCGCTATGAAGTCCTGTTCTTCGACGCGCAGGCGCTCACGCCGAAGCAGCTGCGCGATTTCGCGGCGAAGTTTGGCGAGTTGCATGTGCATCCGATCCGGCCGCACATCGCGGACGTTCCGGAAGTCGCTTTGCTGCGGAACCAGTGGGCAGTCGATGACAGTGGAAACTGGCGCGCGGACGTCACCTTCATCGACACGCCGCCCATGGCTTGCCTGCTTTATGCCGAGGATGTTCCTGCGGCGGGCGGCGACACGATCTGGGCCAGCACGCGCGCGGCTTACGATGCGCTGTCGCAACCGCTCAAGAATTTCCTCAGCCCCCTGATCGCCAGCCACGATTTCGAGCGGTCCTACACGGAGGAGCGATTTGCGCGCATGGATCTCGGTGCCGACCAATTTGCATGGGCGCGGCGCGATCATCCACCGACGACGCATCCGGTCGTGCGCACGCACCCCGAGACCGGGTTGAACAGCCTGTTCGTCAATCCCGCTTTCACGACGCGGATACTCGGACTGAACCATTCCGAAAGCCGCAAGCTGCTCGAGCTGATCTATGAACAGATCCAGCAGCCGCAGTTTCAGGTACGGCGGCAGTGGAAGCCGGGCACGGTCGCGCTATGGGACAACCGCGTCACGCAGCACTTTACCGTCGGCGACTATCCGGCCAATGAACGGGTGATGTATCGCGTGACGGTCCTGGGCGATAAGCCGTTTCACCGCGCGGCGGGGAAGACAGCCGCACCGGCCTAAGGCAAAATCCCCTCCGGCCATTGCTCGCGGAGGATGCCTTGCCAAAGATCGATGTCGCAGCCGTGCCCGAGCGCAAGGGTGTGGGCTATCCGAAGCCGTTCGACGCACCATGCGCGGACCGCGTGCGGCGGCGTCTGGGCGATGCCGGCGGCTTGAAGGATTTCGGCGTCAACCTGATGCGCCTGCCCCCGGGCAATTGGTCGAGCCAGCGTCATTGGCACAGCCACGAGGACGAGTTCGTCTATGTGCTGGAGGGAGAGTTGACGTTGATCGAAGATGGCGGCGAAACCGTGCTGCGCGCTGGCGACTGCGCCGCGTTCCCGAAGAACACCGGCAACGGTCATCACCTGATCAACAGGTCGAACGCGATGGCGGTCTATCTCGAGGCCGGTTCGCGCCAGCGGGACGATATTACAACCTGCTCCGAGATCGACATGAAGAGCGCGAACAGCGACGGACGATTCGTCCACAAGGACGGCACGCCTTACTGAACGAGCGACTTGCCGAGCTGATCCAGGAGAATGCCGGTGCCGTGCTCGCGCGCACCCGCATCGTCATAGCCGTCAAGGAATGAACCCTGCTCCGTCACGATCAGCCGCGTACCGTTGCCCGCTTTCAGAAACTGGACTGTGGCGAGCGAGACGGAGATCATCTTCCCGTTGATATGCATGTCATAGACATAGACGATGCGCTGTTCCGGGGCGATATCGCGATATTCGCAGTTGAAATCGCTGACGCGTCCGTCGGGCCAGGTCGCCTTATAGCGGTCCCGGCCGCCGACGCGGAAATTGTGCTCGCGAATGACGCCCGTGCACTCCACTGGCGTCGCGAACCAGCGCTTTTTCGCCTCGCTATCTGCCCAGGCGTTGAACACCATCGCCAGCGGCGCGTCATAGGTGCGTTCGATCGTGAAGCTGCTGTGCTGCGCGTTGGTCATGACGTTTTCTCTTGTGGGAACATGTGGAAGTAGGGCTCCGCTTCCTTGAGAGTACGGGCGAAGGACGGCCTCGCCTTGAGGCGCCCAAGATACGCATTGGCCTTCGGATATTCGTCCTTCAACGCTGCGATCTTGTCGGCATAGAACAAGGCCGGCGCCGCCGCGATATCGGCCAGCGTGAACTCCTCTCCCGTCGCCCACTGTTCACCGATGTCGTTTTCGATCATGCCGAGCGCGGTGGCCATGCGGGCGCGCGCCTGTTCGACGCCGAAAGGGTCGGTGGCCCCCGGAGGACGGATACGGTCGCCGGTGATCTTCTGCATGTGGATGTGTAGATGCAGATCGAAAAATCGGTCGCGCATGCGCACCTGCCGCGCCTTGTCTGGATCGGCAGGAATAAAGCGCGTGCGACCGGGATAATGCTGGTCGAGATATTCCACGATGATGCTCGACTCCGGCACCAGCCGGTCGCGCGTTTCATCCTTCACCACAGGAAACTGGCCGATAGGCCACACCGCGAAAAACGCGTCGCGTGATTCCGGATCACCGAAATTCACCAGAACTTTTTCGAACGGCGTGTCGTTCTCATAAAGCGCGATCAGTGCCTTCCAACAGAACGACGATAGCGGATGGTAATAAAGCTTGAGCATCGCGCATCAGCCTTTCTTCGTGAATTTTGTGTCGACCGCAATCTCGCGTGTCATCGGTATCCGCATCCGTGTTCTGCTATTTCTGGGAGACGAGATCGCCAAGACGATCCAGACTTTGATTCCAGCCTGCGTCCATGCCTTCGATCGCAGGTCTGGCCGCATCCGACGCACGCATTACCTGACACCGCAGAGTCACGCGTGTCTGGCCCGCCACGTCTTCGAATGTCACGATGTTGTAGTTCTCGATCCCCGGCGTCCCATCCTCCTCCCGGAACGCGGTCGAGGTGAAAATGAAACGATCGGGCGGCGAAACCTCGTGAATCGTACCGCCCATGGGATGCCCGTTACCGCCCGGCGCGATCATGTCGATATCGATCGCGCCGCCGGGCTTTGCCTCCCATTTGCGCATGACCGTCGTAAACCCCTGCGGCCCCCACCATCGCGCGACTTGCGCCGGGTCGGTGAACGCCCTGAAAACGAGGATACGCGGCACGGCGTACAGGCGTGTGAGGACAAGCTCGCGGATCATTGCTGCCTCCTCAGATAATCCTCGAGCTGGTCGAGCGTGCCCTTGAAGCCCTGATTCATTGACGGGAACATGGATTCGAAGAACGCCTTGTCTGCGTCGTTTGCGTTGAATGGCGTTCCGGTCATATTCAGCGTCGTCTTGCCGGCACTTTCTGTGAACTCGACGGTGTTGAGCACTTCGAGCGGAAAGTTCGCCGCGAAGGGCGCGCGCGTCGTGCCGCCCTGCTCGTCCGAGAACGATGTCGTGAACACGAGCTTCTTCATCGGCACGATTTCACGATAGACGAACTTGCCCCACATGATGTCCCCGGCCGGCGACCTCATGCCGTAATGGAAAATGCCGCCGGGCCGGAAATCGAGCTTGCCACCGACCCACTCAAAGCCCTTTGGGCCCCACCATTTCGTGAGATGCTCCTTCTTCGCGTACATGTCCCAGACCAGCGACAACGGAGCGTCGAAGGCGCGGCTGATTTTGAAAACGGGATCGTTCATCGCTTAGCCTTTCAGGGAAACGAGAAGTGCATCGAGGCGTTCGAAAGATTCGCGTCCGCCTTCGGCCGCGCCACTCTTCGCCATCATGTCGCGTGCCATGACATTGGGATAACGCTGGGTGCAGACAACGCGCGTTTTCCCGCCCTCATCGTGGAAGGCATAGCTTTCTTCGATCGGGGGGAAATCGCCGAAACAGAACGTGCGCGAAAGACGCTCCGGCTTCATGACCTCGCGATACTCGCCGAAGAACGTGATGGTCTTGGCGCTATCGGAATGGCTCACGCGCCATTTGCCGCCCGGACGTACATCGAATTGTTCAACATTGATCGTGTATTTGCGCGGCCCCCACCAATTGGCGATGTGCTCCGCCCTGGTGAAACAATCCCACACCAGTTCGCGCGGCGCGTCGAACACGCGCGCCAGGTGCATCACCGGCTCGCCCGCCGGAACATCGACCAGAATCTCTTTAGTGCTTGCGGCCATGTTTCTTCTCCTTCGCCTGCAACACCTTCAGATATTCGCCCAGCCGGTCGAGGCGTGCCTCCCAGCTCGCGCGTTGGCTCGAAATCCAGTCCTCGGCCGTCATCATCATCTTCGGTTCGATGCGGCAGGTGCGCACGCGTCCGACCTTTTCCGATGTGACCAGGCCGCTTGTTTCCAGAACCTGCAGATGCTGCACGACCGCCGGCAGCGACATGTTGAAGGGCTCCGCAAGTTCGCTGACCGAGGCAGGCCCGCGCGTGAGACGCGCGACCATTCCCCGCCGGGTCGGGTCTGCCAGCGCCTGAAAAACAAGGTCCAGAGATTGCGGTTGATAGTTAAGCATTCTCTTAAGTATCAGCCCGGCCCCCTCCGCGCAAGAGATTTCTTGTTCCCGTCCTCTGCATGAACAATTGGCATCGTTGCATCACCCACGCCTAGCGCTGCTTGCGGCTGGCCGTCCGCTGTCCTGAAATCCCAGCGTGTATCGCTTACGGGTACGCGTCGATGCCATGTTGAGAGGAGATTTTTGTCATGTGGAAATCCGTCATAGCCGCGAGCGCGGCGATTTTCTTGATCCCCGTCATGGCGCAGGGTGCCGGACGGCCCGGTTCCAAATACCCACTCCTGTCGGGTACTTATCTGCTTCAGTCCACGACGATCTGCCAGCCCACGCTCAGCGTCGTCACCAACGGACAAGGCCAGGTCACGAGCGTGACGCTCGTTCCGGCGAACGACGCCAGCAGCACGACCACCGGAGAATTCACCGCAACGCAGAGCCAGAAGGGCTCGGGCAGTATCACACTGTCCGCAACCAGTGGGAGCGGCGATCCCATCGTCGTGACCGGCGCCAATGGAACATCAGGCACGATCCTTGGCGTCGGCGCCGGCAGCGACGCCGTCACGTTCAAACAGACCGCGACGACGTTCTCCCTGACCGATTCCAACGGTACCAGCACCTACAACATCTACTATGGGACCGCAGTGGGGAAAGACGTTGGCAACGCCGTGTTCTCCGGCCTTGATTACAAGGGCTGTGCACAATCGGGCAGCGTGTCGCTGGTGCAGTAGAAGGCGATCCGCACTTTTATTTGAACCATCTCCTCAATCGTTATGGCCGGGCTTGTGCCGGCTATGACGATATTGGCTGGTGCAGAGCGACAGGCCGCTTGGCTCAGAGCTTTTTCTCATACGTCACGGCGTTCCAGTATTGCGCGCGATGGGAGCCGGTTTTCGTAAACCCGCGGTGGCGCAACTCGCGGCCGATCATCAAATTGAAATAGCCGTGGGCTACGAGCACCGCCTGTCCGTCCTCGCGCGCGCGGTGCATCAGAATGGCGGCGGCCGTGGCGGCGCGCGATTTCGCGCGGCGATAGTTCTCGATCTCCGGATGATAGCCGGCGTGCCAGAGGATGCGCGCGACCACCGCCCATTTGGGCACCTTCATGCGCAGCAAGGGAATGCGCGGACTTGCGAGCGGCGCTTCCACAAACAGCGGATCGGCGATCAGTTCCGCGTTGGGCGCGAGCGCCTTTGCGCTTTCATGCGCGCGCGGCTTGCCGCTGGTGAACACGGCCGACAATTCCTTCACCAGATCCTGAAGCTCCTCGGGGGGCGCGCTGGTCGGGTCGAGGCCGGCCGCCTCATAGTCATCGATGTAAGTACGAAATTCGCCATGCGACGTGCGCGGCGCGGTATCGATCGCCGGCCGGCCGTGCCGGATCAGGATGATGCGCGCGGGCGCATCGGCGATTTTTGCGGCTGCTTGCGGCATCGCGCTGGCTCTGTACGATCATCCCAGAGATAATGGGGAGCAAACGCATGGAACAGGCAGACCTTAAAGGCAAGGCGGCAATCGTCACAGGCTCGTCTTCAGGCATAGGGGCGAGCGTCGCCATCGGCCTGGCGCGGCGTGGCGCGAGCGTGGTCATAAACTATTCGAAGAGCGCAAAGGAAGCTGAAGCCGTCGCCGCTGAGGTCCGCAAGATCGGCGCGCCGGTCACGATCGCACAGGGCAATGTCGCGTTGGACGAAGATTGCCGCAAGATTGCGGAAGCGGCACGCAATGCCTTCGGCCGCATCGATATCCTGGTCAACAATGCCGGTACGACAAAGTTCGCGGGTCATGCCGATCTGAACGCGCTGAGCGCCGAAGACTTCACCAATATTTATTCGGTCAACGTGGTCGGCCCGTTCCAGATGATCCGCGCCTGCGTGGACGATCTTCGCAAAAGCGAGATCGGCGCGGTGGTGAACGTCTCCTCCATCGCCGGGATTGAGGGCATTGGCTCATCTGTCGCCTATGCGGCCTCAAAGGGTGCGCTCAACACGATGACACTCTCCCTCGCACGCGCGCTCGCGCCAGAGATCCGTGTTAATGCTGTGTGTCCCGGCCTCGTTGCGACCCCGTGGTTCACCGAGCGCTTTGGCGCCGAGGTGTTCGAGCGTGTGAAGGACAATTATAAGAAGACCGCCGTGCTGGCGCGCGTGGCCGATAGCGAAGAGGTCGCGAAGTCCGTGATCTTTCTGGCCACGCCGGACTCCTACAATATCACCGGCGAAACTTTGCTGACCGACGGTGGTCTTCGCCTTTCCATTTCAAATCCGCGTCTATGAGCACGATATTCCCGAAAGGTTTTCTCTGGGGCACGGCGACGGCCGCGCATCAGGTCGAAGGCGGCAACATCGCGAGCGACCTCTGGCTCATGGAGATGATGAAGCCATCGCTGTTCGCGGAGCCGTCCGGAGACGCCTGCGACCACTATCATCTGTATCCACGTGATATCGCGATGCTGAAACAGCTGGGCTTCGGCGTCTATCGCTTTTCTATCGAGTGGGCGCGTATCGAGCCGGAAGAAGGCTTCTTTTCCAAGGCGGCACTCGATCACTACCGCCGCATGATTGCCTGCTGCCTGGCCGAAGGCATCGTGCCGATGGTGACGTTCCACCATTTCACCGCGCCGCTGTGGTTCACGCGCGACGGCGGATGGGAAGATGCGAAATCCGTCGATCGCTTTGCGCGCTATTGCGAGCGTGCGGGTAAAGCATTGGGCGATCTGATCCCGTACGCCTGCACCATCAACGAAGCCAATATCCCGATCATGGTGACGATGATGCGCCGTGCCGTTGGAGTGGCTGGCGGCGGCAGCAAGCGCGAGAAGGCGCTCGCAGAAGCTGCACACCTCTGCGGCGGCGAGGCGGGACGGTTCGCACCCTATCTCTCCGGCGACGGTCGCACTGCAACCCCAAACCTGATCGCCGCGCATCGCAAGAGCTATGAGATTCTCAAGCCGCTGGTGAACGGGCCGGTCGGCATCACGCTCGCACTCAACGATTTCCAGGTGGAAGACGGCGGCGAGCAACTTCACGAGACGGCCAACCACGCGATCAACGGTCAATTCCTGGAGTCGATCAAAGGCGACGATTTCGTCGGCGTCCAAACTTACACGCGCGTGCGCTTCGGCAAGGACGGCGTGCTGCGGCCACCCGAAGGCGCGGAGAAGACGCAGATGGGATACGAGTTCTATCCGGAGTCGCTCGAAGCCACGATCCGTCAGGCGGCACGTGTCAGCGGCTGCCCGGTGATTGTCACCGAAAATGGCATCGGCACCGAGGACGACACGCGCCGCATCGAATACACCCGTCGCGCCCTCGAAGGCGTGTTGCGCGCGCTGAAGGACGGCATCGATGTCCGGGGCTACATCCACTGGTCAATGCTCGACAACTACGAATGGCTCGAAGGCTATCGCCCCAGATTCGGCCTTGTGGACGTGGACCGCACTACGCAGAAACGCACGCCGAAACCAAGCGCGTATTGGCTGGGGGAGATCGCGAAGAAGAACGCACTCGCATAGCGCAGACGATCATACACTGTGCTTCTGCGCCACGCTCGCAACAAGGTCGTCGAGCCGCGACAGGAACAGCTTCAGCACAGCGGAGCCGTTGGCCTTGCTGTAGCCGGCCACAAGGTCGATGAACGCGCCTTCGCCGGCCAGCGGACGGCTGACGACGGACCAGGGAAGGAAATTCTTCGTATAGGCCGGAAGCAGAGTCACACCGCGGGTCGATGCGACGAGCGACATTGCCATGCCCAGATTGTCGATCCTGTGCGTCGTCGTGAGCGCAACGCCGGAGCGCCGGAGATAGTCGTCGATCACGACCTGCAGCGTCGGCGCCGTGTCCGACATGCCGATGAAGGATTCGCCTGCGAGATCGCCCACCGCGATGTTCTGTTGCGACGTCAGCCGGTGGTCGCTCGGCAGGACGACGACTAACGGCTCGCGCGTCACCAGCCGGTATTCCAGATCCACGCCCTGCTCGCGGCGCATGAAGGCCAGGTCGATCCGGCCGCGCATCAGGGCATCGGCGAGATCGGGGGAATAATTGCTGCTGACCGTGACGTCGGTACTGGGAAGCTCGTCGCGCAGGATGCGCATTGCTTCCGGCATCCAGTCCATCTCCTGCCCGGTCAGGAAACCAAGCGCGAAAGAGGCTTTCGCTGGCTGCGCGGCGCGCCTGGCCGCGACGCCTGCGGCTTCAACCTGTGCCAAAGCCAGCCGCGCATGATCGAGGAACGCCCGCCCAGCGGGGGTGAGTTCGATCCCCTTCACGCTGCGCGTCATCAGCTGCGCGCCGACCTCGAATTCCAGGTCTCGCATCTGGCGGCTAAGCGAAGGCTGGGCTGTATGCAGGCGCTTTTCCGCCGCCGTCGTCAGACTTTTTTCCTCTGCCACGGCCACAAAAAACCTTAAATGCCGCAATTCCATATACTATCTCCATACCTTGCAGGTATGATTGGCATCCTACAAAGTCTTTTTCCAGCGCGCCAGCACGCCCTACGTCTGAACTTGCAAAGACCGGCATCCGCTGGCCTCACAGATACAAAAGACTGGAGCCTCTCATGAACACTCTCTCTGGAAAGACCGCCTTGGTGACGGGTGCCTCCCGCGGCATGGGCCGTGCGGCCGCTCTCGAACTGGCAAAAGCCGGCGCGCAGGTGCTGGTGCATTACGGCAACGGCGCCAAGGAAGCCGATGCCGTTGTCGCGGAGATCCGCAAGCTCGGCGCGCGCGCCGACGCGGTGCAGGCCGACCTCTCTGCACCCGATGGCGCCCACAGGCTGGCGAAACAGGTGCGCGACATCGTCGGCGGACGGCTCGACATTCTGGTCGCCAATGCCGGTATCGCGAACAGCAAAACCATCGAAGACACGACCGTTGAAGATTTCGACCGCCTCTTCGCGGTCAATGTCCGCGCGCCGTTTTTCCTGGTGCAGCAGTTGCTTCCCATCCTTGGGGATGGCAGCAGCGTGATTTTGCTGTCATCGCTGGCCGCGCACGCATCGGTCGGCACGCTCGCCGCCTACGCCGCGACCAAGGGCGCCATCGATACGCTGGTGAAGCATTTCGCGGCAGCGCTGGGTGGAAAGGGCATTCGCGTGAATGCGATCGCGCCTGGTGTGATCAACACTGACATGTCGAGCTTCGCGCGCACCGACGGCGGACGCGCCTTCACGCTCGGCATGCAGGCGCTGCAACGCATCGGCGAAGCCGACGATGTGGGTCCGGTCGTAGCCTTTTTGGCTTCCGACGCATCGCGTTGGATCACCGGCGACACCCTGCGTGTCGATGGCGGCTCCAAATTGTGAGACCGGCGCTTATCGGGTGCGTGGGGGGAGCCTCCCGCGCCCGCACGGCTACGACACGCAATCTTAATATTCCTGAGCAATTCTGCCAGCAAAATCATTCGCTTGCAGAGACCATGTGAACTGCGCTTAGATTGCGGGAGCGGCGGTGGGGGCTGTAACGCATATGGAGTCGAAGCCCGGCCTCATGTCTGCTGCGTCGCCCAAAGCCGTGTTTACGAAGCCGCAGAACGGTGACGTTCTGCCGGTTTCGCACGTCGGCAAGGCTCTGCACGTTCAGGGCGAACTTGAGACCGATGGCGAACTCCACATCCAGGGCAGCGTCACCGGCAGGATCAATGCCGGCATCCTGATCATCGCCGGAGACGGCTATGTCGAAGGCGACATCGTTGCCCGCGATGTCCATGTCGATGGCCGCCTCAACGGCCGCATCTTCGCCGTCAATGTCACCTTCGCGAAATCGGCCACCGTTACCGGCCGCGTCTTCCACAACAGCGTCACGGTCGAACAAGGCGCACGCATCGACGCGCGCATGCCATGGCGGCCACCGAGTTACTTCGAAACCTTAGACCAACTTCCGGAGACAAGAGCATGAGCGTGTTCAACCGTACCGACGGCAAGCCGAACGAGATTCCTCCGACCACCGTGCCGCAGCCGGGCACGACCACATACATCGCGCCGCCCGAAGTGAAGAAGCCGCAGGCTGTCGTGCAGCCGATGACGAGCAGCGCGCCCTCCACACCAGGCGGCGCATCGATCGTCAGCAGAGCGCTGAAGATCACCGGCCAGCTCGAAAGCACCGAGGACATCCGCATCGACGGAGAAGTGAATGGCGACGTGCGCGCCGTTTCCGTGATTGTCGGCAACAGCGCCAAGGTCAAAGGGAATGTCTATGGCGAGACGGTCGAGCTTGCCGGCACCGTCGAGGGCAAGATCGAGGCGAAGAGGATCGTGTTCTCCAGCACCGCCCGCATGACCGGCGACGTCGTGCATCAGGATGTGAAGATCGAATCCGGCGCCTTCATCGATGGCCACCTGAAGCCTGATTTCGGCAAGGACTCAAAGTCCAAGACGACCAACGGTTCGGGACACGCCTGATCATCGCGAAATCGCGATGCCGAAGAGGATTTCCTCTCCAGCGTCGCCAAAACGTTGGACTTCGTGAAAGCCGTAGGCGCGGTAGAAACGCACGGCGCGCGGATTGGCCTCACCTGTGCCGAGGCAGGCGCCGTGCGCGCCCATTGCGCCGACTTTCGCGAGCCATAGATCGATCATGCGCCTGCCAAGGCCGCGTCCCTGAAGCCGCGGCAAGAGATCGATGTGCAGATGCGCGGGATAGAGCGTATTGATCCTGCGCGGTGTGTGGTCGGGATGATGGATGTGATGCGCCATCCGCTCGTCCCATGACCAAGCCCTCGGATCATCCGGGGGATCGGGGTAGCGTTCTCGCAGCCGCGGCCACCATTCCGCTTTGCAGCGCTTCTCGAATGCGTAGGTATCGACGGGACCGATAATATAACCGCTGGCGCCCTGTTCATCCTCCGCCATTAACGCGGTCTCCGGCGAGATCGCGCCATAAGCACCGGCATAGACATGGCCCACCAGTTTCGGGTCGCGATAGAGATGTGTGCCATCGGTACCGGAATCGCTCGTCCGCAAACAGATGTCGTAAAGTTTATCGAGATCGTCGGCGCGATACGGCCTGATATCAACCATGCGCGATGCTAGCGCGGCGCGGCGTCCGGTCCTACTCTGGGCCGATGGCGCGTTTGTTCTTTTCTCTTCTGGTCCTGGTCTTCACGCTGGCCGCGCTCCCGCGCGCGTTTGCGACCGATCACGCCGATCGCGAATTCAAGGAATGTCCCGATTGCCCGCAGATGGTGGCGATTCCGGCCGGCGGCTTCGTCATGGGGAGCCCTGCAAGCGAGCCCGGCCGCTTCGACAGCGAAGGGCCGCAGCATCATGTGAGCATAAAAGCCTTCGCGCTTGGCAAATACGACGTGACCAGCGACGAGTTTCTGAAATTCCTGGGCGCGACGGGCTACCAGCCCAAAGCCTGCAATCCCCGCCTGAACATGCAATGGCGCTCGCCCGGCGGGGGCAAGGCATTTCCGCCCTCCCCATCCGACACCGAACCGCCGCGCTGGCCGGCCGTGTGTCTCGACTGGCATGACGCGAACGCCTACATCGCATGGCTGAACAAACTGGCGAAGAGCGAGCGGCCTCAACTCGCGTCCAAACCCGGGCCGTATCGCCTGCCGACTGAAGCCGAGTGGGAATATGCCGCGCGGGGCGGCGCGACCACCTCGCGCTGGTGGGGCGAAGAACTCGGCACGAACAACGCGAACTGCAACGGCTGCGGCAGCGAATATGATTTCAACACGCTCTCCGATGTCGACAGTTTCAAATCCAATCCGTTCGGACTCTATGGCATGCTCGGCAATGCGTGGCAGTGGACGGCGGATTGCTGGCATCCAAGTTATGTCAGCGCGCCCGCGAACGGCAGCACATGGACGAGCGGCGCGTGCGATCGCCACGTCATCCGCGGTGGGTCGTGGAACAATCTGCCGATCTTCATTCGCTCCGCCGCACGCAGCGGCGCGGGCGCCGATACAAAAGACAGCGAATACGATTATTCGAGCCTGGCGGGGTTTCGCGTCGCGCGGGACATGCCGTGAGCATCGACACGCTGGAGCGTCTCGCCGTCGGGCCGCCGCCAGAAGATCCTCGCCGCAAATTCGCGCTGGAGAACGGGCCCGGCGTCGTGACATCGGGGCTGGCGCATGGGCTCGCGCTGATGCTGATCCTTTTGGGGTTCGGCACCGTCGTACGGCCCGAGCGCGAGCCGTTGCACACCGTCTTCATCGATATCGTGCATCTGGGTGAAACGACGGAGTCACCGCCTGCGCCGCAGAAATCGCCGGTGCCGCAACAGCAGGCTTTCGCGCGGCGCGCGCCAACCGCGCATAGCCCGGATGTCGGCGCGCTGCCAAACCCCAAGCCCGTGATGCATGACGATTTTCTCAACCGCCTGAATTCACTTTCCAAGCTGCGCGCTCCGGAAACCGATACCCAGGCTCTGAAAGGCCAGGGTGAAACCGAAGCGCCATCGACCAGTAGCGATGCCACGCCCGGCGACGAGGCGATGTATAGCCTGCGGGATTACATCCGCGCGCAGATTCTGCGGCGCTGGAATCTCGACCTTGGCGCAAATGGGGCGCGCAGCATCGTGGTCGCGCTGCATGTCGTGATGAAATCAAATGGTTCCATCGCCAGCGCGGAGATCATAGACAAACATCGCTACGCGACCGACGCCGCGTTCCGCCAGATCGCCATGAGCGCGCGCAACGCGATCCTGCTCGCGTCACCGATCAACCTGCCGGTGGGGCACTATCCACCGGAAACCGCGATGACGATCAATCTCAATCCGCGGGATGTGCTGCACTGAAAACGACACGCTACCCACTACCATCTCGAACGACGTGTCAGTTTGAAACCGTGTAGGTGCCGGAGTCCGCGACGCCGACGGTCACTCCATCCTTCGTGGCGTAAGCAGTCCACGCACCGCCGGTCACAAAAGGATAATCAAATACGTAGCTGTATCCACCCTGTGAGCCATCGCCATTTGTGACCGTTTCGCCGAACATGACCGCCTTGCCCGCGCTGCCCAGCTTGTTGTGTTTTACGACCATGCCGATACCTGGAACAGGGTTCACCTGCGGTCCATCCGTCTGTGCGTGCAAGGTCCCTAAGAGGCCCGTTGTCGGATCACCGGTGAATGTAACCTTCTCGGTGTGCGCGTCCAGCAGGACGGTCACAACAACGTCTTTGCGGTGGTTTGCTTGCAGGGCTTGCACATCCGTGGCCGCTGCAAAAACCATCGCCAGTGCGGAAAGGAAGATTTTGCGGTGCATGGTGTGACCTCCCCAAAAATTGAACAGGATTATCTAAACGCAAAAATGGAGAAAATCGACGTCGGCAATCAAGATGCAGCGCGATATCGAACCCACTTGGTCTATAGGTCAAGGCGGCATCCTGTTGAGAATGGCTCTACCGGCGAACACCGCGGTCGAGAAACAGGCCTGCAGCAGATAACCGCCCGTCGGCGCTTCCCAGTCTAGCATTTCGCCTATGGCATAGGTGCCGGGCAACGCCTTGAGCATCAGCGTGGCATCGACGGCGTCGAAGGAAATTCCTCCGGCGGTAGAAATGGCTCGCGCGATGGGTTGATGACCCGTGATCGCAAGCGAAATGGATTTGAGGCGCTCGGGCGGCGTGCCGGTCTCGCGCAGGAGATTTGTCTCCAGCGGCGAAAGCCCGAGGGCTTTTCGCAAGTGGTTGCTGCGGGACTCCTTGCCTTGCGGGCGAGCGAGACGGCTATCGATCTGTTGCTGCGAAAGGTCAGGGCGAAGATCTACCCCAAGCATGATCGGACTCGTTGACGCGAGGGCTTCGCGCAGCTTGGACGACAGCATGTAAACGGCGCCGCCTTCGATGCCGTAATCGGTGATCAGCGCATCGCCGCGCGCGGTATGTTGGCCAAAGCGGAGCGCAACGTTCTTGAGCGGTTGTCCGGCGAAACGGGTGCGGAAGATATCGCTCCAGCCGACATTGAAGCCCATATTGGCGGGGAGTAGTGGCGCGATGTCTACGCCTTTGTCTTGCAGAAACCTCGTCCAGCCACCATTGGCGCCGAGGCGCGGCCAACTTGCGCCACCGGGCGCGAGAAATGTCACGTCATGGGCGGCGATAACGTCGCCTGTTGGTGCTTGGAAATGCAGCGCGTTGTCCGACCAGCCGCGCCAGTCATGGCGCAGACGGAACTGAACGTTCTGGCGGTTCAGGCGGTCGAGCCAGGCGCGAAGCAACGGTGAGGCCTTCATGGCTTTCGGGAAGATGCGGCCGCTCGAGCCTATGAAGGTCTGGGCGCCGAGCGCGTTGGCCCAGTCGATCAATGCGGCTGGCGGGAAGACTTCCAGTGCCGGTCGCAAATGCGCGGACGCATCGCCGTAGCGCGCGAGAAACGACTCGAAGCTTTCGGAATGCGTGAGGTTGAGGCCGCCGCGGCCCGCCATCAGGAACTTGCGACCCACCGACGGCATGCGGTCGTACACGGTCACGGCCGCGCCGCCCGCGCTCAACACCTCCGCCGCCATCAGGCCCGCCGGGCCCGCGCCGATCACTGCGACCGTCTTTGTCATCAACGTTGTATGCCCCACTCTTCCCTTTGCGGCCACTGTCACCTAAACGCTCGCGCATGTTGCGGGTATCCGAAATCAAGCTGCCGCTGGACCATGGGCCGGACGCACTCAAGAACGCGTTGCTCAAGAAGCTGCGGGTGACGGCGCGGGAGCTGGTGAATTTCGTCGTGTTCAAGCGTGGCGTCGATGCGCGCAAGAAATCGGCGATCCTCTACGCCTACATTGTGGACACTCAGGTCGCGGATGAAGCGGACGTGCTTAGGCGCGCGAAAAGCGATCCGCATGTGACGCGCATGCCGAATCTGGACTATCCCGGCGCAGCGCGGGCGCCATCGACACCGTTCCTTCGTCCCGTCGTGATCGGTGCGGGGCCGTGCGGATTGTTTGCTGCACTGATCCTGGCGCAGGCCGGATACCGGCCGATCATTCTGGAGCGCGGCAAGGTCGTGCGCGAGCGCACCAAGGACACTTGGGGCCTGTGGCGCAAGTCGGTGCTCAATCCGGAATCGAATGTGCAGTTCGGCGAAGGTGGCGCAGGCACGTTCAGCGACGGCAAGCTTTACAGTCAGATCAAGGATCCGCGGCATCTGGGGCGCAAAGTGCTGACCGAGTTCGTGAAGGCTGGCGCGCCGGAAGACATTCTCACCGAAGCGCATCCGCATATCGGCACCTTCCGGCTGGTGACGATGGTCGAGCGCCTGCGCGAGACGATCGGGAAACTGGGCGGCGAATATCGCTTTGAGAGCCGCGTGACCGATCTCAAGCTGGACGATGCGCGGCGCATGCGCGGCGTGGCGCTGGCGAGTGGCGAACGCATCGAAACGAACCATGTCGTGCTGGCGCCGGGGCATTCGGCACGTGACGTGTTCCAGATGCTCTACGATTGCGGTGTCGACATTGAGGCCAAGCCGTTCTCCATTGGCTTCCGCATCGAGCATCCGCAATCGATCATCGACAAGGCGCGCTATGGTAGGACGATCCCGAAGCTCGGCGCGGCGGAGTACCGGTTGGTGCATCACGCCGCGAACGGCCGCGCGGTCTACAGCTTCTGCATGTGCCCGGGTGGCACCGTGGTGGCCGCGACATCGGAGGAAGGTCGCGTCGCGACCAACGGGATGAGCCAGTACTCGCGCAAGGAGCGCAACGCCAACGCGGGCATCGTGGTCGGCATCACGCCGGAAGATTATCCTGGGCATGTGCTGGCTGGGATCGACCTTCAGCGCAAATGGGAGAGCAAGGCGTTTGAAGCCGGCGGACGAAGCTACAAAGCGCCAGGCCAGCGCGTCGGCGATTTTCTTAAGCAGAGGCCATCAACGGAACTGGGCGCGGTCATGCCATCCTATCGGCCTGGCGTGCATCTGACCGACCTGTCCGATTGCCTTCCAGAGTATGCGATCGAGGCGATCCGAGAAGCCATTCCCGCATTCGGACGGCAGATCCCGGGCTTTGCGATGGACGATGCGATGTTGACCGGCGTGGAAACGCGGACCTCGTCGCCGATCCGCATCAAGCGCGGCGCCGATTTCGAAAGCCCGAACACCAGGGGGCTTTATCCCGCGGGCGAAGGCGCGGGCTTTGCCGGCGGTATTCTTTCGGCGGCCATCGATGGCATCAAGGTCGCAGAAGCCGTGGCGCGTTCGATTATAGATCAGACCACGAAGGCCTGACCGCCCAGCCGCCTTGAGGAATAGCCGCACATGGCTGCCTTGTTGCGCCAAGGCAAAAGGAAATTGCTTTTTTGGGTAGCCTCGGACAAATGCCGTTGATGCAAGCGTCAAAACCACCGTTCGACTTCGAATGACGCGCGCTCAATCCGGTACGACTGCCGTGGTTTCAATTTCGATCAACGCGTCGTCTTCGATCAATCCCGCGACGACAACGACAGACATCGTCGGAAACTGGCGCCCCATGATACGGCGATAGATTTCACCGATGCGCTTGTCGCTGAGATAGGCTTTCTTGTCGGTTATGAACCATGTCATGCGCACGATATGTTCCGGCCCGGCATCGGCTTCCCGCAGCACGGCGAGTATGTTTTTCAAGGCCTGTTCGAACTGACCGGCAAAATCCTTCGCTGAAAATCGCTGATCCTTGTCCCAACCGATCTGGCCCGCGACGAATATCATCCGCCCGCGCGCCTCGATGCCATTGCTATAGCCACGTGGCCGCGCCCAGTCCGCCGGTTGCAATATGCGCATGTCAGTTTCCTTCAAACACGGGCTGCTTCTTCGCCGCGAAAGCTTCGTAGGCGCGACGGAAGTCTTGCGTCTGCATACAGATCGCTTGTGCCTGCGCTTCCATTTCGATCGCGACGTCCAAGCTTACAGCCCATTCCGTATTCAGCTGCGTCTTCGTAATGCCATGGGCCCAGGTGGGACCGGATGCGAGAGATTTTGCGATCTCCATTGCTGCCGGCATCAAGCCGTCTGGTTCTACGATACGGTTGTGAAAGCCCCAGCGATCGCCTTCTTCCGCGGTCATGAAACGGCCGGAGAACAGAAGCTCGGACGCACGCCCGTGACCGATCAGGCGCGGCAGGATCGCACAAGCGCCCATGTCGCAGCCGGCCAGCCCCACGCGCGTGAACAGAAACGCCGTCTTGGCACGCGGCGTCGCGAAGCGAATGTCCGACGCCATGGCGATGATCGCGCCGGCGCCGGCGCAAATCCCGTCGATGGCTGAGAGAATCGGTTGCGGACAACCGCGCATCGCTTTCACGAGATCGCCGGTCATACGCGTGAAATCGAGAAGGCCGGTCATATCCTTTTGCGTCAGCGGGCCGATAATTTCATGCACATCGCCGCCGGAACAAAAATTGCCGCCGCTTCCCGTTACGATGATGACCTTCACGTCCGGCGTGTAGACAAGCGCACGAAACATATCGCGCAACTCGGCATAGGACTCGAATGTCAGTGGATTCTTGCGCTCCGGCCGGTCAAGCGTCACCGTGCCGACGCCGTCCGTGAATTCCCATTTGAAATGTTCGGGCTTAAATTTTTCCGGATTCAGATGGGTCATCGTCCAGTCCTTTCTATGGCGGCGCGCACGTTGTTAAGACCGGCGAGCAGATTGTCGATTTCAATATCTCCGAGATCGGCGAACAACTGCTCGATCCATTTCTCATGCTCGGCCGCCATGGCGCGAAAATCGCGGCGGCCCTTGGCGGTCAGCTTCACCCGCAGCACGCGCCGGTCCATTCTGCTTTGCGTACGTGTGACAAGCCCGTCATCGACAAGCCGCGAAACGATGGCGGTGAGATTGCCGTTGGATACCAGCAGCAGAGCGGACAACTCGCTCATGGTGAGACCTTCTGGCGCGCGGTCGAGGCCGGCAAGCACGTCGAAGCGAGGCAGTGTGGTGTCAAATCTCTCGATCAGCATCGCGCGCATTTTCTTTTCGATGGTCGTGGAGCAAGTCAGCAGGCGAATCCAGAGGCGTAGCGATTGCTTGCTGTGAGGCACGCCATCAAACTTTTCCGCCGCCATGGTCATGCCGTCTCGCCGCCGTCTATGGCAATGATCTGACCGGTCACGCCGCCTGCGTCCTCGGAAATCAGATAAGCGACAGCTGCCGCCACTTCTGCCGGCGCAATCAGGCGGCCTTGCGGGTTGGTGCAGCTGAGCTGTGCCCGCGCCTCTTCTTCCGAGCGCTTCGTCTTGGCAGCGATGTCGGCGACAGCGGCGCGCACGATGTCGGTGTCTGTGTAGCCGGGGCAAACAGCGTTCACCGTGATACCGGTTGCGGCAAGCTCGCGCGCGAGTGCGCGTGTGAGACCCAGCAACGCGTGTTTGCTCGCGACATAAGCGGAAACGTAGGAATAGCCCTTGAGCGCAGCTGTGCTCGCGATGTTGACGATCCGGCCCCAGCCGCGCTCGCGCATCGCGGGCAGCAGCGCGCGCGTGACGTGGACGGCGCCCATCACATTCGTGCTCAGCATATTGTCCCAGTCACTATCGGACAGTTTGTGAAACGGTGCGCTGCGCACGATTCCGGCATTGTTGACCACGATATCGAACGGATGGGTCAGGAGCGCCGCGACACGGGTGCCGTCGGTCACGTCACAGACGATTGCATCAAAACCCGTCGCTTCGAGCTTTGCCTTGTCGCGGCCGAGCACCGTGACATCGCAGGTGCCGGCAAGCTTTTTCGCGATGGCGAGGCCGATTCCGCTTCCACCGCCGGTAACGAGTGCGCGCCTCATGCCAGCATTGCCATCTGACCGGCCCTCTCCAGATTGATTGCGAGCTGCCGGTAGCCGCTTTGATACTGCACGGGCACTGGCGGTTCGACGTGCTTCTGTTCTGCGGCCGCGCGCAACGTCCAGTTCGGGTCCATCTGATGCGGCCTCGCAAGCGCGCAAAGATCTGCACGGCCAGCGGCGAGAATCGAATTCACATGATCGATTTCGTAAATGTTGCCGACGGCGATTGTCGGCACGCCGAGCTCGTTGCGGATGCGGTCAGAGAACGGCGTCTGGAACATGCGGCCATAAACCGGCTTCTCGGCTTTTGTTACCTGTCCGGACGAGACATCGATGATATCGACGCCGGTGCTTACGAATGCGCGGCTGATCTCGACCGCTTCCGCCGGCGTGACGCCATCGTCTCCAGCCCAATCATGCGCCGATATGCGCACAGACATCGGTTTGTGCGCGGGCCACACCGCGCGCATAGCCCGGAAAACCTCCAGCGGAAAGCGCAGCCGGTTCTCCAGAGGCCCGCCATATTCATCGGTCCGCTTGTTCTGGGTCGGGCTGATAAAGGCCGAAAGCAGATAGCCGTGCGCGCAATGAAGTTCGAGCATGTCAAAGCCCGCGCGATCACCACGCCGTGCGGAGCCAACGAATTCGTCGCGCACTTTGTCCATGTCGGCGCGTGTCATCGGCGTCGGTATGGCATTCTCGTCGGTCCATGCGACATTGGAGGGCGCGAGCAACGGCCAGTTGCCGGCCGTCAAAGGCTTGTCCATGCCCTCCCACGGCACGCGCGTCGAGCCCTTCGCGCCGCTGTGGCCGAGCTGCAAGCACATCTTCGCGCCCGAATAGCTATGGACGAACGTCACGATGCGCCGCCACATTTCTTCCTGCGCATCGTTCCAGAGTCCGGGGCAGGCCGGCGTGATGCGGCCTTCGGGTGAAACGCATGTCATCTCTGTATAGACGAGAGCGGCGCCGCCGAGCGCGCGCGCGCCATAGTGGACGAGGTGGAAGTCTGTCGGCGTGCCATCGACCGCCGAATACATCGCCATCGGCGAGACGACGACGCGATTCTTCAACTCCATGCCACGCAGCTTGAATGGCGCAAACATCGGCGCCATCGGCTTTCCGGAAAACCACGTTTCCAAGCCACTCAGCCACGACGGATCGCGAAGGCGGAGATTTTCATGGCTCACGCGCTGGCTGCGGGTCAGGAGGGAATAGGCGAACTGGATCGGCTCGAAACCGAGATAGCGTTCGACGTCCTCGAACCATTCGGTCGAATTGCGTGCAGCGCTTTGCAGCTTCAGCGCTTCGAGCTGGCGCACATCGTAGTAGCGCGCGAGCGCGCCCTCGAAATCGAGAGAGGTATCGCTCAGCACTTTCGCAAGCTCGATTGCATCTTCGAGCGCCAATTTTGTGCCGGAGCCGATGGAAAAATGCGCGGTGTGCGCTGCGTCGCCGAGCAGGATGACATTCCCCCGCTGCCATTGGCGGCAGAGGACGCGGCGGAATTGCAGCCAGGCAGACCCACGAATATGCGCGGCATTGGTCATCAGGGCGTTGCCGCCGAGATGGTCGCGGAAAATGTCTTCGCAGAGACGTGAAGATTCCTCCTGATTCATCGTGCCGAAGCCGAATTTCCGGAAGGTTTCTGGTCCACACTCGACAATGAAGGTCGCGGTGTCCTTGTCGAACTGGTACGCGTGCGCCCAAATCCAGCCGTGCTCCGTCTTCTTGAAGATGAAATTGAACGCATCGAAGTGCTGATGCGTGCCATACCAGATGAAATGGTTGCGGCGGATCTCGATCTCAGTGCTGTATTCTTGCGCGTGGGCCGCACGGAATTTGCTGTTGATACCATCCGAGGCGATTACCAGATCGAAATTCTTCAACACTTCGCTCTCCGGCTCGATTTCGGTTTCGAAGCGCAGGACAACGCCCAGATCGCGCGCGCGCGTCCGAAGGATTTCGAGCAACCGCTTGCGCCCGATGCCGATGAAGCCGTGGCCCGAGGACGTGATCTTCGCGCCGTTCACATGCACATCGATGTCATCCCAATGCGCGAGTTCGGCGATCATGGTCTGCGCGCTCAAGGGATCGTTGGCTTTCAGGTTCTCCATTGTCTGGTCGGAGAAGACGACACCCCAGCCGAACGTATCGCCGGGTTTGTTTCGTTCGAAGACGACGACTTCGTGCGAGGGATCGCGCAGCTTCATCGAGATCGCGAAATAAAGGCCGCCCGGTCCCGCGCCCACGCACGCAATTTTCATCGATGCCGCCTCGACTGAGTCGCTGCCTTATATATTTCATGTATAAAATATTCAAGACTAAAATATTTTTCGGGTCGCCCGGTTTCGTTGCTTTTTCAAGGGGTTTTGCCCACACTGTCCGCGCTGGAAAACATCGAGGACGAGATGAGCCAATCCGCGCTCCAGGCCTTTGCCGCCGGGGTTTCTTCGGGAAAAATCCGCACGATCGATCTGACCCAAACCTTATCCGCCGATACGCCGACGCTGGTCCTGCCGCCGCCATTCGGCCAGTGCGCGCCGTTCAAGATGGAGGAGATTTCGCACTACGATGAGCGCGGTGTTGCTTGGTATTGGAACAATTTCACCGTCGGCGAACACACAGGAACGCATTTCGATGCACCGGTTCACTGGGTGACGGGCAAGGATCTCAAGAACAACACGCTGGAGACGATCATCCCCAAGGACTTCATCGCGCCGACCGTTGTCCTCGACTTCTCCAAGCAATGCGCTGAGAATCCGGACTTCCTTCTCTCCAATATGGATATCGACGACTGGGAAAAGCGAAACGGCCGCATCCCCGCGCGCTCCTGGGTGCTGTTCCGCAGCGACTGGTCGAAGCGCACGGGAGACGCCTACACCAACCGGCGAGAAGACGGCGCGCATACGCCGGGTCCGTCCCCCGAAGCGGTGCGCTTTCTCGTGGAAGAGCGCGATGCCCTTGGCTTTGGTGTCGAGACCATTGGTACGGATGCGGGACAGGCACATCTGCTGGAGCCGATGTATCCGGCACACACGCTGTTCCACGGCGCCGGGCGTTATGGGCTTCAATGCCTGACCAATCTGGACCTGTTGCCGCCGACCGGCGCGATCATCGTGGCGGCGCCGCTGAAGATCAGGGACGGTTCGGGGAGCCCGCTTCGCGTGCTCGCACTCGTCGATGGCTGAACGCTCATTTAAGGCCGAGGTCGAACAGCTTCGCATCGGAGCAGGCCAGGAATTTCGGGGCGAAGGCATTCTCGCTGTCACCAAGGCGCTGTTGCAGGCGGGTGTCGCTTACGTCGGCGGCTATCAGGGCTCGCCGATCTCCCATTTGATGGACGTGTTTTCCGACGCAAATGACCTGCTCGGCGAACTCGGTGTGCATTTTGAATCCAACGCGAGCGAAGCCGCGGCGGCCGCAATGCTGGCCGCGTCTGTCAATTATCCGCTGCGCGGGGCCGTGGCGTGGAAATCGGTCGTCGGCACGAACGTCGCTTCGGACGCCCTCTCAAACGTTGCATCCGGAGGTGTAACCGGCGGCGCGCTCGTGATCGTCGGCGAAGACTATGGCGAAGGCTCGTCCATCATGCAGGAGCGTAGCCACGCCTTCGCGATGAAGTCCCAGATGTGGCTGCTCGATCCCCGGCCCAATCTTCCGTCCATCGTCGATACTGTCGAGAAGGGGTTTGCGCTTTCGGAAGCGTCGCACACACCGGTGATGCTGGAGTTGCGCGTGCGTGCCTGCCATTTGTATGGCCGCTTCACGGCCAAGGACAACGTCCGTCCGCGCTTCACGGTGCAGGATGCGCTCAACAATCCGGTGCGCGATACGGAGCGCATCGTCCTACCGCCGGCGAATTTCCTGCACGAGCGCGAAAAGATCGAGGCCCGTTGGCCTGCGGCGTTGCAATTCATTCAGGATCACAAGCTCAACGAGCGTTTCGGTCCGGAAGGGGACATCGGCATCATCGTGCAGGGCGGCCTGTTCAACACGCTGAACCGCGCGCTCGAGCTCATAAACATGTCCGACAGTTTCGGAAACACGAAGCTTCCGGTCTATGTGCTCAATGTCACCTATCCGTTGGTCCCCGGCGAGATACGCGATTTCTGCATCGGCAAGCGCGCGGTACTGATTTTGGAAGAGGGGCAACCCGAATTCATCGAGCACGAGCTGAACACCATTCTGCGCCGCGCCGATTGCCAGACGCGATTGGTCGGCAAGGAGGTGCTGCCGCGCGCGGGCGAATACACCGCGCAGGTGATGCATGACGGTCTCGCGAAGTTCTTCGCCCAATGGGCACCGGCTCTGGCGCCGGCGCGCGATCCGCAAACAGACGTATCAGTGCTCGCCAAAGAAGTTCCGCAGCGTCCCGCCGGTTTCTGCACCGGCTGTCCGGAGCGGCCGCTGTTCACAGCCATGAAACTGGTCCAGCGCGAACTCGGTCAGCACCACGTGAGCGCCGACATCGGCTGCCATCTGTTTTCGATCCTGCCGCCGTTCAACATCGGCAACACGACGATGGGATATGGCCTTGGCACGGCTGGTGCCTCGGCATTCCGGCGCAGCGACGGCAAGCGCCCGATCGCGATCATGGGAGACGGCGGGTTCTGGCATAACGGATTGACCAGCGGCATCGGCAACGCCGTGTTCAACAAGGACGATGGATTGACCATCGTCGTCGACAACGGCTATTCGGCCGCGACGGGCGGACAGGATATTCCCTCTTCGCTGGCACCCAATCAAAGTCGCAGCACGAAGCATGCAATCGAGACCGCCGTGCGCGGCGTTGGCGTGACATGGGTAAAATCGCTCGACAACACCTACGATGTGCGCGGCATGCGCGACGTGCTGCGTGAGGCGCTGACATCGAAGGACAAGGGCCCCAAAGTTGTCATCGCCCAATCCGAATGCATGCTGAACAAGCAGCGTCGTATCCGACCCTTGTTCAACAAGGCTGTGAAAGAAGGCAAGCGGGTCGTGCGCGAGCGCTTCGGCGTGGATGCCGAGACCTGCACGGGCGATCATGCCTGCATCCGGCTTTCGGGTTGTCCGTCTCTGACAATCAAGCCCAACCCTGATCCCCTGAAGATCGATCCGGTCGCCCATGTCGACAATTCCTGCGTCGGCTGCGGGCTGTGCGGCGAGGTCAGCCACGCGGAAGTACTTTGTCCCTCCTTCTACAAAGCGCAGATCGTGTTCAACCCGACCGCTTGGGACCGCTGCGCTGATTGGTTGCGCGGGCGCGTGATTTCGTTCCTGCAGTCCCGCAGCGAACGCCGGATGACGCGGCAGGCATACTGACGATGGCCACGCAGCGCCTCACCGTTGCGATCCTGGCCCTGGGCGGTCAGGGCGGCGGCGTCCTGTCGGACTGGCTCATCGCGGTTGGCGAACGCAATGGCTTTTATGCGCAGGCGACCTCGGTGCAGGGCGTGGCGCAGCGCACCGGAACGACGGTCTATTATCTGGAGTTCATTCCCGAGGAAGCCGTCCCGAACGGCGCGCAGCCGGTGTTGGCATTGATGCCGGCGCCGGGCGATGTCGATATCGTGATTGCGTCCGAGTTGATGGAGGCGGGCCGCGCAATCCTGCGCGGGTTCGTCACGCCCGGCCGCACGGCACTCATCACATCAACGCATCGCATATATGCGATATCCGAGAAATCGGCGGCCTCCGGCGGTCTTGCGGACAGCTCCAAGGTTCTGGAGGCGGCCAAGCAAAACGCGCGATCGCTCGTCGCGTTTGACATGGGCGAAGCGACGGATCGTACGGGATGCGCAATCAGCGCGGTTATGCTGGGTGCAGTTGCGGGCGCGAATGTGTTGCCATTTTCCTGCCTGCAATACGAACAGGCGATCCGCGCGAGCGATATCGCCGTGGATGCGAATCTTGCAGGATTTGCGGCGGGTTTCGACGCCGCGAAACGTATCTCTACGAGTGGACCGGTTGCCGAAATTTCTGAGCCGCCGGAGCCGGTGTCAAAGAACGGACAGCGGTTGCGCGCGCGTGTCATGACAGAACTTCCAAAACCGGCGCAGGCAACAGCTTTGGAGGGCGTGCGCCGGCTGATGGACTACCAGGATGCGGATTACGCGGCGCTGTACCTGGATCGTCTGGCGGCCATCACGCCGCTCGACGTTGCGGATTGGGCGCTCACGCGCGAAACCGCGCGCGCTCTGGCCGTGTGGATGTCCTACGAAGACGTGATGCGTGTGGCGCAACAAAAAGTGCGCCACCGCCGGATGGATAGCGTGCGTGCCGAGATCAATGTCCGGCCCGACCAGTTGCTGCACGTCACCGAATACATGCACCCGCGCTGGCAGGAGCTTTGCGATACGCTGCCGGCGTGGCTGGGCGCACGCCTCTTGCGTAGCGCCTCTCTGAAACGCCTGCTGGCGCCGTGGTTCGAGAAGGGACGCCATGTTCGTACCACAAATATAGGCTGGTTTTTTGTTTTGAGCCTTCTCGCATCGCGGCGGCGCGCGCGGCGCAGGACGCTTCGCTACGCACAGGAAAACGCGCGCATCGAAGCGTGGCTCAACGCCATCATGGGTGCCGCGTCTATCGATCGCGGTACCGCGCTGGAACTTGCGAAATGCCAGAACCTCATCAAAGGCTATGGAGAGACGCACGAACGCGGTCTGCGCAACTTTACGATGATCATGAGCGCGTATGGAAAACTCCGCGGATTGTCGACGGCTGCGGAAGCATTAAGCGCTCTGCGGAATGCAGCATCCAATGACGAGAGCGGACACGCTTTGGAACGTGCTTTGGAAGACCTCGGCTATTCGATCGAGGAGACATCGGTCGGCGCCAAAAGGTGGCATTAAAAACCTGCCTTAGGTTGGCGCCGCGGGAACACACTGGCTGGCTGTGGACGCAGTACACGGCGAACCATGCTCCGCCTGATTTTCCCAATAACAGGGAAAAATACAGGGAAAACTCGAATAAGTAGCTCTATCGGCGCGTTTGATGAGCGATTTTCGTAGTATTTGCAGCGTTTTTCGATGGTTTCGCTAAATCTCGAAACAGGGAATTAAATTCGGGATAACAGGGAAAAATAAGAAAATAACAGGGAAAAAACAGGCTCCGCGGAATCGCAACAAGGGCTCCTTTCCGACACGCATAGTAGCGGGCAATTTTTGCGTACTCGCGGGCGACTTGCTCCGGTCCATTAAGGGCATCGTGCGGCAGCGGTGCTGCATAGACGGCAGCGGCGTGTTCAAGAACGTTGAATCGGCACAGATGCAATACAATACAAAGCAATACAATGCAGTGCTAAGCAATGCAGATCAAAGTCAAAGCATGAGCAAAATAAACTCATTATCTTGACTGCTTTGAATTCCTGCTAATAAATCGATCTGTCAAACGTTGCTGGACTGCAGCAATCTATCTTGAGACTCAGCGAGCGCCACATGCCAGGCCTCCAAATTGCCTATCGCGATCCTGCGCTACTCAAGGCGAGAGCGCGCAATCCGCGCACGCACACTGACCGGCCCCCACTGAGTGGTCCAGTTGCAATGTTAGTTCAGTGACAGCGTTTGCGCCACCGGTCTGCTGGCCGGCGGGATCAGCCGGCCAGCAGATTGCTTCTGGCGCCGGTGGCCGATAGCCAAGCGATGAGTGTGGTCGCACGGTGTTGTAGTGGCGACGCCAGGCTTCGATCATGATCTTGGCCTCGTTGAGCGTGTAGAAGATTTCTCCGTTGAGCAGCTCATCGCGCAGCTTGCCGTTGAAGGATTCGCAATAGCCGTTCTCCCAGGGGCTGCCGGGTTCGATGTATGCAGTCCTGGCACCGACGGCAGCGATCCATTCCCTCAGCGCCAGAGCAACGAACTCCGGGCCGTTGTCGGAACGGATGTGAGCCGGAACGCCACGCACGACAAAGAGATCGCACAAGGCCTCGATGACATCTGTCGCCTTGAGCTTCCTGGCCACGCGGATGGCGATCGCTTCGCGCGTAAACTCGTCGATGACACATAGCATTCGGAACGCCTTTCCATCATGGGTGCGGTCGGCGACGAAGTCGTACGACCACACATGGTTGGGCCGCTCTGGTCTCAAGCGGATGCACGATCCGTCGTTGAGCCACAGACGGCCTCGTTTGGGCTGCTTTGCCGGGACTTTCAGCCCCTCACGCCGCCAGATGCGCTCGACCCGCTTCTTGTTCACAGTCCAGCCGGCCGTTCGCAGAAGCGCCGTGATCCGGCGGTATCCATAGCGACCGTACTGGCGGGCAAGCGCGATGATGTCGGCCGTCAAAGCCACTTCGTCATCACGTGTCGTTAGCAACCGACGCTGCGTGGACCGATGCTGACCCAGCGCCCGGCATGCCCGTCTCTGCGGCACACCCAGTTCTGCGACAACATGGTCCACACACGCGCGGCGACGCGCGGGGCTTAGAAGTTTCCCCGTGCAGCTTCCTGCAATATCAGCTTGTCCAGCGTCAGATCCGAGATCGCGCGACGAAGCCGCGTGTTCTCGGCTTCCAGCTCTTTCAAGCGTTTGACCTGGTCGCCTTTCAACCCGCCATACTCGTTGCGCCAGCGGTAGTATGTAACTTCCGTCACCGCTATCGCTCGTACCGCATCAGCAACTGGCTGACCCTGCGCCATCAGCACATCGACCTGCCGCAGCTTCGAGACGATCTCTTCAGCTGTGTGTCTTTTCCTTGCCATTCACCCAATCCTCCTTGGTCAAAACCATACTTCAGGGAGGACCATTTCAAAGGGGCAGATCAGGAAGTCGCGGCCGCTCTCACGCTGGATGAAATGACCGAGTATTGGAACGAGCATCTCAATCGAATGCGGAGACTCACGCGACGTACATAGCCAACTTATTGACGATGGAAATTACATCTTCACCACCGAACAGCGCGATGATTTTGTGCGGTTATGGGGACCACGTCGTAACGCTAATCAGGGAGCGGCAGGTTATCTGGAGCCACCACGCACCGCTGGATCGGCAAGAGACCGATAGACGATTCAGGCTCAACTATCATTCCGTGGTGGGCTACGAAAACGGATGTGGGGTCGCCGCTTCGCGAACCAGTTCATATATTTACAATGTATGGCGCTCTCATGGTCCGCACGACCACCCTGAGGCAACGGCGGCGCGTGCGCTCTGCGCTCCGCGCATGATCGAAGAGAGGCCTTGTTACAGCCACCGCCCAGACTCACTTTCCAAGAGACGCAACGCGACGATAACTCTTGTGGCCGAACTAGAAGTTATCAGGCCTATGAGCCGGAGGATGGGCGTAGCTCATGTGGTGGAGTGTATTCGCATTAGTCGAAAATTCGAATCGTTAACAAGAAGTGAAACACGGACCGATAGGCTAAGCGTGTATGAAAGCGCTAACCATTTTCGCTTAGTGTAAACGGCATGTTACGCAACGTTTCTGCCCTATTGGCGATCGTCGGCGCTCTTGCCTGTGTGAGCGCGAATGCCGCCACGGTGAGTGTCACCGTCACGGACGCCAAAGGCTCGCCCGCGCCAAATGCAGTCGTGAGTCTCGAATCCGAGACATCAACGATCCTGATGCCGCCCCGCGCGCCGGAAAAATCCATCATCGATCAGCGCCGTGAAACGTTCCTCCCGCTGGTCGTCGTCGTGCGCAAAGGCGGTAGCGTGGTGTTCACCAACAACGACACAACGATGCATCAAGTATATTCGTTCTCACCGATCAAGCAATTCCAGTTCGAGATCGACAAAGGCCAGATCTCCAAGCCGGTGATATTCGACAAGGCTGGTGTCGCAGCGATCGGCTGCAACATTCACGATAACATGGTCGCGTATGTTTATGTCGCCGATGCCCCTTTCGCGGCCGTCACCGACGCGAGCGGCCACGTCGAGTTTCGCGACGTTCCCGAGGGCGCCTATCGCGCTACCGCCTGGCACCCGCAGTTGCGCATCGGAAAATCGGCGCCCCCAGGCGCACTGACCGTACGCGCTGCCGAGACGAAACTCACGCTCGCGCTTCCCGTGACCATGGCGGCCATGCCCGGCATGAACCACATGCACAAATCGGACTATTGATGCGCCTCGGGTTCCGCCACCGCCTCGCACTATTCCTGGTCGTGACGCTGGCGGCGGTGCAGGTGCTTACCGCTTTCGTGGCGTACAGCTATCTGCGCGAAAGTCTTGTCGGAAAAGCAAAGAGCGAACTGACCGCGGCGACAACCGTGTTCCAGCGCCAGCTTGCCGTTCTGTCGGAACGCGTCGCAGATGACGTTCAGGTGCTGTCGCTCGACTATGCGCTCCGTCAGGCTATCGCGCAGCAAGATCATGACACCGAGCTGTCCGCGCTGCGCAATCACGGCCATCGCGTCGGCGCGACACGCATGATGCTAATCGGCCTGGACGGCAAAATCGATGCGGACACGGGCGCCGCAAAAATATCCGGACAGTCATTCGTATATTCAGATCTGCTGGACGATTCGGCGGCGGAGGGAGAGCGCACGTCCCTGGCGACGTTGCACAACACGGTTTATTGGATCGTCGTCGCGCCCGTGCGCGCGCCTGTGCCCATCGCGTTCATCGCCGCATTCATTCCGATCGACAACGCAATGCTCGGAAAGCTGAGCGGGTTGTCCGATATTCCGCTCTCCATCGCACTCGCATCCTGGGGACCGAACGGCCGTTGGAATGTCCTCGCACGAACATTGAGCGGGCCAGCCATCATCCCCCTGCCCTCGGGATATAACGCTGGAAACGATGGCTCAACGACCGATGGCAAACGCGGAGAGTTTTTCACCGTCACGACCAGCCTCAAGACCGCGAGACATAGCGCGCCCGTTGTCGCAGTCCTTGGGTATCCGATGGCAGAAGCATTTGCGGCATATCGTTCGATCATATTTCCAGTTCTGTTCTTTCTAGCAGCAGCCCTTTTGCTGGCGGCCGGCTGCGCGATGTTGGTGGTACGCAGGGCGTCCCGTCCGCTGGAAGCGCTTGCTGGTGCGGCACGTCGGATCGCCGCCGGCGACTACACCCCGCCACCCCATGTGGGCGCTAGAGACGAGCTTGGGCTGCTCTCCAACGCCTTAATCAATATGACTCGATCCATCTCTGACCGCGAAACAGCGCTGACGTCCATGATCGGTGCGTTGGAGATGGCGCGAAGTGAAGCGGTGAAGGCAAACGACGCGAAATCGCAATTCCTCGCCAACATGAGTCACGAACTGCGCACGCCGTTGAACGCCATCGTGGGCTTCGGCGAAATGCTGCATCAGGAAATTCTGGGGCCTCTGGGCGTGGCGCGTTATCGCGAGTATGCCGCCGACATATGCGCCAGCGGGCAACATCTTCTAGGACTGGTGTCGCGCATGCTGGACCTCGCGGAAGTGGAATCCGGAAAGCTTGCCCTCAAGCGGCAGCCGATGTCGCCTGAAAGCGCACTACAGCAGGCCGTGGCCGCTATTCAGCCGGTCGCCGACAAGCAACGCGTTGCGTTTGTTATTGCAGGCCACCGCGGGGATTTTCCGGAAATCGACGGCGATGCCGACAAGCTTCGGCAGGCCTTTGCAAGCGTTCTCCACAACGCGGTCAAGTTCACACCGGGCGGCGGTGCGGTCGGCGTGGATGCAATGAGCGACCGCAATAGCGTAACTATACGCGTCAAAGACGCAGGCCCCGGCATGAGCGAGGCAGATATTGAAGTGGTGACTCGTCCTTTCCATCGTTTGCGTTCGGCGCTCGACGGTCAGCATCAGGGCGCAGGTCTCGGCCTACCTTTCGCCAAGGCGATTGTTGAGCTGCATGGCGGCGCATTGACGATCAAGAGTGCGCCGGGCGTGGGAACGTGCGTCGAGATATATCTGCCGGGCATGGGCATGCGCATAAGCGACGCCGCATGAGCAAGTACGCCGCCTTCGCCGCTGCGTTTCTGCTGACAACGCCCACGGTTGCGGCCGATTTCAGCTTTCAGGGTTATGGCGATTTCCGCCTGATCTCGCCGCCATCGACAGACAGCTATCTGGACGGTGGCCTCGGCAAATTGCGATACGGCAGGGGCGACGAACCCTTTCAGCCCGGCGACATCGTCGGCGAAGGCCGTGTGATGATCACGCCGGAGCTGATGGCGACCGCCACAGCGCGCGTGAACACGGAATACGGCCCCGCCGCCGATCTGCTCGAAGGGTATGTGCGCTATCGTCCGGTCTCGACCACGGAATGGCGCTGGTCAGTCAAAGTCGGCGCATTCTTTCCGCCGATGTCGCTCGAGAACGAACAGACGGGGTGGTCGACGTTCTGGACGATCACGCCATCGGCGATCAATTCGTGGGTTGGCAACGAATTGCGCATCATCGGTGCAGAGGGAACGCTCGAATGGCGGCGCGCGAGCGGCGATATGACTTTGAGCGGTGCGGTGTTCGGCTGGAACGATCCCGCCGGCGTGATGATTGCGGACCGCGGTTGGAACTTCGACGATCGCTATACCGGGCTCATCGAACATTCGCGCTTGCCCGATGCGGCGGCGTTCGGCGGCGCCAAGCCGCCGCTCTACGCCAATCTCTTCACCGAAATGGACAATAGCCCCGGCTGGTATCTCGATCTTTCCTGGGAGCCGCAGGACATCGGTGACTTCGAAGTCATGCGTTACGACAATGAGGCCGATCCGAGTGTGATCCAGGGTGGACAGATCGCTTGGCACACGCGGTTCTGGGATGTCGGATTCCAGAAGCAGATCGGCAGGCTGACGCTGCTTAGCCAAGGTATGAGCGGCGCCACGACAATCGAGCCGTCACCGTCCTTCCATCAGACAACCGATTTCAAATCGGCCTACACGCTGGCCGGTTACGACATGGACAAGTGGTGGGCGGCGGCGCGCATCGACCTGTTCCAGACGCGCACGACCGCGAGTTTCCCGTCCGCACTGAACGAAGACGGTCACGCCTACACGCTGTCGCTGAGCTATCTTCCCTACAAATGGTTGCGCTTCACCGGCGAGCTTCTCTCGGTCGATGACACGCGGCAAGAGCGCGTTGCCGTTGGGGAAGCAGCGCATCAGATCGAAACCCAGTTCCAGTTTCTGACGCGCGTCTATTTCTGATCAGGTAAGCGCGCCAGCTATCATGCGAGATGTCCTTGTATTTGATCCGAACATATCGGTGGTGCTGGCCACCGGGAATTAGCCGTCTATCGACTTTTCCGACGCATCCTATATCGGCGCCGGTGAGATAAAGTGAGCGTCCTAAGTGCTGGCCAAGGGTGAATGTGGTATCCTTCGTGAACAACGGATGGAAGCTATGAGCGACGCTGTCGGCGCCGGCGATCTTGTTCTGTGCGTCAATGCCGCCCCGAACCATGTCACTGGCAGGCCAGTGCCCCTGCGAGCCGGGGAGACCTACCGCGTTTTTGCGGTCATGGAATTTGCCTGTCCCTGCGGGCGTTCCGATGCCCTGCTGGACATAGGCGTTGATTTCGCGTGGTGCCAGACGCGCTTCCGCCTCCTGCCTAAGCCCAAAGCCGAGCCAAGAGCACGCCAGGCTTCGGCACCCAAGGAGAAGGAAACGGTTCGATGAACAGCGAGCTTCGGCTTCGCGGGCTAACGCGCGTTTATCATGTCGACGTCGCTGGAAAGGCATTGGGGCATCTGAATTTTGAATCCAAAAACGAAGTTACAGCTTGCGACGAGGCCGCGATAATTCAGAGAACAGGTGAGTGGCCAACGATTGAACTATGGAATGGAGCTCGCGAGGTGGAACTCCCTCATGCAGCGTCATTATCTGCCACCACGCGATAGTCAACGCACCGCTCCGAGGGACATCCGCACCAAATCAGCGAAGATGCTGACATTGCCTAAATCAGATCGAACGGAGTTTGTCTTTATCGAGCTTTGATTTTTGCGGGAAATTCAATGCGCGTCACGACACCCATACGCCTGCTTGCCCCAATCGAGTTGCGCGGCATATGCTAAGTGCTCACCAGGCGCACTTTAAGCGGGGGAATCGGAGCCAGTCCAATGACGACAATTCCAAATGCGGGCTCGGTCGTCGAAGCGAAACCTACCGGAGATGCAGATATATCGACGCGCTCCCTGCACCTGCGCATCAGGCAGCAGGAGATTCTGGCGGCGCTGGGCGTCACGGCGCTACAGGGCGCGAGCTTGGACCAGCTTTTGATCGATACCGCGCGTCTGACAGCGGATGGGCTCGACGCGCAATTCTGCAAGATCATGGAATACGTTCCCGCTGAAAACTCTCTGTTGGTGCGCGCGGGCGTCGGCTGGGACCAAGGTGTGGTTGGCGTCGCGCGCGTCGGCGCTGATATAGCCTCGCCCGCAGGGTTTGCATTGCGCACCGGCAAAGCCGTGATTTCCAATCATTTGGAAAATGAAGAACGTTTCAGAACACCGGAAATTCTACGGCAGCACGGCATTCATCGGGCCATGAACGTCATTTTGCAGGGTGACGGGAAGCCATACGGCGTACTGGAGGTGGATTCAAAATCCGATGGCCAATTCGTCGAGCAGGACATCGCGTTCCTGCAAGGAGCTGCCAATATTCTCGGCATGGCCATCGAACGCGACCGTCGCGAGCGCAAGCTGGAACTAGCGCTCGAGCGTCAGCAATCGCTGTTAAAGGAGGTCAATCATCGCATCAAGAACAGCCTGAGCATCGTGGCAAGCATGCTTACTTTGCAAGCCAATGCTGTCGGAGATCCTGCACTGACCGCGCATCTCGAAGAAGCTGCGCGTCGTGTGGCGGCGGTGTCAAAAGCTCACGACCAGCTCTATCACGGCACCGACGTTGAGCGGTTGGACGTTGGACGGTACATCGAAGGGCTGTGTAAGGAAGTAGATGCCAGCGTCGCGCACTGTGAAGTTAAAACCAACGTGGAAGCTGGGATTGTAATCCCGACAGACAACGCGATTTCGGCCGCGTTGATCGTCAATGAACTCATTACCAATGCCGCGAAGTACGCATATCAGGGCCAGTCAGAATGTGCGATTTCTGTCACGGTTGCTCGCACGGGTGACGATCATGTTTTGCTTTCCGTGCGCGATGAAGGCGCAGGACTGCCGCCGGGTTTCGACATCCACAAAGTCAAAGGACTCGGCATGAGAATCGTCGGTTCGCTTGCCCGACAGATGAAAGGTGAACTGGGATTTCGCGTTCATAATCCCGGGACGGAGTTTATCGTCACGTTTCCGCTTTGACACCACTGTCTTCAGAGGCAGACATTTAGCGCTTAAGAATGTCGCCAGGTTGATCGCGGATCCTCGTTTGCGAAAAGGCTGAGAAGGCCGGCGGCTAATTATTCAGCGACAATCTGTAGTGAATCCGACCTCAACTTGTGACAAGTTCGCGGGTGATCGCCGCGAAATGCAGGCTCGCAGCAATTAGCACCAACGCATGCCAGCCGGCGTTATGAAAGCGAACACGGTCGAGCAGGAGCACGGCTACTCCGAGCAGATACACACATGCGCCGGCAACAAGAAGATCGAGGTTGGCTGCAGTCATCGCCGAATGCATTAGCCAAATTGTGACGAGCGCGGAAAGCCCCAGGGCGACGCATAGGATGAGCCCAGCATATTCAAATCGGCGCGGGAACATACACTTCAACGTGATGCCCAAGACGGCGCCCACCCACACCGTCAGCAGCATGACATTGTTCCAAGGATATGAAAGTCGGTGCGCCGCGAGCGGCGTACAAGTTCCTGCAATCATGACAAAGATCATCGCGTGATCGAGGCGGCGAAGCAATTCCTTGGACCTGCCGGGAGGTGCAAACGTATAGGCTAGAGAACTCGCAAAGACCGCGACGAGACCGAATCCATAGATTGCGAGACTGAGGCGCGTCGCGCTGCTGGCGTTCAGGATCAACCAAACCGTTCCGGAGAACGCAAGCAGCGTCGCGCAGATTTGGACCACGGCGTCCGCCTGCCGCTCTGCGGACGTGTAGGAAATCGATTCATGCGACCGCGCAGTTGCGAATGGCTTGTTATCGCCCACTCAAAACGTCTCCAACCTGTGTGTTTTTATGGTTGCGCTTCCGCCAAATATCAAACGCTCGCGAGGTGCAGAAGGATGCTTTGCTGTAAGCAGACTGCAGGTCTTAACCGGTAGGACGCAGGTCTTGATACTCGTCGCAGTGATCGCAGACGACGACAGGGAGCTTCAAAGTGCCTTCCCTTCCATGCTCCAGGTGAAAGCCATTGGATACCGCAGGCAGTGCGTCCGCGCCATTCCAAAACACTCCCGCTTGCTTGCAGTGCGGACAGGCGAACCGGGCCATGAAGATAACTTCGGTGCTCATGACGACCTCTTCGACGCGCGGGAAAGTTAGGGTAGGTTGCTTACAGATTCCAGAGCAGCCACATTTAATCCATGGCTACAGGTGCATGGAAGGCACCCAAGCGCCTATGTTAAGGCAACCAGCGAGGCATCCGAAACGTGAACCGCGTCTCCTCAACCGTGGAAGTCACTTCCAACTTGCCCCCGTGCCCTCGGGCGATCTCGAACGCGATGTAGAGGCCTAGGCCCAAGCCCTGCTGGCTCGGACGGAAGTCTTCGCGCGTGAAGGGCTGAAACAATCGCTCCAGTGCGTCCACAGGGATCGGCTCGCCGGGGTTGCTCACGAACAGCACAAAATCGTTTCCGTCCAGAACGGCTCGAATGCCAACTGTTCCACCCTCCGCACCGTGTGCGATGGCGTTCGCCACTAGGTTCGAGAGCAACTGCGATATTCTCTGCGCGTCGCAATTCACAGCTTCTGGCAGCGAAATCTCCGTCTCTATTTTCCGGTGGGGAAACGAGACCCGAAACTCCTCCACGATGTGCCGGATTGTAGGTTCGAGCAGCACAGAGCGGCGATCCAAGTTGATGCCGCCACCGAGCCGCGCCCGTGCGAAGTCCATCGTAGTGTCGATGAGGCGCGGATCACGAAAATCGTGAATGCGAATCTTAAGAAGTTTCCAGCGTTAAGTAAGACCGAATTTCGAGACTATCTGCACGGCCGTGCACGGGCAGTTCAGAGTGTAGCGTTGTACTTGGCCCAACACATTGATTTTGAGGCCGACGATGCGATGGAAAACGTTGAACGGCTCGCTGCAAATACATTGGGCTATCATCTAGCCGAAGACGATCTGAAATCGAAGATTGTCGATCTTTTCCAAGCTACAGCAGAGTCGCTGATGGCGAACACCGATGCAGCCGCAAGACTCTTAATAAGGAAGTCTCCGCTCCCTCCCGCTGACTTGAAGAAATTGAGCGATTGGCTTCAGCAGACCACCGAGAAGCTCATCTCTTCGGATGCGGCTGAGCTTCTTGCGCTCGTAGCCGCGCAGGCGCTTCCGCTAGCCAACGCAAAATCGCTGTCGTCGGTAAGTGAGCCCACTCTTATACTATCTATGCTGGACGCTTGGATCACGGGGCAATCTTTCGCTGATATCCAGAAAATTTTGGTCAATGCGCAGGCTAAGGTTGGCGGCGATCACCCTACCGCGGAGCACACTGTAGCCATTTGCGAGGATGGATTCGGCTATCACCTTGCAATGATCTTGGCTTCGATAGTTGACTTGATCGAGCCGATTGATGTCGATCTTGCCACGCGTGTGACGAGCCTTCAAAGGAAGGTAAAATCTGGCCTTGGAAGTTCATCGGCAATTGCTTTTTATGAGGCGGGCTTTTCCGATCGCATAGTAGCGCAGCAACTCGGAAAGGCGTTTCCTAAAGTAGCCGTTCGTTCAGATGTACGATCTGTCTGCCGGAAGCAAGTTGATCAGGTTGCAAAGGTGCTAACCCAATATCCCGCATACTTTGAAGAGGTGGCGCGCGAAATGCGGAGTTAGAATTGCCCGCCAAGGGAGGGTTGTGTATGAAATTAATTGTGCAGACTTCGCCTTTCGGTCCGGACGGGACAAGAGCTTGTTTCTGCGGCAGTGCCATCCTGCCGATCCATCTCTTGACCGCGAGAGGGCGCGACTACTCGCAATCAGAAAGCGTACTGACAACTACGCATTCCCCTCGAAGCGCCGACAATCATGGTGCCTCTTCGGGCGGCAGCTTGTCGAGAAGGTGACGATACAGCCAACGCCATTTCATATGGGCTCGCGGTTCGTCCTCGGTATCCGCTAATGCTTGCTTGATTTTTCCAATGAAAATTGTGCGATCTTCATCCGCGCGCGACCGGTTTCTGGGTAGCTTTGAATTGCGTCCAATAACCTGGCTAGAGAATTGATTCACAAACCAAATATGATCCGACTTGTCTCTAGATATGTAGGTGGACGCGCTGCGGTCGGTTTCCCCCTTTATATCTCCCCAGATTCTGTCTGCCGTATGCTCATTCTCCATAACGACACGGGGGTATATGGCCAGTACACGCGCAAATCTTCGGAGGAAGGGCTCGAACAATCATTCAATTCGCTTCATGCCCAGCGGGAGGCATGCGAGTCCTATATTGCGAGCCAGCGCCATGAAGGCTGGAATGTCGTGCATACACCATATGATGACGGCGGATTCTCCGGCGGCTCCATGGTGCGACCCGCGCCGCAGCAGCTTCTAGCCGACATCAAGGAAGGTAATGTCGACGTCGTTGTGGTCTATAAGATTGACCGGCTCACACGCTCGCTGTTCGACTTCGCCAAGATCGTCGAGACGTTCGATGCCCACAAAGTTTCGTTCGTATCGGTGACGCAGTCCTTCAATACAACGACGTCCATGGGCCGGTTGACCCTGAACGTTCTGTTGTCATTCGCCCAGTTCGAGCGGGAGGTCACAGGCGAGCGCATTCGCGACAAGATCGCCGCATCCAAAAAGAAGGGCATGTGGATGGGAGGCAGCATCCCGCTTGGATACGATCTGAGGGAGCACAAGCTCGTCATCAATCATGCGGAAGCGGCTGTGGTGAATACGATCTTCCGGCTTTACGCAGAGCTAGGAACGATGAGGAAACTCAAAGCCGAGGTCGATCGGTTGCGCCTTCGCACCAAGCATCGGACCGTCAAGGGTGCTGACACGGGTGGGTTGCCGTTCCGTGTGGGTCACCTCAGTGCCCTCCTAAGCAACCCGACCTATCGCGGCCTAGTCCGTCATAAGGGCAACCTCTTCACGGGCGACCATCCTGCGATCATCGCGGTCGATCTTTGGGACCGGGTTCATTCCCAGCTTGCCAGCAATACGATTGCACGCCGATCAGGAGAAACATCAAAGGAGCCGAGTCCCCTGGCGGGCCTGTTGTTCGATGAAGCCGGCAATCGCATGACGCCATCGCATGCCGTAAAGAGCGGCAAGCGCTACCGGTATTATGTCTCGCATAATCTTGTCACGGGTCATATCGCGGGACGCCGTCCCAACGACAAATCCGGATTGCGGATCCCGGCACAGGAACTCGAAGGACACGTCTCGTCTGCGATTGGCGCCTACCTCGGCAACGCGCAGAGAATAGACGCAGATCTGATCGCGCCTCACACGCCGCCAACGCAGAGAAATCACATCACTCGTCAGGCCAGAGCGCTCGCGAAAGACCTCGGTACGGTTGGTGCTAGCAAGCAGTCAGAGCTGATGCATAAATTCGTCACCCGAGTGGTTGTGAGCAACAGCGAACTCACTGTTGTGCTGGACCGACGAAAAATTTCCGAACAGATCGAAGTTTTGACCGACAAAGGCACCGCCAGCAGCACGACTGCTATCGAACTTAGGATTCCGGTAAATCTGCGCCGCGTCGGTCAGGAAAAGCGATTGATCATCGCTGCGCACGCGCCCGAGATCAATCACGATCCCGTTCTTATAGCGGCACTCGCGAAAGCGCATCGCTGGTTCGAGATGCTGAAGAGCGGCAAGGCGCAGACCCTGGGCACGCTCGCCCGCGCTGAAAAAGTCCAGCGCACTTACATCACATCGCTTCTGCCGTTAGCATTGCTCGCACCAGATATCACCGAAGCTATCCTTGAGGGTCGCCAACCGGTCGATCTGTCATTGCAGCGTTTCCGATCAATTGTGCCGCTACCGGTCGAATGGTCAGAGCAGCGCCGCGCTCTCGGCTTTTAGATCCAAGCAAGCAGGATAGGCAGCCTGCGCGTCGCTATTGCGCAGCTTCGATGCACGCTCCGCCGAATGTGTCACCGAAAAACTCGCCCTGGGAGCAAAGGCGCGATTTTTTGGAAATCGGCCACGAATTATCGCTGAAAACTGACACCACAGAGCGCTAACGCCTGCTATGCCTTTGAAGTCTCGGGCTCAATTTCCGCGCGGGGAGAATAGCGCCGCGAGAGCAGACTGGCTGGCTGGGGCGGAAGGATTCGAACCTTCGAATGCCGGAATCAAAATCCGGTGCCTTACCACTTGGCGACGCCCCAACAGGGCCCGGGACCATACTGGCGGCCCGCGCCGCTTTCAACGTCGCGCCGCGCTTCCGATCCGCCCGATCTCACCGAAAAATCGGCTTTTCAACAGCGGTTGCGGCGGCCGCACCCCATCGTTATAAGGGCGCCCCTCAAGGCAGCGGAGAGTAGCTCAGCCTGGTAGAGCACCACGTTCGGGACGTGGGGGCCGGAGGTTCGAATCCTCTCTCTCCGACCATTGTTAACGCGCTCCGGCCGTATGGCCTGCGGGTACATTCACCTGATACTTTTCGCGCGTGAACACATCCGATCCCTTCGCGCAGGCGCGGGCGCTTGAAGCCGGCGGCCGTTATCTTGAGGCACGCGATATCCTGTCGCGCCTCACCGATCAGGACGATGCGGCGGCCCTGACAGCGCTCGGCAAAAGCCTGCTGTTTCACCCACCGATCGATTTTGAGCGCGGCATCGGCCTCATCACCCGGGCAACGCAGGCGCACAACGCCGAAGCGCTCCAATTGTGCGCGGTGATGTCCGCACAGGGAGCCGGCCTGCAACAGGATTGGGGAGCGGCACTCGGCTATCTGGAAGCCAGCGCGGTACAAGGGCTGGAGGCGGCTCAGAGCGAACTGCGCCTGCTCGCTTCGATGGAGGGCGACGACTGGAAGCGTTTGCGGGACAGCGTCGATCTTCCCGCGCTACTCGCACCGGGGCGTATGCAACTCGTGCATACGCGCCCACGTGTCGCCGTGGTCGAGAAGTTCCTGTCACCGGCATTCTGCGACTGGCTGATCGCCCGTGCGAAGCCCAAGATCGCGCCTGCGCAGATGATCGACGAGGAAGGCGTTCACTACGTCAGCAGCCAGCGCAACAACAGCTGGGCCTATTTCGGCCTGAGCGAGTTGGATGTCGCGTTTGTCATCGTCCGCGCCCGCATTGCTGCGCTGACCGGTCTGCCGGTTGGCGGATTCGAGAAAACACAGATCCTGCACTATGCACCGGGTCAGCGCTTTATCGCGCATCACGATTTCTTCGACCCGAACCTTCCGGCGCAGCGCAGCATGATAGAAAAAGGGGGACAGCGTGTCGTCACATTCCTCATCTATCTGAACGATGGATTTGACGGCGCCGAGACCGGCTTTATGGAGCTCAACTGGCGCTATCGCGGCAACAAGGGCGATGCGATCCTGTTCCGCAATGTGGACAGCACCGGGGCGCCCGACCCCACCACGCTGCACGCAGGACTGGCGCCGACACGCGGCGAGAAATGGCTCCTGTCGCAATGGATCAGGATGCCGCCTTCAGCAGGTCCTGCGCGAAATTCGTGAGCGTATCGTCCCGCGCGCCCATGATCACAATGCGGTCGCCAGGTTTTGCGAATTCGAGAAGCTTCTCACCGCAGGCCGCGCGATCGGCGAGCGCCAGCGCGTTGCGGCCACTGGCGCGAATGCCAGCGACAATATCCTCACTCGACACTTCGCGCGTTGTCGTGCCGCCAAAATAGACCGGCTCCGGCATCAGCAGCACATCATCCTTCGCGAGACCGCTTGCGAAGCCGTCAATGAACTCCGTCCGCATCTTCTTAAGCGGGCTGAAGCCATGCGGCTGGAACATGATAAGCAGCCGTCCTGGAAAATCGTGCAAGGTCGAAAGCGTGGCGGCGATCTTGTCCGGATTGTGCGCGAAATCGTCGATGATCGTGATGCCGTTCGCAGAGCCCACGACTTCCAGCCTACGCCGCACGCCGCGGAATTCTGCGATGGCCGGCACGGATTCCGTGAGCGGTACACCGGCCGCTTCCGCCGCCGCCAAAGCGGCGAGCGCATTCGAGACATTGTGACGGCCAGGTACTTTCAAGTGCACACGCCATGTGGCGTCATGCGCGGCGAGATCGAAAGCGATACCATCCGGGGCGGGTTTGATGCTGCTCGCAAACAGATCGGCTGACTTATCGACAAGGCTGTATGTGACCGCTTTGTTAGCCCCGGGCAACAACGCGACTGTCTCGTCATCGTCGAGATTGAGCACCGCGACCTTCGCCTTGGCGGCATAATCCCGGAACAGCGTGCGCAACTCGTCCATGCTCTTGTGGTCGAGCGAAATGTTGTTCACCACCGCGATGGTCGGGATATAACGCGCAATGGACCCGTCGCTTTCGTCCACTTCGCTGACGAAGATGCCGCTTCCGCCCACAAGCGAGGACGCGAATGGCACATCGGGCGATGCGAAATTCGTCATCACCGCGCCATTCATCACGGTCGGGTCGCGGCCTGTGGCTTTCAGAATCCAACCGATCACGCCGGTGGTCGTGGATTTGCCGCTGGTACCCGCCACGCCGATGCTGACCGGCGCTTCGTTGAAAAGATCGGAGAGCAGTTCCGCGCGGCCCAACCGCATCGCGCCAACCCGCTTCGTGGCGACGATGTCAGGCACAGAGTCCTCCACCGCCGCCGAGGCAACAACGATCTGGCGCGCGTCGGTGACACCGCTGCCGTCCTGCGCGAACAGCGCGATGCCCTGACTTTTGAGGAATTCGAATTTCGGCGCGGTACGACCCTGATCGAGCGCGCGGTCGGAGCCCGCGACCACAACGCCTTTCGCGCGCATGATGAGCGCAAGCGGTAGCATGCCGCTTCCGCCGATGCCGCAGAAGAAATAAGGCCTGTTTTGATCCATCGCCGGACGCTATAAGCGGCATTGCCGCATGACAAGCAAGACCAACATCGCCATCGTCGCGCCCGCGTCGCGGATCACGCCCGAACTGGCGGAGCATGTTCGCGCGATTGCAGAAAGACTCTACGGGGAGCGCACGGCGCTGCATTTTCACCCGCAGTGTTTTCTCTCCGGCGGTCATTTCGCGGGGACCGATACCGAACGCGCAGATGCCCTGATAGAGGTCGCGAACGATCCGCGCTTTGATGCGGTGTGGTTCGCGCGCGGCGGCTATGGCTCTGGGCGCATCGCCGACAAGGTCATCCAAAATCTGAAGCGCTCAGCGTGGGACAAGCTCTATATAGGCTACAGCGATCTCGGCTATCTGCTGGCCGGGCTCTACAAAGAAGGCCTGTCGGTCGCGCACGGCCCGATGCCAGCCGACCTCCGCCGCGACAATGGTGCCATGACCGTGGCCCGCGCGCTCAAATATCTTCTGGAGCGCGCGCCGGACACGCTCGAGCCAAGCGTGTCGGCGGATCATCCCTCCGCTGCGTTCAACATCACGGTACTCAATCACATCCTCGGCACCATGCTGGAGCCCGACCTTTCCGATCATGTGCTGATGCTGGAGGATGTGTCGGAGCATATGTACCGCATCGACCGCTCGCTCCATCACATCACGTCGTTCGCGTCGATCCGGCGCGTGATAGGTATCAGGCTCGGCCGCGTCAGCGACGTCCCGCCGAACGATCCCGACTTCGGACTCGATGAAGAAACGGTTATGAAGCACTGGTGCACCGTGTCCGGCATCCCTTATCTCGGCCGCGCGGATATCGGGCACGATATCGAGAACAAGGTGGTTCCGTTCGGTAGACTGTGAGGCGACGATGCTGAGCTTTCGCACCCATGTTATCGTCTGCGTCGCGTTGTTCGCAGCGCTGTTCGGAATCCCGATCATCGGCAACATCGTACAGGCGATGGCGACCACAACACTGCCTCAGGGCCTCCAGCTGCCGTTCATAGTCGGTTACATGATCCTGTTTCTGGCATTCGGGCTGTCGGCAATCCCGGTTATGGTGATGATCGTCGTGCGCAACCAAATCAAACTCGGTAACGACAAGGTCGAACCAATTGCGACTCTTGTACGCAATCAGAACAGGATTATCTGGGCCATGTGGATTCTGATTCTGGCCGGTGCTGCGGTTGCCTTGCCTGCGATGATCCAGAGCGGCTTTTTCACGCCGCAAAATCCGTGAAGATCGATGGCGTCATTCTAGCCGGCGGCGCAAGCAACCGAATGGGTGCGGCGAAAGCGTTTCTGCCATTCCAAGGCAAAACGCTGATTGAAACCGTAGTCGCGCGCGCAGCGCCGCAGGTACGGACGCTGGCGATCAATGCCGCAAGCGAGCATGTAGACGGTTATCGCGCGCGCTTCGCGCAAACCGTCCTCCCCGATCTCTATAAGGAGAGGCTCGGGCCTCTTTGTGGGATCATCACAGGCCTGACATGGTGCGAGGCGGACTGGCTTGCGACGTTTCCTTGTGACACGCCGTTCCTGCCGCACGATCTGGTGGCGCAACTTGCAAGGCAAGGCGCCGACAAACCCGTCGTCGCGAAAGGCGCGCAGGTCTGTGGTTTGTGGCCGAAATCATGTCTCACACGACTTAAGAAAGCTCTGGAAAGCGGCGTACTACGCAGCGTGCTCAGCGCTGTCGAGGCGTTGGACGGCATAGCGACCAAGATCGAGGCGTCAGATCACGCCTTCTTCAACATCAATACGAAAGACGATCTCGCCGAAGCATTCAGGCTGTCTGTTTCAAAAGATTGACGGCTTCGCGCACATAGGGGTGCAACTCGATATTCGGCTTTTCGGACTGCTCTACGAATCTGCGGCGCATTTCCGGGTCCCAGAATTTCCGGATGTGATCTGCAATCGCGGGCACGGCCTTGGCTTCACCCTGCGACACGAAGAAAGACGCGATCTGGTTTGCCATATAGACCAGCTTCTCGTCTGTGTTCATCATGACGCGATCCGCTCCGCATGGGAGAAGACTTCGAAGGAATCGTCTCGCGCCACCGCCGCAAGCGTGATGCCGGCTTCTTCTGCCGTCCGAATGGCGAGCGCTGTCGGCGCCGACACTGCCACCACCACCGCGGCGTTCATCGCCGCGGATTTCTGAACCATCTCGATGGAAACGCGGCTAGTGAGCACAACAAACCCGTCGCGGCCATCCCGACCCGCGCGCGCCAGCGATCCGCAAAGCTTGTCGAGCGCGTTGTGACGGCCAACATCCTCGCGTACGGCGTGGAAATCGTTGATGCGAAGCGGCCAGAAGCCCGCGCCATGCACGGCATGGGTTTCCTCGTTGAGTTTCTGATGTGCGCCAAGGCGTGACAACGCCGAGAAGACCGTGTTGCGGTCCACTTTGATATCCGATGAGATATGCCGCACCGGCGTGATCGCAGCGTCCAGGCTTTCGACGCCGCACAACCCGCAGCCCACCGGCCCCGCAAGCTTGCGGCGGCGGTTCATCAGGGCCACGTCGCGGTCGTCGCAGAGCGTCATGCGAAGTTCGACGCCCTTAGGATGTTCGACAACCTCGATCTCGGTGATCTCGTCGGGCGATGTGATCACGCCTTCCGTCAGCGAGAAGCCGACCGCAAAGTCCTCCAGATCCTGCGGCGTCGCCATCATCACGGCATAGGTCGTACGGCCATAGGTGAACGCAATCGGCGATTCTTCCGGCACAACGCGGGCGCCGTTGCTGACGCCGCTTCTTCCGACGACGAGACGAGAGACTTTCATTCGGCCGGCACGGTGTCTGCGCGCGCGATATGGCGGCTCTGTTCGCTGTGTTTGTTGTATTCGCGCTGCCAGTCGGTCGGGCCGTTGGAGGGCGAGACATTCACCGCCGTCACCTTGTATTCCGGGCAGTTCGTCGCCCAGTCGGAGTAGTCCGACGTCACGACGTTCGCCTGCGTATCGGGGTGATGGAAGGTCGTATACACGACACCCGGCGCAACCCTATCCGTGATCAGCGCGCGCAAGGTTGTGGCGCCTGCGCGGCTCGCGAGTTTCACCCAGTCACCGTCCTTGATACCGCGCTGTTCGGCATCGTGCGGGTGGATCTCGAGCCGGTCTTCTGCATGCCACATCGCGTTCGCCGTGCGCCGCGTCTGCACACCGACATTGTATTGCGAGAGAATGCGCCCCGTGGTGAGCAACAACGGGAAGCGCGGGCCGACCTTCTCGTCTGTGGGCACATATTCGGTGAGTACGAACAGCCCTTTGCCGCGCGCGAAGCCGCCGATATGCATCACCGGCGTTCCTTCCGGCGCCTTGTCGTTGCACGGCCATTGAATCGAGCCGAGTTCGTCGAGTTTCGCATAGGACACACCCGCAAAACTCGGCGTCAGACGCGCGACCTCGTCCATGATCTCAGAAGGATGCTTATAGGGCATCGGGAAGCCGAACGCGTCAGACAACAGGCAGGTGATCTCCCAATCCGCATAACCATTCTTTGGTGCGACGGCGCGGCGCACGCGCTGGATGCGGCGCTCGGCATTGGTGAAGGTGCCGTCCTTTTCCAGGAACGTGGAGCCTGGCAGAAACACATGCGCGTAGTTGGCGGTCTCGTTCAGGAACAGATCCTGCACGACCACGCATTCCATCGCCATGAGGCCGCCGACGACGTGCTTGGTGTCGGGATCGGATTGCGCGATATCTTCGCCCTGCACATAGAGGCCCTTGAACCGGCCATCGACTGCAGCGTCGAGCATATTGGGAATGCGCAGCCCAGGTTCGTCATCGAGGTGTACGCCCCACGCCGCCTCGAACAGCGCGCGGGTCGCGCCATCGGAGATATGGCGATAGCCGGAAAGCTCATGTGGGAACGAGCCCATATCGCACGAGCCCTGTACGTTGTTCTGGCCGCGCAACGGGTTCACGCCGACGCCTTCCCGGCCGAGATTGCCGGTCGCCATCGCGAGATTGGCGATGGCCATCACCGCGGTCGAACCCTGGCTGTGCTCGGTGACGCCGAGGCCGTAATAGATCGCGCCGTTGCCGCCGGTCGCGTAGAGCCGCGCAGCCTCACGCAGTTTCGTGGCGGGCACGCCGGTTCTTTCTTCCACCGCCTCCGGTGCGCGCGATGGATCGGAAACGAACGCGGCCCATTCGGCGTAAGCCTCGGCGTCACAACGCTCTGCCACGAATTTCTGGTCGATCAGGTCTTCGGTGACGATGACGTGCGCCATAGCGGTCAGCACCGCGACGTTGGTTCCGGGACGCAGCGCTAGATGATATTGCGCGTCGACATGCGGCATGTGGACGAGATCGATACGCCGCGGATCGATGACGATCAGCTTCGCGCCCTGCCGCAGGCGCCGCTTCATGCGCGAGGCAAAAACCGGATGGCCGTCGGTCGGGTTCGCACCGATCACGACGATCACATCGGCTTTTTCGACGGACACAAAATCCTGCGTGCCGGCCGAAGTGCCTAGCGTCGTCTTCAGGCCGTAGCCGGTCGGCGAATGACACACGCGCGCGCAGGTATCGACATTGTTGTTGCCGAACGCGGCGCGCACCATCTTCTGGACGAGAAACGTCTCCTCATTCGTGCAGCGCGACGACGTTATGCCGCCGACCGCGCCGCGGCCGTACTTCGCCTGGATGCGTTTGAACTCGGATGCCGTATGCGCGATCGCTTCGTCCCACGACACTTCGCGCCACGGATCGTTGATCGAGACACGGATCATCGGGTTGAGGATGCGGTCCTTGTGGTTCGCATAGCCCCAGGCGAAGCGGCCTTTTATGCAGGAGTGACCGGAATTGGCTTTGCCACTCTTCGATGGCGTCATGCGCACGACCTCATCGCCGCGCATCTCGGCATTAAACGAACAACCCACGCCGCAATAGGCACAAGTCGTCTGAACGGAATGTTCCGGCGTGCCGCTCGCGATGACGCTCTTCTCGATCAGGGTCGCGGTCGGGCAGGCCTGCACGCAGGCGCCGCAGGAAACACATTCAGATTCGAGGAACGGAACGTTTGCGCTCGCCGACACGCGACTCTCAAACCCGCGTCCGCCGATGGTCAGCGCGAACGTGCCCTGCACTTCCTCGCACGCGCGCACGCAGCGCGAGCACACGATGCATTTCGACGGATCGTAGGTGAAGTAGGGATTAGACTCGTCTTTCTTGTCCTTGAGATGACCGTCGCCGTCATAGCCATAGCGCACTTCGCGCAGGCCAACGGCGCCAGCCATGTCCTGCAGCTCGCAGTCGCCGTTCGCCGAACAGGTGAGGCAATCGAGCGGATGATCGGAGATGTAAAGCTCCATCACGCCGCGACGGAGTTTCTTCAACCGCTCCGTCTGCGTACGCACGACCATGCCGTTCGCGACCGGCGTGGTGCACGACGCCGGCGTGCCCGCGCGGCCTTCGATCTCGACCAGACACAGACGGCAGGAGCCAAACGATTGCAGAGAATCGGTCGCGCAGAGTTTCGGCACGGCAGTGCCCATCATCGACGCGGCGCGCATGATCGACGTGCCTTCGGGGACGTCTATCTTCGTACCGTCGATGGTCAACGTCACCGTCGCGTCCGCCTTGGAAGCGGGCGTGCCGCGGTCGATGTCGTCAGCGAGCGGGCTCATCGCGCGAAATCCTGCGGGAAGTGATTGAGCGCGCTTAACACGGGATACGGCACGAAGCCGCCAAGCGCGCACAACGATCCCGACTTCATCGTATCACAAAGATCGCGCAAAAGCGCGAGGTTCTGGTTAACGTTTTGACCGCTGAGTATCTTGTCGATGGTCTCCTGCCCGCGCACCGAACCGATGCGGCAGGGCGTACATTTTCCGCAGGATTCTATTGCGCAGAACTCCATCGCGAAGCGCGCCTGCGCCAGCATGTCGACACTGTCGTTAAACACGACGACGCCGCCATGGCCGAGCAGCCCGTCCCGCGCTGCGAACGCCTCGTAGTCGAACTTCGTGTCGAATAGCGACGGTGGGAAATAGGCGCCGAGCGGCCCACCCACCTGCACGGCGCGCACGGGACGCCCGCTCCATGTTCCGCCGCCGATGTCGTTCACGATCTCGCCGAGCGTGAGGCCGAACGCAGTCTCGAACAATCCGCCATGCTTCACATCGCCGGCGAGCTGGATCGGCATCGTGCCGCGCGACCGGCCCATGCCGAAATTCGCATAGTACGCCGCGCCGTGTTCGAGGATCGCCGGCACCGACGCGAAGGTCAGCGCATTGTTGATCACGGTGGGCGCGCCGAACAGACCGTGATGCACCGGCAACGGAGGCTTTGCACGCACCTGTCCGCGCTTGCCCTCAAGGCTTTCGAGCAGCGCGGTCTCCTCGCCGCACACATACGAGCCCGCGCCAACACGGATTTCGATATCGAGCGCGTCGAACTGCGCGGCCGCTTTCTGCATCGCCGCGATCGCATGGGGATATTCGGAGCGGATATAGACATAGCCTTTGGTCGCGCCGGTCGCGAAGCCGGCAATCGCCATGCCTTCGAGCAGCAGGAACGGATCGCCTTCCATCAACATGCGGTCGGCGAAGGTGCCGCTGTCGCCCTCGTCCGCGTTGCAGACAATGTATTTCTGTGGTGCTTGCGCGTCGGCGCAGCCTTTCCATTTGATACCGGCGGGAAAGCCTGCGCCGCCACGTCCGCGCAAACCGGACTTCGTGACTTCTTCCAGCACCGCAGCGGGCCCGATCTCGTGCGCGCGCACCAGCCCGGCGAAGCCGCCTTCAGGTGGCGTGGCGGGGTCGATCTCGCCACAGCGTTTGAAGATCAAACGTGTCTGGCGTTTCAGCCAGGGATATTCGTCGATCAGGCCCAACGCTTTCGACGAAGTGCCATCGAGCACCGCATCGACATCCTCTGGCGCAAGCGGGCCGAACGCGCGCCAGCCTTTGTCTGTTTCGATTTCGAGCAGTGGCTCCAGAAACACCATGCCGCGCGAGCCCGTGCGCGTGAGGTCGAGCGCGATGCCGCGTTTCGCGGCAGCCTGCATCAACGCGTTGGAGACCTTCTCCGCGCCGAGCGCGATCGCTGCCGCATCCTTGGGGAGCCGCGCTCTCATGCGCTCACCAGTCTGTCGACGGCGTCATTGTCGAGGATCGCATGCACCTCGTTGTCGACCATCGCCGCGGGACCGCAGGCGCAGAGACCGAGGCAGAACACCGGCTCCAGAGTCCATTCGCCATCGGCGGTCGTACCGCCCCAATCGACGTTCAGCTTCTTTTTCACATGCGCCGCGACCGCATCTGCGCCGGAAGCCTGACACGCCTCCGCGCGGCAGAGTTTGAGCACATGCTTTCCATGCGGCCGGTCGAGGCGGAAGTCGTGATAGAACGTCACCACGCCATAGGTTTCGGCTTCAGTGATGTTGAAACCTTTCGCGATCACCTTCAGCGCCGCGCGCGGTATGAAACCGAACGCCGCCTGGATTTCATGCAATGCTGGAAGCAGCCCGCCCTTCACGGCCGCAAAGCGCGACACGATTTCGGCAGCGGTCTCGTCATTGTAACTCGCAGGCGCGGCGCGCGGTGTCATGCCCGAAGCGGTGAAAACGGCGCGCGACTATAGGACTATGAGAATCCTAGCGGAAGCGTATGTCTGCCCACGTTTTTCGTGGGACGCAATCATCGAACAAAGCGGCACGGCAGCAGTGGGCGAAAAGTTCAGGCGTTAAGACACGTGCGCTTATTTAAACAAGATCCCGATCGTCTCTGCGATGCACGCCGGGCGTTTCTCGCCATCGATCTCGATGGTGATCTCGCTGATGATCTGCATGCCGCCACCCCGCGCTTCAACAGACAAGATCTTGGAGCGCGCACGCACCCGGCTTCCCACCGGGACCATGTTGGTGAAGCGCACCTTGTTGGAGCCGTAGTTGATCCCGCGCGTCACGCCTTCCACTTTCAGGAAATTGCCTGTCAGCCACGGGATCAGCGAGACGGTCAGATAGCCATGCGCGATGGTCTTGCCGCCCGGCATCTCCTTCGCCGCACGCGCGACATCGATGTGAATCCACTGATGATCGCCGGTCGCGTCCGCGAATTTATTGATGCGGTCCTGGTCGATCGTGACCCAGTCGGAAACGCCGATTTCCTGGCCGACAAGCTTCGGCAAATCCTCGAAATTGGTACTGATCATGGCGAAATCCTTCAGACGATCCGGGAGTCGCGTTTCCCCCAATAGCGGTCGCGGATCAAACGTTTGTAGAGCTTGCCGGTCGGATGACGCGGCAGTTCCTTCTCGAAATCGACGGAACGCGGGCACTTAATCGGCGAAAGACGTTCGCGACAATAGGCGATAAGTTCATCTGCGAGCGCGGGTCCGGCATCGGCCCAGTTCGCGGGCTGGACGACGGCCTTCACCTCCTCGCCGAACTCCTCATTGGGCACGCCGATCACCGCGACATCGGCGACTTTCGGGTGCGAGATCAACAGGTTCTCCGCTTCCTGCGGATAGATGTTCACTCCGCCGGAGATGATCATGAAGGCCTTGCGGTCGGTCAGGTACAGGAAGCCGTCCGCGTCCATTTTTCCCACGTCGCCGAGCGTGGACCAGTCCGGATTCTTCGGGTTGCGCGACTCGGCGGTCTTCTTGGGGTCGTTGTGATACTGGAAGGTCGAGGCGCCGCCGAAATAGACGAGGCCCTCCTCGCCCACCGGCACCTCGTCGCCGGCCTCGTTGCAGATATGCAGCTCACCGAAGATCGCCTTTCCGACCGTGCCGGCATGGGTGAGCCAGTCGGCGCTGCTGGTATAGGTGAGGCCGTTGCCCTCGGTACCCCCGTAATATTCGTGGATCACCGGACCCCACCACTCGATCATCCGGCGTTTCACATCGACAGGGCACGGCGCCGCAGCATGGATCGCCGATTTCATGGTCGAGACGTCGTATTTTGTGCGCACGTCGTCGGGCAGCTTGAGCATCTTCACGAACATCGTGGGCACCCACTGGCTCGCATTCGCCTTGTACTGCTCGATGCGTTTGAGCGCGATCTCGGCGTCGAAATGCTCCATCACCACGACCGTGCCACCGCCGCGATGCACCGTCATGCAATAGCGCAGGGGAGCCGCGTGATAGAGCGGCGCGGGCGAGAGATAGATCGTATCGGCGCTGAACCCGAACAGGCCCTGCACCAGGAACAGAAGCGGGTTGGGCGCATCGATGGGAAGTCCTTGTAACGGCTGGCGCACGCCTTTGGGCCGTCCCGTCGTACCCGACGAATAGAGCATGTCGGTGCCGGCGCTTTCGTCCGCGATGCGCGTCGTGGGCATCTTCGCGGCCGCGTCTTCATACGACGTGAAGCCTTCGATCGCGCCGCCGACGCTGAAGCATTTCACGCCCGACAGGAGCTTCGCCGCTTCGCTCGCGACCTTGCCGATGCCCGGTGTCGAGAACAGGAGTTTCGCGGCGCTGTCCTTCACGATGTATTCGACTTCGCCGGCCGTCAAGCGTGACGAGATGCAGGTGAAATAGAGGCCCGCGCGTTGCGCCGCCCAGCATATCTCCAGAAACCGGAGATTGTTCTCCATGAAGATTGCGATGACATCGCCTGCTTTCAGGCCAAGCGAGCGGAACAATTGCGCGCCTTGGTTCGAGCGTTCGTCAAGCTCACGAAAGGTCAACTTCTCGCCGGTCTCCGCCATGATCAGCGCGACCTTGTCCGGCGTCGTTTGCGCGAAGGTTGCGGGATGCATGCGTTTCCTCGGGAGAATTGTCTTTGTGCGAATTGTTACTGGCGGCGGTGGCCCCCGTAAAGCACGCGCATTGACTTCCAAATCGCGCATGCGCAGATGAACCATGAACAATCCGTCACGGCAGACACTCGCGCTGAATCAAGGCGGCGTCTCGCAGCTTGTTTGGGACAGCGACAAGCCGGTGCTGCATTTCGCCCATGCGACCGGGTTCAACGCGGAAACCTATCGCACGCTGCTATCGCCGCTGGCCGACGACTTCCGCATCTTTGCGAGCGACGCGCGGGGCCATGGTTCGACGACTCTTCCCTCGAAACCGGGCATGGCGCGCGGCTGGAAGATTTTCCGCGACGATCTGATCGCCATTCTCGATCGCGTCGCACCGCAGGGTGCGATCCTCGCCGGTCATTCGATGGGGGGTGCCGTGAGCCTGATGGCGGCGGCCACACGGCCTGACAAGGTCAAGGCATTGGTGCTGGTCGAACCGGTCCTGATGCCGCGTTCGCTGTGGTGGCGGATGATGCTCACACGCTTTGGGCTTCGGTCGGGCAAACCCGGCCTCGCGGAACGGGCGCTCAAGCGGCGCGATGTCTTTCCGTCTCTCGAGATCGCGGCGGCTGCCTATCGCAGACGCGGCGCATTCCGAACATGGCCGGAAGAGGTGATGATCGACTACATCAAAGGCGGGTTTGCATCGGCCGAAAGTGGGTTCCGCTTGCGCTGCGCGCCGGCGTGGGAGTCCGAATGCTTCCGCTCCACACCGTTTGGGGTGTCCCGTCTGGTAGAACGGCTTGGCTGCCCGCTGACGATCATCCATGGCGAATATGCCAGCACATCCTCGCAAGGCGAGCTTGCGATTATCGGCCGCCTGTATCCGCAGACGCGTATCGTTGCCCAAAAGGGGGCAACCCATTTCCTGCCTATGGAATATCCCGATCTCGTTCGCGACGAGATCCAGCGGGTCGTGGACTCTAGGCCGTAAAACGACTGTCGAGGCGCGCGAGAATTTCTTCCGGCGTGAAACCGAGCGCGCTCAAGCGTCCCGAACGCGCGAGCATCGCAAGTCCCGTCAGCGCCGCGGCGACGAGCACGACGTCGCATTGGTTGTCGCGAGGACCGGCAGGCTGTCCCGTCGCGTCGGAAAGAATTTTGAGCGCAGCGATCATCCGGCCGTTGAACAGACGCTCGGCGTCGCTGCCGCCTGATATGGAAGGCAGCGCACCTTGTGCAGCCGCCATGGTTTCGTTGTCGCGCAGCAAGGCCAGCGCCGCTGACAACGCCGCCGCAAGCTTTCCTCCATTGCTGGACGCGACCGCGTCGCGCATCGAACGCGAGAGGGCCGAAAGATCATCCGCCGCCAACGCCAGCAGCAACTCGTCCTTGTTCGTGAAATAGCCATAGAGCGCCGCGGGGGCATAACCGGCTTCGGCGGCGACGCCACGCAGCGAGAGATTTCGTGCACCGTCGCGGGCCGCGACACGGCGTGCGGATTCCAGGATCGCTGCGCGCGTGGTCTCGCGCGTGCGTGTCCGCCGTTCCTCCCGAATCGGATTGGGCTCGCCCATCACCCGATGATAGGCGATTCGCGGCTATTAAGGATGCTTGGCTTTATAATCCGTAACCGCTTTGTTGAATTCGCTACCCACCTGCTCCTTCAACGACTGGTTCTTGGAAACCTTTGCATTCGCGTCCGCCTCGATCGAAGGGTCGAGCGGTTTTTTGTCCTTTGATCGCGCTGCCTGACGCTTCTGTTCCGCGAGATCGGACAGCAGGCAGGTCTGATAATCATCCGATGCCTTGAGAAAATCCTTCACGTCGGAGCTTGCGGATTTCATCTGCGCTTCCGTCGCCGTCTTGCCATCGACCGCAGCCGGCGCGATCGGCTCATAACAGGAACTTGCATCGGCAAGCGCGGGCACCGCCATCGCCAGAACCATGACCGACGCCAAAGAAAGATTGCGCAACATCGTCCAACTCCTAAGGATTGCACCGCCCTCACTTGCGGCACTCAAGCACCTTTCCCGGCAGGAACCAAGGCTTCTCAGGTATACGCAGCGTAAGGCGGCGCGGGATTGTATTCCATGGTCCGCTGAACGGCACGCGCCATCTCGATGCCGTGCCATTCGCCGGTCAACCACAATGCCATGTCGATTCCGGCGGACACACCGGCTGCGGTGACCACGTTTCCGTCCCGCACATAGCGATAATGGGAAAGGACCTCCGCCGCTTCGCCCCGCGCCCGAAGCTGCTCGATGAAGCCCCAATGGGTGGTGACACGCTTGCCCTTCGCGGGGCCGGCAGCGGTCAGAAGCAGCGCGCCGGTACATACACTTGTGATCCACTGTGCATCGTTTGCGACCCCGGCGATCCAGCCGAGCAGCGCGGTGTTGTTCACCTCGCGGCGCATGCCCTGACCGCCGGGAACCAGCAGCACATCGAGCGCGCCGCAATTCGCGGTCGTCCGGTCCGGCAACACGCGCATGCCCTTGGCGCAGCGGACGGGCCCATCCTTTTCCGCCACGAGGAAAACCTCATGGGGCTGCGGTTTGCCGAGATGGGATGCGACCTGATTGGCGACGGTGAAGACCTCCCACGGGCCGACGAAATCGAGCTCCTCGACATCGTCGAAGATGAGAATGCCGATCTTGAGAGTCATTGCCGTCCCCGGAATACCGATCGGGCCAGCTTACAGCATCGGCGGGGAAATCAGAGTGCGCGTTCGGACATACCGGCTTTGACGCGCAACACCAGAGCATCGGCGAAACTGATCAGAAGAGCGATTACCAGAAGCAGCAGGGAAATCTCATAGACATGGCCGTCGGGACGATGCGGTCCGACCACGCGGTCGAGATCGACGACCGTGAAAGCGAACCAGAAATAGCCGCTCGAGAGACGTTGCAGGGAGCGCAAGGTTACGGATCGATCGACCCGCCTGCTGCCGGCGCTGAGCAGAAAAACGATCACGACGGCAGCGGTCAACAGAGAATAGGCAAGAGTGGGAAGCGACAGCCGTCCTTCGCCGAGCGTCTCCGGGATCAGCGCACAGGCAAGATAGATTCCCATGACCCCGGTAAAGCCATAAGCAAGCGATGGCCGCCGACTTCCGAGAGCGTCCGTCACGGCAGAGCGAACAAGTCGCGATAGCGGCGCGGCCACATAATAGAGAATGAACACCAGCGAGGCCGCATAGAGGACAACACTGGCGGCGAACCGCGCGGCATTCATATCGCCGCCGCGAACGAGGAAACTGGTTCCGGCAAGTGCCACGCCCAGCAGCGCACCGGCGATCAGGCCCAAGTCCCGCCGGCGCGGGTTCCAGCCGACGGGCGCAGGCGCATCGCCTGTGTTTTCGATAGCCACCATGTCGGTGCGTTCCCCTCGGACTTACGGACACAACGCAGGGCGCGGGATTTCGTTGCTATGGCTTGCGCGACAAAGCGACGGCAAAGCCCTCGACCGCCACATTGGCTTCGTGGCGTGGCGCGCAGGCCACAAAGCCTGCGACCTCGAGCCCTGACGCCTCCGCGAGATCGCGCAGATAGAGTTCCGAGTGCCGCCAGCGCCGCTTGGGACCAAGTTCAAATCCGCTGTCGGCGTTGGCTTCGACAGTGAAGAGAAAGAAACCATCCGGCTTCATGCGCCCGTGGACGCTGGCGAATATGGGCTCCAGATCGCCGAGATAAACCAACGTATCGGCCGCAAGAACCAGATCGTACGAAACGCCCTCACCCGCGAGCGTGGTTTCGATGTCGGCCACCGCAAGGTGGTCATAGAGGTTCCGCGCGCGGGCCTTTTCGATCATCGCCGGGCTGAGATCGATGCCGTCGAGGCGATAGGCGAGGTCCTCGAAGGCCACGCCGGTGAGACCGGTGCCGCATCCGAGATCAAGGATGGAGAGGCTGTCGCGGCCGGGCATGACCATGTCGGCAAGTTCGCGCAGGATTTGCGGCGCGGCATAGCCGAGTTGCCCGATCATGCGCTGGTCGTAATCGGCCGCGAACTGATCGAAGAGATGGCGCACATATCCCGCATCCGAGCGCTGCTGCGCCTTCATCGCGCGTGCGGCGGCAATTCTTGGCGCGGTCTCTTCGTCTTCTTCCAGGTGGTCGAAAGCTTCCAGCGCTTTGTCCGCCTCGCCAGCTTCGAGCCATGCGCAACCGAGCACGAACCGCGCATCGGCTAGCGTGTAATCGAGACGCAGCGCACGCTGCAATTCGGCGATGGCATCGGGCAGTTGCTCTGCCGCGAGCAATGCCCGGCCATGTTCCAGCGCGTGCAAAGCGCTGCGCGGATGAAGCGCGGCGGCTTCGCGCGCAGCCTCTACATCAGGCGGCAAGCGTGCATTTGCCGTTGTTTATAACGATGACGTCGCGCTCCTTCAGCTTGCAGCGGAAGGAAACGACGCTGCCGTCGATCCACATCTCCGTGACAATGGTCTCGCCCGGGAACACGGGCGCGGAGAACCGCACATCGAAGCCGGTGATCTTCGTCGCGTCGTATTTGCAGACCGTCGAGACGATTGCGCGGCACGCCGTGCCGTAAGTGCAGAGCCCATGCAGGATAGGCCGCGGAAAGCCCGCCATCTTCGCGATGTTTGGATCGCGGTGCAGCGGGTTGCGATCGCCGGAGAGCGCATAGATGAACGCCTGATCCGCGCGCGTGTCGCATTCATGCACAAGATCGGGCGCGCGGGTTGGGATGGGGTGCGGTTCCGGCGCGCCCTCTTTCGGGCCGCCAAACCCGCCATCGCCGCGCGCGAAGATCGTGTTGACCAGCGTGCAGAGTTTGTCGCCGCCCTTCTCGCTGACGACGCGCTCCATCAGGATTACCGCGCCCTTGTCCTTGCCCTTGTCGAAGACGCCGGTGATACGCTCGTCGAAGGTGACATCGGCGGCGTAAGGCAGCGGCTTGTGCATGGTGAGCCGCTGCTCGCCATGTACAACCATCAGATAGTTGATGCCGGAGCGCGCCATCGTGCTGCCCTTGCCCCAACCGATCACGGTCGCCATCGTGGGAATGGTCTGCAGATTGTTCTCATAGACGAATTTCAGCTCGTCCGCGTTCATCGGATCGCGCATGAAACCGATACCGAGTGCGTAGAGCATGGTCTCACGGTCGCCATAGCTCGCGGTCAGGCCCGTCTCGCTGGCTTTCATGAGTTCGTCGTAATTGATCGGCATGGGGGCGGCTCCTGAATATCGCGAGCCAGAGTCCTATCCGAGCGCCAAGCGCCTGCCAATGTGGCACCCGCTCTTTCCCTAGGGAAAGTTGGCCGCTGTCAGCCAGCAATGCTAGCGTACCGAAAAATCCCCGAGGAAACGCCATGACCTATCGCTGCTTCAACGTCACCATCGCGGACGGCGTCGCGCATCTGCAGATGAACCGGCCGGACGAGCTGAACTCGATGGTCGTGGAGTTCTGGAAGGAACTGCCCACCATCGTCGAGGAGATCGACGAACAGGCGAAGGCGCGCGTGATCGTCATCTCATCGACCGGCAAGCATTTCACCGCGGGCATGGACCTGGCCAATTTCACCAACAGCACCGCCGGCACGGCGGTCGCCACATTGGAGCGCGGACGGCGCGCCGCGAACTTGCGCCATCATGTGCTCGATATCCAGCATTCCTTCAACGTGCTCGACCACGCACGCATGCCCGTGCTGGCGGCGATCCAGGGCGGATGCGTCGGCGGCGGTGTCGACCTCACCAGCGCTTGCGACTGCCGTTATGCGACGGAGGACGCGTTCTTCGTCGTGCAGGAAATCAACATCGGCATGACCGCCGATGTCGGCACCTTTCCGCGCCTGTGCAAATTGCTGCCGCAGGGCATGGTGCGCGAGCTGGCCTATTCCGGCCGCCGCCTGCCCGCGAAGAAAGCGCTGGAATTCGGTCTCGTCAACGACATCTTCCCGACGCAGGAAGCGATGATGAGCCACGTCATGGCGCTCGCCAAAGAGATCGCGGAGAAATCGCCGCTCGCGGTGCACGGCTCGAAAGTGATGATCAACTACGCGCGCGATCATACGATTGCCGACGGTCTCGATTACATCGCGACCTGGCAGGCCGGCATGTACAATCCCGAGATCGACATGCGCGAGGCGATGGTCGCGCGCAAAGAAAAGCGCACGCCGCAATTCGCCAATCTATTGCCGGTTCGCAAAGTGCGGGATTAACGCTTCCAATTTTCTGTAAGAAAGTTCGCCTGCCGCCGACTACCTTGTCTGGAGTGGTAAGGCGGCGGCATGTCGGAGACGGACCAGGACGAGATTTATCGTCGAGTGATCGCGGAGCACGGGCCCGCGATTGGCCGACTTGGACGCGCCTACGAGGCCGATCCCGAGCTGAGACGGGATCTGCTGCAGGAAATCCATGTCGGGCTTTGGCGAAGCTTCGCTGTGTTCGACGGGCGTTGTTCTCTGCGCACCTGGGCCTATCGCGTGGCGCACAACATCGCGAGTTCCCACGTTGTGCGACGAACCAGGAGCGGCAAGCAGGTGAGCCTCGATATGCTTGCGGAATTGCCGGACAGCGGCAACGTTGAAGAGTCGGCATCGGAAAAACAGATGCTCGAGAAACTCACCGCACTGATCCGCACTCTCGATCAGCCCGACCGGCAGATCATCCTGCTCTATCTGGAAGATATGGATGCAGCGGCCATCGCTGACGTCACCGGCCTCAAGCCCGGCGCCATCGCAACCAAGATTCATCGCATCAAGGGGCTGCTCGCGCGGCGCTTTCAGGACGGAAGGCCGGTATGAGCGACCTCAAGGACATCTGGAAATCTCAGGAAACGGAGGAGGCACCCATGGCCATCGAAGACATCCGCGCGCAGGCCGGCAAATTCCATTCGCGCATCCGCGCGCGCAATCTGCGCGAATATATCGGCTCTATCTTCGTCATCGCGGTATTCGGGTTCTATATCTGGACCTTTCCGAACCCGTTGATGCGCCTTGGCAGCACGATGATCATTGCCGGTACGCTCTACATGGTCTGGCAGCTGCGCAAGCGCGGCAGTTCTGACCCGCTTCCGTCGGTCGATTCGGCTTCGGCGTGGCTCGACTATCACAGGCACGCGCTGGAGACGCAGCGCGATGCGTTGCGCAGTATCTGGAAGTGGTATCTGGCGCCTTTCGTGCCCGGGCTCATTGTATTCCTGGCTGGAAAGGTCCAGTCGCAGCCGCATCGCATGTGGCTTCCCACTGCCATCGCCGCCGTGATCTGCTTCGCGGTTATTTCCGGCATCTGGATGCTGAACGCGTGGGGTGCGCGCCGGCTGCAGCGCCAGATCGATAGATTGCCGAGCCGGGCAAACTAACCCGCTGCGACGTGGTGGTGCAAAAGATCGACGGCGGGACCGTCACTCCACACGTCGGTCAACGGCACACCGTTCTTCTCGATCATCGCCTGCGCGTGGGCATAACCCTCTGCGACGGCGCGATCGAACTTTTTCCAGTCGCGCAGACCGATATCGGGCAGCGTCGGCTCGAAGAGATAGTCGGCCTGCTCGCGCACCACGCGGCGCTGCGCTTCAGAACCCACAGTTCCTGAACGCATCAGGATCGAGACGATGGACGGCGTGCCGCGCATCCGCTGCGCGATCAGCCACCACAGCGGCCGCTCGCCGTATTTGTCGTCCTTGACCTGAAGATCGATTTCGCCGGTGACATCGGAGGCGATGATCGGCCCGCTCTCGCGCTGGCGCATGACGTCGACAGGCAGATTGTTCATCACACCGCCATCGACCAGCAGATGGCCGTGATGGGTGACAGGTGGAAGAATTCCGGGGAGCGCCACGCTCGCCCGCAAGGCGCGCCATAGAGCGCCACTGCGATGCTCATGAATGCGGCCGGTGGTGAGATCGGACGAAACACAGAAGAAAGGCCGCGGCAGTTCCTCCACCCGCACGTCGCCGAAATTCTGCTGAAGCAGCGTGCTGACGCGTTTGCCGCGTACCAGCGCGATGAGCGGGAAAGTGTAATCGGATAGCGGATTGGCATCGACGAAGGCCGCGCGCAAGCGGTCCGAGAGTTCCTTGATATCCCATTCCGCCGCGACACCGGCGGCGATGATCGCGCCCATGCTAGTGCCACCCAGGTGATCGAACGGAACGCCGGCTTCCTGCAGCGCTTTCAGGATTCCGATATGCGCAAAGCCGCGCGCACCGCCGCCGGCCAGCACCAGGCCTACCGCACGGCCAGAGATGAATCGCGCCAGCCGTGCAATATCGGCGATGTTTCCCGCGCGCACATGGTGATGGGATTCGAACAATCCGCTGCGTAGCGAAAAGTGCTCCGGCAGATGCCGCAACGCGCTCGACGGATGCAGGAGCAGAAGCTCCGGCAATCCGCTCACGCGCTCCTTGCTCGGCGTGACATCAAGCGAACGTTGCGGCAATGGCCGTTCCGCGCTCGCGAGCAGCAGCACGCGGTCCGCCTGACGGGTGCAAAGATGCGTCCAGGGTGTGTCCGGCCCGTCACCGCGATAGAAGACGATGTCGTGTTCCGCCTCGAAGCGCGTGAACCATTCGGCCGACCGCTCCGCGGCGGAGGAATCCAGAACCGCAGCGCGAGACCCCATATCGCAGAGCGCAGCCGCGACGCGCTGTGCGATCGGTTCGTGTTCCAATCCATCCTGCAAAGGCACGACGGCAAATGTCTTGGGACGCGCGGTGTCGCTGGCGCTATGCGTCGTCGCCTGCAGACGCCTGACCAGAATGCGCGTCAGATTGAGCATCACGCGTGGATGGCGGCTGATGAGCGTCTCGAAGCCTTCCGGCGAGATGCGGAGCAATTCGCTGTCGCGCAGCGCCACGATCTCCGCGGACGGCGTTCCGGTATTGGCCAGCAGCGACATCTCACCGACCGTCTCGCCGGCGGGAATGTGGGCGACGAGCCGGCGCTTGCCGCGATCGTCTTCCGCAAGCACGCCGAGCGAGCCGGTCACGACCAGGAACAGGGCCTGACGGTTCTCGCCGTCGCGGTTGAGCGTCATGCCGCCGGGCAGACCGAACCAATTGGCCTCCGAAAGCAGGCGCCTGAGCGCCGGATCGCCGATGTCCTGCAGCAGCGGGAAATTGCGCAGCCGCGCGCGCAGGCTGTCCGGATAGACGGTCTCCTGGCCGGTGCGAAAGGAAGAAAGGAACGCCATGTTCTCTGTTCTAGCTCACCAGGCGGTCCAACCGCCATCGACGGTTATGGCCGCGCCGGTCACGAAACTCGACGCCTTCGTTGCGAGGAAAAGGAGCGGACCGGCGATTTCCCCGGCGCGTCCCGTCCGGCCCAGCATTGTCTTGGCGGCCAGCCGCGCGGCGAAATCCGGGTCGGCCTTGGTGACCTCGTCCTTTGGGAAGGGGCCAGGAACCAGCGCATTCACACGGATTTTGTCGGGGCCGAGTTCCGCCGCCAGGTGACGGGTCAGCTGGATCAAAGCGGCCTTGGCGGGTCCGTAATGGAAGGGGCTTGCCTGTTCCCGTTTCGCGTAGATCCGCGAATCCGGAGAAACATTCGCGTACATAGACGCGATATTGACGACACTTGCACCATCCGAGGCGATGAGCGCCGAACGCGCGGCGCGAACGGATTCAAACGCCGCCGTCACGCTGCTCGCGTAAGTCTTTTCGAAGTCCGCGGGTTCCAACGCCGCGAATGGCTTCGCCGTCATGCTGATGGCATTGTTCACCAGCACGTCTAACCGGGGAAGTTTGGAAAAGTACGCGCGCACGGCGGCCGCGTCGCCGACATCGAACACAACACGTTCGACCGAATATCCTTTGCCGAGAAGTTCGCCTTCATAGACGGCGAGCTTGGCATCGTCGCGACCATTGAGAACGACATGCGCACCGGCCTCGCAGAGCGCCTCCGTCATCGCGCGGCCAAGATGCCCCGCCGCGCCGGAGACAAACGCGACCCGGCCCTCGAGGCGGAACAACTCGCTCATTTCGGCCACTGCGCCGGATCGAGGAGTTTTACCGGCAGATGCGGGATGCGCGCTTCGACCAGCGCACATTCATCGGCGTTCAGCGGACGCTTGATGAAAAGACGCAGATTGTCGTCCAGCTGATCTTCGGTTTCGAGACCGACGACCACGCCGTCGATCCAGTCCTGACCACGCGCATAGGCAAGACAGAGGTCGGCGGCATTCTCGCGGCCGAGCTGATGGGTGAGACCGGCGATAATGTTGATCAGGGCCTGCGGATAGACGCCTTCGATCTTCGGCCACACCCCAACATCGCTGCTCGCAAGCACGCCTTGCAAAAAGGTGCTGCGCGCATGAATCGTCACACTCGGACGCGACGCCAGGCACGTTTTGAATCCGGCCTTGCGCCAGCGCCAGTCCAGCAGATTGAACGGCAGCTGCAGATGCACGACATCGGGACACGCCAGAGCGGACAGCGCTTCCAGCGGCGACGATACCGACACGCCGAGCGACAGCACGCTGCCATCTTCGAGACGTTCAACGAGACGCTCCCAAATGGCGCCGCCGTGGCTGCGCATGTGTTCGGCGCGATGCAGCAGAAGACAATCGAGCCGGTCACGGCGCAATGCCGACAAGGATTCCTCTATGCTCGCATCGACAGCGGCCCGCGCATCGGCGCGCGATGCGCCCGGCGCAAGCTCGCTCAACGGACTGAGCTTGGTGATCGTGCGGATGGATTTCTTGTGCGCCAACGCCTCGCCGAGGCGATCTTCGCTGTCGCCGTAGGCACGCGCGGTGTCGAATTGCGAGATGCCGCCTTCCGTCGCGCGCGCGACGAGACGCAACGCAGCCTCACGCGACGGCTTGCCGGTACGGTTCGCCGCGCCGTAAGCAAGACCCAATTGCACCGATCCCATCACGAGTTCGGCCGGAGACTGACCGCGCATTCGATGTCACCCTCTTCCCCAAGCCAACCTCCCACGGCATGGTAAATTTCTGCTTTACAAAGAGGCCTCATGACCGACCGAATCCTGACGACCCATGCCGGAAGTCTGCCGAAGACAAAGGAGTTGGGCCGTCTCTATGCCTCTATCGCGGCGGGCCAAACCGCCGACGACTCCGCGCTTCGTTCCAGGATCGAAACCGCAGAGGCGGATGTCATTGCGAAGCAGATCGCCTCCGGCATCGATATCCTCAATGACGGCGAAGTCGGGCGCGAGGGCTTTTTCACCTATGTGCGCCATCGCATGACGGGTTTCGGAGGACAATCGCAGCGCCCGATCATGCGCGATATCACCATGTATCCGAGTTTTCTGGCGTTCATCATGCAGCCGCGCGGCGAGCAGGTGAACCTGCTTGCACCGCCGGCGGCTATCGGCGACATCGCTTATCGCGGCGGCGATGCCATCGCGGCGGATTGCGCGCGCTTGAAGACCAATCTCGCCGCGCACAAGGGCGCTTACACCGATGTGTTCATGACCGCGCCGTCGCCGGGCATCATCGCCGCCGCGATGAACAACCAGCATTATCCCGACATGGCAAGCTATGTCGCGGCGCTGGCCGACGCGCTGGCGAAGGAATACCGCGCGATTGTCGAATCCGGTTTCATCCTCCAGATCGACGCGCCGGACCTCGCGATGGAACGGCACACGCTGTTCGCCGACAAGCCGCTGGGCGATTTTCTGGATTTCGTTCGTCTGGTGGTCGCGGCAATCAATGCGGCGCTTGCAGGGATCGATCCGGCGCGGGTGCGTCTGCATGTGTGCTGGGGCAACTATAACGGCCCGCATGAATGCGACGTGGCGCTGGCCGACATCTGGCCGGAGATCGCGAAAGCCAGGGTCGGCGGCTATCTGCTCAGCCTCGCCAACCCACGGCACGAGCACGAAGTCGCGCTGTTCAAAGACGGCATCCTGCCGAAGACGGCGATCCTGGCGGCGGGTGTGATCGACACCACGAGCAACTACGTCGAGCACGAAGAGGTTGTGGCGCAGCGTCTTGAACGCGCGGTCGAAGCGGTTGGCGATCCCGGCCGCGTTCAGGCCTGCACCGATTGCGGCTTCGAGACCTCTGCCGGCTATGTGATGATTCCGGAGGATGTGGTGTGGGCCAAGCTTCGCGCCTTGCGCGACGGGGCCGCGCTGGCATCCAAGCGTGTGTTCTAACCCTGCCCGAGCAGCTTCCACACGCTCGAGCTCGTCATCACGATCTTGCCCTTCACCGTGAAATCGCCGCGCATGAAAACGAGCGCCCGCGTGCGGCGCGTCAGCTCCGGAACGACTTCGATCCAATTGCCCGCTTCTGCCGGCCTGACGAACTGATGCTGCATGTTGAGCGTGACGGACGGCGCGCGATCGGTCACGTCCCACACCGCCTGGCCGAGCGTCATATCGGCGAGCGTCATCAGCATGCCGCCATGCACGACGCCGCGCAGATTGCAGTGATGCGCCTCGACCTGAAACGCATAGCGGCGCGCACCGGCTTCGCCCTGGCTGAATGCGGGCCCGACATGAAGCTCGAACGGATCGACAAGGCGGACTTCGGTAAATCCTTCGGGCGCAACCTTCATGGCACGATCTTCCAAAAACCCTGCGCCACCATCAGCACCCGCTCCTGCGCCGTCATCTGCGAAGACAGAAACACCAATGTCCGTGTTTGCCGCGTGACATGCACGCGGATCTCTATGAGATCGCCGAGCCGCCCCGCGCCGGCGAAGTCGCAACTCAACGAGACGGTGCTGCAGGATTGCGCGCCGCTCGCGAGGCGCGAGGTTCGGCTCATCGCGATATCGGCGAAGGTCATCAGCAATCCGCCATGCACGGTGCCGACCGAGTTCATGTGCTTTTCGAGCGCGACGAACGCGAAACGCCGGACGGCGCCTTCATCGGGCAACCGGTAGAACGGGCCCGCATGAAGGTTAAACCCCCGAAGAGAAATATTCTCGGCGCCTTCCGGCAGAGCGCTCGCTTCGACAAGCATGGGACACGGATTCGTGAATGGCCAAGCGGTGATAGGCAGTTTCACGCTGCACCGCAATATGACACGCCGTGATCTTCCGGCCACGTTGGAAACACGTCCCGGCCACAGTAAAGTTGCAAAATCCGTGAAGATGCGCCAAGCGAGGGCGCTTTCTGAAGTGCATGAAGATCAAAGAGGAAACACGATGAGAACTTCGTTCGCCCGTACCGTGCTCGCAGCCGCCTTCGCGGCCTGCGCGGCGCTTTCCGTTTCGACAGGCGCTACGGCCGCCGACAAAGGTCCGTCGATCAGCAAATCGCTTTCGACGCCATTGAAGGCCACAGAGGCCGCGATGAAGGCCAACGATCTTCAAGGCGCTCTGGTCCATGCAAAGGAAGCGCAAGTAGTTGACGGTCAGACGGACTACGACAAGTACGTGGTCAATCAGTTCCTCGGAAACATCTATATCGGCCTCAAGGACTACAAGAACGCCCAGGTGGCGTTTCAGGCAATGGCGGACTCGCCCGCGCTGCCGCCCGCGGACAAGAACAACGTCTATTCGACCACGCTTCAGCTCGCCGTGAACAATCAGGATTGGGCGACTGCCACCCGCTACGGTGAATCGCTTCAGGCGGTGGGGCCTCTTCCGGCAGCGCTCGTGGAGCAGCTCGCCGTCGCCTATTACAACTCGGGCAATCACGACAAAGCGCTCGCGCTCGCAAAAACGCAGATCGATGCGGACAAGGTGGCAGGGCGCCAGTCCAGCCAGGCGTTGATGCAGATCATGATGAGCGGGCAAGCCAAGCAGAACGACACAGGCGCAGCGATCGCAACGCTGGAAGGATTGGCGCAGGGTTACGGAAACCCCGGCGATTGGGCGAAGCTGATCGATCTTGCCTTCAACACCAAAGGCCTGAACGACATCCAGGCGCTTTATCTCTATCGTCTCCGCGTTTTGAGCGGCGCCACAACCTCGCTCGATGACTATGCGATCATGGGCAATATCACGACCAAGGCCGGCTATCCGGGCGAGACTGTGACTCTGCTCGAGCACGGCATGCAGCAGGGCGTGGTGAAGCCCGGCGACAAGGCCGGTGCCCAACTGGCCGCCGCACGCACCAAAGTGCCGGGCGATAAAGCCTCGCTTCCCGCGTTCGAGAAGCAGGCGACCGCGCGCAAGACCGGCGACTACGACATCAAGGTCGCCGAGACGTATTATGGCTATGGCGACTTTGCTGCCGCGGAAGCAGCGGCGACCCGCGCTATCGGCAAGGGCGGTCTGAAAGATCCGTCGGAAGGGCCGATGGTGCTGGGCATGGCGCTTGCCGCACAAGGCAAGAACACCGATGCCGCTGCCGCGTTCGCCAAGGTCTCCGGCGCGAACGACCAGAAGATCGCACATCTTTGGACGCTCTACGTTCAACGCAAATATGGCGCTGCGCCGGCTGTGCACTAACGTCGTGGTTCCGAAGTTCGCCCAACGCCGATATCGAGGTCTAAGCGAACTTCGGAGCCAAAACGACACTAGGATTCAATGGTTTGCTAGTGTCCTTTCGATTCCGAAATTCGCATGAGCCGGATATCCAGAGCGGACGAATTTCGGAATCGGGACACCAGCGACACGGAGGCCGGGACGCCTGCCATGCACGCGGGCCGGCCCGTTTCGCATCGGGGCGAACTCGATCACATTGCGTTTCCGGTGAACCTGTTGTGCGGCTTCGCACCGTTCATCGCATTCGTCGTGCTGTCGCGATTGTCGATCAGCCTTGCGCTGTGGACCGCTCTCGCCGTCGCCTTCGGGCTGGGATTGCCCGTATTCCTGCACACGCGCACGATCCGCACGCTCGACGGCGGCGGCGTCGCGCTGTTCGGGATTTGCGCGATCCTGTCCGGCGTTTTTCCGGCGCTGAGCAATTTCAATACCGTCAGATTCGTCGTCATTCTGGGGATGCTCGCGACGGTGCTCACCTCTTTTGCACTCCGCGCGCCTTTCGCAGGCCAGTACGCGGCCGACGAGCCCGATCTGGCGCGTGGGGTGTGGCCGATTTCCGCAGCATGGGCTTTCGCATTCGCGATCATGTCGGTCGCGGACGCTTTGGCGACCTATGTTCACATGACGCCGGAACGCGCGGTCGTGCTCGTAAACCTTGCAGCGCTTGTTGCAGCGACCACCTTTACGGTGCGATACACAGCCGCCCTCCGCCGCAAGACCGTGTGACATGACCCATCCAAGCCCTCTCGAGGTGGCCAAGCCGATTGTGTTCGACCTGCTGGCCGCGATCACCTTTGCGGCGTCTTTCTTTATCGCCAAGCACGGATTCGGCGCCTCGGGCCTGCACAGCGTCTATATCGCCGCCATCACCGGCATTGCGACCGGGGTCATCCAGCTTGCCATTAAAAAGGCGATGCGCGAGGAGATCGGACCGCTCCACTGGCTGAGCCTCGGGGTCGTGCTCATCCTCGGGCTCATGACCATCGCGCTTCACAACGAGCATTTCATTAAGCTGAAGCCGAGCGTGATCGATTTCTCGGTCGGGCTTTTCATGGCGACGCGGGACTGGATGACGCCCTATATCCCGCAGGATGTACGCCGCTATCTCGACGAGAAGCTGATCTTCCGCGCCGAGAAAGCGTGGGCGATCTTGATGTTCGGATTCTCGGTCGCCAACATCGCCGTCGCGTTTCTGTTCGATTTCGCGGTCTGGACGCTCTACGCGACCTTCGTGCCGACCACGATCATCATCGTCCTGTTCTTCGTGCAGTACGTGGTCTTCCGGCGAATGGCCGATGAAGGCGCGCTGGCGGCCGGCGAAAAAATCTAGTTGCCGCCTCTTGATATTTTTCGTTATTTCGCTAGATAACGAAAAATGAGTGATGTGTTCGACGCCCTGGCCCATCCGGTACGGCGCAAGATACTGAAATTGCTCCAGAAAGGCCCGTTAAGCGCGGGCGATCTCGCGGCCAGTTTCGATATTTCCAAGCCCACCCTGTCCGGCCATTTCGCCGTACTAAAGGCGGCCGATCTGGTCCACACCGAGCGCCAGGGCACCTCGATCATCTACCGCCTGAACATGAGCGTGCTGGAAGAAGCGATGGCCGCGCTGATGTCCATCGCTGGCGCCGAGGCCCCCGATCCCGCCAACCCCATTTCCGAAGGAGAGTCGTCATGAATTTGCGTCTGCCTTTGATGCTGAGTTTTTTCCTGTTGGCGTTCATGGCCGCGCTCTCGGTCTGGGCGTGGACGATCCTGCCGGCAGATGCCGTGATGGCGACACACTGGGATCTGAATGGAAAGGTCAACGGCACCATGACAAAGGCCTGGGTCCTTTCGATCTTGCCTGTTGTCGGACTTGCGATCACGCTGCTCATGATCGCCGTGCCGCGCATCGAACCACGGCGCGAAAACATGGTCGCGAGCCGCAAGCCGTTCCTCGCCTTCTGGATAGGAGGTCTTGTCGTGCTCGCGGTCAGCCACGCGATGATGGTGGGCGCGGCGCTCGGCTATCCCATCGATATCCCTGGCGTGCTGATTATCCTGCTTCCGCTTTCGATTGGGGTCGCGGGCAATTATCTCGGCAAGGCGCGGCCCAATTTCTTTATGGGAGTCCGCACGCCCTGGACGCTGTCGAGCGACCTGTCGTGGGAGAAGACGCACCGGATGCTGGGCCGCCTTTTCGTGTTCAGCGCGATCATCGTTCTGGCCACCCGTTTCGCGATCGGAACGCAGGCGGCTTTCCTCGCACTTGCCGGAACCATCTCGGCAAGCGCCATCCTCGCCATCATCAGCTCCTACGTTTTCTGGAAGAACGACCCGGCCCGGCGCACGAATTAGGACAATTTCCCCCGTGAAATCTCTGTGAAATCGGTGTAGAGCACGATCTGCAGCGTCAGAGGTGCGTCCGTGAGCCTATTCACCGAACATCCCGCCAGCGTCGGCGAGACCTATTTCGAGCATCTCGAAACCGCGAGCAGCTTCGGCAGCCGCATGATCGTGGCGGGCGCCGCCTGCATGTTGCATGGCATCTTCCCGTTCCTGTTCGTGACGACCGGCAGCAAGACCGTGAAGCATCTGCACGAGCGCATGATCACCCACCGCACCCGCGTGAAGGCCGCACCCGAGTTGATCGACCAGGGCGCGTATATCTAATTCTCCGGCTTTCGCCCATGCGCGCGGCAGAGTAGGTTCCGGCCACCGAAATCGCTGGAGCCTGACATGAGAGAAGCCGTCATCGTATCGACCGCGCGTACCGGTCTCGCCAAATCCGTTCGCGGCGGGTTCAACATGACCCATGGCGCGACCATGGGCGGCCATGCCGTCAAGCATGCCATCGCGCGCGCGGGCATCGACGCTGGCGAGGTCGAAGATGTCGTGATGGGCTGTGCGCAGCCCGAAGGCGCGACCGGCATGAACATCGCGCGCCTCTCCGCGATCTGGGCCGGATGTCCCGTGACGACTGGCGGCACGACGATCAACCGCTTCTGTTCGTCAGGCTTGCAAGCCATCGCGGTGGCCGCGCATCAGGTCATCGCCGAAGGCACGCCGGTCGCGGTTGGCTCCGGCGTCGAGTCCATCTCCCTGGTGCAGATGGGCGGCATGAACACCAGGAACATCACCGAAGAACATCTGATGCAGGTGAAGCCCGAACTCTGGATCTCGATGATCGAGACCGCGGAGATCGTGGCGGAGCGCTACAACGTCGCGCGCGACCGCCAGGACGAATATTCGTTGCTCAGCCAGCAACGCACGGCCGCGGGCCAGCAATCGGGCAAGTTCAAGGACGAGATCGTTCCGCTCGCGACCAAAATGAAGAAGGTCGACAAGGCGACGGGACAGGAATCCATCGTGCCGGTGACAGTCGATCACGATGAGTGCAATCGCCCTGATACGACGCTCGACGGGTTGAAAGCGCTGAAGCCCGTGCTCTCGGGTGGTATGAAGATTCAACAAGGCAAGTACATCACCGCCGGCAACGCCTCGCAGTTCGCCGACGGCGCATCGGCCTGCGTGATCATGGACGCGGCGGTGGCGGCGAAGCGCAACATCCGCCCGCTCGGCACTTTTCGCGGCTTCGCGACGGCGGGTTGCGAACCGGATGAGATGGGCATCGGCCCGGTGTTCGCCGTGCCGCGCCTGCTCGAGCGTCACGGTCTCAAGGTTTCCGACATCGATCTCTGGGAACTGAACGAGGCGTTCGCGTCGCAGGTGCTCTATTGCGCCGATCGTCTCGGCATTCCGCAGGACAAGCTCAATGTCGATGGCGGTTCGATCTCCATCGGCCATCCCTATGGCATGTCGGGCGCGCGCATGACCGGGCATTTGCTGATCGAAGGCAATCGCCGCAAGCTGAAATATGGCGTGGTCACGATGTGTATCGGCGGCGGCATGGGTGCGGCCGGTCTGTTCGAGTTCAATCCTTAAGCGATGCGCCGCATTGCGGTCGCGTTCCTGTTTCTGATCTGCGCCGGTTGCACGACGCCGAAGCAGGTTGCCGCTCCGCAACTTCCGCCGCCGCCCGATCCGAGAACATTGATGCCGGCGCTGGAAACGCGCATCGCCATTCTCGTCGAGGAAGAACGCGAGAAGATCGACCCGCATGCGCGGCCACTGGTGATCGACCCTGAACTGAGCGGCATCGCGCGCAGACGGGCCGCCGATATGGCCGCGAAGAATTATTTCGCCCACGCCGCGCCGAACGGCGAAACCTCTGCAAGCATCCTGATGGAACAAGACCCGCGCTTTCAGGGTCTGCTTGGCGAGAACATGGGCGCCGAACACTACAGAAAAGAACTTGGCGTCGATGTGAATGCCTTCGCGCGCGGCATTGTCGATCAGTGGCTGAAAAGCCCGCAGCATCGCGACAATCTCACGCTCGCCGACTACAATCTCACCGGCGTTGGCGCGGCGGTGAACGGCGATACGGTCTATGTCACCGAACTGTTCGCGACCGATCTGGGTCTTGGCCCGCATGAGGACAAGCCCGCGCCGAAGCCGCCCGGATCGTGATGCTTCGACAAGCTCAGCATGAGGGTTTAGATTTTCCCTCACCCTGAGCCCGGCGAAGGGTGAGGCATCGAGGTCGCAGTGAGCACACAAGCTACCAACCGCAGAATCGAAAGCTACGCCGATTTCTGGCCGTATTATCTGCAGGAGCACTCCAAACCTGCGACGCGCGCAATCCATTATGTCGGGACAGGACTGTCGACCGCGAGCCTCGTTGCCGCATTCGTCACCGGCAATGGATGGTTCGCGCTCGGCGCATTGATTGGCGGTTACGGTCCAGCGTGGATCGGGCACTTCTTCATCGAGCACAATCGTCCGGCGACGTTCACCTATCCGCTCTGGTCCCTCGTCTCCGATTACCGGATGACATTTCGCTGGCTCACCGGACGGCTTGGCGGCGATCTGAAGCGCGCCGGCGTGCCAACACGCGATACGCGATAACCCGGCTTTAATCGTATCGCCGGATGATCCGCGGCAAAGGAAGGTAAGCCAGAGAACGGCCAACACTTGGGGCTATCGACGTTCCTTTACACTATATGTTGCCGTCGATACCTTGCGTTGAGGGTGCGTCGTTCAGTGATTCGATATGCGGCCTGATCTTCCTTGGAACGTGGCGGGAATCCCCCCCGAAGCGCGCGAGGCCGCGAGAGCGTCTGCGCGCCGCGAGGGTCTTTCCGTTGGCGAATGGCTTACGCGGCGCATTCTGCGCAGCTTCGCCGACGCCGGAGACGAGGAAGAGTTGACCCGCGACACCTTGGCGGCGAGCAGAACCTACCACGAAGAGCCGGCCCCGCCGCCCTCGCGCCGCGAGACCGACGATATGCTCGATCGCGTATCGCGCAGCGCAGCGGAGTCGGACAACCTCTATCGCCGCATCGAAGAACAACTGCGCGGCGTCGCGCGCCGCATGGAGACCGCCGAACGTTCCCAGACCGAGAACAATCGCGCGCTCAGCCGCGCCGCGACGGAAATGAACATCGCCACCCGCGAACAGGCGCAGGCGTTCGACCAGCTCGGAACCCATGTCGTCGGCCTGAGAGAACGCGTCGATCGCGTCGAACAGGCGAGCCGTCACGAGGCGTTGAAAGACGCCGTGAAAGGATTGCACACCGGCCTTGAACGGCTCGCGGATCAACTGACCCAGAACGCGAACCAGTCCGCGACGCAGATTTCGGCGCTCGCGACCAATCTCGAAACCATGGCGGGACGCGTGGGCGAGAGCCGCACCGAGTCTGAAAACACAGCGCAGATCCTCGAGCAACGCATCGCAGCGCTCGACGACCGGATCTATGCGGTCGAGAAGACCGCACAGACCAATGCCGCCGCCGTCGAACGCGCGATCGAGGCGCTTCATGCCGCGCACCGCGATCAGGTTGCACAGTCCGAACATCACGAAGCCGCGACCTCCGGCGCGGTTTCACGTCTGGAAGACAGCGTCAGCAAGCTCGAACGTCGTGGCGCCAATCCCGAGGTCGACCGTCGTCTTTCGCGGATCGAGAAGACGTTGAGCGATATCGCCGCGCGCTTCGAGGACGAAGAGCCGGACACCACGCGCCAGGTCAAGGACAGTCTGAAGAAGCTGCTCAATCGTATCGAGGCGACCGAAAACCGCCAGCGCGATTCGGCGTCCGAATTCGGCGCGATCTTCGCGGAGACCGCAGCACGCCTGACGGCTCTGGAAACAACATCGGCCTCTGTTGGCGCCGCGGCGGCGCCCGTTGCACCGCCGGCCACACCGGTATTCGCGGCCGCGCCGGTGTTCGATGCCCCACCGTTCCCAGACGTCCCGACGCCTGGCGCGCCGCCACCCTTCACCGCGCACAACGACCCATTTCCAGCGCACAGCGATCCGTTCGCCCTACCTGCTGATGCGTTTCCGCAGCAGACGGATCCTTTTGCCCCGGCGCACGCGGCTTTTGATGCGCCGCCGCCGCCCTTTACCGAAGAGACACCGTTTGAGCCCGTGCCGGGATTCGAAAGCGGCCCCTTTGTCGCGGAGCCGCCGCCCGTGGGCGATTCCTATCTCTCTGCCGCACGCCGCTCGGCGCAAGCAGCAGCAAGCGCCGCGGAAGCGGAGCACGCCGGACGCGGTTTCGCCTGGGGCTCCATCAAGCCGAACAGAGACGAACAGCCGGTCAGCAAGAATTCGCGCGCCATGTTGCTCGGGTTCGTCACGCTGATCGCGATTGCTCTTGTCGCCGGATTCATTCTGAGCCAGGGCTTCGGGAGCAAGTCTTTGCACCCGTCGAATATCGGCAACCTGTTCCAGGCAACGCCGGCTCCCAAACCCGAGGCAACAACGCCCCTGCATGCCACGGCGCAAGGTGACGATGCGCCAGCGTCAACATCCGTTCCCGCGACGGCGTCGAAATCCGTCGCTGTTCCTCCGCTGCAAGAGAAGACCGTCAGTGCTGCGCCGGTTCACGCGGCGCCCTCACCGGCACCGGCGCTCGATCGTCTCACCGCGCTCGCCAATGGCGGCAATGCCAAAGCCGAAACGATCATTGGACTGAAATATCTGAATGGCGACGGCACCGCGGTCAACGAAACGCAGGCCGTCAGATGGCTGGAACGCGCCGCGGAAACGGGCGAACCTGTCGCGCAATATCGCCTGGGCTATCTCTTTGAGCGCGGCAAAGGTGTCGCCGCGGATCCCGTGAAGGCGACGCACTGGTATCAGGCGGCCGCGATGCAGGGCAATCGCAAGGCGATGCACAATCTCGCCGTCGCGTTTGCGGAAGGCACCGGCACGAAGAAAGATGTCGCCGAAGCCGCGCGCTGGTTCTCCAAGGCGGCGACGATGGGATTGACGGACTCGCAGTTCAACCTCGCCGTTCTCTACGAGCGCGGACAAGGTGTGCCGCAGAGCCTGCTCGATGCCTACAAATGGTATGCGATCGCGGCCGCGGGCGGCGACACGGAATCCAAATCGCGCATCGAGGCGCTGGCGACACAACTCTCGGCGGATGACCGCGCCGCGGCAGAGCACGCCGCCGACACATTCAAGGCTTCGCCGGTTGATCCGCGCGCCAATACGACGCCGCAGCAAAGCGATCTTCCGCACGGCTAGGTTCCGCCAGACTCCGGTTGCGCGCGGTTGACCCTTAATCGCATGACGCGCACATTGTGATTCCCTTTTCACTTTCGCGCGCCGGTGTCGTCGTTCCGAAATTCGCGAAGGCTTTGATATGGAGATCGGGCGAACTTCGGAATCGGGACATTAGATGGAAATCTATCTGCCCATCGCCGGAATGTCCGTCCATTGGCTGCTGCTTCTCGGCCTGGGCGGCGCGATTGGATTTCTCTCGGGTCTGTTGGGCGTCGGCGGCGGATTTCTTCTCACCCCGCTCCTGATCTTCAGTGGCATCCCCTCCTCCGTCGCGGTCGCGACGACGGCGAGCCACATCACCGCGTCATCGATGTCCGGCGCGTTGGCGCAATGGCGAAAGCGCGCGCTCGATATAAAGATGGCAGCGATCATGACCTCGGGCGGTCTCGCCGGAACGGGGTTCGGCGTGTGGCTGTTCGGAATCCTGCGCCGCAGCGGACAGATGGATCTCGTGGTATCGGCGAGTTATGTCGTTCTGCTCGGCGTCATCGGAGCCTTGATGCTGCGCGAGAGCTGGTCAAGCCTGCGCGCGTCGCAAGGCGTCAAAGTGCCTGCGGCCAAGCGCGTGGAGCATGTCTGGATTCATGGATGGCCGTTGAAGGCGCGCTTTCCGGCTTCGCGACTCTATATCAGCGTCATACCGCCAGCCGCCATTGGGTTTGCGGTGGGTATGCTTTCCGCAATCCTTGGCGTGGGCGGCGGGTTTATCGTTGTCCCGGCGATGATCTATCTCCTGCGCATGCCGACGAACGTCGTAATCGGCACGTCGCTGTTGCAGATCATCGTCGTGGCCGCGGCGACAACGGTCCTTCAGGCGGTGAATAACCACGCCGTCGATGCGATGCTGGCGGTGTTCCTGATCGCGGGCGGCGTGATCGGCGCGCAGTTCGGCGTGCGGATGTCGGCGCGGCTGCGCGGCGAAGAGCTCCGTCTGCTGCTGGCGCTCGTCGTGATCGTGGTCGCCATTCGTCTTTTCTATGGCTTGGTCGTCCATCCCGATCAAATCTTCACGGTTTCGACAGGCACATGAGACGTCTCGCCCTCCTGCTCCTGTTCTGGCTCACGCCCGCGATTGCGGACGAGAATCTGGTGTCCGGTCTGTCGCAAGATACGATCGAGATCCGTTCCAACTACAACGGCGCGGAGATCACCGTGTTCGGCGCGGTCGAACATCCGACAGGCGGAAAGCCGGACATCGTCGTCGCCGTGCGCGGGCCGGAAGAGGACATGCGTGTGCTGCGCAAGGAACGCGTCGCCGGTATCTGGGTGAACCGAAGCCGCGTGCTGCTGCGCGCGATGCCGAGCTATTATTTCGTTGCGGGAAACCGGCCCATCCAGTCCATTGCGCCACAGGGCACAAGAAGAAACTACGCGCTCGGCCTGGATGAACTGAGACCGCACGGATTGAAAGCGGATGACAGCCCCGAGCCTTTCCGCAAGGCGCTGCTCGCGCAGATGGAACGCGGGCATCTCTATGTTCAGCAGGAAGACGGTGTCGAATTCCTGAGCGGCACGCTGTTCCGCGTACGCGTCCCCGTTCCTTCGACGGCGCCGCGCGGAAAATATGTCGCCGAGGTCTATCTGCTGCGCAACGGCAAGGTCGTGGACCAACAATCCTCAGACCTCGTGATCGACCAGATCGGGCTGGAACGGCGGCTCTACGATTTCTCGCGCAACGCGCCGCTGATCTATGGCGTGGCCACGGTCTTGATGGCGCTGCTGCTCGGCTGGCTATCGTCGCTCATGTTCCGCCGCACCGAGTGATAGTCACCGCGCCCCTTTGCGGCATAGACGCGCGACTGGCCCAGGACGTAAGCGCCGAACGCACCCTGGAACAGCGTATGGATCGCGGGCTCCCAGAGATCGAGACCGCCGGCATAGGCGCCGAACGCCGGTAGCACCATGCGCGAACCATCGGCGACGAAGCAGCGGCGACGGAGACTCCGCCCGCGCATCGTGACCGTGGTGCAGGGATGCAGATGGCCTGCGATCTCGCCGGGTTCAAAGAACACACCGGGTTCATGCCGGAAGATCAAATTGCCGAGACGGTACTCGTCGACGATTTCGCCACCCAGCCATGACGGCGGCGCGGGATCGTGATTGCCGGTGATCCAGATCCAGTTCGCGCTGTGCGACAGACCTGAAAGTGTCGCACGTTCGTCTGCATCCAGGCGTTCGGCCGCATCACGGTCGTGGAACGCATCGCCCAAGGACATGATCGTCTTGGGTTGATAGCGCGCGACCACCGTCTGCATCCGCCGCAAGGCCGTGCGCGTGTCGTAGGGCGGCAACATCTGTCCGCGCATCGCGTAAGACGATCCCTTCTCCAGATGGATGTCGGAGAACACGAGCATTGCGCGCGCCGGCCACCACAGCGCGCCGGACGCATCGAGCACTAACCGCTCGCCATTCAGATCGATCTCAGTTCCGTCCACGCACACCGCTCTTTTCGTCAATCCGCATCGCGTCCGCGATCAGCGATTCCTCCGCCTCGCGCAGGATATCCTCCTGCGCCTCGCCCGCGACCATTTCTTTCGAGATTTCCAGCAAGGCGGGAACCGCGAGCGGCGAAACGCGGTCCAGCGCTTTCGACACGATCCGGTTCTTCACCCGCGCCAACATCTCCGACAGGCGCGCGATGTCGAGCAGACCGGTTGCCGCATCCTCATAAGTGGCGCGGAGCAGGATGTGATCGGGTTCATGCTCGCGCAGCACGTCATAGATCAGGTCGGAGGAGAACGTCACCTGCCGCCCGGTCTTCTCCTTGCCGGGATAACGCCGCTCGATCAGACCCGAGATGATCGCGCAGTTCCTAAACGTGCGCTTGTAGAGATTGGAATCGCCGAGCCACGCATCCAGATCGTCACCCAGCATGTCCTGATCGAAGAGCTTGTCCATCGCGAGACCCGACATATCGCGCAACGCCCAGACCGCGAGCGCATATTCGTTGGCGACAAAGCCCAGCGGCCGCATGCGCAATCGCTCCAGCCGCCGCGTGATCAGCATGCCGAGCGTCTGATGCGCGAGACGACCTTCGAATGGATAGCAGACGAGATAGTTCTTCGATCCACGCGGAAAGGTCTCGACCAGCAACTGACCGGGCTTCGGAATGATCGAGCGCCATTCCTGGATGCGCAGCCACTCCTGCACCGGCTCGGGCAGCGCGTTCCACATCTCCGGCTTCGAGACCATCTCGCGCACGCGCTGCGCCAGAAAAGTCGAGAGCGGGAACTTGCCGCCATTGTAGGACGGAATCTGCGCCTCCGTGTCGAAGGTGCGCGACACAAAGGCGGCATTCTCGTGAATGCCTTCGAAGCGGAGCACACTACCGGAGAACACGAACGTATCGCCCGGCGTGAGCTGCTCCACGAAATATTCCTCCAGCTGGCCGAGCGTGCGTCCGCCCGCGCCGGTGGGCCGGCCCCTGGATTGCAGGCGGATATCGATCATCGGCTCCTCGACAATGACGCCGACATTCAGGCGATATTGCTGCGCCACGCGCGGATGCGACACACGCCATTTGCCTTCCGGCGTTTTGCGCAGGCGCGCATATTGATCGTAGCGCTTGAGCGCATAGCCGCCGGTGGCGACGAAATCGACGACCTTGTCGAAATCTTCGCGTGTGAGATTGCGATACGGAAACGCCGAGACGATCTCGCCATAAAGCCGATCGGCATCGAACGGCGCCGCACAGGCGCTTCCCAACACATGCTGCGCCAGCACATCGAGTCCGCCGGTCTTCAGCCGCTCGCCATCGAGTTCGCCCGCCATCACCGCATCGCGCGCGGCTTCGCATTCGAGAACCTCGAAGCGGTTCGATGGCACGAGCAGCGCGCGGCTCGGATCGTCGAGGCGATGGTTGGCGCGGCCGATGCGCTGCACCAGACGCGCGGCGCCTTTGGGCGCGCCGATGCAGATGACGTTGTCCACCGCGCCCCAGTCGATGCCGAGATCGAGCGTGGACGTGCAGACGACCGCGCGCAGATTGCCCTTGGTCATCGCGCTTTCGACCTTGCGGCGCTGTGACGACGCGAGCGAACCGTGATGCAGCGCGATTGAAAGGTTGTCCTCATTGATGCGCCACAGTTCTTGAAATGTGCGCTCCGCCTGGCTGCGCGTGTTGACGAAAATGAGCGAGGTCTTGGCGCGCTTAACCGCGTCGAGAACATCTTTCATCGCATGGCGCGCGAGATGTCCCGACCATGGCACATAGGCATCGGATGCCAGAATATCGATTTCGGGTTTTGCCCCCGCAGTGCCGCGCACGAGATGCGTCTCCGGCGCGAGGTAGTCCATCAGTGGTCTCGGATCGGCGACCGTTGCCGACAATCCGATGCTGCGGTGACGGGGCGCGAGCGTGCGCAGCCGCGCAAGACCCAACGCCAGAAGATCGCCACGCTTGGAATTATACAGCGCGTGCAATTCATCGAGCACGACGGCCCGTAAATTCTCGAACAGCCGTGCGGATTCGCGCGATGCGATCAGCAGCGCCAGTTGTTCCGGCGTCGTGAGCAGAATGTCGGGCGGAATTGTTTTCTGCCGCTGGCGCTTCGACGCCGACGTATCGCCGGTGCGTGTCTCGACGCGGACCGGAAGCCCCATCTCCGCGACCGGCGTTTCAAGATTGCGTGCCACATCGACCGCAAGCGCTTTCAGCGGCGAGATATAAAGCGTGTGCAGCGAACGCTGTCCCGGCATACCCGGCTTGCGCGGCGGCCGCGCGGCCAGATCGATCAGGCTCGGCAAAAATCCCGCGAGCGTCTTGCCGCCGCCTGTCGGCGCAACGAGCAGTACGGATTCGCCGCGTGCTGCATGATCGATCAGCGCGAGCTGATGCGGCCTGGGCTGCCATCCGCGTGACGCGAACCATTGCGAAAAACGCGGCGGCAAAAACTCCTCCCTCGCTTGCGGGGGAGGTGGATGCGACGCCGCAAGGGCGCAGACGGAAGGGGCGCCCCCTCCACCGCTCTGCGGTCCCCCTCCCCCGTTCACGGGGGAGGATTTGATTGCGCCATTTCTCATCTCGGCCCTACTCTGCCTCAAGGTTATCGAGAGGAACAGATCATGTACGACCTGATGTTCAAAGACGGGCTGCTCAAGGGCAAGCGCATTCTCATCACCGGCGGCGGAACCGGGCTTGGCGAGGTGATGGCGGAGGCCTACGCGCAACTCGGTGCGGAAGTGTACATCTGCGGCCGCCGCGCGGGTGTGGTGGAGGAAACCGCCAAGCGCATCACCGGTGCGACGCGCTCCAAAGTCACAGGCATCGGTTGCGACATCCGCGTCTCAGAGGCGGTCGATGACATGATCGCGCGCATCTGGGAAGAAGGTCCGCTCACCGGCCTCGTCAACAACGCCGCCGGCAATTTCATCAGCCGCACGAAGGACCTTTCGCCGAAGGGCTTTAACGCGATATCGGACATCGTCTTTCGCGGCACGTTCTACGTGACACTGGCTTGCGGCAAGCGCTGGATTGCGGCCGGGCAGAAGGCGAGCGTGATCTCGATCCTCACGACCTGGATCTGGAACGGCGGCCCGTTCACGGTGCCGAGCGCAATGGCGAAAGCCGGTGTGAATATCATGATCAAATCGCTGGCCACCGAATGGGGCCCGAACGGCATTCGCCTGAATGCGATTGCACCGGGACCATTCCCGACCAAAGGTGCGTGGGAACGTCTTTCGCCACAATCGAGCGGCGGCGGAACCGACCTGAGCGACATCGGTGGGCGCATACCCCTGGGCCGCAACGGAAAGATGGAGGAGCTCGCGAACCTCGCCACCTTCCTGATGGCGGATGGCTGCGAATATCTGACCGGCCAGACGATCGCGATCGACGGCGCGATGCATTTGGGTGGTTCCGGAAACTTCTCAGGCCTCGCAAGACTTGGCGACGAGCAATGGGATGCGATCAGCCGCGAGATCCGCGCCGCGAACGAAAAAGACAAGGCGAAACGTACGGCGTAAAACGATTGACTCGAGAACCGCGCGGGCGGAAGATTTTCGCTCGCTGCGGCGTCGCATTCCGCCAAGCGGAACTCGTCGATAAGGATCGATGAGAGGAACGCGAGAGCCAGCGCGGCCGTTGCAACGCTAGCAGGAGGCTTCGCATGGAAGACACTCCGCCGGGCATAAGACCGGGGCTCCGTTCCGGAGCCGACGCGCATCCTTAAAAAAGACGCGCGCAGCCCACAATCGAATCTCTACTATGGGGAGAACCCAACAGAAAATGCCTTTTTTATAGGCTCTGGAAAGCTTGGCTTTCCAAAAGAAACCCCGTCGAACCCGACGGGGTTTCGCTTTGTATCTATCAGCACCGTTACCGATCTGATAGAAAGCGCTCTCACTGAGGGTGCGTCGCATCTTCACAACAATCGTGGAAATCATCGTGGTGTCCAAGGAGGAGAAGAAGAATGCATAGGACTATTTTGGGGGGGCTTCTGGCAGCCTCTATGATTACCGGTTTTGCATCGAGCGCCGGCGCGGTCGACGTGCAGCGTTCGGGCAATACCTATTACACATCGACATGCGCGCGTGCGGTGGGACTTGTGGCGCATTGCACCGCCAAGATCGTAACCGACGTGAAAGGCAAGCCCATCGGAACGCAGCCGGGCGAACGCATTTCGGGCTATGCGCCGGCGGATCTCGATTCCGCTTATAAAGTCACGACGAGCGGCAGCTCTTCCACGATCGTCGCGATCGTCGATGCATTCGGCTACGACAACGCCGAAGCCGACCTGCAGGTGTATCGCGCCCAATGGGGCCTGCCGGTCTGCACGACGGACAATGGCTGCTTCAAGAAGCTGAACCAGAAGGGCCAACAGAGCAACTATCCCGCGCAGGATGTTGGCTGGGCGCAGGAATCCGCGCTCGACGTCGATATGGCGAGCGCGATGTGCCCCAACTGCCAGGTCTGGCTGTTCGAGGCGAAGACCAACTCGTTCAAGAATCTGGCCGCTGCTGTCGATCAGGCCGCCAGCATGGGCGCGCATGTGATCTCCAACTCCTACGCCGGCGGCGACAGCAAGGGCGCGTCGAAGTATGAGCCTTCTTACGATCACCCCGGAATCGCAATCACGGCCAGCTCGGATGATGCCGGCTATGGCGCGGCAACACCCGCGACCATGCCGCATGTGATCGCGGTCGGCGGCACGCATCTGACCAAGGACAGCAGCGATCGTGGCTGGACCGAATCGGCCTGGTCCGGCGCCGGCAGTGGTTGCACGAAGATCTACGACAAGCCCTCATGGCAGACGGACCAAGGCTGCAAGAAGCGTATGGAAGCCGACGTGTCGGCGGTTGCCGATCCAAACACTGGCGTCGCAGTGTACGGTCCGAACAACCAGGGCAACTCGCAGTGGTTGCGCTTCGGCGGCACCAGCGTCTCGGCTCCGCTCATCGGCGGCGTCTTCGGCAACAATGGCGGCACCGTGAATGACGCCAGCAGCCTGTATGCGCACACCGCCAATCTGTTCGACGTGACCTCGGGCAGCAACGGCACCTGCAAGGGTGGCAAGAAGTCGTACTTCTGCAATGCCGGCCCCGGCTATGACGGCCCGACCGGCCTCGGCACGCCGAACGGCACGACCGCGTTCGGCGACTGATCCTGCCACCGCTAGAAATGCAGAACCCCGCTGGGCAACCGGCGGGGTTTTTGTTTGGGCTTGTTGCTCTCACCCTTCGACAAGCTCAGGGTGAAGGTTTGAGCTGCCCCTCATGCTGAGCGTGTCGAAGCATGAGGCAGTCCCGCTCAGACGATCGTGAAGTCTTTCGGATCCGGCTTGATCGTCGCGTTCCAGTAATCGACGAGCTTGAACGGCCAGTTCTGGCTGACGCGGCCGAGCGAATTCTTGTACCAGCTCTTCGCGTCGGGAATGCCCCACGCCATCTTCGTGTTCTCTTCATCGACGCGTTTGTTGAAGTCGTCGTGAATGTCGCTTTTGACCTCCATCGTCTTCGCGCCGCTCTCGGCCAGCAGCTTCAGCGCGTTGACGATGTAACGCACGCTCGCCTCGGAGAAGAAGATGATCGAGCCATTGACGACGATATTGGTGTTCGGCCCGTAGATCGTGAAGAAATTCGGAAAGCCCGGCACCGTCATGCCGAGATAGGCGCGCGCATCGCCCTTCCAGCGATCGTGCAATTCGACGCCATTGCGGCCGACAATTTTGTAGGTGCGCAGGAAGTCTGACGCGTGAAAGCCCGTGCCGTAGATGATGGCATCGACCCGATGCTCGACGCCGTCCTTGGTGCGGATGCCGTTCTCCGTGATCTCATCGATGCCGGTGGTGATGAGATCGACATTGTCGCGCGCCAGCGCCGCGAGATAAACGCCGTTGTCGCGCACCGAGCGCTTGGCGCCGAAGGGATAATCCGGCGTGACCTTTTCCAGAAGATCGGGCCGTGCGGGAATCTGCTCGCGCATTTTCTCGATCAGCATCAGGCGCAGCATCTCGTTGACGGGCGACACAGACCGCGACGTGTCGTTCCACGCGGGGTCGACCGCGACCGCATCGAGGATGCCGTCGGTCAGGGTCCAGAACAGCCAGAAGCGATACCATTTGTCGTAGAACGGCACGTGTTCCAGGAGCCATTTTTTCCCGTCCGCGACCTTGTCGTGATAATTGGGCGTCGGCCCCAGCCATGGCGCGGAGCGCTGGAACACCAGAAGCTTCTCAACCTTCGGCGCGATCTCCGGGATCACCTGGAACGCGGTGGCGCCGGTGCCGATCACCGCGACGCGCTTGCCGGTGAGATCGACGTCATGCCGCCAGCGCGCGGTGTGGAACGCGGGGCCTTTGAAGGCGCCCACACCCTTGATGTCCGGCATCTTCGGCTGGTTGAGTTGGCCCACCGCGCTGATCACCGCGTTCGCAACGAGCGTTTCCTCTTTGCCGTTTTTGTCGCGGACCTTCACGTTCCATTGCGCGGTCTTCTCGTCGAACACCGCTTCGCTGACCGTGGTCTCGAAGCGGATATGCGGGCGGATGCCGTGCTTGTCCGCCATGCGGCGGAAATAGTCGTAAAGCACATCCTGGGTGGAGAAATGATACGGCCATGCGTGGTTCGGCTCGAACGAGAACGAATACATGTGGTTCGGATTGTCGACGCGGCAGCCGGGATAGGCGTTCTCGAACCAGGTGCCGCCGACATCGGCGTTCTTGTCGACGATCGTGAACGGCACGCCGGCCTGTTTCAGACGGATGGCGGAAAGAATGCCCGACATGCCGGCGCCGATGATGACGACCTTCATCTTCGCCGCCGCGTCGCGCAGCTTCGGCGTATCCCATTTGGGCTGGCGCGTGTCCTCGACCGAGATGCCGAGTTCCTCGGTCAGGAACGGTACATAACGCTCGGGGATGTCCGCGCCCGCGATGAAATCCATCATCTTGCGGATCGTCGCGGCATCGGGCGGCGGCGGAAGTTTCTTGCCCGCGTCGAGATCGATGAGCGCCTTCTTCGCGGCGTCGCGCACCCATTGTTGTTTCTCAGCCGAAAGACCGCCCTGCCCGTCGCCGAAGAAATCGTAGACCGGTTTCATGTCGGCGTTGAGAAAGCTTGCATCGCCCGTCAGATGCACCAGCGCCATCATCAGCGATGGGATATGCGCGTCCTTCAGCGCCCATTCGATCTCGGAAGCACGGTCGTTCGGTTTCGCAGCAGCGCTCATGTTTCGTCCCGATATGTCTTGCCGAAAGCATAGGCGCGGGAGCGGATGTGTCCAGCGGGGTTATCCGGCGTTTCCGTCTAGGAAAGCCCGAAACCAACCACCCTCCCTCAAGGGGAGGGTGGTTTGAAGCTCAGTCGTTACTTATGGAAATCTGGCCGCCGCCCTGCGCGACGATGTTGGCAGTTTTGCCGTCTCGCTTAACTGTTGCTTGCCAAGCCTCATAGCCCGATGAGTTGTTGAACAGTTCAAGCGTCCGCTCGCCTTCAAACTGTACCTTAAGGTCGCCTGAAATCTGCGAGACCTGAATCGAAACGACTCTTCTTCCGCGCAAGAGGGCAGTTGCCTTCTCGGCACCATTCACAGGCTTCGGCAATCCGAATTGCTGTCCATCATCTTCATCGGCGAGCGCTATCCCGCTCTCTGCCAGAATACGCCACGGACAAGACGCAACGACTAGCCCAGCGTCTCCGAATTGGAACGTCCAATCGTGCTCTCGCCGCAAAATCTCATCGCATGTCTTCCCCAGCCAAGGCGCAAGCACATCAGCCAGATCATTAGCCGCAAACTCGGTCATCGTTAAAAGCTATCGCGTTTCGATCTTCGATTGGTGCGCGATTATATCTTTGGCATCGCATAACGCTATGCACCTCGCGCACCTTGAACGCGCGCGGACGCTTCCCATCTTCGGATGTTCGGCGGAAGGAGGATGTGGGTGCCAAATATTTTTACAGCAGGTCTACACAAACAGGCCGCGACTAGCGCATCCGGCGCGCGCACGAAGGAAGCGTTTTATTCCGGCGCAACAAGACCTTGGCGGCCGCGCGCGCTATTCGAATTGCGAAAACGAATAAAAAGTCGCGTTGCAAATTGTGCAACTTATCGAACACGTCCGAACCGGGCATATAATGCGCGCATGAACGTTGAGACGCACATCGCCGGCACGCACAGAGGGGGAGCCCCCTCCCGCCTTTCGCGGAACAATTATGTTGCGCGGACGGGTCCAAACTCCGGGAACGCCAGGGGCGCCGGCGCGCCGAAGGGCAATCGCAATGCGATGAAGCATGGCCGCTATGCGGCGGAGCGGCGTACGCGGCGCGCAAAAGTCCGCGCGTTGTGCGATCGCGTGCGCGATACCGCCAATCTGATCGACGTGATGGTGGCCGCCGGTGTGCGCGCCGACGCGCATGAAGCGTTGTTTATCGCGGTCGCCAATGGAGGGCTGCAGAAGGGGCGTAGTCCGGCAACGAAAAATCCGGATGCGCGGGCTCAGCACGAAACTTCGCCGCGGGGCCGATGTGCCGGTTCCCCGCCGCGTCGGTCAGCACCATTCCGCGCGCCTTCGCGTTCTGATCGGAGAACGCCTCTTTCAGAGTGTGCAGCGGCGCCCAGCAGAGATCGATCGGCTCAAGGAATGCTTCCCATTCGGCGCGTGTCTTGGTCGCGAAGGTCCCGGTCAGGAATGCGATCAGCGGCGCCTGTGTGGGACCGGGTTCGCCCGCCGCCGGTTGCGCGAGATCGGGGCGGCCAAGTGCGGCAAAGAAATTCTCGCAGAATTTCTTCTCGTTCCCCGCCAGCGCGATATGGCCGCCATCCTTCGTCTCATAGAGGCGGTTCATCGCCTGTCCGCCGTAGTTGCGCATCTGTTTCGGCACCGGCGCGCGATCTTCGCCAAGCACGGTGCCGGTGATGTTCGGCGTCCACGCCATCAGCGAGTCGAACATCGCGATGTCGATGAAATCGCCCTTGCCCGATTTCTCGCGCGCGAGCAGCGCCATCAAAATCGCGCTGAGCGCGGTGAGCGACGATGCCATGTCGGCGGCAACGAGATTGGGCATCGCGGGCTTGTCATCGTTTCCGCGCGAAAGATCCGCAGTGCCGACGAGCGCCTGGACGCCCAAGTCGTGCGCGGGTTTGTCCTTGAGCGGGCTGTCCTGGCCGAACGCCGAGATGGAGCAGTACACGATGCGCGGATTGCGCGCGGCTACGCGATCGTAATCGATGCCCAGACGTTTCGCGACACCGGGCCGGAACGCCTCCACGATCACGTCGGCGTCGTCCGCGAGTTTGAGGAACGCGTCCTTTTGTGCGGCATTTTTCAGATCGAGCGCGATGGCGCGTTTGCCGCGCGCGATGTTGCGGAACCACACGCTCGTGCCGTCCTTCGCACGCGTGCCCATCGCGCGCGTGGGTTCGCCGGTGCCGTTCGCGGGCTCGACCATGATCACATCGGCGCCGTGATCGGCCATCGTCATCGTCAGATGCGGACCGGGCAGATATTGCGAGAGGTCGAGGACGCGGATGAAGCTGAGTTTCATGGTTTCTTGCCGCGAATCGGGAATCGTGAGCAGTGTGTCGCCGCCGATTTCACTCTGTCGCGGGGCAAACTGCAATGAAGCAGGCGTACTGGAACAGCGTGGCGCTCGATTTCGAGTCTGAGGTCTGCGACATCACCCGCGAGGAAAGCGCCGATCTGGTGAAGCGTCATGTCGCGCTGGCGCGGCCGAAGCGGAAAGATTCCGTGTTAGTGGACCTCGGCTGCGGCGTCGGCACGTTCATTCATCGCTATGGGCGGCGCTTCGAGTCCGTGATCGGTGTCGAATTCGCGTCGCGCATCATCGTCCAGGCGATCGCGCGCTGCGCCAAGATGCCGAATGTGACGTGGAAGACGATGGACATTCCGCGCGCCGCGAAAGAGATCGGCACTGTCGCCGATCTCACCGTGTGCATGAACGTGATCACCTCGGCGAGCGCCGCCAAGCGTGCTGCGATCTGGTCGAGCCTCGCCCATGTCACGCGCAAAGGCGGGCATGCGCTGGTCGTGATCCCGTCGCTGGAATCCGAATGGCTCGTGCGCGCAACGACGAAGGAAAAACTCGAACCTGTGCGAAAAGGCGGCTTGGTGAAGCGCGACGACGCTTGGCAGAAACACTACGAACGCGCGGAGTTGGATCGCATCTTCACCGATTATGGCTTCACCGTGCGCCGCGTCGATCGGGCGTATTATCCGTGGTCCATAGAAGGCGTCCGCGAAACCCCAGCGCGCGCGAAGAACCGCCCCTGGGACTGGATGGCGCTTGCGCAGAAACTTTGAAGACGAAAGGAGTTAGCTAAACGCCGGTATTCCCGTAATCGCGCGGCCCATAATCAGCGCATGGACGTCGTGCGTGCCTTCATAGGTGTTCACGGCTTCGAGATTGAGCACATGGCGAATGACGCCGTATTCGTCGCTGACACCGTTGCCGCCATGCATGTCGCGGGACTCGCGCGCGATGGCGAGCGCCTTGCCGCAGTTGTTGCGCTTCATCAGCGAGATCGCCGGCGGCGCGACCTTGCCCTCGTCCAGCAAGCGGCCGAGGCGCAAACAACCCTGAAGCCCGAGCGTGATCTCGGTCTGCATGTCGGCGAGTTTCTTCTGGATGAGCTGGTTGGCCGCGAGCGGGCGGCCGAACTGCTTGCGCTCCATCGTATAGCTGCGCGCCGCGTGCCAGCAGAACTCGGCCGCGCCCATCGCGCCCCACGCGATGCCATAGCGCGCGCGGTTGAGGCATCCGAACGGACCCGAAAGTCCGCGCACATGTGGAAACAGATTTTCTTCCGGCACTAAGCAATCGTCGAGCACGATCTCGCCGGTGATCGAGGCGCGCAGCGAGAACTTGCCCTCGATCTTCGGTGTCGAAAATCCTTTCATGCCGCGCTCGACCACAAAGCCGCGGATCGCGCCGTCCAGCTTCGCCCACACGACCGCGATATCGGCGATCGGCGAGTTGGTAATCCACATCTTCGCGCCGTTGAGGCGATAGCCCGCGCCGTCCTTCACCGCCTTTGTCACCATCGAACCGGGATCGGAGCCATGATCGGGTTCGGTGAGGCCGAAGCAGCCGACAAACTCGCCGCTCGCGAGCTTGGGCAGATATTTGCGGCGCTGCTCCTCGCTGCCATAGGCAAAGATCGGATGCATGACGAGCGACGACTGTACGCTCGCCGCCGAACGATAGCCGCTATCGACGCGCTCGATCTCGCGCGCCACCAATCCATACGACACATAATTCAGACCCGCACCGCCATATTCTTGGGGGATCGTCGGGCCGAGAAATCCCATATCGCCCATCTCGGTCATGATGGCGCGGTCGAAGGTCTCGTTGCGGAATCCGTCGCGAACACGCGGCAGCAGGCGCTCCTGGCAATAGGCGCGCGCGCTGTCCGATACCAGCCGCTCGTCCGCGGTCAGTTCTTCGGCCAGCAACAGCGGATCGGACCAATCGAACGGATTGTTCTCGATGGCGTGCGATGTGTGCGGCTTCTCTGCGGCGCTCATGGGTCCCTCGCGATGGGCGGGGATATAGCCCCGACCACCGAAAGGCGCAAACCAGCTCCTTAATGGCCGATATTCGCTGCCATGAACTTTTCCAGTTCCGTCAGCATCTGGATGCGCGTGAGGGCATAGGAGAGAGAGTGATCATCGCCATTGATCCTGATGAACTGGACCGACTTATCCGCCCGCTTCAGAGCCCGTTCCTCGATCTCGCTTTGCTCAATCGGGACAGTAACGTCCTTGTCGCTGTGCATGAGAAGAATTGGGGCTTTCACCTGATCCGCGTGCTCGGAGGGCGACTGCGCTTCCATAGCAGAGCTGTCGATGCTCGAAGCGCCCAACCGCCGTTCCCAAATGGATGTCGCGACAGACTCGAACTTAGTTCCAGAATAATGAAGCCGATCGAGATCGAAGGTACCCGCAAATGCAGCCGCACAGGCATAAAGATCAGGAGAGAAAGTGGCTCCGGCAAGCGACATGTATCCGCCGTAGTTCGCGCCATATATGCAGACGCGTTTGGGATCGGTCACGCCATCGGCAATCAGCTTCTTCACACCATCCTGAACATCGAATTGAACCTTGTTGGTCCACTCGCCATCGCCGGCAGTTACAAACGACCGGCCATACCCGGAAGAGCCGCGGAAGTTCGGCTGCAACACAGCATAGCCGCGCGACGCAAAGAATTGCGCCACCCAGTTGAAGCCAAGCAGAGTGCGCGCTTCTGGACCGCCATGCGGCATGACAATGGTCGGAAGATTGTGCGGATCCTTGCCCGGCGGCAGCGTGAGATACGCGCGGATGTCCAGACCGTCCCGCGCCTTGTAAGGATAGGGCCTCATGTCACCAAGATCGGATTGCTGCAAACCTGGATAGGCCTGAAGGAGCTGCATCAATTGATGCGCAGCCGGCGTGTAGAGAAACAAAGTCGGCGGATTTCGCGGCGATTCCGAGACAACAAGATAGGACGCGCCGGCGGCGTCTTTCGAGACAATCCACACTGTTTGGTTTGGCAGCGTCTTTTCCAACCTGGTCTGAATTGCCTGCATCGCCGGATCGAAATAGCTCGCGCGCATGCGATCATCGGCATAGGCCACGCCGATGATCCGCCCGGTATGTTCATCCCTGATCTCATGATCGACGTCATAATGCTGATCAGCAAACAGCGCCGTGGAGACACCGCCTGGCGTAGTCCAATGGTACAGGCCCGTGATCCCGGTTGGCCCCTGTGCCTCAACGAGCAATGTCGGACTCGCGTCGTTGGAGAGCCCTACAAACTCCGGTCCGCCGCCACCCTTGGAGTTGAACGTGCCAGCAACGTGCCCACCCATAACGACCTCACTGGATAGATCAGCGTCGTGCTTGACGAAGCCCAGGGGGTGACCGTGACCGTCCATGGGAATCTGAAAGGCACCCTTGGGCGCCAGCATCACCTCCACACCCTCGCCTGTGGTTACATCGACCTTGAACACTCCCAGATGCCAATTCCAGAGGTCCTGCGTGTCGTGCGTATCTGGTGTGTCGTACGCCAGCATGTACACGTGGTTTGGATCTTCCGGCGGCTGATCGACGATCGCCGATCCACCGAAATTATATTTGAGCTTCTTCCAGTTGTTCAGCAGCACGGCCTCGTTGCGGCCGTTGACATCCACGCTCACCGAGCGGGCCCATTGAAAAACGTCCTTATGATAGACTTCCTTTTGATTCAGACGGAACGTACAGATCAAGCGATCATCGTTCGGCCAGTCGACCCCGTCAGCAACGGCATCCGGAACAGCGACCATGTGCGGCGGCTTGGACAGGTCCGCGATCTCGTAAATCGCGATCGCAGATTCGTTGTTGTGAGGCTGGACAACGGCAAGATGCTTGCCGTCGGGAGACAGCCTCGCAGCTTCGAATGCCGGCAAACTGCCGAAGGCTTCTACCGGCGGGGGCGACGTCGCAGCGGCACCGCACGTCGCGGACATAAGCAAGCCGACGCAGAACGCACGCGACATCGCATTCATGGAGGTCCCCGACTGTTGTAACGATACTATGCAACAACCTTATGATGAAGAGCGAGAATTTTCTCTCGCCGCGTTGCAACCCGGGTGGGTGTTACCTTCAGGCCGCAAAGAAATCCACGACAGCCTGCTTGTAAACCTTGTCGCCCACCGCCGTCATGTGATCGCGATTTGGCACCGTCACCGCGCGGCCATCAGCAAACGCCGCCGCAAACGGATCCGGCGGACCGGTCAGAACGTCCTTTTCACCGCAGACGACCAGAACAGGCCGCGTCGAATGGCCAAGCTGATCCCTGGTGAAGACATCGCGGCTACCGCGCATACAAGCGGCGAGCGCAAGGCGGTCTTTGCCGGGCTGATCAGCGAACAGGCGAAAATCGCGCGCGGTCTGGTTCTTGATCGTAGATACATCATCGACCAACAGCGCATCGGCGATCATCGAACGGCGCTCCGGATCGGCGACGGCAGCTTCGGCTGCGTTGAGATCGAGATAGCTCGCGCCGACGCCAGCGATCACAACTCTGCAGAACAGTTCAGGATGCTTGATCAGCAGCGACATCGAAATATAGCCGCCCATCGAATAGCCCATCAGGAGAGCGCGACCGACACCTGCGTCCTGCATAACTGCGACGACGTCTTGGGCCATTGTGGCGTGACTGTAAATCGCAGGATCGCGTGGTTTGTCGCTTTCACCATGGCCTCGGCAATCGAGGGCCACGACCTGATAGCCTGCGCCGTTCAGCGTCTGGTACCAGCCGGGCGTACGCCAGTTCTGCACGCGGTCCGAGGCAAAACCATGCACGAGCACGACCGGTTCACCCTCGCCCGCAATCTCGTAGGCTATGCGAACACCATCATTCCGCAGGGCAAACTTGGTCATGCGCTTCTCCGTCGCGGTGGACCTTCGCAAAGCCATGCGGGACTGTCTATGATCTGTGGGTTCCATAGCCGGATACCGCCATGACGCTGGAAACACTGAAAAAAGATGTGTGCGCGGCCATCGACGCGATGCGCGATGAGTTACTGGGCATGAGCCATGCGATCCATGGCGAGCCGGAACTGGCGCTGGAGGAATTCAAAGCCGCCACTCGCCTTACCGAGGGTATCGAACGCTACGGCATCGCCGCTCAGCGCGAAGCCTTCGGTCTCAAGACCGCTTATGCCGCCGAGTTCGGTGCGGACAAAGGGCCGACGGTCGCGATCCTTTCCGAATATGACGCTTTGCCGGGCGTTGGACATGCCTGCGGGCACAACATCATTGCAACGGCGGGCTTCGGCGCAGCGATGGCGCTATCGAAGCTCAACGGACGCCTGCCGGGCCGCGTGCGCTATCTCGGCACGCCGGCGGAAGAACGCTACGGCGGCAAGGAGATGATGGCGCGCGAAGGTGCGTTCGAGCGAGTCGATGCGGCGATGATGATCCACCCGTCGAACCTGAATCTCGTCACCATGCCATGCATCGCGATCGTTGACGTGACCGTGATCTATCATGGCCGCGCGGCACACGCCTCAGCCGTGCCGCATCGCGGATTGAATGCGCTCGATGCCGTCGTCACCGCCTATCAATCGATCGCGCAGCTGCGCCAGCACATCAAGAACACCGACCGCATTCACGGCATCATCACAGAAGGCGGTCTTGCCTCCAATATCGTGCCGGAGCGCGCGGCGTGCCGCTTCAATGTGCGCGCCATTGACGCTTATGAACTTGCTGAATTGAAGCTTCGCGTACACAACTGTTTCGAAGCCGGCGCGCTGGCAACCGGTTGTCGCGCGGAGATTAAATGGGGCGAGACGCTTTATCTCGACCTCAAGACCAATTGGCCGATGGCCGACGCATTCCAACGTAACGGCGAATCCATCGGACTCGAGTTCTTCCCCATGAAAGAGTTGCCATCCGGCTATGCGGGCTCGACTGACATGGGCAATGTCAGCCATCGCGTGCCGTCGATTCATCCCTGTCTTGGCGTCGCGCCTTTGAACGTCATCATCCACAATGCCGAGTTCGCCCGCCACGCTGTGTCCGAGAAGGGCGATCAGGCTGTGATCGACGGTGCGAAATCCATGGCGACGACAACGCTCGATTTCATGCTGGATGCCGACATGCAGTCGCGTGCAAAGGCCGACTACGCGGCAACGGCGGAATTGTCCAAGGCCGCCATCGAGGCATCGAAGCGCATGGCTTCTGACGCGCAAGGCCACGGTCACGCCCATGGCGGATGCGGTTGCGCGTGAGGATCTGGCTAGCTGTCGCGGCACTGAACGGCGCGCTGGCCGTTGCGTTGGGCGCTTTCGCGGCGCACGGTTTGTCATCACAGCTTGATGCCCATGCGCTCGGCATCTTCGAGACTGGTGCGCGATACCACATGTATCACGCGCTTGCGATGGCGCTGGCAGCCCTGGGGATGCAGAGCGGCGGCGCACGGATTGCCGCCTGGTCAGCGGCCCTGTTCCTAACCGGCATCGTCCTGTTTTGTGGATCGCTCTATGCGTTGGCGATAACGGGTGAGCGGGCCTTCGCGTTTGTCACACCCGTTGGCGGTGTGTCGTTCCTCGCCGGCTGGGTGCTGCTCGCCCTCGCTGCCTTGCGGAGCAAGCCATGAGCGGCCAGAACATTCTCGTTGCAGGCACGGGCATCGCCGGACTTGGCATCGCGCTTGCCTTCGGCAATAGCGAACACCGCATTACGCTGGTCGACCGCGATCCCCCGACACCGGAAGGAAGCCCCGAGGAGGCGTTTCAGAGCTGGGAGCGCCGCGGCGCAACGCAATTACGCCATAGCCATGTTTTCCTGGGTCGTCTGACGACACTTCTGCGCGCGCGCTATCCGCAGCTGATGCAGGAGCTGCTCGATTCAGGGGCGCGCATCTTCGGTTTCGAAGATGGATTGCCGCCGACGCTGCGAGATTCCTATCGTGCGCGGCCTGGAGATGACGAGCTGGCGATTCTATTCAGCCGCCGCACGACGCTCGAGCTAGTCATGCGACGCTATGCGAGCCGTCTGCCTAACGTGTCATTCCTGAATGAAGCTGGCGTGCGCAATGTGATCACAAATCGCGATGATTCCGGCACGCTTATGGTCGAGGGCTTGAAGATCGAGCGCAACAGCACGATCGCGGACATGCGTGCCGACTTGGTCGTAGATGCCAGTGGCCGCAACACTACCTTTCACGACTGGCTGCGCGCTGCGGGTGCGATGGTGACAGAAGAAGAAAGTCCAGCGGGCATTCTCTATTTCACGCGACACTACAAGCTGCGCGACGATGCCGAAGAACCCATTCGTGATGGAACGCCGGGGGCCGGCGATCTCGGTTATATCAAGTTTGGTGTCTTTCCTGCCGACAATCGCCATTTCTCTGTCACGCTCGCGGTGCCTGAGATCGAAACCGCGCTGCGCATGGCGATTGTGAGGCCCGAGACCTTCGATGCGATCTGCATGGAGATTCCAGGATGTGCGCGCTGGGTCGATCCCGCGCGGTCGGAAGCGGCAAGCCAGGTCTTCTCCATGGGAAATCTGAAAAGTGTTTGGCGCAGCTATGTCCATGCCGGCCAGCCACAAGCACTCAATTTCTTCGCCGTCGGCGACGCGACAGTGCGCACCAATCCACTTTACGGTCGCGGCTGTTCGTCAGGCGTTGTGCACGCGCATCTGCTGCGTCAGACCCTGGACATCAGCGACAACCCGCGCACGCGTGCCGTTCTGTTCGATGCCGACACGCGCAAAGCGCTACGACCTTTCTATGACTCCATGGTGCGACAGGACAAACAGGCGATCCGGCGCGCGGAGCACGAGCGCGATCCGGACTATGTGCCATCGTTCCGCGCCAAGATGATGAAGAGTTTCGTCGAAGACGCGATCGGCCCCGCAACGCGTGGCAACATAGAAATTCTGCGCGCTTTGTCGCGCGCTTTCCATATGATCGACGATCCGGCAGCCTGGCTGAAAAAACCTTCGACGCTTGCCAGCGTGATGCGCTTCTGGGCTATGCCGGAGAAGACCAAACGCGCGCGCGGGTTCTATCCTCCTAAATTCGGGCCCGAACGTGCCCAGATGCTTTCCAGACTTAACCTTGCCGCCTGACCGGAGATTGCGATGACCGATTTTCCCACACCCACAATGATCAAGACCAACGGCATCGACATGGCCGTGTACGAGGCTGGCCCGAAGGACGGATTGCCGGTCGTGCTGTGCCATGGCTTCCCAGAGCTCGCTTATTCCTGGCGGCACCAGCTTCCCGCGCTCACGGCCGCAGGTTATCGCGTGCTCGCGCCCGACCAGCGCGGATACGGCCTCACCAGCCGGCCGCCCAGGGTCGACGACTACGACATGGCGCATCTCACCGGCGATCTCGCCGGAATGCTGGACGCCTTCGGTATCAAAGACGCGATCTTCGTGGGTCACGACTGGGGCGGCATCGTCGTGTGGCAGATGCCGATCTACCAACCCGCCCGCGTGAAAGGCGTCATCGGCGTCAATACGCCGTTCTTCCCGCGCCCACCGATCGACCCGATCATGGGCATGAAGATGATGCGCGGCGAGAACAACTATGTCGTCTTCTTTCAGAAGCCTGGCGTCGCCGACGAGATTCTCGCGCGCGACGCCGGCAAGACATTCCGCTTCTTCATGCGCCGCGGTATGGTGACGGCCAAGGAATTTGCCTCGCTGCCGCAGGAAATGAAGAACTTCGAACTCGTCCACGCTATTCAGGAAGACGAATCCACCTGGCGCGGCGAAGTTTTGCTCAATCCCGAAGAAATGAAGTTCTTCGTCGATACCTACACCAAGACCGGCTTTACAGGCGGGATCAACTGGTATCGCAACCTGACACGGAACTGGGAACAAAGCGGCACGATGGAACAGCGTGTCCATGTCCCCAGCCTTATGATCATGGCGGAGGACGACGTTGTTCTGCCTCCCTCGCTGACCGATGGCATGGAGCTCTATGTACCGGACCTCGAACGTGTGTTGATCCATGGCAGCGGCCACTGGACTCAGCAGGAAAAGCCGGAAGAGACCAGCCGCGCCATGATCGATTGGCTGAAAAAGCGGTTCTCTTAGGTCTTCATTCCGCCGTGCCTTCCTGCGAATATTGCCGGATGGCTGAATCGGTAGACGCCATTGATACCTTTTCTTATGCCGCGCCGGACGATCCGCGGCTGAAGCGTTTCGTCATCCGCCTGATCGAGCGGATGACGGGCCAGCCCTATCTGAAATGGGTTTACGAAGACAATCGCGCGCATCCGGTGCCGGGCGAGAGCTTCTGGTCTGCCGCCGTGCGCCGTCTCGAGCTGAGGCTCGACTACAACCGCGAGGCGCTCGCCACATGGCCAAAGGAAGGACCGCTGGTCGTTGTCGCCAATCATCCGTTCGGCGTACTCGATGGCCTTATCATCTGCCAGATCGTGTCGGAGGTACGCAGCGATTTCCGTGTGCTGACCAATGCGGTACTTTTGCGCGCCGAGGAAGTGAAGACGTTTCTGCTGCCGGTCGATTTTGCGGAGACCGAGGAAGCGTTGAAGACGAACCTGAGAACCCGTGCGGAAGCCAAGAACCATCTGGTGAAAGGCGGCTGCCTGATCGTGTTCCCGGCCGGCGGCGTATCGACGACGCCCACCATCTGGCACAAGCGCGCGGTCGATGCCGAATGGAAGAACTTCACCGCACGCATGATCAGCCAGGCGAAAGCGCCCGTCGCGCCGGTGTTCTTCGGTGGTCAGAACAGCCGCCTGTTCCAGCTCGCCAGCCACATCAGCATGACGCTGCGCCTGTCTCTGCTGTTCAAAGAAGTGCACGACCGTATCGGCAGCGTGGTCCAGATCCGCATCGGCGATCTGATTCCCTATGAACGCCTCGCCATGTTCAACGACCGGCAGTCCTTCATGGACCACCTGAAGGACCTCACCTACGCGCTCGGCGACAACCTGCCCCGCGCGCCGAAGGAGCGGACCAAGCGTCCGCGTAGAGCGCCAAACGAGCGGGTCAACCTGTGACCGCGCGGCCGCGCGTCGGACTGTTTGTCACCTGCCTTGTCGATCTGGTCCGGCCGCAGGTGGGATTTGCGGCGGTCAAGCTTCTTGAGCAATCAAGGTGCGACGTTGTCGTGCCGACGATGCAGACCTGTTGCGGGCAGCCGGCGTGGAACGCAGGTGCCGACAAGGACGCGCGTAAGATTGCCGAGCAGGTCATCGCGGCGTTCGGCGAATTCGACTATGTGGTCGCGCCGTCCGGCTCCTGCGCCGGGATGATCAAGCGGCATTATCCGGAAGTTCTGAACAACGATCCCCGCGCGCTGGCGCTCGCCGCCAAGACGCACGAGCTGACCTCGTTCCTGGTGAACGTGCGCGGCATGAAAAGCGTTCCGGCGAAGTGTGAAGCGCGCGCCTGCTATCACGACTCGTGCTCCAGCCTGCGCGAGATGCGCGTGCGCGAACAGCCGCGAGGTTTGCTGGCATCCGTTGAAGGACTGTCGATTAGCGAACTGACCGATTGCGATGTCTGCTGCGGTTTCGGTGGATTGTTCAGCGTCAAATATCCCGAAATCTCCGAGCGCATGGCCGACGACAAGATTGCTGACGCGATCGCGACGGGTGCCGACATGCTGACCGGCGGCGATCTCGGCTGCTTGCTGCATCTCGAAGGCCGCATGAAGCGCCGGGGCATGACAATGCGCGTACGCCATGTCGCGGAAGTCCTGGCGGACGAGACATGAACGCCAATCCGCGCGCGTTCAAGCAACAGGCGCATGACGCGCTGAACGATGCCAAACTCAAAAGCGCACTCGGACGGTTGAAAACGCACTTCGCACAGCACCGCACCGAAGCAGCGGAGCGCTATGGAGACTTCGAGGGACTACGCGAAGCGGGCAAGACGATTCGCGATCATGCGATCGCCAATCTCGACACGCTGCTGGAAACCTTCGAACGCAATGTCATCGCGCGTGGCGGACACGTGCATTGGGCACGCGACGCCACCGAGGCGCGCGCCATCATTCTCAATATCCTTCGCAGTGCAGGCGTGAAGACCGTAACCAAGGGCAAGTCGATGGTCTCGGAAGAGATCGGGCTCAACGCTCACCTGGAATCCAACGGTCTGATCCCGGTCGAGACCGATCTCGGTGAATACATCATCCAGCTTCGCAAGGAACCGCCGAGCCACATCATCGCGCCGGCATTTCACCTGCACAAAGAGCAGGTCGAAAAGACCTTTCGCGATGCGCACACGACACTCGATCCGAACCGCTCGCTCGATGAACGTCAGGCCCTTGTCGCCGAGGCACGCACGATGCTGCACACCTCGTTTGAAGCCGCCGACGCGGGCATCACCGGCGCGAACTTCCTGAGCGCCGCGGAAGGCGCCGCGGTGATCGTCACCAATGAAGGCAACGGCGATCTCACGCGGCTTCTGCCGCGCACGCATATCGTTCTGACCGGCATCGAGAAGATCGTGCCTGATCTCGGCGATGTCGCGGTGCTGCTCAGGCTGCTGACGCGCTCGGCAACGGGTCAGGAGATCTCGTCCTATGTCTCGATCATGTCGGGACCGACCGCCGAGCGACCCGATAGCGCGTTCCATGTCGTGCTGCTGGACAATGGACGCTCCAAACTGCTCGGCACCGAAGCGCAGGACGTTCTGCGCTGTATCCGCTGTGCGGCGTGTCTCAACCACTGCCCGATCTACGGCGCGATCGGCGGTCACGCCTACGGTGCGACCTATCCGGGACCGATCGGCGCGGCACTCAATCCAGGGCTCATCGGCGACAGCACCTACCATCATCCCAATGCTTCGACCTTCTGCGGGCGATGTGCGGAAGTCTGCCCCGTCAAGATTCCACTGCCGACGATCATGCGGCACTGGCGCGCGAAGGAATACGCGGACGGTCTTGCGCCGAAGGCGATGGTCGCAGGTTTAAGCATCTGGGCGTTCGCGGCGAAGCGTCCAAAGCTGTATCGCCTGGCCACGAACATCATGGCGCGCGTGCTGAAGCTCATGGGCCGCAATGGTGCTGTGCATGCGCTGCCGCTTATGCGCGGCTGGTTCGCCGTGCGCGATTTCCCGGCGCCACGGGGAAAGACATTCCAGGAGCTGTGGCGTGAACGCGCGTGACGAGATCCTAGAGAACATCCGCGCGCGGACAGGCACTGCCGTGCCGAGGCCTGAACCTTATCGTGCGCCGATCATCACTTCCGATCTTGTCGCCGCCTTTGCCAGCAAGGCCGAAGCGGTGAACACCGAGATCCGGATATTGGAACGCGAAGACGAGATTCCAACCGCCATCGCCGAGATTCTGCGTGCACACAATCTCGCGGCGCGGATTCATCTGCCGCCGAACTCCGATGTCATCGGTCTGGAAGCATTGACTATCCTGCGCGATCCGCCAGGACCGGATGACACGGCGGTGACGCGCGCGCCACTGGCGATTGCGGAGACCGGAACGCTGGTGCAGCCCGCGCGCGATGCGTCGCCGGCATCGTGGCATTTTCGGCCCGGCTTCGAGATCGCAATTCTCAAAGCATCCGACATCGTCGGGCATTTCGAGGATGCGCTCGCAAAATTGAAAGCACAGACTTTGCCGCCGACGATCAACCTGATCACGGGCCCATCGCGGACCGGTGATATCGAACAGACGCTCGAACTCGGCGCGCATGGACCGAAGGCGCTGGCAGTGCTGATCGTGCGTGACGGCCCCCATACTTCGACAAGCTCAGCATGAGGGATTTCCGCTCTCCCTTCACCCTGAGCCTGTCGAAGGGTGAGGCGTGATCCCCAACTCCCGACGCGCGAATTCGCCGACCGCCTTGTAATCCGCCTTGCCGTTGGGCGCGCGCAAATTCACGCCAGCGATCAGAATCCGCTTCGGCGTCTTGTAGCCGGCGAGCTGGCCGCGCACGTGGGTGCGCAGATCGCTTTCATCGAACGAGGAACCGGGTGAGAGCACCACCACGCCGGTGACGGCTTGTCCCCACTTTTCATCCGGCACACCAAGAACAAGAGCATCGTCCACCGACGGATGCGTCTTTAAGGCTTCCTCGACCTCTTCGGGAAATACTTTCTCGCCGGCGGTGTTGATGCAGTTGCTGCCGCGGCCAAGCAAGGTCACAGAACCATCGGCTTCCACACGCGCGAAATCGCCGGGTACGACATAGCGCTTGCCTTCGATGATGCGGAAGGTCTTAGCGGTCTTCACTTCGTCCTTGTAATAGCCAAGCGGTTGCGGCCCGCCGAACGCGACCAGACCGGCCTCGCCGGGGCCGACACGCTGGTCGTTCTCGTCGATCACGATGGCGTATTCGGTGAGCTGGAAATCGGCGGTCTTCACATGGCCATCCTTGCTGGCCATCGAAACGCCCATGCCCATCGCCTCGGTTGAGGCGAAGCTGTCGGTGATCACGAGCGCGGGCACATGATTGATGAGCCCGTCCTTCACTTCTTCGGTGAACATCGCGCCCGACGACGTGATCCCGGTAAGACTGGAAAGATCGTAGCGGCCGGGCGCCTCATCGAGAGCACGCAGCATCGGTTTCGCGAACGGATCGCCGACGACGGAGATCGATGTCACTCTGTGCTTCCCGGTCGCTTCCCAGATTTCGGCGGGATCGAAAGTCTGGCCTTCGACCGTCACCACGCATCCGCCGGCGAGGAAGCAGGTCAGCGTTCCCATCAACCCCGTTCCGTGCATCTGCGGACAGGCGGGCAGCACGCGCGGGACGATGGGTGACATCTTCACGAGCTGACTGAACGCCTCGAGCGACAGCGGCATGTAGCCGGTCAGCCGCTCCACGCGATTGAGCCAGAGCTGCATCAGATCGCTGTGCTGATAGATCACGCCCTTCGGCATGCCGGTCGTGCCGCCGGTGTAAATAAAGAGCTGGTCGTCTGGCGAACGCTCGATGCCGAGTGGCGAACCGTCGCCTTTCGTCGCCAGCGCCTCATAGCTTTCGGCAAACGATGCGACCTCAGCGCCATTCACTTCGATGAAGGTCTTCACCTTCGGCAATTGGTTGTGGATCTGTGCGATGCAATCGCGGAATTCGGAGTGATAGATCAGCGTCTGCGCATCCGAATTGTCGAGGATGTAGCGCACCTCGTCCGGCTTGTAGCGGTAATTGATGTTCACATGCGTCAGCCTGCCAAGGAAACACGCGCCCATCGCCTCGGTGTATTCGGCGGAATTGCGCAGATAGAACGCGACCTTGTCCCTGGGCTTCGCGCCGCGTGCAATCATCGCGCGGGCGAGATTGTTCATGCGGGGCATCGCCTCGCCCCAACTGATGATCTTGTCACCGTGAATGGTGAAGGGCGACGCTGGCGGAACGACCGTTGCAACAGATTCCAGAACGTCACCGTAATTCCAGGGCATGATTTTATCCGTCTATTTCCACGCTGCCTCACCCTTCGACAGGCGCAGGGTGGAGGGGTGCTCCAATCCCTCATGCTGAGCCTGTCGAAGCATGAGGAGCCGCTTGCTCATACTCTAACCGCGGCGGCGATGGTGCTGACCGAGCGGTTCTTGATCCAGTGACTGTCGATATTCTTGCGGAAATGCGCCGGACGGTCCTTCAGATAATTCGTCGCGAGCCATAGCCGTTTGAAATGACGCTTCTGGCCTGCAGACGCGTCGTCCTCATAAGAACTGCGGCCGTGGAGCACATGGTAGTTGTTGATGAACTGCATCTCGCCGGGCTGCAGGTCCATATAGACATTGTACTTCGGATCGCGCGCCATCGCGCTGACCGTGTCAAGCGCTTCGAGCACTTTGCTGGTGAGACGCGGCGCATCCGCATGGCGCTGCGAGGCGCGGATATAGGCCGGGATGAAGCGGATGAAGAAGCGGTCCGCGTGCTCAGTGAACACAGGGAACATGTAATAAGGCTTCGCGCCGGGGGATTGCTCGCCACGCGTATCGTAAGGCTGCGGCGCGAACAGAACCTCGGCGAGATCGGGCCGCGTGCGCACCAATTCGTTGTAGATCGCAACCGCATTGGCGACGCAGGAGAGCCCGCCGCCCTTGGCCTTGCGCAGGCACATCAGCCCGATCACATCGGCGCCATCGGTGTGATAGTCGAGCGCGATCTGGCCGAGCTCATTGCCGCGAAACGTCGGATCGGTGACCGATTTTCCCTGATCGGTCACGTCGCCCATCACATGGCCCTTGGCGTTCTGCGGCCACGGATCGCCGAGATGCAGGCCGATGCCCCAATAGAGCATCGTCAGGTCGTCGTCGCTGTAACGCGTGTGATCGAGCGCGGAGATGCGCGTGAAGCCGCGGCCGTCGATCAGCTCGCGTTCGATGCCTTCAAGTTTGCGCGCCAACCCGTCGAGCGGAAAATGCTCTCGCCCGATGTCGAGAAGATTGTCCGAAACCGATTTCGCCTGCGCCAGTGCCGCATCGAGCTCGCGATGATCGGCATCGCTCAGCGTCACCGTCCACACCGACGGATCGGAGACATCTTTCGACGTCCAGTCGATATGGGTTTCGAGCGGGCGATGCATCATGGCGCCACCTTGGAAAAATCTCCGGCTCCGCGCGCGGCAAATTTGCTCTGCTTATCGTCGAGCGGCAACGACCTGTTGTTTACCACCCGCACCAATTGAACGATTAGGGTCTTGGCGTCTCTTTGCGTTGCTGTGAACACAACCGACTCAACCCAAGAGTCAGGCGCCGCTTCAGACGCGAAAAAAACGGCGTTGGTTTCCACAGGCGCGATATGAAACAAGCCCGGCTTCACCTCTACAAACTTGCTGTCCTCCTCGATGAAAACGCGTACAACGAGCCCGCTGATCTCTAATCGATACTTGAGCCCTTTATCCGGCGTACCCGTCGGAGTCAGAAAAGCTTCTTTGTCGAAATGGATTATGCCTTCCCACATGCCATCAAAAGGCAAAGACGGCTGAACGTATTGAGCGGGCTCCTGGTCTGGTTGCGGGACGGTCTGCTGCGGCGTGGCGACGGCGGGCGTCATGAGCAGCCCACATGCCAGACCAGCAAAGATCATCCGCTTGCTCCTCATGCCTGCGGTCCTCGCACCAACTTGCCTGCGAGCGCGCTGGTCGCTTCGCCGCCCCGATAGGCAACCTGGCCGGAAACGATCGTCGCATCGTATCCATTCGCGCCTTGCAAGAGGCGCTTGCCGCCGGCGGGAAGATCGAACGCCATCTTCGGGGCCTGCACCTGCAGTCTGTCGAAGTCGATGATGTTGAGGTCGCCTTTCTTGCCGGTCGCAATCACGCCGCGATCCATCAGACCGACGGCACGCGCGGTGTCGGCGGTCTGGCGCTTGACCAGATAGCCGAGATCGAACTTGCCCGTGGCGCGGTCGCGGCCCCAATGGGTGAGCAGATAGGTCGCGAAGCTTGCATCCGAGATAATGCCGACATGCGCGCCGCCATCGCCAAGGCCCTGCACGGTGTCGGGATGCGCGATCATGTCGTGACAGGCGTCGAGATTGAAATCGGTGTAGTTCGCGAACGGCAGGAACAGGAACGCGCGGCCCTCATCCTCCAGCAACATGTCGTAAGCGATATCCTGCGCCTCGCGGTTGCCGCGCGCCGCCATCGCCGCGAGCGACGTTTCCTTCGGCGGCTCGTAGTTCGGCGGATCGCCGAGCGGGAATATCTTGTCGAACGCCATCACGCGGCGCGCGAGCGGGTGCGTCTGCTTGGCTTCGGTCTCCGCCAGCATGCGCGCGCGGAACGACGGATCGCGCATGATGCGCACCTTGTCGGCGAGCGGCTTATCCTTGATCTCGGCAAACGTCTCATGCGCGATGAACGGATTGATCGTGCCCTGAAGACCCAGTAGCAAGCCGATGGGGCGCGGCGCGACCTGGCCGCGGATCGCGAGGCCATCCTTCGACGCCCGTTCGATCAGGCCGAGCAGACCGCGCCAGCCATCCGGCGACGATCCGGCCTGTGCCAGCGACAGCGACAGCGGACGGCCCGAACGCTCGACCAGGCGGCGCAGCATGGCGAACTCGGTCAGCGGATCGGGGGAGTCGAAATCGGAGATCAGCTCCATCACGCCGCGGCCGGCATCGGCGATGCCCATCGCGATGCCCATGAGTTCGGCTTCCTCGGCGCGCAGACCCGGCGTCGGTTCGCCCTTCACGCTCTTGTGCAAAATGGTCCGCGACGTCGTGAAGCCGAGCGCGCCGGCCTGCATCGCCTCTTTCGTCAGGTGACGCATCCTGGCGATGTCGTCTTCATTCGCCGGCTCGATGGCCGCACCGCGTTCGCCCATCACGTAGACGCGGAGCGCACCGTGCGCGAGCTGCGCGCAGACATCGATGTCGTGCGGCACCTGCTCCAGCGCATCGAGATAATCGCCGAACGATTCCCAGTTCCACTTCAGGCCTTCGTGCAGCGCGACGCCGGGGATGTCCTCGACGCCTTCCATCAGCTCGATCAGCCGCGCGTGATCGCCCTGATGCACCGGCGCGAAGCCGACGCCGCAATTGCCCATCACCACCGTCGTCACGCCATGCCAGCTCGATGGCGCAAGACGCGTGTCCCACGTCGCCTGGCCGTCATAGTGCGTGTGGATATCGACAAAGCCCGGCGTGACGAGCTTTCCCTTTGCATCGATCTCTTCGCGCCCTTGACCTGCGACTTTGCCGACGGCGGAAATCCTGCCGTTCGTCACCGCGACATCGCCCTCATAGAGCGCGCCGCCCTTGCCGTCGGCGATCGTGCCGCCGCGAACGATGAGATCGTAGTCAGACATCGGCGACTCCTTATGATATTGGCGGACATTCAGGCGCGTTCAGAAATTTTGGCGTCTCATGCGTAAATGTTGTCGGATTCAGTGGTAATGTAGCCAACCCCCAAACAATCTTTTCTGTGACCGCCTTGTCGGATGTTAAGAGGGCAAACGCAGTGTGAGGCTCGACAAGTATGCGACCCTTCACGATCACCCGATCGAATTTGAGCACATTTATCAGCTTGCCTTCGTGGACACGAGCTTCGAGATAACGCCCTTCTTCTTTGCCGACAGGAAATATGACCGCGTAGACGAAGTCATTGCTCGCTCTGCACTCGTTGATTGACACGCGCGTGGCGTGGCGTTGCAAGTCGGACGCAAACGAACGCCAGTCACCATCGACTGACGAAGCAGCAGACTTTGTGGCACCACATATCAGCATCGCCACGAGCAAAGCCGCTAGCCGCGCCATCATTTCAACCTTTCGAGCGCCGTCATCACGGCGGCGGTCTTTTCCCAGATGATCATGTGTCCGGCTTCGGGGATCGCGGCGAGTTCGGCGCCCTTGATGCCCTTCTTGAACGCCTGCGCGTAGGCCGGCGGTACAAGCTTGTCGCTGTCGCCCCAGATGAGCAGCGTTTTGGCGCGGATGCGATAGAGACGCTGCGAAAGGCCGCGATCCGGCACCGGAAACAGAAGCTTGCCCGCCATGCCGAGCTGGCGCGCGTTGGTGACAAGGAAGGCTTTCAGCCATTCCGGATCGTCGAATGCCATGCCCTGCGTCATCAGCGCGGCGCCGGCGTCCGCATCGTGAAACAGCAGCGGCGGATATTCATATGGCACCAGCGAGAAGATGTCCGGGATCGGATGATCGTCGAGCCATAGACCTGCCGGCGCGATCAGTGCGAGACGCGAGAAGCGGTGATTGTCCAGCGCCGCCATCTCGGCTGCGATCATGCCGCCCATCGAATGACCGGCGAGGATCGGGTCTTTCAGGCCGAGTGCATCGACGACATCAAGCGTATGCAGCGTGATGTCGAGCATGTCGCGCAGCTCGCCGCATTCCTCGCTGTCGCCATAGCCGGGCAGCAGCGGCGCGCAGACATGATACTTCTCGGCCAAGGCGTTCAGAAACGGATCCTTCGCCTCCAATCCGCCCGCGCCATGCAGGAAGAAGAGTGGCTGACCATTGCCGCCATCGTAGTAGCGAACGGGAACGTGTTGCGTGGCGACAGTCGTCAATTCCATCGCCATCACTCCGCCGCCACGGCTTCGCGCGGAAGCGACCCCGGCGTGACCTGCTTGATCGGGTGGCACCAGAAGCGACCGTCATCGGCGTATTCGGGGAACAGACCGCGCAGCTTCGGCATCACCTTCTCGGCGAACAGCTTCGTCGAATACATGCACTTCTCTTTCGGCATGTCGCCGACATGCATGAGGCAGAAGATGTTTCCGACGCGCAGCGACTTGATCAGGTCTTCCATGCGCTGGCGCACGGTTTCCGGCGAACCGGCGATGACGTGGCCGCCTTCGGTCAGCTCCTTCCAGGTGATCTCGCCCCAGCCGCGCACCGGCGCGTATTGCGACAGCGCGCCGGTCTGGATTGTCTTGATGGTGCGATAGCCCGGCGCATCGGCGAAGCCCGCGAAGACATGCAGGCAGCGATTGTAGAAATACGAGACGTGTTTCGAGTAAAGCCGCTCGGCTTCCTCATCCGTATCGGCGACAAGGATCGTCTGCGCGAAGCCCGCGCGATAGGGCGAGGTGTCCGGCGCGTTGCGCTCTGCGACGCGCTTCCAATAGCCATCCATCAGCGCCTTGCCGCGGATATAGCCGCTGAACGACAGGTATGAATAGGAATAGGTGTTGTCGATGCAGAAGTCGTAGGTCTCGACCGAACCGCCGCCCGGAATGTGAATCGGCGGCGGATTTTGGATCGGTCGCGGCCAGATGTTCACATGGCGCAGCTTGTTGTAGCGGCCGTTGAACGCGAACGGCTTCTCCTCGCTCCAGGCCTTGCGGATGAGATCGTGCGCTTCGGCATATTTCTCGCGCGTCAGCGCCGGGATCTGGCCATAGCAGAAATTGGTGTCCATCGAGGTGCCGACGGGAAAGCCCGCGACCAGACGCCCGCCCGAAATGCAATCGAGCATCGCGAACTCCTCCGCCACGCGCACCGGCGGATTGTAGAGCGCGATCGAATTGCCGAGCACGACAAGGCCCACATCCTTGGTGCGCCGCGCGAGCCCCGCCGCGATGATGTTCGGAGACGGCATGATGCCGTAGCCGTTCTGGTGATGCTCGTTCACGCCGATGCCGTCGAAGCCCAGCGTTCCGGCATATTCCAGAAGGTCCATATACGTGTTGTAGACGGAGTGCGCTTTCACCGGATCGAACAGCTTGGAGTCGATATCGACCCACACCGAGCGGTTCTTCTCCCGGAAGTCGTCCGGCAGATAAGGCCACGGCATCAGGTTGAACCAGGTGAATTTCATTGCGCGTCTCCCGGTGTCCGGCACTTTTCGTGCTCTCGTCCGGGAAATTCTGATCGTTTGTCAGTCCCTTGGCAATTCGCGTGTCTTCAAGCTTCCGCAGGGAAAGGCGCGACTGTGCGACCAGCGCCTCGAACAGCTCGCAATGTGCGTTGGGATCGACTTTCGCGTCGATCATCACGCTTAGCCACGTCGCCATTTCCTTGGAGGCGTTGATCAGCTCGCGCATGGCGCGGCGGCGCGCGACAAAATCCGCGCGGCGGCAGCCATGCGTCTCAGCATTGCGATTGCCCTTGGGCGCGCCGGCGCCTTTCCGGTTCCCGCGAGACGGTCCGGCAATAAAATGGGCTTTATATACTTGACTTAATCACCCACAATCTCTAGATTTCAGGTCATAGGAGACGCCCCATGACTTTCGACCTGACCGCCCCGATGTTTACGAATGAAGCCGCCGCCGTCGCTCACCTTGAGAACGACCGTTGGCCCGGTGGCACTGTGACCTGCCCCTTGTGCGGTTGCGGCGACAAAATCCACAAAATGGGCGGCAAGACACAGGCTGGGATGTATGTCTGCTATGACTGCAAGGGCAAGTTCACGGTCCGCACCGGGACCGTGTTTGAGCGCTCGCATATCCCGCTCCACAAATGGCTGCTCGCGACCTACCTCATGGGCTCCAGCAAGAAGGGCATTTCGGCCCATCAACTGCATCGCATGTTGGGGATCACCTATAAGAGCGCGTGGTTCATGGCCCACCGCATCCGCGAAGCTATGGCCCCTGCCAATACGGGCAACACGTTCGGTTCTGGTGGCGGGATTGTGGAAGTGGACGAGACGTTCATTGGCCGCAAGCGCGGCATGGCGAAGAAGGCGGCTCACCATCACAAGATGAAGGTGCTGACTTTGGTTGACCGTAACAGCAAGCAAGCCCTTTCCCGCGTCCTGTCGCATCTCGATCTCAAGGAAATCGTGCCGATCATGCGCAACAATATATCCAAAGAAGCCAAGCTGGTTACGGACGAGGCCCGCCACTATGGCGTCATTGGTCGCGAGTTCGCTAGCCATGAACACGTGACTCACGGCAAGGCTGAATATGTCCGGGGCGAGACACATACGAACACGGTCGAAGGGTTCTTTTCAGTCTTCAAGCGCGGGATGATCGGCACCTACCAGCACGTAGGCGAGCAACACCTGCACCGCTACATGGCCGAATTTGACTTTCGCTATAACAACCGGACCAAGGCCGGGGTGGATGACGCCGGACGTGCGGCCAAGATCATCAAGGGCGCGCAAGGCAAGCGGCTCACCTATCGACAGAGTACTCACGCAGCCTGAGACGAGCGATTTCCGCAAAGGCCGGGACGTTCTGAGGCTGATTTTGAGTCTTTTGGAGCAGTGAAAAAGCCCGCTAGGACTCTTCCTAGCGGGCTTCATTT